>WNGG01000059.1_pt1 | contig 164552 bp, 143 predicted proteins | sample 5400661 | NCBI WGS metagenome assembly WNGG01 (sample SAMN13153372, study PRJNA577476) | soil metagenome | isolation source: 100 cm soil or saprolite under Garry oak tree replicate 1 | place: USA:California | collected 2016-06-15
CGGCGATCAGAGCCGGAAACCTGTGTGGCACGCCACATCCATCCCGCGCCCGCCCGACAGCAAGAGCGCTCGACCCGGAGCCGCAGCCTGTTACGCCCCGAATCTTCGCACCATGCGGGCGCCGCTCGCCAGCAGGGCCGTCCATCACAGCTTCCTGCGCATGTTCGGGGTGCCCGGCCACGAGGATTGAGGTTCACGGCGCGCGGCTCGATAGTTACGTGGCGAAGCGGTGCGGGAGAGGATCCGGTGTGACCGAGCCTGAAGAGCGGTCCGGCAGTTCTCGCCCCGAACGGCGTGGGCGTGGCGCCTGGAGACGTCGCTCCGCCAGTTCCTGCGCACTGAAACAGGCGGCGCGGCTGTGCTGCTCGCGGCGACAGTTACCGCGCTGGCCTGGGCGAACATCGACCCGTCCGGATACGCGGCCGCGGCCGGACCCGCCCGCCGGTCGGCTGGGCGGCCGTCGCCGGGGTTATCACACTCTGGTCTCGTTATTTCGTTGACCGCGCCGGTGCCAGGGCGCTCGCGCCCGCGTCTGGTGGCCATTTTCGAGATTGTCGGCACTTTGATGTTGAATGGCGGCGTGACAATGGCGGCCAGACTGGGTTTCACCGAGGCCGACGTGCGGGCGGCGGCTGGTCGGCAGTCGTTCGAGCGCGGCCTGGGATACCTGGGCGCGGTGGCCGGCCTGGAAGCGGTCGGCGATCAGTGGGTCGCGACCGTCCGGGGCAGCGAGGACTACCTGGTGGTCCTGACCCCGGCTGCCGGGCACGCGGTCGTCGGCGGAAGGGTGCGGGGGGAGTGTGACTGCCCGTACGGGCAGGAGGGGTTCTTCTGCAAGCACTGCGTGGCCGTCGGGCTGACGGTCGTGCGCGGCGCGGCGCGGGTGCCCGAGCAGCGGGCTCGCGGCGGCCGCGGGCGCGGGGCCAGCCCGCGGGCCGCATCGGCCAGCAAGGCAGGGCCGGGCGATCTGGAGGCCTGGGTCGGTGCGCGGAGCAGGGACGAGCTGCTCGCGCTCGTCTACGACCATCTGCTTGAGGACGACGACTGGCGTCGCAGGCTCGAGCTGCGCGCCGCCAGCGCAGCGCTTGACCTGCCCGAGGTCCGGGCACGGGCGGCCGGTCTGCTCGACGCCGACGCCGGCGTCGGCCAGTACCGGTACACGGGGCAGTACGGCTACATCGAAGGCGCAGAATGCTGGCGCTACGCTCGGCGGATTCGCGACGTCACCGCGGTCGTCGAGGAACTGGCCCGTTCCGGCAACGCCAGCGAGGCCGTGGCCGTCGCCGAGCAGGCGCTGACCGCGATCGCCGAGTCGAGCCGCGACGCCAGCGACCGGGCCGGGGTGATCGAGGCTGCAGCGGCGGAACTCGTCGCGAGCCACCAGGCGGCCTACCAGATCGCGGCGCCGGATCCCGTGCGGCTCGCCGCCTTTCTGGCCGGGCGGCTGCTCAGCGGGGGCGACGTTCCGCCGGTCGACCTTGCCGACTACACCGGTCCGCTCGGCCAGGCCGGACTCGCCGAGCTGCGCGACCTGATCACCGCCGCATGGGCGGCTCGTCCGTCCGGATGGCCGGAGCGCCGCGCCATGGAGCAGGTCCTCACGGCGGCAGGCGACGTCGACGCGCTCGTCGAGTTCATCTCCGCCGAGCCGGGCGAGCCCGGCGGCGGTCAGCTGCAGATCGCGCTGGCGCTCGAGCAGGCTGGCCGGCCAGAGGAAGCGCTCGCCTGGGCCGAGCGCGGCCTGCGCGAGCCGGCCGGGCCCCAAGCGGGCCTCGCCGACTACGTCGTGCAGCGATACCGCTCGGCAGGTCGGCTCGCCGATGCCGCGGACGTCCGCCGGGGCCTGTTCGCGGCAAGCCGCAGCCTGGCCGCCTACCAGGAGCTGCGCGAAGCCGCCGAGGAGGCAGGAAGCTGGCCCGCCACCAGGAAGTGGGCACTCGGCTTGCTCCGCGCGGACCACGACGCGGGCACGGCCACGGCAGCCGGATCGGCGAGCTCACGGCAGCGGGCGCCGCAGCCGGTGCTCATCGACGTTCTCCTCGACGAGGGCGGTATCACGGCCGCCTGGGCAGCGGCGCCGGGCACCGCAAGCGACGCGCAGTGGCTGCGACTGGCCGACCTGGTGATCGAGACCCGGCCGGCCGACGCGCTCGTGGTGTACCTGCGGCTGATCGAGGCGCTGCGGAGACAGGCCGGTGACGGCGTGTACGAACGTATGGCGCAACTGCTGGTCTCGGCCAGGGAGTGCCATGACAGGCTCGGCACCCGGCCGGCGTTCGATGCCTACCTGCGGGCCCTGCGTGAGGATCAGAAGCGCAAGCGCCGGCTGATCCGCGTCCTGGACGCGCATCAGCTCTAGTCTGCGCGCCGTCGGCCCCTGCCAGCGGTCGGCCCGCGGCCAGTTCGGTACCGGCAACCAACGCGGTGCCGCTGGCCACGAGCACGGCGTGCGCGAAAGATGGCCCGATCGCGACCCGTTCTGCGAGGTCCGCACGGCGCTCAGTTCCGCGCCGACGATCGGCCACATCAAGGTTGGCATTGAGTGTGCTCACCGGGAGTAACCTTCCCTCCGGATCGTGCGGTGCCGGTTGTTAGGGAACCAGGTGCCGCTTGCCGGACATAAAGGGGTGTGGGCATCGACTGGGACCCGGCCAGCGATCAGGAACTATGGTCGCAGGCTGCCAACGAGTACGCGGGCGAGGCCTTCGGCGCGCTGTTTGAGCGTCACGCGGACCGTGTCTACGCGCACTGTTTTACCCGGACGGGCTCGTGGTCAATGGCCGAGGACCTGACCTCGGCCGTGTTCCTCGAGGCATGGCGGCGTCGGAGCGAGGTCAGGTTCAGCGGCGACTCCGCGCTCCCGTGGCTGCTCGGCGTGGCGAACAACGCGACCCGCAACGCCCAGCGCACGATCAGGCGGCACAACCTCCTGCTGGCGAAGCTGCCGCCGCCGGGCGAGGAGGCTGACATCGCGGCGGACGCTGCGGCTCGGGTCGACCAGGAACGGCTGGCCCAGCATCTGCTCTGTGCCATGGGGGGATTGCGACAGGCCGAGCGGGAGGTGCTCGCGCTCTGCGACTGGGCCGGGCTCAGCTACGCGGAGGCCGCGGTCGCGATGGGAGTGCCCGAGGGCACGGTGCGCTCCCGGCTTTCCCGTGCCCGCCAGCACCTGCGTGACCTGGCGGGCAAAGAGCAGGCGCGGTGCGTGCCGCTGCCACGAACCCCAGCCCGCCTGTTAGCCGGAGGCCCAGGATGAGTTACTTCCACCCGCAGCGGATGCCGGTCCTGCCGGCTCGCCGCCGGGAAGCGGCGCGGCGTCAGCTTGAAGAGCTCGTCGTCCGATCCGGGCGGTCGCGCGGGCGCCGAAACCCGGCGCTGATCGTCGCGGCGATAGCGGTGATCGTGCTCAGCACCGGCGCAGCCGGAGTCATCGCCTACCACGCGATCACGAACCATGCCGTCGGGCGTTGCTTCGCGGTCGCCAGCGTCACGAGTCCCGACTTCACGACGATCGCCGGTGCCAGCACCCGGCTGACGGAGTCGGAGGTGCGTGACGTGCGCAACGACTGCAGGGCGTTGTTCAGGGAGGGTTTCCTGAGACCTGGGAGCCGGGTCAAAAGGCCGGACCACAGCGGGGTCCGGTATCGCGTTCCGCCGCTGGTCGTCTGCGTCTGGCGCGACGGTTCCGCGGCGGTGTTCCCGGGCCGACCGGGGACGTGCGCGAGGCTCGGCCTTCCTGCGGCCGAACGGCGGTTAGCGGGCTCAGACCGCCTGAGGCCCGGCGCGGCGGCCCCGATTCCCTGAGCCAGATCGGGGCCGCCGTAGCCGTAGTTCACCTCAGGAGTGCACCTCAGGTTCTGGCGGTGGACCCGATGCTCAGCAGGGCTTCGACGTGCACCACTTCTCGGAGGACGTCAGGTCATTGAAACTGCCCAGGCTGGCCGCCGAGCTGTTTCTCGAGATCGAGTACTTACTTCCTCCGAAGTTGGTGTTCTGGTACAGGGTGTTCGCGCAGCCGCTATAGGTGGCGACCGACGACACCACGTCATTCCAGCCGCTGGGCATACTCGAGGCCTGGAAGCGGCCGCACTTCGATGACTGCGTCCAGGTCAGCGAGCCACCCGTGAAGTTGGTATTCACCCAGTCGATGCTCAGCACGTAGACCGTGGCCGGAACGGCGGCCCATTCCCGCAGGTCGGCCGCGGTCACGGACCGGGGCGTAGCCGACGCGGGGAGCCTGATGCTGCCGCCCGTCGCTGCTCTGATGGACCCTGCGAAGGTGGCGTAGCAGGTCGCCGTGGGCGTCACCGTGCTCCCGGCAGGTTCGGCCTGCGCCACGCAGTACTGCGCAGCCTGACTGGCAGCCCGGTGCAGCGGCGCCGGAGCGGCGCTGGCGGCGGTGGCGCCACTGTAGAACAGTAGTCCGATGAGGGAAGTTGCTAATATCAGGCGATGCTTCATCCATTCCTCCGGCCCGTGGTAATTGATCGACTAGTCCATTATCATACTAGATTTACCTTCTGTCAAGAGTGTTAAGAGTGTCATAAGACTCCTAGTTTGATGATGGTTCGGCGGCAATGCCGATTAATTTCGGTTTAATAGCGCGAGGACTGTTTCTCGGTCGGCCCGTTCCGCGCAGGTCAGGAACGGACGGTGAGATTGCCATCGAAATGCTGGCCGAAATTGCCGGAATACGCGGGCGTTTCCTGCTCAGCCCACCAGGGTCTTGACCGAGGCGGTGAGCTCGGCGAGCCCTTTCTTGGCATCGGCGAAGAACATCGAGGTCTTCGGGTTGGTGTAGAGCTCATTGTCGATGCCGGCGTAGCCGTGCCCCATCGACCGCTTGATCACGATGACCGACTTCGCCGCGTCGACGTCCAGGATCGGCATTCCGGAGATCGCCGTGCCCGGCCTGCGCGCGGCCGGGTTCGTGACGTCGTTGGCGCCGATCACCAGGGCGACGTCGGTCCTGGCGAACTCGGGGTTGACCTCGTCCATCTCCTTCAGCAGCGGATAGGGCACGTTCGCCTCGGCGAGCAGCACATTCATGTGACCGGGCATCCGGCCCGCCACCGGGTGGATCGCGTAGCTGACATCCACGCCGCGCTCCTCGAGCAGGTCGGCGAGGGCGGCCACCTCGTGCTGCGCCTGGGCGGCGGCGAGGCCGTAGCCCGGCACGATGATGACCTTGGAGGCGTAGGCGAGCTGGATCGCGGCGTCGTCGGCGGCGATCGACTGGACGCCGGCGCCTGCCGCTACCTCAATCGCCACGGCGCTGTCGCCCTGCCCGAATCCGCCCAGCATGATGTTGCCGATCGACCGGTTCATGGCGTCGGCCATCAGCTTGGTCAGGATGCCTCCCGAGGCGCCTACCAGCGCGCCGGCGATGATCAGCGCGGTGTTGTCGATGACGAACCCGGCCATCGCCACCGCGGTGCCGGTGAACGCGTTGAGCAGCGAGATGACGACCGGCATGTCGGCGCCGCCGATCGGCATGACCATCGAGACGCCGAACACGAGCGCCGCGGCGATCACGACGCCGAGGCCGATCATGCCGGGCGAGGCGATCACGTAGCCGGCGACCGCGACCGCCGCCGCGGCCAGGCCCAGGTTGACGATCCTGGCGCCGGGGATCGTGACGGGAGCCGAGGTGATCAGGCCCTGGAGCTTTCCGGCAGCGATGATCGAGCCGGAGAAGGTCACCGAGCCGATGATCACGTCGAGCACGGTGGGGACTGACGTCGCGGCGCCGACGCCGCCGCCCACGGTCATGAAATCCCTGATCGCCACAAGTGCCGCCGCGCCTCCGCCGACCGCGTTGAAGATGCTCACCAGTTGCGGCATCGCGGTCATCTTCACGGTCCTGGCCGTGTAGAGGCCGAGGCCGCCGCCGACGAGGATTCCCGCGGCGATGACGATCCAGCCGGTCGCGTCGATCAGGCCCTCGTGGATGACCAGGGCGCCGGTCGCCACGATCGCCGCGGCCATGCCCGCCACCGAGACCTGGTTACCGCGCCTGGCCGTGGCCGGGTTGTTCATCAGGTGCAGGCCGAGCACGAAGCTCGACGCCGCTGCCAGGTAGATCAGCTGGATGACCGTGTTGAACGTGCCGCTCATGTCGCTGCCTTGCCGTTCGGGCTCGCCTCGACGGCGGGCGATGCCGGAGCCGGGGCGATCCGGCGCTTGAACATCTTGAGCATCCGGCCGGTGACCACGTAGCCGCCGACGACGTTCATCGCCGCGAACGCCACGGCCACGAAGGCGAGGATGTACCCGACGGCGTTGTGGGCAGTGGCCGCGATCACGACGGCGCCGGCCAGCACGATGCCGTGGATCGAGTTGGCCGCGGACATCAGCGGCGTGTGCAGCGTGGCGGGCACCTTGCTGATGACCTCGAAGCCCACCCACAGGCTCAGCACGAAGATGATGAAGTCGGTCAGGAGCATGAGAGGTTCCTCCCGGTCACCCGGCCGCTGGCGGATCGGCCGGCTGCGCGGGCCGGGCATCGGCCGCCGCGAGCGCGGGATGCACCACCCGGCCCTGGTAGGTGATCACGACTCCGGCCACGAGCTCGTCGGACAGGTCGACGGTGAGCTGGCCGCCGGAGACCAGGTAGGTGAGCAGCGAGCTGATGTTGCGCGCGTACATGGTCGAAGCGGCGGCCGCCATCGTCGAGGGCAGGTTGTCGGCACCGACGATCGTGATGCCGTTGTCGGCCACGATCGTCTTGCCGGGAACGGAGCCTTCGACGTTGCCGCCGAGGTCGCTCGCTCCCATGTCAACCAGCACCGATCCTGGTGCCATCGACTTCATCGCCTCGCACGTGACCAGCAGCGGCGGCCGGCGGCCAGGCACCTGAGCGGTGGTGATCACGACGTCGTGCCTGGCGATGTGGTCGGCGAGCTCGGCCTGCTGCGAGGCGCGCTCGTCTTCGGTCAGCGCCCTGGCGTAACCTCCGGCTCCGCCGGCCGGGCCCACCGCTGTCAGCTCGATGAACGTGGCGCCCAGCGACTCCACCTCTGTCTTGGTCTCCGGGCGGACGTCGTAGGCGCTCACCACGGCGCCCAGGCGCCGGGCCGTGCCGATCGCCTGCAGGCCGGCGACGCCCGTGCCGAGCACAAGCACCCTGGCCGGCCGTGCCGTGCCCGCCGCGGTGATCAGCATCGGGAAGAACCGCCCGAACGTGGTCGCCGCCAGCAGCGCGGCCTTGTAGCCGGCGATATTGGCCTGCGAGGTCAGCGCATCCATCGGCTGAGCGCGGGACAGCGTCCTCGGGATCAGGTCGAGGCTGATCGCGGTCGCGCCGGTCTCGGCGAGCGAGCTGACCAACGCCGGGTCGGTCAGCGGCGCGAGCATGCCGAGTATCGCCTGCCCTGGGCGCAACCTGACGATCTGGTCGGCATCTGGTCGGCCGACCATCAAGATGGCGTCTGCAGAACCGAGCTGGTCGGCAGGGACGATGCTCGCCCCGGCCTCCGAGTAGGACTCGTCCGGCAGGAAGGCGCTGGCGCCCGCCCCCGTCTGCACGAGAATCTCGTGCCCGGCGGATCGCAGCTTAGCGACCGTCTCCGGTACGAGCGCTACTCTGCGCTCGGCCGGCCCGGTCTCCTTGACCACGGCAACCTTCATGGGGGGACCTCACTAGGCAGGCTTACGCGACGCGGCAGCACGACCCGGACAGGGCTGCTAGCCGCAGCTTCCCAAGTATGGACCTTACCGTCTGGTCGAGTGTCTCCGGCCGAAGGGACGCGGCGGTACGGGCCTTCACCTCGGCTGTCGGAGCCGAAGGTCCCTGTCTGCGGCGCCTTCTGGTGCCCTCGGTGTTCGCTCCCTCCGGTGCGTTTGGGACAGTGGTATGGATGACTGAGTCCGAGTCGGCCCGGTCAGAACTGGGTAGGCAGGCCGACGCCGAAGCGTTGGCGGCGAGACTGCTCGCCGCGCAGCGCGTACTGTGCGGGCTGAACGTGGATCCGGACGTGCGGATGAGGCTGCACCTTCGGTTCATGGCCATCTGCACCTCGCTGAAGATGCCGGCGGCGAACCGGCTCCGGGGTGCCCAGCGCCTGGACCGGCTCATGGCCGACGCCGAGCGTGCACGCGGCGCCGAAACCGGGGGGTGCAAGTAGCCAGAAGGTAATCAGGCGGTGCTGACGGGAGCGGGCGTGGTCGCGTGTTCTGGCGCCGGGCAGCGCTGGGAGTAAGCCTGACGACTGGCACCTTTTATTACTGAATTGCGCGCAGTTTCAGTAACGACACGCCTCCCTTTGTTGCGCAGATGATTGTGCGACGCCGCCGCATCGCCTAATTTCAAGCAGGTCAGAGGTTGCGAACGCCCCGGTCAGACAGGCCGTGAGGTACGCGACTTCCAGTTGGGGGACCCGCAGGAGTGACGACATGAACAAGCGTGACCTGATCGATGCGATTTCCGGACGGTTGGGAGACAAGAAAACCGCGACCGAAGCGGTGAACGCAGTTCTCGACACCATCCAGCTCGCAGTCGCCAAGGGCGACAAGGTAGCCATTACCGGGTTCGGCGTATTCGAGAAGACGGACCGCCCGGCTCGCACGGCGCGAAATCCCGCGACCGGCGCGTCCATCAAGGTGGCTAAGTCGTCGGTGCCCAAGTTCCGCGCTGGCGCCGACTTTAAGGCCCTCGTCAACGGCGGCAAGAAGAAGGTCGCCGCGGGCAAGAGGTAACGAGCGCGGCGCCGACCCGCTGAACCCCTGGTGGGGCCCAGGGCACCACCAGGGGTTCAGCGGTGGGCGGGAGCGGCGGGCGTCGGCTCGCCGTCCGCCATCGGCCGTTCCGCGGAACCGGGCGGCGGTGCGATCGGCTTGCCGTGCACGGTAGCGGCCGCCGCTGACGCGGTGTACGTGCCCACGGAACTTCCGATCCGCGGCGCCGCGCCGGTCCCCGTCGTGCGCCGGATCGACCTGCGGACCGGTGCCCTCAGCACGGTCATCGGCAGGGCCGTCGGCGGCGTGGCGGCGGACGGCGCCGGCCACGAAGGCCGCGCTCGGTGCGGTCTGCGGCATAGCGATCGAGCCCTCAGGCAACATCCTGGTGCCCGACAGCGCGTTCATCGAGCATGGCCAGGCTTTCGGCCACAGCAGAGTGCGCGTGGTCGCTGCCAGCAGCGGTCTGGCCTACGGCCGGTGGGTGACGGTCGGCGACATCTACGCCATCGCCGGCCGGCTCCATCTGGGGTTCTCCGGCGACGGCGGACCGGCCGCCCGCGCCTTGCTCAGGCTTCCCAGCGGGCTGTCGACCCCGCAGGCAACGTGATCATCGCGGCCACGGGTAACAACCGGATCCGGGTCGTCGCGGAGAGGTCGGGGACCTAATTCGGGCGGCAGATGCGGGAAGGTGACATCTACACCGTCGCGGGCAGCGACAAGATCGGCTTTTCCGGGGCCTCAGACGGTGACGGCCGGGTCAGGCTCGTGGCAGGGACTAACGGAACCTTCTGCGGTCGGCGGATGCGGGCCGCCTGCGCGGGGTGGCCGTCGACGCCACGGGCAATGTCGTCGTTGCCGACCAGACGAGGATCCGGGTTATCGCCGCCAGCTCGGGCACCTTCTACGCGCAGCGGATGACGCGCGGCGACATCTACACGATCGCCGGCGTCGTCGAGCGTTAGCGCTGCTTGTGGCCGCGTGATCAGGGCGTTCTCAGCGCAGGCCGCGGCGGCGGGCCAGGGCCGTTTGCAGCAGGCGGTCGATGACCTCGGCGAAGGACAGGCCGGTCGCCTCCCACATCTTCTGGAAGTACGACGTCGGCGACATCCCCGGGAACGTGTTGATCTCGTTGACCAGGATCTGTCGCTCGGGCGTGTAGAAAAAGTCCACTCGGGCCAGCCCCTCGCCGGAGACGGCGTTGAACGCGGCGGCGGCCAGCGAGCGGATCTGCGCGGTGTCCTCGGCCGGTATCGGCGCGGGGATCAGCATGGTGCTCGCCTGGTCCAGGTACTTGGCCTCGAAGTCGTAGAACTCTTCCCCGCCGTCCAGCCGCAGCTCGCCCGGCACGCTGGCGTCCGGCGGGGCTCCGCTGCGGCCCTGGAGCACGGCCACCTCGATCTCCCTGCCAGCGATCGCGGCCTCGACGAGCACCTTGGGGTCGAACTGCCTGGCCAGCTCGATCGCCCGGGCGAGCTGGTCGGCGTCGGCGGCCTTGGAGGTCCCCAGGCTGGAACCGCCCCTGGCTGGCTTCACGAACAGCGGCCAGCCGAGGGCCTCGATTCTCGCTGCCGTCTGGAGCTGGTCCTGGGTTGGCTGCGCGGCGGCAGGCCAGTCGCTCTCGCGCACCACCACGTGCGGGCCGACAGGCAGGCCCCTGGCCTGGAAGATCAGCTTCATGTACTCCTTGTCCATGCTGACCGCGCTGGCCAGCACGCCGGCGCCGACATACGGGACGCCCGCCATCTCCAGCAGGCCCTGGATGGTCCCATCCTCGCCGAACGGCCCGTGCAGCACCGGCAACACGAGGTCGACATCGCCGAGCACGTGCGGGATGTGCCCTGGCGCGCTGGCCACGACCGCCGAGTCACCCTGGTACGCCCACGGCACGACGTGCGCGTCCGGCTTGGCTACCGAGTCGACGCTGGGCAGCTCGCCGCCGGAGATCGCGAGTTTGGCCGGGTCGTCGGTGACCTGGAGCCAGGCGCCTTCGCTGGTGATGCCGATCGGGATGACCTCGTACCTGTCGCGGTCGATCACCCGCAGCACGTTGCCGCCGCCGAGGCAGGAGATCGCGTGCTCGGGCCCCTTGCCACCGAACACCACGGCGACCCTGATCCTGCGTCCACCCTCCACTATTCCTCCCGTGTGGCGCCTGTGCACGCCGTACGTCGTGTGACGTAGGTAGTATGCCGTCGAATTTTCCTATACGCCGGAAATGCGGGATCAGTTACCTCCTGCCCAGCGAGTCGAGCGCGGCCACGGCGTCGGCTAGCAGGTCCTCGCCGTCCTCGAGGCCAACCGAGACCCGCACCGATCCGGGGTCGATCCCGGCGGCGGCCAGCGCCGTGCCGTCCATCTGCCGGTGCGTGCTGGATCCCACATGGCCGACCTTGGTGTGGGTGCCGCCCAGCGAGGTCGCCAGCCTGGCCAGGCGCAGCCGGTCCGCGAAGAGCATTCCGGCTTCCTGCCCGCCGTGCGGGGCGATCGTGACGATGGCCCCGAACCTCGTCCCCTCCGGTCCCGCGTCGAACTGCCGTCTGGCAAGCTCGTGGCCGGGGTGCTGGGCCAGCCCCGGATAGCAGACGGTGCGGACCGCCGGATGCCTCGCCAGCCCGGCTGCGAGCAACTGCGCGGTCGCGCACTGCCTGCGCACCCGCAGCGGCAGCGTCTCCAGCCCGCGGCGCAGCAGGTAGGAGTCGTCGGGGCCGAGCGAGGCTCCGGTGTCGATCCTGACGTTGCGGATCTTCCTGATCAGCTCGGGATGACCGGTGACCACGCCACCGGTGACGTCCGCGTGACCGCCGAAGTACTTGGTTGCCGAGTGCAGGACCAGGTCCGCCCCGTGTTCCAGCGGCCGGCAGATCACCGGCGGAGCGAGCGTGGAGTCAACGACGAGCATCGCGCCCGCCTCGTGCGCCAGCCGGGCCAGTCCGGCGAGGTCGGCCACCGCAACGGTTGGGTTGGCGAGCGTCTCGGCGTAGACGACCGCGATTCCCGGCCGCAGCGCCGCCCTGACCTGACTCAGGTCGGTCATGTCGACGAAATCGGTCTGGACGCCGAAGCTGGACGCGACATTCCGCAGGAAGCTGTAGCTGCCGCCGTAAATCGCGCTGGGCGCGACCACGCGCGCTCCCGCCCTGGTGAAGGCCCAGAATACCGTGGATATGGCCGCCATCCCCGACGCGAACGCCTGTGCGGTCGCCCGGTAGCTGAGGTTGATGCCCTCGAGAGCCGCGACCCCGCTGCAGAGCGCCTCCACCGTCGGGTTGTCGATCCTGCTGTAGCTGAAGCCTGGCGTCGCATCGGCGAGCACCGAGGCGGACTCCGCGCTTGAGCCGAACGTGAAGGCCGCCGTGCGGTAGATCGGTGTGGCAAGCGGAGACTGAGCTGGCGGGGCGGGGACCGGGAGGTGCACGGACCGGGTGTTCTCGCCGTACCGGCGCGGCTGTCCCGCTTGTCGCGGCCGCTCCGCGGCCCCGCGCGCGTTGGCGCCGTGTACCGGGCGTGCCTGGCCCGGCGGGTCGGCATGCCGGTGCGGGTCGGTGTGGGCCAGCGGGTCGGTCTGGCTGAGCGGGTCGGTGTAGGCCAGCGGGTCGGTCTGGCTGGGCTGGCCATTCGGGCTTGGCGGCGGCTCGCTGTGCCGCGGCGAGTCGGCGGCCGAGAGCGGATCGCCGGGACCTGCCTGGTCGACCTGGCGAGGTGCTTCGATGGCGAGCCGCGGAGCCTCGATAGCGCGCGGCGAGCGCGCCGCGGCGAGTCGCGGGTCTGGCCGGTATCGGGGGTCGGCCAGTCGGGGGTCGGCCTGAAGGCGGGGGTCGGCGAACCGGGGATCGGCCGCGAGGCGGGGATCGGCCGCGAGGTCTGCCAGCCGCGGGTCGGCCCGCAGCCGTGGGTCTGCCTGCCGCGGGTCTGCCAGCCGGGGGTCGCCAGTCGGCCGGGGACCGGTTCTGGCAAGAGAATCGTCCCTGGCCCGCCCGTCCCTGGCGCGCCCGTCCCTGGCCCGCCCGTCCCTGGCCCCTTCGTCCCCGGCTCGCCCGTTACCGTAGCGCCCGTCACTCGGCCGCGCGTCGCCGTACCGCCCGTCGTCGTACCCCGCCTCGTCGTACTGCCTGCCGTCGTACCGCCCGTCGCGCCGCCCGCTGCCGTTCCCCGCCTCGCCGTACCGCCCGTTGTCGTACCCCGCCTCGCCGTACCGCCCGTTGTCGTACCGCGCGTCGTCGTACCGCCCGTTGTCGTACCGCGCGTCGTCGTACCGCGCGTCGTCGTACCGCGCGTCGTCGTAACGTCCGTCGTCGTAACGGGCGCCGCCTGGCGGCTGTCCCGCCCTGCCCCGACGGCCCGGCCGCCGTGGCGTGTCGTAGTCGCGCGGGTCCTGAGGCGGCCTTGGCCATTTCTCAGAGGCCATAACGCTCTGGCTTTGCCGTTCGGCTGGCGAGCATCAGCGCCGCCTGGCCGACATCGAGGCCCTCGTACACCACCGCCGCGACCACCTCGGTGATCGGCATCTCCACGCAGTGCTTCCTGGCCAGCTCGAGGACGGACTTGGAGGAGGTGAGCCCTTCCGCCACCTGATTGGTGTTGGCCAGGATGTCGGCGAGCGACATGCCGCGGCCGAGTTTCTCGCCGAAGGTCCTGTTACGGGACAATGGCGATGAGCAGGTGGCGACCAGATCACCCATCCCGGCGAGCCCGGCGAAGGTGTGCTGGTCGGCGCCGAGCGCCGCGCCGAGGCGGGCGATCTCTGCCAGGCCGCGAGTGATCAGCATGGCCCTGGTGTTGTCGCCGAGGCCCATGCCGACGGCGATCCCCACGGCGAGCGCGATCGGGTTCTTCACCGCGCCGGCCAGCTCGCAGCCGATCACGTCCGGGTTCGTGTACGGGCGGAAGTAGCCCGTGTGGCACGCCTTCTGCAGGTTCTCCGCGGCCTGCTGATCGGTGCAGGCCACCACCGTCGCGGCGTACTGGCGCTTGGCGATCTCGTGGGCCAGGTTCGGGCCGGTGACGACCGCGATCTGCTCGCCTGGCCAGCCGGCGACCTCGGCGATGACCTCCGTCATCCGCTTGCCGGTGTCGAGCTCGATTCCCTTCATCAAGCTGACCAGGAGAGCGCCGGGCGGGATCAAGCCCACCCAGCGGGTCAGGTTCTGCCTGAGCGTCTGGGCGGGAACGGCGAGCACGACGACCCCCGCCCCGGCCAGCGCCTGCTCGGCGTCGGCGGTGGCGCGCAGCGACTTCGGCAGGACGAAGTCGGGCAGGTAGTCCCGGTTGCGGCTGGTGGCGTTGATGGTCTCCGCGACGTCGGGGCGGCGGCACCACAGCACCGTCCCGGTCCCGGCGTCGCACAGCACCTGGGCGAAGGTCGTTCCCCAGGAGCCGCCGCCCATCACCGCCGCTGTCACTGGTCGGCTACCTCGCTGGCCGCGTCCCCGGCCGTGGCCTCGGGCCCGGAAGGGGCATCGGCCGCCCGCTGCTCGGCATGCTGGCGCAGTTCGGCGCGCTGCTTGCGGCGGGCGACCGCCGGGTGGTACGGCTCGGCGGGCGGATCCGCGCCCCGCAGCTTGCCGACGAGCGCGGCCACGTCGGTCATGATCTTGTCGGTGGCGGCGCGCAGCGTCGCGGTGTCGAGCGGCTTCCCGTCGAACTCCGACAGGTCGACCGGGGGTCCGGCGACCATGCGCACGGTCCTGCGCGGGATCAGGTGCGGCCGGAAACTGCCGTAGGCGAGGACGTCCTGCGCCCCCCAGTGACCGACCGGGATGACCGGCGCTCCGGTGGAGAGCGCCAGCCGGGCGACGCCGGTCTTGGCCTGCATCGGCCACTGCGCCGGGTCCCTGGTGACGGTCGCTTCCGGGTAGAAGACCACGCACGCGCCGTCCTTGACGCCCTGCTCGGCGTCGCGCAGCACCAACGCCGCGTCGGACTGCCCGCGGTAGACCGGAAGCTGGCCGAGCTTGAGTATGATCCGGCCGAGAACCGGGATCCTGAACAGCGAGGACTTGGCCAGGAAGGTCGGGTAGCGCCCAGCCTGGTCGCAGAAGAGCGCCAGGGCGAGCACATCGGCATAGGAGAGATGATTCGCGGCCACGATCATCCCACCGGCGGAAACGAAGTGCTCCTGGCCCTGCCAGTCGAGCTTCATCAGCGCGCGGATGGTCGGCCGCAGAATGAGCTTAGAGACTCCACGCCATGCGTTGGAGTAGCTGCCGTCCGCGCGCTCGCTCATATCCACACTCTCCCGCACCTCATGGTGCCAGTCTTCTTGCTCGCCTGACTCGGTGTCGAGGCAAGATCGGATGTTATGGGAACCGATACCCCGCTGGCCTGGTCAGTGGTGATCCCCGTCAAGCTACTTGCTCAGGCCAAGTCGCGGCTGGCCGACCTGGCCGACGCCGATCGCGAGTCGGTGGCGCTCGCGATGGCGGCCGATACCGTGGCGGCCGCGGTGGCCTGCCAGGCGGTCGGGGACGTGGTCGTCGTGAGTGACGACACGGCGATCAGGGCCGAGGCGCGGGCACTCGGTGCCGAGGTCATCGCGGACCGGCCGAACGCGGGCCTCAACAAGGCGCTCTCGGCCGGCGCCGAGCACGCCGCGGCCCGATGGCCAGGCCGGGGCCTCGCCGCGCTCACCGCCGACCTGCCCGCGCTGTCCGCGGCCGAACTGGCGGCCGCGCTTGCCGCTGCTTCAGCCGTTACGCAGGCGTTCGTGGCCGATGCCGCGGGATCGGGCACCACGCTGTACACGGCGGTGCCGGGAGCGGAGTTCAGGCCGCGGTTCGGTCCCCAGTCGCGGATGCGTCACCGCCAGGCAGGTGCGGTCGAGCTTGACCTTGCTGGCATTCCCGGGCTGAGACGTGACGTCGACACGCTCGCCGACCTGCACAGCGCCGCGCTGATCGGGCTCGGCAGCAGAACGCGGTCGGCGCGCGAATCGATCGGATCGGGGATACGCTAAGACGCGCCCTGGTCAGCTTTGCCTAGATATGAACGATCGGGCAGGTCAGCGTCCTGGTGATGCCAGGAACTCCCTGGATCTGCGCTACTACGAGCCGGCCGAGGTCATCGACATTGTCCGCCTCGGCGCGAACGATAACGTCGTAAGGGCCAGTCACATCGTCAGCCTGCGTCACGCCGGTTATCTCGCCTATGGCTGTCGCCACCGCCGCGGCCTTCCCGACCTCAGTCTGGACGAGGATGTAAGCCTGGACCATGTCGCCCTCCGGTCGTCAGTGTGGTCGCAACGCTACCGTAGGCAGCGGGTGCGAGCGCAGCCGGTTGGTCGGCTCTTGCAAGGTCTGGGGAGGCACGTATCACGATCGCGGAATTCGGCGAGTTCGCCCTGATCGCGGCCATCGCAGAACGACTTCCCGGCTGCCCGGGCCTGATCATCGGGATCGGCGACGACGCGGCGGTGCTCCGCGCCGCCGACGGCCGCGTCGTCGCCACCACCGACATGCTGATCGAGGGCAGGCATTTTCGCCGGGAATGGTCGTCACCACGCGACATCGGTCGCAAGGCCGCCGCCAGGAACCTGGCCGACATCGCCGCGATGGGGGCCAGGCCGACCGCACTGCTCGTCAGCTTCGCCGGGCCCGGCGACCTCGAGCTGACCTGGGTGCTCGAGCTCGCGGACGGGATCGCGCAGGAAGCCGTTTCCGCCGGGGCCGGGGTCGCGGGCGGGGACACGAGCAGCGCGGACGCGGTCACCCTGGCCATCACCGCACTCGGTGACCTGGCCGGCCGCGAGCCGGTCACCCGGCGCGGCGCCAGGCCAGGCGATGTCGTGGCGCTCGCGGGGACGGTGGGGGCCGCCGCGGCCGGACTTGCGCTGCTCAGCGCGGGGGCCGGAGCCGCGGCGATCGCGGCCGACCTGCGATACCTGGTCCGGGCGCACCAGCGTCCCCAGCCGCCTTACAGCGCCGGCCCCGAGGCCGCCGCGCTCGGCGCGACCTCGATGATCGACATCAGCGACGGGCTGATCGCCGATCTGGGCCATGTCGCAGACGGCAGCGGCGTCCTGATCGACATCCGGTCCAGCCTCGTCGCGGCCGAACCTGTGGTCACGCCGGGCTCGCTCGCGCGGGCCGCTGCCCTGCTCGGCGTCGCCGACTGGCTACCGTGGGTGCTCGCCGGCGGCGACGATCACGCGCTCGCCGCCACCTTTCCTCCCGGCGTAGCGCTGCCCGAGCGCTGGACCGTCATCGGGCAAGCGGGACGCGGGCACGGGATTCTGGTCGACGGCCGCAGGTGGGACAGGGCCGGCGGCTGGGATCACTTCCGCGCCCAGTTACGCATCGTGTTCAAGGCAATTCTCTATGTCACTCGCCCCGCGGCCATTTGCTTGATATAACCACACTGATGCCGCGTCACCGGCTGGAGGGCCTTCCTCGGCACAGGGCGAAGCGTCAGGGATTCTGGCCTGCACGCAGCGTTCGGTCGTTGGCTGCCCTGGCACGGGTAACTCGGGGTGAGGCGCGGTCCCTGGTCCCGTTCAGGACCTCCCCGAGAACAGCGCGGGTACCTGGCCGAGGTTCTCATGACAGCGATGTGCCTACGCCGCACGGCGGCCGCATGTCCGCACCGCGGTTGAGGCACGCGCCGAGGCATCGGTCTCGGCCAGAGTACGGGCGCATCGTCAGGGGAGCCATGCTGACGCCGTGGTTCGCCGTCAGCGTCGGCATCGTGACCGCGACATCGCTCACCCTGGCCACCCCGCACCCCGCGCTCACCTTCCCCGCGCCCAAGAGCGGCCGTTGCGTCGAGGCCGGGTGTACCGGGGCCGTCCCGCCTGACAAGGGCCGGCACCAGACGATCAAGCATGAGATCCCGCTGCCGTCGCAGCCCGACGCCAGCGAGCAGCCGGCCGGCATCAGGGTCGAGTACGCCATGCAGCCGATGAAGCACGACCGGTTCATTGCCGTGATCGTGATCGCGAGCCGCCATCCGCTGAAGAACTGGACGCTCAAGTTCGTTCTGCGGGGTGTCCACATCGACAGCATCATCTGGGCCAAGTGGCGGTTGGACGGGCCGGACGGTGTGATCGTCAACGGCTCGCCGTCACCGTGGCCGAGGTCGAGCGCGAACGAGGCGAGGATCGTCATCGACGGCAGCGGAGCGCCAAGCTGGCCGAGGGGCTGCGTGTTCGACACGGGAAGCTGCAGGTTCCGCGCGCTCACCGGGGAGACCCCCCGGCCCGGCCGCTGGCCGTTCGGCCGTTAGCCGCTCGCCCGTTAGCCCGTTAGCCCGTCGGCCCGCACACCGATGTGGCTGGTGACCGGGCGAGCCCTAGTCTGGCTGGCATGGGCAATACTCCGGCACGGGTGCTCGCCATCGCGGGCTCGGACTCAGGGGGCGGGGCCGGGATCCAGGCCGACCTGAAGACGATGCTCGCGCTCGGCGTGCACGGAATGACGGTGATCTGCGCGGTCACCGCCCAGAACTCGCTCGGCGTGCAGGGCTACTGGGAGCTGCCGCCCGACGCCGTTCGCGCGCAGCTTGACTCGGTGCTCGGCGACATCGGCGCGCAGGCGATCAAGACCGGGATGCTCGCCTCGGCGGATATCGTGCGGACGGTCAGCGTCCGGCTGGCCGACGTCGACGCTCCGGTGGTCGTCGACCCGGTAGCCGTGTCCAAGCACGGTGACAGCCTGCTGTCGGCGGGAGCGCTCGAAGCGCTCAAGACCGACCTGCTGCCGCTGGCGACCGTCGTGACGCCGAACCTGTTCGAGGCCGAGTTGCTGACCGGTCTGACGATCTCTGACGAGCAGTCCATGCTGGCCGCGGCGAAGCAGATCGCCGCTCGCGGCCCGCGCTGGGTCCTGGTCAAGGGCGGTCACTTGCCTGGTAACCCGGTCGACCTGCTGTTCGGCGACGGCCACCTCGTCCGGCTCCCCGGCACTAGGATCGCGAGCCGCCACACGCACGGAACGGGGTGCACGCTGGCCTCGGCCATCGCGTCGCGGCTCGCCACGGGCGCGGACGTGCCGACGGCGGTGGAGTCGGCCAAGGAGTACGTCACCGGCGCGATCGATGGTGGCTTCCCGCTCGGTGCTGGCATCGGGCCTGTCGACCACGGCTGGCGGATCCGCCAGCCGGTCAGCTAGAGCGGGTTAGCTTGCGCCTGCCCTTAGCGGGTGACCTTGCCCGCCTTGATGCACGAGGTGCACACGTTCAGCCGCTTGGGCGTCCGCCCCACCTTGACGCGGACGCGCTGAATGTTGGGGTTCCAGCGGCGCGGGGTGCGGCGGTGCGAGTGCGACACGTTGTTGCCGAAGCCCGGCCCCTTGCCGCACACATCGCAGACGGAAGCCACGGGATCGCTCCATTGAATGGTAGTCAGATGGGTCATCGGGTCGGCCTGCGCCTACCCGGCCGGACAAGACTATCCGACTAGCGCGGCTGCGCGCGACTCGGGCGCTGGCAGCCCCCCTTCGCGGGAGGCGCCCGCAGCCGACGGCCGCCGGGCCCGCGCTGAGTGCAGACGGCCGACAGACCGGCCAAGTAGCCTGCGTAGGTATGCCGGCATTTGAGGTCATGGACGGCGAGGTGGTCCGGCTCTGGTTCCGCCTCGCGGCCGACGCGCTCGGCCGCGCCAGGTCCGCGATCGACATGCTGAACGTGTTCCCGGTGCCCGACTCGGACACGGGCACCAACCTGCACCGCACGATCGCCAGCGCCGCGGAAGCGCTGGCCGGGCTGCCCGCGCAGGCCAGCGCTTCCGACGTCTGGCAGGCTGCCGCGGCCGCGGCGCTGCGCGGGGCATGCGGCAACTCGGGCATCATCGTCAGCCAGCTGCTGCGCGGCCTGGCCGACACCTGCGGGCCCGCCTCGCCATGCGACGGCCAGGTCGTCGCGCTCGCCCTGGCCCGGGCCGCGGTCCTGGCCAGGGCCACCGTGCACCGGCCGCTCGAGGGCACAGTCCTGACCGTGGCCGACGCGGCGGCGCAGGCGGCAGCGCGGGCCAGCGGCCTGGCCGACGTCGGCCGCGCGGCCGCACTCGGCGCCCGGCAGGCGCTCGCCCGTACCCAGCAACAGCTCGGCATCCTGGCCGCCAGCGGGGTGGTCGACGCGGGCGGCGCCGGGCTCTGCGTCGTGCTCGACGCGCTCAGCGCCGCGATCAGCGGGACTCAGCCTGGCGCCTACGACGTGCCGGAGCCCGCGCCCGGTCACGCCGCCCGTATCACGACGACCGCCCCGGCACCGGCAGCACCAGCTGCGTACGAGGTCACGTTCCTGCTCGACGCTGCCGAGCCGGCGGTTGCGGACCTGCGGATCCGGCTTGACCTGCTCGGCGACTCCGTCGTGGTCTCCGGTCGCGACCGGCTGTGGCACGTGCACGTGCACGCCGCCGACGCCGGCTCGGTCATCGAGGCCGCCCTGGCCGCCGGCCGGCCAAGCAAGATCACGGTCACTTACCTCAACGCAGCTCCCGCGGCCACTCCGCCCGCCAGGCCGGTGCCGCCGGACGGGGTCGTCGTGGTCGCCGAGGGCGCGGGCCTGCGTCGGCTGCTGGCGGAGGCGAGGGCGACAGTCGTGGCGGCCGAGGCGGGCGCCGACCACGTCGCGCGGGCGCTCGTCGAGATCCCCAGGTGCGGAGGGCCGGCGGTCCTGATCGCGGAGTCCGGCGGGCTCTCGGGGCGGTGGCCGCCCGGCTGGCCCGTGATAGAGATCGACTGCCCGATCCAGTCGCTCGCGGCGCTTGCCGTCCACGACCCGCAGTGCGACCCCGCCGCCGACCTCGCCGCGATGCGACGCGCGGCGGCCGGCATGCGCTGGGCCAGCGTCGACGCCGGGGATCCCGGCGACGGCCGGGCCGGCGGGCGGTTCGCCGGACGGCTCGGCGGCCGGGCCGCCGTGACCGGTGCCGATCGGGGTTCTGTAGCCGGTGCCGATCAGGTCGCGGTGGCGGTCGGCCTGGCCGACCTGCTCCTGGCCGCAGGCCCGGAAATGATCACTCTGGTTACCGGACAGGCGGCCGAACCCGCTATCGGTGCTGCGGTGGCGGACCATGTCGCGGCGCTCGCCCCGGCGGTCGAGGTTGTCTGCTATGACGGCGGTGTGACCACTGCCGTGCTGCTGATCGGGGCCGAGTAAGCAGATGCCGAAGCTCACGGACCCACTGCGGCCTGTCGTCGGCGACAAGGCCGCGAAGCGCCTGGCCACGCTCGGCTCCGGCCTGCGGACCGTCGGCGATCTGCTGAGCTTCTACCCGCGCCGGTACGAGACTCGCGGTGAGCTGACCGACCTCGCCGGGCTCAGGGACGGCGAGCACGTCACGGTCCAGGCGATGATCGCCTCGGTGTCGACCAGGCCGATGCGGAACAGGCGAGGCTCCATTTTCGAGGCGGTCGTCACCGACGGCCACGGCAAGCTGACGCTGACCTTCTTCGGGAAGGGCAGGCAGGACTGGCGCGAACGCCAGCTCGCTCCCGGCCTGCGCGGCCTGTTCTCCGGGCAGGTGTCGACCTTCCGCGGCAAGCGCCAGCTCTCTCACCCGGAGTACGAGCTGATCGGCTCCGGCGCCGCGGACTCGGCGAGGGCGGTCGAGTTCGCCACCGAGCTCATCCCGATCTACCCGGCCAGCAAAGACATCGCGTCCTGGCAGATCGCCGACTCGGTCAGGCTCGCGCTCGCGGCGGTCGAGCTGGACGGGGACCCGCTTCCCGGGCCGATCAGGAACCGGCACGGGCTGTACGGCTACGCCCGCGCGCTGAACGCCATCCACCGGCCGGCCGACGAGCAGGACATGTACCGGGCCGTGCGCCGGCTGAAGTGGGACGAGGCGTTCATGCTCCAGGTGGTGCTGGCCCAGCGCAGACGGGTCTCCACCGAGTACGTCGCGCTGCCGCGCCCGCCGGTCGACGGCGGCCTGCTCGCCGAGTTCGACGGTGACCTGCCGTTCGAGCTCACCGCGGGCCAGCGGCGGGCGGGGGCGACGATCTGCGCCGAACTCGCGCGGGAGCATCCGATGCACAGGCTGCTGCAGGGCGAGGTCGGCTCCGGCAAGACGGTGGTCGCGCTGCGGGCGATGCTCCAGGTCGTGGACGCGGCCGGCCAGGCGGCGCTGCTCGCGCCGACCGAGGTGCTCGCCCAGCAGCATCACCGCTCGATCAGCCAGATGCTCGGCCCGCTGGCGATGGCCGGCCAGCTGGGCGGTGCCGAGCAGGCCACCAGGGTCGCGCTGCTGACCGGGTCGCAGGGCAGCGCCGTCCGCCGCCGGGCCCTGCTCGAGGCCGCCTCCGGCGAGGCCGGAATCGTCATCGGCACGCACGCGCTGCTCGAGGAGCGCGTGCAGTTCGCCGACCTCGGCCTGATCGTGATCGACGAGCAGCACAGGTTCGGCGTCGAGCAGCGGGAGGCACTGCGCGGCAAGGCCGCGGAGGGCAGGCCGCACGTGCTCGTGATGACGGCCACCCCGATACCGAGAACGGTCGCGATGACCGTGTTCGGCGATCTCGAGGTCACCGAGCTCACCGAGCTGCCCGCCGGGCGCTTGCCCATCGCCACGCACGTGGTGCCGGCCGCCGAGAAGCCGCGCTACCTCGACCGCACCTGGGAGCGGGTGACCGAGGAGGTGGCCGCCGGCAGGCAGGCCTACGTCGTGTGCCCCAGGATCGGCGGCGAGCAGGACGGCCAGGCCCCGGCGGCACGAGGTGCCGCGGCGCGAGACGGCCAGCCGGGCCACGCCGCCAGCACGGGCGTCGCCGAGGGCGGCTTCGGCTTCGGCGTCGCCGACGACGGCGGCTTCGACTTCTCCGACGCAGGTCTGGCCGACGAAGCCGAGGAGCAGCGCAGGCCGGCCCTGGCGGTGGCCGACGTCGCCGCCGGGCTCCGCCACGGCGCGCTGGCCGGCGTCAGGCTGGCCGTGCTGCACGGTCGGCTGGCGCCGGACGAGAAGGACAAGGTCATGCTGGCCTTCGCGGACGGCCAGGTCGACGTGCTGGTGACCACGACGGTTGTCGAGGTCGGCGTGGACGTGCCGAACGCCACCACGATGGTCATCATGGACGCTGACCGGTTCGGGGTCTCGCAACTGCACCAGCTGCGCGGCCGGGTCGGCCGGGGCGGCCACCCCGGACTGTGCCTGCTGGTGACCGAGGCGTCCCCGGACGGGCCGGCCAGGGCCCGTCTCGACGCGGTGGCCGCGACCCAGGACGGTTTCGCCCTGTCCAGGCTGGACCTGGAGCAGCGCAGGGAGGGCGATGTGCTCGGCGCCGCCCAGGCGGGCCGCCGGTCCAGCCTGAAGCTCCTGACCCTGCTGAAGGATGAGGAACTGATCGGCCTGGCCAGGCAGGAGGCCGAGGAACTGGTCGGCGCCGACCCCGCGCTGGCCGGCCAGCCGGCGCTGGCCGCCGCGATCGCCGCGCTGCTCGACGCGGAGCGCGCCGAGTTCCTCGAGAAGGCCTGACCGGGTGACGAGGATCATCGCCGGAACGGCGGGCGGGCGGCGCCTGGCCGTGCCCGGCGGCCGCTCCACCAGGCCGACCAGCGACCGGGCGCGGGAAGGCCTGTTCGGGGCGGTGCTGGCGATGCTCGGCACCCTGGAGGGGGCGGCCGTGCTCGACCTGTATGCCGGGTCGGGCGCGGTCGGGCTCGAGGCGCTGTCCCGCGGCGCGGCGGACGTGACGCTGGTCGAGTCCGATCCGGGGGCAGCGCAGGTCATCAGGCAGAACATCGAGGCAGTGGGGCTGCCGGGCGCCCGGCTGGTCCAGGACCGGGTTGCCCGCGCCTTGCGGCGCGGGCCAGGGCAGGGTCGCGGGCGCGACCTGGTGTTCGCCGACCCGCCCTACTCGGCGGGGGACGAGGAGCTACGCGAGGTGCTCGTCGAGCTCGCCGGTCATGGCTGGCTGGCGCCGGCCGCGCTGGTGATCGTGGAACGGGACGCGAGGTCCCGGCCGCCGCCGTGGCCGGCGGGCTTCGCCCAGGACCGGTCCCGCCGCTATGGCGAGACGGTGCTCTGGTACGTTCGCGCGACAGGGCCTTCACCAGGACTTTCCGAAGAAGCGGCACCGACGGGAGCGTGAGTCTGCGTGATTCGCGTGGTCTGCCCTGGGTCGTTCGACCCGGTCACCAACGGCCATCTGGACATCATCAGCCGCTCGGCTAAGCTCCACGACGAGGTGGTCGTCGCCGTGCTGCGCAACCCGGCGAAGTCGTCGCTCTTCACGGCCGACGAGCGGGTCGAGTTGCTGCGAGAGGTCACCAAGGAGCTCACTAACGTCTCGGTCGCCAAGTTCAACGGCCTGATCGTGGACTTCTGCCGGGCCAACCAGGTGTCGGCGATCGTCAAGGGCCTGCGGGCGGTCACCGACTTCGACTACGAGATGCAGATGGCCCAGATGAACTACAACCAGGCAGGCGTGGAGACGCTGTTCATGACCACGAACCCGCTCTACGCGTTCTTGTCGTCCAGCTTGGTCAAGGAGTTCGCCAGCTACGGCGGGGACGTGGCCAGCCTGGTGCCCGAGCCGGTGCTGCGCCGGCTGACCGAGCGGCTGACCAGCTCCTGACGGGCTGGGCCGTGCCGGGCATCGGGCGCGCCGGCCGACTTGGGAATTCCGCGGGCCGACAGGTAAGCTGACCGCCCAGCACCAACACAACCAGCAGCGCTGCCATGCCATACGTGAAAACTCAGAGAACCCAGCGATTGGATCCGCGCGGGCCGTTTGTCTTCGACGTCCGGACGCTCGGGTCGGCGTCAGCGCGCTCGGAATCGCGCACCGTGCCAGCGCCCGCGGAACTTGGCTCTGGCCTAGTGCGCGTGCCGGAGGGCGGCGATCTCGATCTGGAGGTCCGGCTCGAGGATGTCACCGACGGAGTGCTCGTCACCGCGAGCGTGACCGCGCCGCTGACCGGCGAGTGCGCACGGTGCCTCGACGAGTTCAGCTCCGCCGCGCAGGTCGCGTTCCAGGAGTTGTTCGCCGTCGAGGCGGGCGGCTCAGGCGACGACGGGTATCTTCTCGACGGGGACCTGCTTGACCTGGAGCCCGCGCTGCGGGACGCGCTCGTGCTCGACCTGCCGCTGTCCCCGCTGTGCCGCCCGGACTGTCCTGGCTTGTGCAGCACGTGCGGTGTCAAGCTCGCCGACGCCGGGCCCGGGCACGGTCATCCCGATGACGGCGGCGTCTGGGCGGTGCTGAAGAACATATTCCCGGCCGACGAGGCGGGAGCTGAAGCGGCGGGCCCGCAGCCGCGGGCCGCCGGGGAAGATCCGGTCAGCAATGGCCGGCCGGAGAGCACATCGTCGACTGGGACGTCAGGTCCCGCCGGTTCGAAGGAGCGCTGAAGTGGCAGTACCCAAGCGGAAGATGTCGCGGAGCAACACCAGGTCACGCCGCTCTCAGTGGAAGGCGGCGGCACCCCAGCTTGTGACGTGCCCGCAGTGCGGCGACCCGAAGTTGCCGCACAGGGCGTGCCCCACCTGCGGGACCTACAACCGGCGTCAGGTCATCACCCCTTCCTGAGGCAGCGCGGGTGCACCAGAGCTGTGATCGCGGGAGGAAGGGGACACGGTGAGCGTGGCATCGGACCACGGGCGGGCGGCTGACGCCGACATCGCTGTCCTCCTCGAGAAGCTGCAGGTCCAGGTCGGCGATGAGCTTCTGGACCGAGCCCTGATGCACAGGTCGTTCGCTTACGAGAACGGCGGCTTGCCGACGAACGAGCGGCTGGAGTTCCTCGGTGACTCGGTGCTCGGCCTGATCGTCACCGACACGCTGTTCCGCAAGCACCCTGACCTGCCCGAGGGCAACCTGGCGAAGCTGCGCGCCGCGGTGGTCAACAGCCGCGCCCTGGCGGGAGTCGCCCGCGGCCTGCGCCTGGGCGGCTACGTCAGGCTGGGCAAGGGCGAGGAAGGCACCGGCGGGCGGGACAAGTCGTCGATCCTTGCCGACACGCTCGAGGCCGTGATCGGCGCCGTGTACCTCGACGGCGGCATGGACGCCGCCGGCCCGCTCGTGCACAGGCTGTTCGACCCGGTGATCGCCAGGTCCGCCCGGCTCGGCGCCGGCCTGGACTGGAAGACCTCGCTGCAGGAACTCACCGCGGCCGAAGAACTCGGCGGCCCGGAGTACCTGGTCGACGAGAGCGGGCCCGACCATCAGAAGTCGTTCCGCGCCGCGGCGAAGGTCGGCGGCGTGGTCTGGGGCGAGGGCGAAGGGCGGACCAAGAAGGAAGCCGAGCAGCAGGCCGCCGAGGCGGCCTGGACTGCGATCAGCGCCAGGGCGAGCTCGGCGGGCGAGGACTCCGACGCCGGCGAGCCGTACCGCGGCGACGGGGATGCGGGGGTACTGGCCGAGGCGCCGCTGGCGTCCGACGGCGAGCGGCGCCAGGCCTAGCGGGAATGCCGGACGGTCACAGTGCCCGAGCTGCCAGAGGTGGAGACCGTCAGGGACGGGCTCCAGCGGCATGTCAGCGGCCGCACCTTCGCGACCGCGCGGGTGCTGCACCCGCGCGCGGCGCGACGGCACCTGGCGGGCCCTGAGGACTTCGCCGCCGCGCTGCGCGGCGGCACGGTGGGCGATATCCGCCGCCGCGGCAAGTACCTGTGGCTGCCCGTCGGCGCCGATGCCCTGATCGTGCACCTCGGCATGAGCGGGCAGCTGATAGTCGGTGAGCCAGAGCGGCCGGTTACGCCGCACGTGCGAGCCAGGTTCACGTTCACCGACGGCGGCCCCGACCTGCGTTTCGTGGACCAGCGCACGTTCGGGCACCTGTCGTTCTCGCCCGGCGGAGCAGAGCTCCCTCCCGCTATCGCCCACATCGCGCCCGATCCGCTCGAGCCGGCTTTCGACGACGAGTTCTTCGCCAAGCGGCTCAGGATGCGACGGACCAGTATCAAGCGGGCACTGCTTGATCAGTCGCTCATCAGCGGAGTCGGCAATATCTACGCCGACGAGTCGCTCTGGCGTGCCCGGCTGCACTGGGCCAGGGGCACGGACGCGCTCCGCCGCGGCGACGTGGTCCGCGTGCTCGCCGCGATCCGCGCGGTATTCGCGGCGGCGATAGGCGCGGGCGGCACGTCGTTCGACAGCCTCTACGTGCAGGTCAACGGCCAGGGCGGATACTTCGACCGGGAACTGGCCGTCTACGGCAGATCCGGGGAGCCCTGCCCCCGGTGCGGCACCGCCGTCCGGCGGGACAAGTTCATGAACCGGTCGTCGTTCAGCTGCCCGACGTGCCAGCCCAGGCCACGGCAGGGTCGCTGGTGACCGGATTCGACGACTGGGAATCTGGGGCTGGCCAGGATTTTCCCGGCCGGCTGGCCGACTCGCTGAGCAGGCAGGCCAGGCTCACCGCCTGGGTCAGCGGACGGGTACAGGGCGTGGGATTCCGCTGGTGGGTCCGCAGCATGGCGCTCGAACTCGGCCTGCGCGGCATGGCCGAGAACCTGGTCGACGGGCGGGTGAAGATCATCGCCGAGGGTGACAGGGACAGCTGCATGGCCCTGCTCGCGCGGCTCGAGGCTCCCGGCGCGCCCGGGCACGTCGTCCAGGTGACGCACCGCTGGGATGCCGCCAGAGGAGGGCTGGCCGGATTTGTCGAGCGGTAGCCACCCGATACCTGCTGCCCCCGACTGCATCCGTGACCTGGCCAGACGCCAACTTGACCGGATGGGTGTTGTGGTGGGACCATGAAGGAGTTACCTGCGCGCAACTGGCGCGTCTTTCTTTGCGTTTCTGCGTGCGCGACCACTCTGGTCACTCAGTGTGGAGGACCTCAAAGTAATGGCGAAGGCTCTGCTTGGCCATGTTGGCGGGCCGGATCCCCGCATGGTTTCCGAGATGCGCCGACTGCAGCGACGAGTACGTGATCTTGAAGCCGAGCTAGCCCGGCTGCAAGAGGTCAACGACGTGCTCTCCGCGGGAGTCGGTCATCAGATGCTGCTCGACGAGCGCGAACCCGCGCTGACCTGAGCACGCTACTCGCGCCTGGGCAATCCCCTCACGGCCCGCATCGACATCCGCGACGCCGTCCGTGACGGGCGGTGCTGTGCCCGCGGGCAGAACGAGAAGGCCCGCGGTGTCCGCACCCCGCCGCACCGGCGTTTAGCGTCCGCTGCGCGGGCAGTTGCGCACCGAGCCGAACGGACAGAGCGGGAGTCTAGCCCCAGATCGTTCAGATCACCACTGCCGACCGTCACGTGTCGCAAGTCCCCCCGTGTCGCACGGTAGGGTTCGGAGGAACCCGGCGGAGACTGACGGCAAGCACAGGCTGATGAGGAGAACAGGCGGTGTACCTGAAGACCCTCACGCTGCGGGGTTTCAAGTCCTTTGCCTCGGCGACCACACTGCGGTTCGAGCCGGGGATCACGTGCGTGGTCGGCCCGAACGGATCGGGCAAGTCCAACGTGGTCGATGCCTTCTCCTGGGTGATGGGCCAGCAGGGCGTCAAGTCGCTGCGCGGCGGCAAGATGGAGGACGTCGTCTTCGCCGGGACGTCGGGCCGGGCGGCGCTCGGCCGGGCCGAGGTCACGCTGACCATCGACAACAGCGACGGTGCGCTGCCAATCGAGTACGCCGAGGTCACCATCAGCCGGCTGCTGTTCAGGACCGGCCAGAGCGAGTACGCGATCAACGGCAACCCGTGCCGGCTCCTCGACGTGCAGGAACTGCTCTCCGACAGCGGCCTGGGCCGGGAGATGCACGTCATCGCCGGCCAGGGGCACCTCGACGACATACTCAACGCGGGCCCCGAGGCGCGCAGGGCGCTGATCGAGGAGGCGGCGGGCGTACTCAAGCACCGCAGGCGCAAGGAGAAGGCGCTGCGCAAGCTCGAGGCGATGCAGGCCAACATGACCAGGCTGGTCGACCTCACCACCGAGCTCGGCCGGCAGCTCAAGCCGCTCGGCCGCCAGGCACAGCTCGCCCGCAAGGCCGCCGTCATCCAGGCCGACCTGCGCGACGCGCGGCTCAGGCTGCTCGCCGACGACTACGTCACGCTGTCAGCGGAGCTCGCGCGGGACGAGGCCGACGAGACCGCCGCCGCCGCGCTGCGGGCCGAGCTCGAGGGCGTCCTGACGACGGCGCGGCTGCAGGAGGCGGAGCTTGAGGCGGCCGCCCAGCAGCATGCGCCACGGCTCGCGGTCGCGCAGGAGACCTACTTCGCGCTCGGCGGGCTGGCCGAGCGGCTGCGCGCGGTCGCCGACCTCGCGGCGGAGCGGCACAAGCACCTGTCGGCCCCGCCCGAGCCTGCCAGGCCGGGCCGGGACCCTGACGAGCTCGAGCATGAAGCGGCGGCCCTGCGCGACCAGGAGCGGGCGCTGAGCGACCGGCTCGGCACGGCGCGCGAGCAGCTGGCGCTGGCCGTGTCGGCGCGGGCATCGGCGGAGGCCGCGCTCGCCGAGACCGAGCGCAAGATCGCCGCGGACGCGAGGGAGGCGGCCGAGCGCGCCGAACGGCTGGCCAGGCTCCGCGGACAGGCGGGAGCCGCCAGGAGCAGGCTCGCCGCGGCTCAGGAGGAGGCGGGCCGGCTGGCGTCGGTGCTCGCTTCGGCCCGGGCTCGTGCCGAGCGGGCTCAGCAGCAGTACGGCGAGCTCCAGGACCACTTCGGCGGCCGGGACGAAGACCGGGCCGAGCTTGCCGCCGCCAACGAGCGGGCAGCCGCCGCAGTGTCGTCGGCATCGGCCAAGCTGGCCCGGTTGCGCACGGCCGAGCACGAGCTCAGCGACCGGCGGGCCGGGCTGCGGGCCAGGGCAGCGGCGCTCGAGGAGGCGGTGCGCCGCGGCGCCGACGCCGCGGCCGTGCTGCTGGCCGACGGCAGCGGGTTCCCCGGCGTGCTCGGCCCCGTTTCCGAGCTGCTCACCGTCGCCGACGGGGCGTCCGAGGCCATCGCGGCCGCACTCGGCCGGTCCGCCGCCGCGGTCGCGGTCAGCGACATCGAGTCGGCGGCGGAGATCCTGCGGCTGCTGCGCGACGGCCGGGCCGGCACGGCCGACCTGGTGATCGCGGACGACAGCGGCGGCTCCGGCACAGCCGCGAGCGGCGCCGCCGCCCGTCGCGGCGGCAGCGTCGGCGCCGCCGCCGCGGGCTGTGGCCCCGAGCCGGGGCGCGCCGGCCAGCGAGCCGCGGCGACCGGCCATGACGAAGCCGATCAGCGCCCGCGAGCCGTTATCCCCGCAATTGAGCTGGTGAAGGCGCCTGGCGAGCTGGCCGCCGCAGTCGAGCGGCTGCTGGCCGGGGTTCTCGTCGTGCCCGACCTGGCGACCGGGCTCGAGCTGGTGCGGGCCGACCCTTCGGTCGCGGTCGTGACGACCGGCGGCGACCTGCTCGGAGCGCACTGGGCCAGGGGCGGGTCGGCCGACGGGCAGAGCCTGCTCGGGCTTCGGGCCGCGGCTCAGCAGGCAGCCGGCCAGCTCGCCGAGGCCGAGTCGGCCGCCCAGCGCGCGGAGCGCGAGCTGGCCGACGCGGCGGAGGAGGAGGAGCAGGCGCGGCAGGTGCTGGGGCAGGCGCAGGCTGCGATGCAAGAGGTCGACGCCGCCGCGGCCGAGATCTCCGGCAGGCTCGGGGCGCTGGCCGGGGCGGCCAGGGCGGCGCAGGACGAGGCCGGCCGGCTCGTCGCCGCGATCGCCGCGGCTGACCGTTCGGCCGAGAAGAGCAGGAACCAGCTCGCCGAGATCGAGGCGAGGATCGCCGCCGAGTCCGGTCGGGACGGCCAAGCCGGACACCGGTGGGACGGCACCGCCGAGCTGGACGGCGGGGCGGCAGACGAGGACAGGCAGGACGAGGCCGGCGAGGCCGAGCGGGCCGAGGGGGCCGAGGCCGAGCGGGCCGAGGAGGCCGACGAGGCTCAGGAAGCCGACCTGCTCGGCGGCTCCGGCCTGGCCGGCAGCAGTGCCGGGCGCGGGGCGGGCCAGAGCCGGCCGGCCCGGCGCGGCGGCGCACCGTCCGCCGCGGCCAGGCGGGCGCTGGCAGACAGCGCGGCGGCCGCCAGGAGCACTGAGATGGACGCCAGGCTCGAGGTGCGGACGGTCGAGGAACGGCTGCGAGCGATCAGCGGGCGCGCCGACGCGCTCGCTTCGGCGGCGAGGGCCGAGCGGCAGGCCGTCGCCCGGGCGGCGGAGCGGGCCAGGCGCCGGGCCGCCGAGGCCGCGGTGGCCAGTGCCGTGGCCGCCGGGGCGAGGGTGGCGCTGGCGTCGATCGAGCGGTCCCTGCTGCTGGCCGACTCGGAGCGGCAGCAGGCCGAGATCGCGCACCAGGGGCGCGACGAGGAACTGAAGGCCGTCAGGGCGCGGATCAGGGAGGCATCGGCGCAGCTCGACAAGGTCGTCGACACCGCGCACGGCGCCGAGGTCGCCAGGGCTGGCCGGAGGCTCAGGCTCGACCAGGTCCAGGCGAAGGCCCTCGAGGAGTTCGCCGTCGAGGCGACCGAGCTAGTCGCCGAGTACGGTCCCGGCGTCCCCGTGCCCGCCGGCGACGACGACCGGCCGCCGGTCCCCTACGACAGGGACGTGCAGCAGCGCCGCGCGGACGCGGCCCAGCGCCAGCTCGACCAGCTCGGCAAGGTCAACCCGCTGGCGCTCGAGGAGTTCGCCGCGCTCGAGGAACGGCACGCGTTCCTGGTCACGCAGCTCGAAGACCTGCGCAAGACGCGCCGGGACCTGCTTACCGTCGTCAAGGAGGTCGACGACCGGGTGCAGCAGGTGTTCGCCGACGCCTACGCCGACACCGCGCGCGAGTTCGAGCAGATCTTCGGCCGGCTTTTTCCCGGCGGCGAGGGCAAGCTCATCCTGACCGAGCCCGACGACATGCTGGCGACCGGCATCGAGTTCGAGGCGCGGCCGCCCGGGAAGCGGGTCAAGCGGCTCTCGTTGCTGTCCGGCGGCGAGCGGTCGCTCACCGCGATCGCCTTTCTCGTGGCGATCTTCAAGGCCAGGCCGTCGCCGTTCTACGTGCTCGACGAGGTTGAGGCCGCGCTCGACGACACCAACGTCCAGCGGCTGCTCGACATCTTCGATGAGCTCAGGTCGAGCTCGCAGCTGATCATCATCACGCACCAGAAGCGGACGATGGAGGTCGCTGACTCGCTGTACGGGATCAGCATGCGCTCCGACGGCGTGTCCGCCGTGATCAGCCAGCGCCTGCGCGAGCGCGAGCCGGCCTGACCCGCGCCGGGCGCGGCCCCGGCCCAGCCGGCGCCGCCCCAGCCGGGCCGCCCGCGCCTGGGCCCCTTCCCCGCCCCAGCCGGCCCGCCCGCGCCTGGGCCCCGTCCCCGCCCCCGGAACTCGCCCGGCCCGGCCCCCAGGGATCGCCCGGCCCCGCCCACGCGCCCGCGCTTAATGATCTTGAAGAGTTTTCCTCGCCAGCGCGGGAAAATCCTTCGCGCTGAGCGCCATCCATCGACGCGGGACCGGCCTGGCTCGGTTGGTCGTTCCCTTCTGCCAGACTTGAAGCCGTCATGGAAACTGTTCTCATCATTCTTGGGGTCGTTCTCGTCGTCCTGATCGTCGGCGGCGGCGCGCTGCTCGCGCCGCGTGCACGGCGTCGCGGCGGGGCCGCGCCGCCGGGCGCGCCGCCTGGCCAGCGCGGCACGGCGACGGCGGCGCCGACCGGCGCGCATGCGCCTGCGGCGCCCGAGACAGGGGCGGCCGCGCCGCCCGCCGAGATCACCGTGCCGCCGCCGGTGCCGGCGGCGCCGTCCGCGCCCACCCCGGCCGTCGAGCAACCGCCGCCGTCGGCGGGCCGGATGGTCAGGCTCAGGAGCAGGCTCGCTAGGTCCCAGACGGCGTTCGGCTCGGCGCTGCTCAGCCTGCTGACGTCGGGCAAGCTCGACGAGCAGACCTGGGAAGAGATCGAAGAAGTCCTGATCACCGCCGACATGGGGGCAGGCCCGGCCGCGCACATGGTCAGTCGGCTTCGCACCGAGGTCAAGGTCGCGGGGACCAGTAACGTGGCCGAGGTGAAAGCGCTGCTGCGCACCGACCTGCTCGAGCAGGTCGGTGCGGACTTCGACCGGACCGTGCACGCCACGCCGCACGGCGACCGGCCAGCCGTGCTGCTCGTGGTCGGCGTCAACGGCACCGGCAAGACCACTACCTGCGGCAAGCTGGCGCGAGTGCTGATCGGCGATGGCCGCACGGTCCTGCTCGGGGCGGCCGACACATTCCGCGCCGCGGCCGCCGACCAGCTGGAAACCTGGGCTACCAGGGTCGGCGCGACCGTGGTGCGAGCGGACCGCGAGGGCGCCGATCCGGCGAGCGTCGCGTTCGAGGCGGTCAGTGCGGGCGTGTCTCGCGGCGTGGACGCCGTTATCGTGGACACCGCGGGCCGCCTGCACACCAAGACCGGGCTGATGGACGAGCTCGGCAAGATCAAGCGGGTTGTCGAGAAGCACGGCACGGTCGACGAGGTGCTGCTCGTGCTCGACGCGACGACGGGCCAGAATGGCCTGCGTCAAGCCAGGGTGTTCGCCGAGGTCGTCGACATCACCGGGATCGTCCTGACGAAGCTGGACGGCACCGCCAAGGGCGGCATCGTGATCGCCGTGCAGCGGGAGCTCGGCGTGCCGGTCAAGCTGGTCGGGCTGGGCGAGGGCCCGGACGACCTGGCGCCGTTCGAGCCGCTGGCGTTTGTCGACGCCATGCTCGGATAGCGGCGGGCAGCCAGCACAGCGGATAGCAGCACGAAGGAGTTCACCACAGGTGTTCGAGACACTCTCCGACCGGCTGACCCAGGTCTTCTCGTCCTTGCGCGGGCGCGGCCGGCTGTCGGCCGCCGACATCGACGCCACCTGCCGCGAGATCAGGATCGCGCTACTCGAGGCCGACGTGGCGCTGCCCGTCGTCCGCACCTTCATCGCCAAGGTCAGGGAACGGGCGCTCGGCGCCGATGTCATGCAGGCGCTCAACCCGGCGCAGCAGGTCATCAAGATCGTCAACGAGGAGCTCGTCGAGATACTCGGCGGCGAGGCCAGGCGGCTCCGGTTCGCCAAGGTGCCGCCGACCGTCATCATGCTTGCTGGCCTGCAGGGCTCCGGTAAGACCACGCTGGCCGCGAAGCTGGGGCTCTGGCTGCGCGGTCAGGGCAACACGCCGATGCTGGTCGCGGCCGACCTGCAGCGGCCCAACGCGGTCCAGCAGCTTCAGGTGCTCGGCGAGCGGGCCGGCATCCCGGTGTTCGCGCCGCAGCCAGGCAACGGGGTCGGCGACCCGGTTGCGGTTGCCCGCGACTCGCTGACCGAGGCCAGGCACCGGCTGCAGAACATCGTCATCATCGACACGGCCGGCCGGCTGGGCATCGACGCCGAGCTGATGGACCAGGCCGCGGCGATCAGGGACGCGGTCGACCCGGACGAGATCCTGTTCGTCGTCGACTCCATGATCGGCCAGGACGCCGTGACCACGGCCCAGGCGTTCCTGGACGGCGTCGGGTTCGACGGCGTAGTCCTCACCAAGCTGGACGGCGACGCCCGGGGTGGCGCCGCCCTGTCGATCGCCCAGGTCACCGGTCGGCCTGTGATGTTCGCGTCGTCCGGGGAGAAACTCGAAGACTTCGACCTGTTCCATCCCGACCGGATGGCGTCGCGGATACTCGACCTCGGTGACATCCTCACGCTGATCGAGCAGGCCGAGCGTACGTTCGACCAGCAGCAGGCCGCCGAGATGGCCGGGAAGCTGGCATCGGCAGAAGGCTTCACGCTCGAGGACTTCGTCGAGCAGCTCGCGATGGTGCGCAAGCTCGGGCCGATCAGCAACCTGCTCGGCATGCTGCCCGGCGCGGCCCAGAACCGGGAGCTGCTCAGTCAGGTCAGCGACAAGGACCTGGACCGGGCGGCGGCCATCGTGAACTCGATGACCGTGGAGGAGCGCAGGAATCCCAAGGTCCTTAACGGGTCACGCCGGCTGCGCATCGCGAACGGAGCGGGCGTCACCGTGGGCGAGGTCAACTCGCTCGTGATCCGGTTCCTCGAGGGCCAGAAGATGATGCGCCAGATGATGGGCGGGGGAATGCCCGGCATGCCGGGGATGCCAGGAATGCCGGGGATGCGGCGCAGCCAGAAGGGCAAGGGCAAGGGGAAGAAGAAGGGCAAGGGCGGCGGCCGGCCAGCAGGCGCCGGGCGGCCGGGCGGCAAGCCAGGGGCGCTGGGGCCAGCCGGGGCGGCGGGAGCTACCGGGCCGGGCGGGGCGCCGGGACCGGGAGGTCTCGGCGGGCTCGGGCTCGGGGGCGCGGCCGGCGCTGGCGGGCCAGGAGCAGGCGGCTTCGGCGGTCCTGGCGGCTTCGGCGGGCTCGATTCCAGCGTGCTGGGCGACCTGGGCGGATCCGGCGGATCCGGTCTTGGCCTGCCGCCTGGCCTGCGCAGATCGGGCCAGGGCGGCGCGGGCCACGGCGGCGCAGGCCGGGGCCAGGCCGGTCTCGGCCAGGGCGGCGGTGCCGAGGGAGCGGCAGATGGCCCGCCGGGGCTTCCCGAGGACGACGACGCCGGCGAAAGCCGGCCGTTGCCGCCGGGGTTGCGGGGATCGGCCGGCCGGCGTGGCCGCGGCAAGAAGGGGCGCTAGGCTCTCGCAGGTCCGTCCGTCTGGCAGAATGTGAGCGCAACCATCGGCTCCGCGAGGCCCTCTCTAACTCGTTGCCGCCGTACCGAGGCTGGTGGCGTGCCCGGCTCCCACTCCGAACGCATGCCATCCGCACTGAATCCGCTGGGAGAAGACCACAGCCGTGGCTGTCAAGATCAAACTAAAGCGCATGGGCAAGATCCGCGAGCCCTACTACAGGATCGTCGTCGCCGATGCCCGCACCAAGCGAGATGGCCGTGCCATCGAGGAGATCGGGAAGTACCACCCGAAGGCAGATCCGTCGCTGATCGAGGTCGATTCTGACCGGGCGCAGCACTGGCTGTCGGTCGGCGCACAGCCGACCGACCCGGTCCGCAAGCTGCTCGAGGTGACCGGCGACTGGCAGCGCTTCAAGGGCCTGCCCGGAGCCGAGGGAACACTCAAGACCGCTGCGCCGCGCAGTGACAAGAAGGAGATCTTCGCGGCTGCCCTCGCCGAGACCCTGTCTGAGAGCGCCGCCGCGCCGAAGGGCAAGGGCAAGGCTGGCGGTTCGCGAGCCGGCGATGCCAAGGCCGGGGACGCCAAGGGCGCCGATGGCAAGGCCGGCGACGGCAAGGCCGACAAGGCAAAGGCCGACAAGCAGGCCAAGGCCAAGACCGCGGCCAGCAAGTCGGAGGTCGGCAAGGCCGATGGCCGGAAGTCGGGGGCCGGCAAGGCCGAGGCCGGCAAGTCGGGGGCCGGCAAGGCCGATGGCGGGAAGTCGGAGGCTAGCAAGTCGCAGGCTGGCAAGTCGCAGGCTGGCAAGTCGCAGGCCGGCAAGGCCAAGGCGGCCAAGACCGCGAGCGCAGACGCGGCTGAGCCCGCCGAAGCGACCGCGCCCGCCGACACCGCCGACACCGCCGACGCCACGGGCAACGCCGACGCCACGGGCAACGCCGACGCCACGGGCAACGCCGACGCCGCGAGCAACGGCGAGTCCACGGGCAACGCCGACGCCGCGAGCAAGGGCGGGTCCGCGGGCACCGCCGGGGCTGCCGCGCCGGCCAAGCAGCCGAGCGCTGGCGCCGACGCTGATGCCGCGAGAGCGGCCGAGCCGGGCAGCGGGGACTAACGTGCTCGTCGAGGCCCTCGACCATCTCGTGCGGGGCATCGTCGACTATCCCGACGACGTCCGGGTCTCCAGCCGCAACCTGCGCCGCGGGCGCGTTCTCCAGGTGCGCGTGCACCCGGACGACCTAGGCAAGGTCATCGGCAGGGGCGGCCGCACCGCGCGGGCTCTGCGCACCATCATCGGCTCGCTGGCCGGCGACTCCTACGTCCGCGTGGACCTGCTCGACGCTGACGAGGCCCGCTAGCCGGCATGCAGCTCGTCGTTGGCCGGGTCGGACGGCCGCACGGCCTGCGCGGTGAGGTCACCGTGGACGTGCGGACGGATGACCCGGACCAGCGCTTCCTGGCGGGCTCGTCGCTCGACACCGTTCCGCCCGAGCGCGGGCCGCTGACCGTGGCCGCGGCGCGCTGGCACTCGGGCAGGCTCCTGGTGCGGTTCGCCGGGTACGAGGACCGGGATGCCGCGGACGCGCTGCGTGACACCGTTCTCGCGATCGACTCGGACGCGCTGGCCCCGCTGACGGACCCCGAGGAGTTCTACGACCACGACCTGATCGGGCTGCACGTCGTCACCGTCGCGGGAGAGCAGGTCGGGACCGTCGCCGACGTGCTGCACCACGGCCAGGACATGCTCGTGATCGACCGCGCGGGACAGCGGTCCGGCGTGGAGATACTGGTTCCGTTCGTGGCCGCGATGATACCCGACGTAGACGTGGCTAAGGGCAGGCTAGTGATCGACCCTCCGCCTGGCCTGCTTGATCCCGAAGCAGCGATCTAGTTGATCCCGAAGCAGCGATCTAGGGACACACCCTAGGCCTGGCATCCGACGCCAACCGCGTACCGCGCGGCCGGCCGCCGGGGAAACGAGAAAGGAGGCGTCGGCCGTGCGCCTGGACATTATCACGATATTCCCCGACTATTTTGCCCCGCTCGGCGTCTCGCTGATCGGCAAGGCCATGCAGCGCGGTGACATCACGGTCGAGGTGCACGACCTGCGCTCGTGGACGCACGATCCGCACCGCACTGTCGACGACACGCCGTTCGGCGGCGGTCCCGGCATGGTGATGCGTCCCGAGCCATGGGGTGAGGCGCTCGACGCCATTGTCGGCATCGCAGGCCGCCGCGCTCGCCCCGCGGGTGACGCCGGACCGGCCGGCCGCCCGCAGCTCGTCGTGCCGACGCCGGCGGGCGCCCTGTTCGACCAGGCGGCCGCGGCCGAACTGGCTGCCTTCGAGCACCTGATCTTCGCCTGCGGGAGGTACGAGGGCATCGACGCGCGAGTCGCCGACTACGCGCGCACCCTGATGCCGGTGCGCGAGCTGTCCATCGGCGACTACGTGCTCGCCGGCGGCGAACCCGCGGTCCTGGTCATGGCCGAGGCGATCTGCCGCCTGCTCCCCGGCGTGCTGGGAAATGCTGATTCGGCTCACGACGACTCGTTCGGCGCCGGGGTCGGCCCCATGCACGGACTGGTCGAGGGGCCGGCGTACACTCGCCCGAGGACCTGGCGGGGACTGGCGGTTCCTGACGTGTTGCTGTCGGGCAATCACGCGGCCATCGCCCGGTGGAGGCGTGACGAAGCGCTCCGTCGCACGGCGCGGACCAGGCCAGATCTCGCCGCCCGGCTGGCGGGCAGCGGGATGAGCGCGCGTGATCGGCATGTTCTGTCCGAGGCTGGTTTCGCAGTCAGCGGGGATGATGTGGCACACTGAAAGCCACTGCCCCACGTAGGCTGCTGCCGCGCGGGGCACGTCGCATGCCTCAGCAGCGACCAGACCAACTTCAGCGCGTTCGTAGGCGTGCGCGTGATGAGACCCGAGGACGACACAGCGATGCACACCGCGATTGCCGAGCTTGAGCAGGCGCAGATCCGATCGGACATCCCGGCCTTCCGGCCTGGCGACACTCTCAAGGTCCATGTCAGGGTGACAGAGGGCAACCGGTCGAGGATCCAGGTATTCCAGGGCGTCGTGATCCGCAGGCAGGGTGGCGGCGCGCGGGAGACGTTCACCGTGCGGAAGGTCAGCTATGGTGTCGGCGTCGAGCGGACCTTCCCCGTGCACACTCCGGCGATCGAGACGATCGAGGTTGTGACCAGGGGTCAGGTACGCCGCGCCAAGCTGTACTACCTGCGTTCCCTGCGCGGCAAGGCAGCGCGGATCAAGGAGCGCAGGGAGCCGGTGCGCTAGCCCAGGCGGCGCGCGATCAGGGCCTGCGGCCGATGGCCGCCTGGGCCGGCCGATGGGCGGCGGCGGGTAGGCTGCTCAGCGGCAGCCGGGTCGCCACGCGTCCGGGCCGACCTATTGTTCCGGTTCCCTTTCCCCGGCGCTGACGATCCTGCCCGGCCGCCGCTCGGGCCGCTGGACCGGCCTGCTGGCCGCTAGGCTGGATGGTGATGATGAACGACGAGCAGCGCGCGAGTGACGTGCTGGCCAGCGCGGGCGGGCCCACCGCGACGAACCGGGCTGAAGGTCCGGCGGCCGAAAAGGTGGAGACCGAGGGGGCGGAGCCCGCGGAGCCCGATGACGACGGCGCCGCGGAGGAGCCCAAGAGCCGGTGGTCCTTCCTCACCGAGATGGTCGTGCTCTTCGCGGTCGCGCTGACGATCGCGCTGCTGATCAAGACCTTCGTGGTGCAGCCGTTCTACATCCCGTCGAGCTCGATGGAGGACACGCTGCTGGTCGGGGACAAGGTCCTGGTCAACAAGGTCATCTACCGGATTCGCCCGATCGACCGCGGCGACGTCGTGGTGTTCAACGGCGCCGGGTCGTGGCTCCCGCCGACGGCGTCGCCGCCGTCCAGCCACAATCCGGTGGCCCGGCTCTACGACGCGACTCTCGGCCAGCTGTTCGACTCGATCAGGGGACTGTTCGGGACCGAGCCGGGGCAGACCGACTACATCAAGCGCGTCATCGGAGTCCCCGGCGATCACGTTGCCTGCTGCAACGCCAAGGGCCAGATCACGGTCAACGGGGTCGCGCTGCACGAGAGTTCGTACCTGATTCCCGGCGCCAGGCCCTCGCAGGGAGCGTTCAGAGTCGTGGTGCCGCCCGGCCGGCTGTGGGTCATGGGCGACAACCGGCCTCAGTCGGCCGATTCCCGGTATCACGATTGCGGATATACCTATGCGCCACCCCAGTGCGTCCCTTACGACAAGGGCGGGACCATCCCCGAGGGCAGGGTGATCGGCCGCGCCTTCATGGTCGTGTGGCCGCTCAGCCGGATCAGGATGCTGCCGATACCCTCGACATTCAGCCAGGGCGGGCTGAACCATGTCTCGGCATCGCGCGCTGGTCCTGTAGAGCCTGAATTGACAACCGGCGTCCCGGTGCGGCCGTCTGCTCCTTATCTGCCGCTGGCCGGCGGGCTGGCCGCCGCCGTGCCGCTCACCGCGCTCGAGCGGCGGCTGCGACTGCGAGCGCGGATCCGCGGTCGGCGGTCCGGCGTGCGCCGCGAGCGCCGCGGGCCGCGGCGGGGGTAACAGACATGCGCCGGTCAGCGGCACAGGCAGCCAGAACCCGGGCGGCGAGCGCCCGCGGTCCTGCCGCTCGACGCCTTGCCCACGGTCCTGCCGGTCGCAGGCTGGCCGCGCGCGGCTTCGCCGCCGCCGGAGTCGCCGGCCTGGAAGCCGTGCGCCGGCCGGTCGGCTACACGCCGCGGCGCGGCGCCGGGCTGACCGGTTATGAGCGCGTGCTCGCCCGGGCTGGACTCGGCCCGGTGGCCGGCATCGACGAGGCCGGCCGGGGAGCCTGCGCCGGCCCGCTCGTGGTCGCGGCGGTCGCGATCGACCGGTGGGACGGCGACAGCATAACCGGCATAGCCGACTCCAAGGCGCTGACCGCCCGGGCCAGGGAGGCGGCCTACCGGAAGATCGTGCAGTCCGCGCTGGCCTGGCACGTCGTCGTGATCGAGCCGGGCGATATCGACCGGCTGGGCCTGCACGTCTGCAATGTGGCCGGGATGCGGCGCGCGCTGGCCGGCCTGGCCGCGAGTCCCGGCTATGTGCTGACCGACGGCTTCGAGGTGCCCGGCCTGGCGGTGCCCGCGCTGGCGATGTGGAAGGGCGACCAGGTCGCCGCCTGCGTCGCCGCCGCGTCGATCGTCGCCAAGGTGACCAGGGACAAGATCATGACATCCCTGCACGCGCGGTATCCGGAGTACGGGTTCGCCAGGCACAAGGGTTACTCCACGCCTCGTCACATGGCCGCGCTCGACGCATGCGGCCCGAGCCCGGTGCACCGCCGGTCCTTCGTGAACGTGTCGGCCAGGATGAACGGCGCCGGACCCGCGGGCCGCCTCGTCGTCCCGGCCGAGAACCTGGAGCGCGTTGACGGCGTGGTGCTCGCCGACGGCTCGGTGCTCACGATGAACGAAGAGGCGGAAGGTCCTATCGTGGAGTTGGCGGAGGGGAGAACATGAGCGCGGAGGACCTCGAGAAGTACGAGACAGAGATGGAGCTGCAGCTCTATCGGGAGTACCGCGATGTCGTCGGGCTCTTCACCCATGTGGTCGAGACCGAGCGCCGGTTCTATCTCACCAACGACGTGGACCTCAAGGTCCGCACTGCCGACAACGGCGAGGTGTTCTTCGAGGTCACCATGCACGACGCCTGGGTGTGGGACATGTACCGGCCCGCCCGGTTCGTGAAGAACGTCCGGGTGGTGACCTTCAAGGACGTCAACGTCGAGGAACTGGCCAAGAGCGACCTGCAGCTGCCCGAGAACTCCTGAGCCAGGCCACCCGCCGCGGTCGGCTGCTTCGCGCGGCGGTTCTCGGCGCGGAGCCCGGAGCATCCGGCGGCCCGGTCGCTGGCATCGTGGCGGGCCAGGGCGCGCGGGCCGGATCGGGGGTCGCGGCCGGGCTGGCGACCCGCTCCCCGTGGTGCACGCTCCCGCCAGGGACCTGGCCGCCTCGTCCCCGTGTGCGCCCAGCTGCTCGACGCCGCTGCCACGGCGGGCGAGATTCTCCCCGACATGGATGCCTACGAACTGCTGCGTGGCGTCGGCAATCTCTGTATCGGCGCGGACAACAGCCCCCGCTACGACGCGCGTCGCATGGTCGAACTCGTCATCGCAGGACTGCGCCTCCACTAGGCAGAGTCAGCCGCGAGTTCCTCACGTGGCGGCGTGCCGGAATTCGCCGCTCGTTGATCCAAAACCGTGCATTCACCCGTGAAGTCTCGCACTGCGGAAACGTCCGCTCATGCCGCGCTGCGGCGACGGCATCGGGGCGGCGGTCGGCAGCGCGTAGCGTCTCGATCGAAAGTCGCGCTGTTGCGACGTTGGGTGGAATCCGCCCCCGTCGGCCTCGACGGTTGGCTGCGCGGTCGGTTGCCTCGGGCGGCGCGGCATTTAACCACACGCCGCTGACATCCGGCGCTGCCCGTCCACAGGCCGTGTTCCGGCCCGCGCGCTTGTCCACGGCCGGCGACTGACGGGTCGCCGGCCGCCCGGCCGCTGCGGCAGAGTCGGTGCCGGAGGTGGTGCGCGTGCGCCGCAAGGACATTCTCGGCAGGCAGGGCGAGCAACTGGCCGCGGAGTACCTGGAGAAGGCGGGCTTCCGCATCCTGGACAGGAACTACCGGTGCGCCGACGGCGAGATCGATATCGTCGCGGCCGACCAGCGGATGCTCGTCGCGTGCGAGGTGAAGACCCGGTCCGGCGTCCGGTACGGAACGCCGGTCGAGGCCGTGACCGCGAAGAAACTGCGCAGGCTCCGCCGACTGGCGGTGCACTGGGTGCTCGCGCATGGCGTGACCTTCGACGGGCTGCGCGTCGACATCGTCGGCGTGCTCCGGTCTTCCTCCGGCGACTTCACGATCGAGCACCTCCGCGGGGTGGGCTGATGGGACTGGCCCGCGCCCATGCCATCGCGCTTGTCGGCGTCCAGGGACACCCAGTGGAGATCGAGGCGGACATCGAGAACGGCATGGTCGCCCTGCTGCTGGTCGGGCTGCCCGACACCGCCCTGCGCGAGGCGCGCGACCGGATCAGGGCGGCGATCGTGAACAGCGGCGAGACCTGGCCGACGCGCCGGATCACGGTCGGGCTGTCCCCCGCCAGCCTGCCCAAGCGCGGCAGCGGCTTCGACCTGGGTATCGCGATGGCGATACTGGCGGCTGCCGAGTCGGTTCCCGCTGCCGCGCTCCATGGCCTCGTGCTCATCGGCGAGCTGGGCCTAGACGGCAGGGTGCGCCCGGTTCCCGGGGTCCTGCCGGCCGCGGCAGCCGCGGCGGCGGCGGGTTTCGACGCCGTCGCGGTCGCCGCCGAGAACGCCGCCGAGGCTGCCCTGGTCCCCGAGTTGCGCGTGGTCGCAACGCCAAGCCTGTCGGCGTTCGCGACGTATATCCGCAGCGGACGGCGCGCGGGAGATGCCGGCGTGCAGGTTCTCGAGCCCGGGCGCGATCTGGATTCGGTCTACGGAGCGGTCCGCGATGCCGGACCCGGCCGAGCCCCTGGCGGCTCGCGGACTGCGGAGGCGACGGCGCGGGCCGTGCGCGCCGGCTCCGGCGGTTCTGGCGCCCTCGCGGTCGCTACGTCCACGGTGCCGGCCGACGCGAAGGACCTGGCGGACCTGGTGGGCCAGCCCGTCGCCAGGCGGGCCGCGGAGATCTGCGCCGCCGGCGGGCATCACCTGATGCTGCTCGGCCCGCCCGGCTGCGGCAAGACCATGCTGGCCGAACGGATCCCGACCGTAATGCCGCGGCTCGACCCCGCCGCGGCGCTGGAGGTCAGCGCCATCCACTCGGTCGCCGGCACGCTGCCGCCCGGCCGGCCGCTGCTGGTCGAGCCGCCGTTCTGCGCCCCGCACCACACCGCCACGCGCGCGGCGATCGTCGGCGGCGGCAGCGGCATCATCAAGCCGGGCGCCGCGTCGCTGGCGCACCACGGCTGCCTGTTCCTCGACGAGGCTCCCGAGTTCGGCCGCGACGTGCTCGACGGGCTTCGGCAGCCGCTGGAGTCTGGCGAGGTCGTGGTGGCCAGGGCCGGCGTAACGGCCCGGTTCCCGGCGCGATTCACGCTGATCATGGCCGCGAACCCGTGTGCGTGCGCGAGCGCCAGCACCGCGGGGGCCGCCTGCAGCTGCACGCCGCTCGCGCGCCGCCGGTACCTGGCACGGCTGTCGGGCCCGCTGCTCGACCGCGTGGACGCCAAGATCGAGTTCCTGCCGGTCCGGCGGGCCGAGCTGCTGAGCGACCGGGCGTTCACCGAGCCGAGCTCGGTAGTGGCCGAGCGGGTCAGCGCGGCCAGGCTCCGCGCCGCGGCCCGGCTCGCCGGGACGCCGTGGCGGCTCAATGCCGAGATTCCGGGCAGCGAGCTCCGGCGCACGTTCGCTCCCGCGGCGAACGCGCTCGCGCCGCTCGAGCGAGCGATGGACCTGGGCCGGATCAGTGCCAGAGGCGCCGACCGGGTGATCAGGCTGTCGTGGACGCTCGCCGACCTGGCCGCCCGGCCGCGTCCTGCGGCCGCCGAGGTCGGCTACGCCCTCGGCCTGTGGCTGGGAACACCCCGGTGACCGAACCCCAGGCCGGCCCGTCCGGTGGTCATGAGCGCTACGCGCGGGCGCGCCTCAGTTTCCTCGCCGATCCCGGCGACCCGGTTCTGGGCGCCCTGCTCCGGTCCGCGCGGCCGGCGGACCTGCTGGCCGTCATCGTGTCCGGTCACCGCAACCCAGCCTGGATGCTGGCCCGGCCCTCCGCTGCCGACGGCCAGGCGCCCGGCATCACCCTTACCCCGGCAGCCGTCGACCGCGCGGTCGAGTGCTGGCGGGCACGGCTCGGCGACCTTCCGCCCGAGGCCAGGCTGGCGGCCTGGGAGCGATCCGGGTACAGGCTGGTGTGCCCCGGCGATGCCGAGTGGCCGACCCAGCTCGATGATCTCGCCGGCGCCAGGCCCGTGGTGCTGTGGCTGCGCGGCACCGCCGACCTGCGCTTCGCCTGCCTGCGGTCGGTCTCCGTGGTCGGGTCGCGGGCGGCGACCGCCTACGGCACGCACGTCGGGACCGAACTGGCAGCCGATCTGGCCGGCCTGGGCTGGACCGTGATCTCGGGCGGCGCCTTCGGCATCGACGCGTGCGCGCACCGGGGCGCGCTGATGGCCGGCGGGTGCACGGCGGCGGTGCTGGCGAGCGGGCTCACGTTCGGGTATCCGAAGGGTCACGCGGAGCTGTTCGGCGCGGTCGAGCGCACAGGCGTGATGGTCAGCGAGTGCCCGCCCGAGCGCGCTCCGACCCGCCCGGGATTCCTGGTCAGGAACCGGGTGATCGCGGCGCTGAGCCGCGGCACCGTCGTGGTCGAGGCCGCGCTGCGGAGCGGGGCGCTCAACACCGCGCGGCACGCCGGCGAGCTGAACCGGCCGGTGATGGCGGTGCCTGGCCCGGTGACCTCGGAGCAGTCGGCGGGATGCCACGAGCTGATCAGGGAGTCCGCCGCGACCTGCGTGACAGGCGCAGGTGACGTCGTCGAGTTCGTCGCGCCGCTGGGCGATGCCGGGCCAGGACCGTCCCGCGACCCCGCCGTCCCCGCTGACAGCCTGGATCCCGTCACCGCCTCGGTCCTGCGGGCCGTGCCGCGCCGGACCGGCCGGGGCCCGGCGACCATTGCCACGCTCGCGGGCGTCGACCTGGACACCGCGCTGCGCTGCCTGGGCCTGCTCGCCGCCGCGGGCCACGTGGAGCGCTGCGAGCAGGGCTGGCGCGCCAGGCAGCCTGGCTGATGGCGGGTTAAAGGGACATTGACCGGAGCCCCGGATGGGCCGTGCGCCCAGCTCGACAGGTTCGCCGGGCCGAATCCCCCATTCGGTGCGACTCCAGGCGGGCTTTCCCGGCCGCGAGCCGCGCCCGCACTACATATCACGACTTCTGGCTCCGCAAAGCTCGCAAGTCGGACACGATATTGACACGAGCTAGTGATATGTGGCGGATGATGACCGAGAAGTCCTGCGTCCAACGGGCGAGCGCCCTCGCGCCGCTTGAAGTTCGCTGATGTCTGGTCTAGGTGCGCTTGAACGTGTGCGCTAGGCAGCCCTGCTGATGGCAGGGCCGGTGGCGTGGCGGCCGCGCTCCGGTCGCCTGCCTGGCGCACACTGATGGAATGCGAGTGCCTCATCGGTCGGCCAAGCCTGTCAGTGCGGCCGAGGCTGCCCGGCCCGCGCGGGCCGCCGCGTCCGACGTGAGTGCCGCCGACGTGAGTGCCGCGTCCGACGTGAGTGCCGAGGCCGACGGGGTGCTACCGCCGGCGTTTGAGGCGCTGCTGAGGGCGTTCGAGCGACACCTCGCCGCCGAGCGCGGCCTGTCCCCGCACACCGTCCGTGCCTATGTCGGCGATGCGGGCTCGATGCTGGCCCACGTCACCAGGTGCGGTGTCGAGGACGTCGCCGAGATCGACGTCTCGGTCCTGCGCGCATGGCTGGCTACTCAGCACGCGGCCGGGCTTTCCCGGGCGACGATCGCCAGGCGGGCGGCGTCGGCGCGGGCGCTGACCGCATTTGCCCACGAGCGCTGCCTGCTGGCCGCCGATCCTGGCGCGCTGCTCGGCACGCTCAAGACCAGGCGCGCGCTGCCGGAGGTCCTGGCGGTTGACGAGATGCTTGCCGTGCTCGGGGAGGGCCGCCCGCGGCGCGCCGGCCCGCCGGCTGGGCGCGCCGCTCGGGCCGTCGGGGCCGCGAGGGCCGGACCTGGTAACCTGCCCGCCGGGCCCGCGGGGGCCGGACCTGGCGATCTGGCCGCGGCCATCGACCTGCGCGACACGGCGATCATGGAGCTCCTGTACGCCACGGGAATAAGGGTCGGCGAGCTGTGCGGGCTCGACGTCGATGACGTGGACTGGGGCCGCCGGACGATCAGGGTGCTCGGGAAGGGCGCCAAGGAACGTGCGGTTCCGTTCGGTATCCCGGCCGGCGACGCCGTCGCCCGGTGGGGGAAGGCCGGCCGGCCGGCGTTGGTGCGCGATCTGTCCGGGTCCGCGCTCTTCATCGGCGCTCGGGGCAGGCGCCTCGACCCGCGGACCGCCCGCCGGGTCGTGCACGCCAGGATCGCCGCGGCCTGGCCGGTTCCCGACACGGGCCCGCACGGCCTGCGCCACACCGCGGCCACGCATCTGCTAGAGGGCGGTGCTGACCTGCGCAGCGTGCAGGAGATGCTTGGCCACGCATCGCTCGCCACCACGCAGATCTACACCCACGTCTCGATCGAGCGGCTGGTGTCGGCATACCGGCAGGCGCACCCGCGCGCGTGAGCGCGGGTGCCGATCGGCCCGCGCCGTCGGGCAGGCGAGACAGATCCTCCGGGATGTAGACTTCAGTGACGGTCCCGGTATGCACGCATGCGCAGGCATGGTCCGGAGGCCGAAATTCGCGTGTCCGCTAGCCGTTCGGGAAGGCGCCATTGCTCCCGGCGGAACGCACCTCACCGGTCCGCGGGGTTGCCCGCGGCGAGGTCGTACGGACACCAGGACAAACCGATCGCGCCGTCGCCCCCGGGGCAGGCGCACGACAGGAAAGGGGACACCGGCATGGCCCCGGTCGTCACCATGCGGCAGCTGCTAGAGAGCGGCGTCCACTTCGGGCACCAGACGCGGCGCTGGAACCCGAAGATGAAGCGGTTCATCTTCACCGAGCGCAACGGCATCTACATCATCGACCTGCAGCAGTCCCTGCTGTTCATCGACCGCGCGTACGAGTTCGTCAAGGAGACGGTCGCCCACGGCGGCTCGGTGCTCTACGTCGGCACCAAGAAGCAGGCCCAGGAGGCGATCGCCGAGCAGGCGCGCCGGGTCGGCATGCCGTTCGTGAACCAGCGCTGGCTGGGCGGAATGCTGACGAACTTCTCGACGGTTTACAAGCGGCTGCAGCGGCTGAAGGAACTCGAGGAGATCGACTTCGAGGACGTCTCCGGCTCGAACATGACCAAGAAGGAACTGCTCCATCTGCGGCGTGAGCATGACAAGCTCGAGCGGTCGCTCGGCGGCATCAGGGACATGTCCAGGGTTCCGAGCGCCATCTGGGTGGTGGACACCAAGAAGGAGCACATCGCGATCAGCGAGGCGCGCAAGCTGGGCATCCCGGTCATCGCCATCTTGGACACGAACTGCGACCCCGACGAGGTGAACTACCCGATCCCGGGCAACGACGACGCGATCCGCAGCGTCTCGCTGCTGACCAGGGTCGTGGCCGACGCCGTGGCCGACGGGCTGATCGCCAGGGCCGGCCGCGCATCGGGCGAGGAGAAGCCGCAGGGCGACGGGCAGCTCGGCGCGGCCGAGCCGCTGGCCGAGTGGGAGCGCGAGCTGCTCGAGGGCAGGGCTGTCAACGGCGCACCAGCGGCGAACGGGACGGCGACCGCGCAGGCCGTGCCGGGCCAGGCAAAGTCAGACGCGGCGACCACCCCGAACGCGGCCGGCGCCGAGACGGCCGGCGCCGAGACGGCCAGCACCGACACGGCCGGCGCCGACACGGCCGGCGCCGAGACGGCCGCCGCCGGCGCCGAGACGGCCGGCGCCGAGACGGCCGGCGCCGACACGGCCAGCACCGACACGGCCAGCACCGAGGCAGCAGGCACCGACGCCTAGCGGCGGACGGGCGCACGTCAGCCACGCTGAACCCGCCCGTGGCGCGGCCCGAGTCGGACCGGCACGACGCGCCGCGCCGGCGTGCACAGCGGACCGGCACGAAGAGAACACTGCGAGAGATGAGGAAATGGCGAACTACAGCGCCGCGGATGTGAAGCGGCTCCGTGAAATGACCGGCGCGGGAATGATGGACTGCAAGAATGCCCTGGTCGAGGCCGACGGCGACTTCGACGCCGCGGTCGAGGCGCTGCGCGTCAAGGGGGCCAAGGACGTCAGCAAGCGAGCCGGCCGGACCGCGGCCAACGGCCTGGTGACCTCGGCCATGGACGGCACGAGCGCGGGGATACTGCTCGAGCTGAACTGCGAGACCGACTTCGTGGCTAAGACCGACCTGTTCCAGCAGGTTGCCGCCGATATCGCGCAGGCGGCGCTCAAGGCGCGGACTACGGACCGGCTCGCCGTGCTGACGCTGCCGGTGCGGGACGGTCAGACCGCGTCCGACCTGATCGAGACGGCGAGCGCGTCGTTGAAGGAGAAGCTGGAGCTCGGCCGGTTCGCCGCGTTTACCGGCGGCTACATCACGAGCTACCTGCACAAGTCGGACCCAGGGCTGCCACCGACGCTCGGCGTGCTCGTCGACGTCGACGAGGCGGGCGCGTCGGTCGCGATCGACATCGCGCACCAGGTGGCCGCGATGCGGCCGCAGTACGTCAGCAGGGACGAGGTCCCCGACGACGTGGTGGCCAACGAACGCCGGATCGCCGAGCAGGTCACCCGTGAGGAGGGAAAGCCCGAGCAGGCGATCCCGAAGATCGTAGAGGGCCGCCTGAACGCGTTCTTCAAGGACGTCGCGCTGATCGAGCAGCCCTCGGTCCGTGACCCCAAGAAGTCGGTCAAGCAGCTGCTTGCCGAGTCGGGGGCGACGGTCCGCGGCTTCGCCAGGTTCCAGATCGGGCAGGCCAGTTGAGTCGATGCCCGGCGGCCGGACAGACGATGGGAGCCCGCATTGCCAGATAGCACCTTGCCGGAGGACCGCGCGGTGGCGGGCGCCCAAGCTGCCGCCGGGCACAGCCTCGGCGATGGTGAGCACGGCTCAGAGCACCCGCGCTGGCACCGGGTGGTGCTCAAGCTGTCGGGCGAGGCATTCGCGGGCGGCGGCGGCCTGGGCATCGATCCAGACTCGGTGTCGCACTTCGCGCGCGAGATCAGGGACGCGTCGCGGGCCGGTGTCCAGGTTGCGGTCGTCGTCGGCGGCGGGAACATGTTCCGCGGCGCCGCCCTGTCCGCGCGCGGGATCGACCGGGCGCGGGCCGACTACATGGGCATGCTCGGCACCGTGATCAACTGCCTGGCGCTGCAGGACGTCCTGGAGAAGCTCGGCATCGAGACACGGGTGCAGACCGCGATCACCATGGGCCAGGTGGCAGAGCCTTACATACCGCGCCGGGCGATCAGGCACCTGGAAAAGGGCCGGGTGGTCATCTTCGGCGCCGGCCTCGGCGCGCCATTCTTCTCGACCGATACCTGCGCGGCGCAGCGGGCGCTGGAGATCGGCGCCGAGGCGGTACTGAAGGGCACCCAGGTCGAGGGCGTTTACGATGCTGATCCGCGCAAAACGCCCGACGCGAACATGTTTCACCGGCTCGATTACGGCGACGTCCTGCGCCGCGAGCTGAAGTTCATGGACGCGACGGCCGTTAGCCTGTGCATGGACAACGATCTGCCCATCGTGGTATTCGACCTGATGGGCCAGGGCAATGTGGTGCGTGCCGTGCGCGGCGAGCGGATCGGCACGCTGGTAGGCAGGAACGGGCACGGCAGGCACGCGCCCTGAGCGGCCGCGCGGCGGCTTGTCCGACGCGGCGCTCCGACAGGCACTGAGGAGCCGCAATGATTGACGAGACCCTTCTCGAGGCCGAGGAGAAGATGGAAAAGGCCGTCGCGGTCGCGAAGGAGGACTTCGCGAGCATCAGGACCGGCCGCGCGCACCCGTCGATGTTCGGCAAGATCACGGCCGAGTACTACGGCACCCAGACGCCGGTGAACCAGCTGGCCTCGTTCCACATGCCCGAGCCGCGGATGGTCGTGGTCCAGCCGTTCGACAAGAACTCGCTTGGCGCGATCGACAAGGCGATCCGCAGCAGCGACCTCGGCGTCAACCCGACCAACGACGGCGCGATCATCCGCGTGGTATTCCCCGAGCTGTCCGAGGAGCGGCGCAGGGAGTACATCAAGGTCGCGCGGCACAAGGCCGAGGACGGGCGGGTGTCGATCAGGAACATCCGCAGGCACGCCAAGGACGCCATCGACAAGCTGGTCAAGAACGGCGAGGAGGGCGAGGACGACGGGCACCGTGCCGAGGCCGAACTCGACAAGCTCACCCACGCCTACGTAGCCCAGGTCGACGAGCTGCTGAAGAACAAGGAAGCCGAGCTGCTCGAGGTCTAGCTGGCACACCCCAGCCCCGGCGGGGGTCGGCGGCCCGCCCAAGGTATAACTTTGCCCTCAAAGAGGAACATCTCGCTAACCGCGCGACATCGGCGGGCGGCGAGCAGACGGCCACCGGTCAGCGTGCGCCCCGAGCGGGCATGAGTAACCGCATCGACGGCCAGCCGGCGGAGGGGAGGGCGGGCCGCGTGAGCGAGCGCAAGACGATCAACACCGGCCGCAACCTTCCGGTCGCCATCGCCGTCGGGCTCGGCCTGGGCGCCCTGGTCATCGTCACGCTGCTGACCGTGAAGGTCACGTTCCTGGTCCTGGTCGCGGCGATGGTCGCGATTGCCCTGTGGGAGCTCAGCCGGGCGCTCGGCACCCGGGGGATAAGGATCGCCCTGATCCCGATCGGTGCCGGAGGGGCACTGATGTTCGCCCTCACCTACTGGCAGGGTTCTCGGTACGCGCTGGCGGCGCTTGCCGCCGCGTTCGTCGGCGTGCTCGCCTGGCGCCTGCCCGGCGGGGCAGCGGGTTATCTGCGCGATGTCACGGCCGGCATATTCGCGCTGATCTACCTGCCGGCACTGGCATCGTTCGTCGCGCTCATGCTCGCGCAACCACACGGCCCCCACCGGGCATTGCTCTTCGTGATCCTCGCCGTCTGCAGCGACACGGGAGGCTACTTCTCCGGCATCCTCTTCGGGCGTCACCTGCTGGCTCCCACGATCAGTCCCAAGAAGACCTGGGAGGGCCTGGCCGGATCGGCGATCCTGTGCCTGACCGCCGGCGCTCTCGGAATGACCTACCTCCTGCCAGGCACACCGTGGAGCGGGCTGGTACTCGGCGCCGCCGCGCTCGCCTTCGCGACCCTCGGCGACCTGGTCGAGTCGATGATCAAGCGCGACCTCGACACCAAGGACATGGGCTCGATACTTCCTGGTCACGGGGGCGTACTCGATCGCATCGACGCCATGCTCATCGTCGCCCCGGCCGCCTGGCTGCTCATGACGATCTTCCTGTCCTGAGCCGCATGGCGTCCGGGCGGGGGACGGCAGGCGGGCGAAGGGCGTCGGGGCGGGCGGCGATCGCGGCGCCGGCCTGCGTGGCGGCAGCCGCGGGCGCTGGTTCGTTGATGCTGAAGGCCCTTCCGGCGACAGGCCGGGGAGACAGCCGGCTAGCCGACGACCCAGCTGCGGCTCTGCGAGGCCATCTGATTGACCAGGCTGGCCGCGCCACGGCCCCTGGCGAGCAGCCGCTCGCGGTTCGAAATCGGGATCAGCCACAGCCACCTGACCGGCTCTCCCGCGACCGTGAACCCGGACAGGTCGGGCAACTCGGGGCCGAGCAGGCGGCCCGGGTTGTCGAGGAACAGGATCGCCTCGTTGCCGTTGCCCAGCGGGAACGAGGACGGCTCGTGATACCAGCGGATCGTCTGCCCGGTCTCGATCCACCTGACCTCGCGCCACGGGTACTGGGCGAGCCACAGGAAGATCCTGGCGGCCTGGTTGCTCGGCAGCGTGGTCGCGACCGCCAGCTCGATCCTGGCCCGGCCGACGGCGCCCGGTCCGGCCTGCTCGATGCCCGGCATCCGCTGGCAGCTCATCCCCACCGTGGTCAGCACCGTGTAGGAACGGCGCCCGGTCGGCAGCCGCTCGGACACGCCCACCAGCGGCTGCCTGTTGCCCGACACGTCCCAGTACCGGGCGCCTGGGCCTAGCCTGGCCAGCAGATGGCCGAGCATGCCCTGCTGGAACAGCGCCCAGGCCTGCGGGTCGAGCCGCCACCGCCAGAAGTCCGATGCCTCGGTGACCCGGCGGCCGAGTCCCTCCATGGCGTCATCGAGCGACCAGCCGAAAGGGGTGTGCCCGATCACGTCCCTGCTGTAGCCGGGCATCCCCTTCGACATGTCCGACCAGCCGGGGATGACGGCCAGCAGGTCGCCGTCCTCGTACAGGGCGACGCCGTCGCCCTCCTCGAACCAGACCGCGCGCAGTGAGTCCGGGTCCATCGGCGGGCGGCCCTCAGGGTGCTTGGTGTAGCCGTCGGGCATCTCCGGCGCCTGGCCGGCGTCGAGCAGGGCCAGGTCGATGTCGGCCGGCGCCTTGCGGTGGTTGGCGAGCCAGGTCGCGGCGATCGGCTCGCTGGTGTCGTGCATGTACGCGGCCGTCGTCCAGCTGTCGTACTCCACCACGACCCGCCTGCTGCCGTAGGGGCTCTCGCTGTCGAGCAGCGTGGCGGGCCGCCCGGGCTGGGCGGATATCCTGGGTCGACTGCTCCTGCCGCGCATGGTCTGCATGGTAGGGAAATCTATCCACAATCCGCGGATCACGTGGCAACTGCGCGGATACCGTGAGAGGTTCGCTTGGAACTGGTCGAGATCGCGACGCACGGCCCCGGGCCCGCGCGTCCTGCTCGGGCGCGTCCTGCTCGGGCGCGTCCTGCCCGGCACCTGGCGGACCTGAGTGCGGCAGGCCGGCGGGCGGCGGTCGCGGACCTCGGGCAGCCCGGCTACCGCGCCGACCAGCTGTCGCGGCACTATTTCGGTCGGCTCACCGACTCTGCGCAGGACATGACCGACCTGCCGGCCGGCGTCCGCGGCGAGCTGGTCGCAGCCCTGCTGCCCAGCCTGCTCACCGCGACCCGCCAGCTGACCTGCGACCGCGGCCTGACCCGCAAGACGCTCTGGCGCGCCGCCGACGGCGCCTTCGTCGAGTCCGTGCTGATGCGTTACGGGGGGTCCGGGGGGCCGTCCCCCCGGGCCAGCACCGCGGGCCGGGTGACCATGTGCGTCTCGTCGCAGGCCGGGTGCGGGATGGCATGCCCGTTCTGCGCTACCGGCCAGGCTGGGCTGACCAGGAACCTGTCGACCGCGGAGATCGTCACCCAGGTGTTCAACGGAGCCCGCGGGCTGGCTCGTGGTGAGTTGGCGGGCGGGCCAGGGCGGATCTCCAACGTCGTGTTCATGGGGATGGGCGAGCCGCTGGCGAACTACGCGTCCGTGCTACGCGCCGTGCGCCGGCTGTCCGACCCGGTGCCCGACGGGCTCGGCATCTCCCAGCGCGCGATCACAGTGTCGACCGTCGGCGTGGTCCCGGCGATCAGGCGGCTGGCCGGGGAAGGGCTGTCTTGCCGGCTGGCCGTGTCGCTGCACGCGCCCGACGACGAGCTGCGCGATTCGCTGGTCCCGGTGAACCGGCGGTGGAAGGTCGCCGAGGTGCTCGACGCGGCATGGGGGTACGCGGCGGCCACCGGGCGGCGGGTCTCGATCGAGTACGCCATGATCCGCGACGTCAACGACCAGGCGTGGCGGGCAGACGAGCTGGCCAGGCTGCTGGCCGGGCGGCTCACGCACGTGAACCTCATCCCGCTGAACCCGACACCGGGTTCGAAGTGGACCGCGTCCGGTCCAGGCGTTGCCGCCGAGTTCGAGGCGCGGCTCGCGGACCGGGGGATCCCGGTGACCGTCCGCGACACCCGCGGCAGGGAGATCGACGGCGCCTGCGGCCAGCTCGCCGCCGCCGGCGGCGACAGCACCGGCTGAGGGTTGCCGACAGCCGGGGGTCGGCTGACGGGCTGGCTGAAGGTTGGGTCGGCCGGCATCGCCTTCCGCAGCGATACGCCGATAGCGGGGCAAATCGGGCTGGCCAAGCCGCGCCGCAATGACTTATCACGAGCTGGCGTCAAAACCCTGTCCGAGTTGTGAGCTTTGCGGAGCCACAAGTCGTGATATGTGGTGTGCGCGCGGCTCGCGGCCTGGAAATGCCTGCTCGGAGTCACACCGAGCAGGGGCACCTGGCGCTAGTGTGACTGAGCAATGTCTGGAATGCCGCCATTGGGGAGCTGGTCGCGCTGGCGGCGGCGAGTGGCCGCCCGCCTGGTTCACGCTGCCTGGAGTCGGGTTCAGCGGGCAGGGACCGTCACGGCAGAGACCGCGGCGGGCCGCCGTTTCGCCGCGTTCGGGCCTGGCTCGCTGATCGCCTTTCCGACCGGCACCGTCTTCGGCGAGCGGTGGATCGAGATCGGTGACGGCACCATGCTCGGTGAGCAGGTCTCGGTTTGCGCGGGCATGATGCCCGGCCACGACCTCGGCTCCGAGCCCGTGCTGCGGATCGGCGACAGGTGCGTGATCGGCCGGGGCAGCCACATCGTTGCGCACCACTCGATCGACATCGGCGACGACGTCTACACCGGGCCGTACGTCTACATCACGGATCAGAACCACTGTTACGCCGACCCCGAGGTCCCGATCGGGCGGCAGTGGCCGGTCAACGCCGCGGTCAGCATCGGCGCCGGAACCTGGCTCGGCACGGGCGTGATCGTGCTGCCCGGCGCGGTGATCGGCCGGAACGTGGTTGTCGCCGCGGGCTCGGTGGTCAGGGGGGAGATCGGAGACCGGTGCGTGGTGGCCGGAGTGCCCGCGCGGGTCATCAAGGACTACAACGCGGACACCGGCTGGGCAAGTCCGGCCGCCGGGTCGATGCGAGCCGATGTCGCCTTTCGCCCGGCGCTGGCGCAGGATCCAGCGCTAGCCGAGTTGCTGCTCGCTCCGGCGCCTTGCGAGAACTCGGCTGTTGTGCCCGCGCCGGGGGAGGATCTGGCGGCGGCCGTGCGGGGCGAGGATCTGGCGGCGCGCCTGCTGGGGGAGGATCTGGCGGCTGACTCGCTGCTGGGCGATCGCGACTCCTGACCCGGCTGGCCGATCGCGACTCCTGACCCGGCTGGCCGCTCCCGGCCGGTCGGCGGTACGCGATGTCGGCCCGGAGGCGCGACCGGCAACCGGGCCCTATGCGGGAGCCGGGCCCTGGGCGGCAGCCGGGCCCGGGGCCCGCGCGGTCGCCGGGCCGGAAGCCCGGCCGGGGGACGAGGGGCGCGCTCTGCCGCCCATCTGCCTGACGAACACCTCGCCGTGCAGAGCCCGTTCTACCAGGTCGGCGGCCCGCGCCGCGGCGGCGAGGCGGCTGCCCTCGCTCCGGTAGGCGGCTAGCACCGCCTCGACGGCGCCGGGCGGCAGGTGCGGGCCGAGTTCTGACCTGGCGGTCCGGTAGCCGCTCCTGGCTCCTTCGACGCAGGCGTTCAGGTGATGCCTGGCCAGCGACGCCAGGGCGATCGGGTGGCGTTTCAGCACGCCGTGCAGCAGGTAGTCGGACGGGACCACGTCGAGTAGCCAGGTCGCGGCGGATCGCTCGAAGTCCGGGCTTCCCGGCGGCTGCACCCCGGTCGGCCAGCCAGGTGGTACAAACGTTGTCACGAGGCCAGGGTAACCCATAATCGAACACATGTTCTAGACTCCGGTGGCGGTGGCGGTGGCGCTGCGGCGGTGGCGCGGTGGCGCTGCGGCGGTAGCGGATCGCTGGAGCGGTTGCGGCTGCTTCGTGGTGCGTCAGCCGGCCTGGAATCGCTCGGGCGGTGCGAGTAGCTGGTCGTCGTCGCGGAGTCGGCGCAACCGCCTGGTCTTGATGTGCCGCCGCGGCTCGCGCAGCTGGCGCGCGACCGGGCCGAGCCCGATCGTGACCGCGCCGCCGCCGTGCGGTGACCGGCCGAGCGTGAGGGTTCCGCCCGAGCCCTCGGCGATGCGGCGCGCGATGTCCAGGCCCAGCCCGGTGGAGCCCGCGCTGGACTGCCCGCGCTCGGGCGGGTTCGGGTGGGAGAATCCCGGTCCGTTGTCGGAGACGACGATCCACGCTCCGCCCGCGGTCCTGGTGGAGGCGCGGACCGAGAACGCCGTGCCTTCCGGTGTATGCGCGAAGACGTTCTCGAGCAGGATGTCGACACACGCGGCCAGGTCCTGCTCGGCTACCCGGACGGGCAGGCTGAACGGCGGGATCTCGACGCTCATCCACCGCTCCTGGTCCTCGGCCAGCGCACCCCAGAAGGCGGCCCGGTCGCGCACGACGGCGGTGGCGTCACAGGTCGCGCCGTCGCCAGCGCCCGCCGGCCGCCTGGCCTCGGCGATGATCTCGTTGACCGTGCGGGTCAGGGCGTCGACGTCGCCGATGACCCTGGTCATCACCTCCTCGTCGGCGCCGAGCGACTCCGCGTCGATCCGCAGCGCCGTGAGCGGGGTGCGCAACCTGTGCGACAGGTCGGCGAGCGTCTCCCGCTCGTGGGCCAGCAGCTCTCCGATCCGTGCCGCTAGCCGGTTGAGCCCGTTGCTCACCTGGCGGATCTCCGGCGGCCCGTCGACGGGCGCCCGCGCGGTCAGGTCTCCCTGGGCCAGCTGCTCGGCGGCCCTGGCCACGTCGCCGAGCGGGCGGACCAGCGTCCTGGTCAGCTGGGCGGCCACGAAAACGGCCATCGCCAGCAGGCCGAGCGCGACCAGGGCAAGCAGCAGCCAGGCGCGTGCCACGCCGCGCCGCAGCTGCGGGTCTGGCACGAACGTCCTGATCACGGCCGTCCCCGGCCGCGGGCCGATGCCGGCCACCGCGACGAAGATCGCGACTCCGCCAGGTGCTGGCTCGCTGAAGCTCTGGCCGCTCCTGGCCAGCCTGACCTCGGAGGAGGCTGGCGTGACGGCGCCGAGCCGCTGGCCATCGGGCAGGAAGATCGTCACCGGCTCGGCCGGGTGCTGCTGATTCACCCGGTCGACGTAGATCCGCAGGTCCTTGGCCGTCAGCGTGGCCAGCAGCGGCGCCATGAACTGCGCCCTGATCGTCGCGCCGGAGACCGCGCTGTTGGCGGCGAATGTGCGCAAGAGCAGCGCGAGCGGCAGCATGAGCGACACCAGCATCAGCGAGCCGATCGCCAGGACCAGCCAGATGACGCGGAGTCTCATCGGATCGCTCGGCTGCAGATCACGACGGAGCGGACAGCTTCATCCCGACACCGCGGATGGTGTGCAGGTACTTGGGCCGCTGCGCGCTCTCGCCGAGCTTGCGCCTGAGCCAGGAGACGTGCACGTCAACGGTCTTGTCGGCGCGGCCGTGAGGCATCCGCCACACGTGCGTGAGCAGTTCGCGCTTGGTCACCACCTGCCCTGCCCGCACGGCCAGGTAGTACAGCAGGTCGAACTCGCGTCTGGACAGGTCGAGCGTGCGGCCTTCCAGCGTCGCCTCGTGCGCCTCAACGTCCAGCCGGAGCCCGCCGACGAGGACGGGCTCGCTGCGGCGGTCCTCGTCGGCCACCGCGCGCCGGAGCACCGCCCGCACCCTCGCCTCGATCTGGCTGACGCCGAACGGCTTGACCAGGTAGTCGTCGGCGCCGGCGTCGAGCACCCTGACGATGTCCTCCTCGTCGTCCCTGGCGGTTGCCACCACGACGGGGACCTTGCTGATCGCCCGCAGCATCCGCAGCGCCTCGTAGCCGTCGAGGTCGGGCAGGCCGAGGTCGAGTATCACGAGATCGGGCGGGCACTTGACCATGAGCTCCAGCGCCTCCGTGGCCATGGCCGTGCTCGAGACGGCGTGCCCCCGCTCGGTGAGCGCGCGAATCAGCGCACCGCGTATCGCCGGGTCATCCTCCACGAGCAGCAGTTGTGCCATGTGACGAACGTAGCGGCTGCGGCCGGCCAGCGCGCAACATCGATCCGAGTTTACGTCCCAGAACGCGAAGGTTGTCGCCTGGCTCGGTGGGCAGCCGGGACGCGTCAAATGCCGCCCGCCGGGACGCGTCAGGCGGGCGGGCCGGCTTTCATGATCGTGGATGATTTTCGACGCATGCGTCGAAAATCATCCACGATCATGAGACACGGGGTGCGCGCGGGAGCTGCGGGTCGATCGGCGGGGCTGGTGTGGCTGGGCTGCTCAGCGGGGCCAGTGTGACTCGCTCGGCCGGCGGCATGGGCCTGCTGACGAGGCTGGCCAAGCCGCGGGCCTGCCGTTCGACTGCGTACTGTCCGGGCTGCACGCCGGGGGCCGGGCTTTGGGCCCGGGGGCCGGGCTGCACACCGGGGGCCGGGCTGCACACCGGGGGCCGGGCTTTGGGCCCGGGGGCCGGGCTGCACACCGGGGGCCGGGCCGCACACCGGGGGCCGGGCTGCACACCGGGGGCCGGGCTTTGGGCCCGGGGGCCGGGAGTCGGGGGCCGGGCCCGGGGGCCGGGAGTCGGGCCTTGAGACGGGGGCCGGGCTGTGCGCGGGGGGCGGCTGGGCTGGTGGAGCGAGTCGGCGAGCGTTTTCGTTATAAATGAAGCGGCGAGTAGACTGTAGGGGCCATATTCTGGCGCTTCCCCAGGTCACCTTGGAGTCTTCCCGCATGCCCGCCGGTCCCACCAGCCCGCCCACCCGGCTCGCCGCCGACGTCGCCACCCGCGACGACCTTCGCAACGTCGCGATCGTGGCGCACGTCGACCACGGCAAGACAACGCTGGTCGACGCCATGCTGTGGCAGTCCGGTGCATTCCGCGCCAACGCGCAGGTCGCCGAGCGGGTGCTGGACTCCGGCGACCTGGAGCGGGAGAAGGGCATCACGATCCTGGCCAAGAACACCGCGGTGACCCACGGTGGCCTGACGATCAACATCATCGACACGCCAGGGCACGCCGACTTCGGCGGCGAGGTGGAGCGCGGCCTGTCCATGGTCGACGCGGTGCTGCTGCTCGTCGACGCGAGCGAGGGGCCGCTGCCGCAGACCAGGTTCGTGCTGCGCAAGGCGCTCGAGGCCAAGCTGCCGGTGATCCTGGTGATCAACAAGGTGGACCGGCCCGATGCCAGGATCGCCGAGGTCGTCGACGCCTGCTACGAGCTCTTCCTCGACCTGGACGCGACCGAGGACCAGATCGAGTTCCCGATCGTGTACGCGTCGGCGAGGGCCGGGCGGTCGTCACTGAGCCGCCCGGATGACGGGGCGCTGCCCGACTCGGCCGACCTCGAGCCGCTGTTCGAGGTGATCAGGCAGTTCGTGCCCGCGCCAAGCTACGACCCGCGCGCGCCGCTGCGCGCCCACGTCACCAACCTCGACGCCTCGGCCTACCTGGGCCGGATCGCGCTGTGCCGGGTCGTGTCCGGCGAGGTCCACAAGGGCCAGCAGGCCGCCTGGTGCCGCCGCGACGGGTCGATCGAGCGGGTCAAGATCTCCGAGCTATTCAGAACGCAAGCGCTCGAGCGGGTGCCGGCGGCCGCCGCGTCGGCCGGGGACATCATCGCCGTCGCCGGAATCGGCGACATCATGATCGGGGAGACGCTGGCCGACCCGGACGACCCGCGGCCGCTGCCGTTGATCACCGTGGACGAGCCGGCGATCGCGATGACGATCGGCGTCAACACCTCGCCGCTGGTCGGCACGGGCGCGCCGGTCCGTGGGTCAGGCGGGGGTGCCGGGGCTGCCGGTGCGGCCGGGGTTTCGGGGGCGGCGGGGGCCGCCGCGAAGCCGTCGGGGCGCGGGCATGCCAAGGTCACCGCGCGGATGGTGCGCGACCGGCTTGAGTCCGAGCTCGTCGGCAACGTCTCGATCCGCGTGCTGCCGACCGAGCGGCCGGACACCTGGGAGGTGCAGGGCCGCGGCGAGCTCGCGCTGGCCATCCTGGTCGAGACGATGCGGCGGGAGGGTTACGAGCTGACGGTGGGCCGGCCGACCGTGGTGACCCGCGAGATCGACGGCGAGCTGCATGAGCCGGTCGAGCAGCTCGCCATCGACGTGCCCGAGGAGTACCTGGGCGCCGTGACCACACTGCTCGCCCTGCGCAAGGGCCGGCTCGAGCAGATGACCAACCACGGGACCGGCTGGATCAGGCTCGACTTCATGGTCCCGGCCCGCGGGCTGATCGGGTTCCGGACGCAGTTCCTGACCGATACCCGGGGCACCGGGATCGCGCATCACGTGTTCGAGCGGTACGAGCCGTGGGCCGGGCCGATGCGGATGCGGGCGTCCGGGTCGCTGGTGGCCGACCGGTCAGGCGTCGCGACCGCGTACGCGATGTTCTCGCTGCAGGAGCGGGGAACCCTGTTCGTCGAGCCGGGCACCGAGGTCTACGAGGGCATGATCGTGGGCGAGAACTCGCGCTCGGACGACATGGACGTCAACATCGCGAGGGAGAAGAAGCTCACCAACATGCGCCAGTCGACCGGCGAGGAACTGGAGCGGCTGGTTCCGCCCCGGATGCTGAGTCTGGAGCAGGCGCTGGAGTTCTGTGCGGACGGCGAGTGCGCCGAGGTGACCCCGACCGCGATCCGGCTGCGCAAGACCGTGCTCGACGCCAAGGAGCGCGCCAGGACGCGGGCCAGGATCAGCCGGGAGAACTGAGTTCTCTGAACTCTTTGAAGCGCTCTGAACTCTTTGAAGCGCTCTGAGCGCCCGCGGGGCCAGCGCGTCGGGGGCGCCCGCGGGTGCGATAGCGCGCACTACCTCGGATCGTCAACCGCATCGGCGGCCCGTTGATGCTGCTATGGCGACATCAACGGGCCGCCGATGTTGTTGTGGCTGCCCTTTGATGGTCGGCCTTGAGCCGAGGAGGGCGTCGCGGCCCGCGAGCCGCAAGTCGTCGCGGCCTGCGGGCCGCTAGTCGTGCCCTCTTGCCGGGCGGGCGATCCGGCGCGAAGCCCGCCGCGAGCCTTTGGAACGTGCACCTGCCGCCGAATGTGCCATTCACCGACATAAGGGCCTACTCGGAGCCCAGCGGGCCGCGGAGCGATGTGTTCCGATCGACTCTTCACGACTTGTGGTCAGTTCGCTGTCCTAATTTGCGCGCTTTGCGTGGCGCGAAGTGATGATAAGTTGTTGGACGCCTTGGAGGGCGGGGCGAGGCAGGCCTCCTTGCGCGAGGTTTAACCGAAAAATCCGACGTCGCCGCCAGCTCGCGCGCTCGGTCGGACAGCGGGCGAGCGGCGCCCCGGAGGGCGGGCGGCGCCTGAGCGGCCTGGCGGGTGGCCGGACGCTACCTCACGGTCAGGTAGATGTAGCTGGCCAGCCCGAAGACGAAGCAGTAGATGGCGAACGGCGTGAGCGTCCTGGTCTGGAAGTACTTCATCAGGAACCGGACCGACAGGTACGCGGCGACGCCCGAGACCACGCTGCCGACCAGGATCTGCGGGCGGACGCCGTTGCCCAGCGGACCGAGCAGGTCAGGGATCTTGAGCACGCCAGCGGCCAGGATTACGGGCGTCGCGAGCAGGAAGGCGAACCTGGCGGCGTCCTCACGGGACAGGCCGCGGAACATGCCGGCCACCATCGTGACGCCGTCCCTGCTGATGCCGGCGAGGAGCGCCAGGATCTGCGCCGAGCCGATGATGATGGCCTGCCAGTAGCTGAACGACGTGATCCGCCGGTCCGCCAGGACCGCCGTCGCCATCTCTTGCTGGCGGATCGCGCGCTGACCCGAGGAGTGCGCGGCGGCTACCCGTCCGGCACCGACCAGTTCTCGCTCGGCGGCTCTGTCCTGGAGTGCCTGCTCGTCAGCCTGGCGCGACTTGCGCGTACGGAACCGCTCGCCCGCGTAGAGGATGATGCCGTTGAGCACAAGGAAGACCGCCGCCCGGCTCGGCACGCCGAAGATCACCCGGAACTTGTGCTCGAACGTCAGGCCGACCAGGCCGACCGGGATGGTGGCCAGGACGATCATCCAGGCCAGCTTCTGGTCGGGAGTCTTGGCCTCCCTGCGGGCGATCGAGCTGAAGAAGCCGCGGATGATCCTGACCCAGTCGCGCCAGAAGTAGCAGGTGATCCCGATCGCGGTCGCCACGTGCAGGCCGACGATGAAGGCCAGGTACGGCGACTCGGCCTTGGACACGCTGAGGTCTGTCTTCCAGCCACCGCCGACGAGCGCCGGGATCAGAACGTTGTGGCCGAGGCTGGAGACGGGGAACAACTCGGTCGTGCCCTGGATCAGCCCGACGATGATCGCCTCGGCGAAGGTCAGGTGTGTCATTACAGCCTCTCGCTCGGCGGGGCCGCGTGTGCGCCCGCGCCAGCAAGGATATTCATGCCAAACCGGCCGTGCCGCCAACTCACCGCACTGCGAGCGTGATCGTGACGCCAGCGTGCCGAGCCGCGCCGCCACGAGGCAGCCGCGCCGCCACGAGGCAGCCGCGCAGCCTCAGGCCGGACAGCCCCGCCGAGAGAGGCACAGGTGCTTTCGTGAACCGCGCTATCCTCCGGCGAGCCCTGCTCGTCGGGCCCGCGACGGCGCTGGCGCTGACGACGGGGATCGCCTCGGCTCAGGCACGGCCTGACGGCCGACGCAGTTCGGGGCGTCCTCGCGGGTCTCGGCGGGCACTGATGGACAGCGCGGCCTTTACCAGACATTAGGAGGTTTGGCTCGTTCGTTTCCGGTCGGCGCGGGTAGCCGATGCGGAGGAACTCGTTGCCGACGGGCCAATCGAGGAGACGCGAGCATGTTGCACCTGGTCGCCGCCCATCAGGCGGTCGCGCTCAACCCGCTGAGCTCAACGTCACTGCTGGCGAGCCTGGGGGCGCTCGGAGTGTTCCTCGCCCTGTTCGCCGAGACCGGGCTGCTGATCGGGTTCTTCCTGCCGGGTGACTCGCTGTTGTTCACGGCCGGGTTCTTGTGCGCCGGCTCCTCGTCGGCCAAGGTCCACCTGTCGCTGCCGCTTGTCCTGCTGGCCGCGGCCGGCGGCGCGCTTGCTGGCGCGCAGACCGGATTCGTGATCGGGCGCACGGCCGGCCGATCGCTGCTTGAACGCACGCACCGAGGGATCCTGGGCCGGGGCGCCGAGCGGTCGCGGGATCTCCTGTCACGCTACGGCTACGGCAAGGCCATCGTCCTTGCGCGGTTCATTCCGGTCGTGCGGACCGTGCTCAATCCGATGGCCGGGGCGCTCGACGTCCCGGCCCGAACGTTCAGCATCTGGCAGGTATCTGGCGGGCTGGCCTGGTCCGTCGGGGTCACCATGATCGGCTACGGGCTCGGCTCGACCATCGGCAACGTCTATAAGTACCTGCTGCCGATCGTCGGGGTCATCGTCGTGATCTCGTTGCTGCCGATCGGTATCGAGTCCTTCCGCACCAGGAAGGCGGCCCACGGCCGGCCAGCGAGGGCCGGCGCGGACGGACAACGCGCAGACGGACAGGGCCCAGCCAGACCGCCGCACGGGCGGCCAAGTTCGGGCTAAGCGCAGTGCCGGTCGGCCCGCCGGGCCGGCCCGCCTGGCCGACGGCGTCAGGACTGCTTGCCGGGCACCTTCGGGGTGTCCTTGTGCACCTTGCGGGCGATCTTGTTGCCGAGCCAGACCAGGGGGTCGTACTTGCGGCCGACGACCCGCTCCTTGAGCGGTATCAGCGCGTTGTCGGTGATGCGGATGTTCTCCGGGCAGACCTCGGTGCAGCATTTGGTGATGTTGCACAGCCCGAGGCCGAACTCGTCCTGCGCGATCTCGCGCCGGTCGGCGGTGTCGGCCGGGTGCATCTCGAGCTCGGCGACCCGCATCAGGAACCGCGGACCGGCGTAGGCCGGCATGTTCTCCTCGTGGTCACGGATCACGTGGCAGACGTCCTGGCACAAGAAGCACTCGATGCACTTGCGGAACTCCTGCGACCGCTCGACGTCCACCTGCTGCATCCGGAACTCGCCGAGGCCGACCGCCGGGTCGGGCGTGAACGACGGGACCTCGCGCGCCTTTTCGAAGTTGAACGACACGTCCGTGACCAGGTCCCTGATCACGGGGAAGGTCCGCATCGGCGTGAGCGTGATCGTCTCGTCCGGCTCGAACAGCGACATCCTGGTCATGCAGGCCAGCCGCGGGCGGCCATTGATCTCCATCGAGCACGAGCCGCACTTGCCCGCCTTGCAGTTCCATCGGACGGCCAGGTCCCCGGCCTGAGTCGCCTGCAGCCGGTGCAGGACGTCGAGCACGACCTCGCCCTCGTTGGCCTCGACCTCGTAGTCGACCAGGTCGCCCTGACCGGCGTCGCCCCGCCAGACCCTTAGTTGCACTTTCTGGCCCATCAGTGCGTCTCCTCGCCTGCGGCTGCCGTCTCCTGCGTCGGCTCCTGCACCGGCTCCGGAGCCGACGGCAGCTCCTCCGCGGTCAGGTACTTCTTGAGCTCGGCCCGGTCGAAGAGCGCGAGCAAGTCCTCGCGCATCGGCGGCATGGGCTGCTTGGTCAGCACGATCCGCCCGCCGTTCGGTTCGCCGTCCAGCGAGCAGATCAGGTTGACCTTGCGCCACTCGGGTGACATGCCGGGATGGTCATCGCGGGTGTGCCCGCCGCGGCTCTCCTGGCGCTCCAGCGCCGCCTGGGCCACGCACTCGGCGATCAGCACGATGTTGCGCAGGTCGAGCGCCAGGTGCCAGCCCGGGTTGTAGGCGGAGCCGCCTTCGGCACGGACGACCGCGGCCCTCTCCCGCAGCTTCTCGAGCTCGGAAAGCGCCGCCTTGATCTCAGCTTCCTTGCGGATGATGCCGACCAGGTCCGACATCGTCTGCTGGACCTCGGCGTGCACCGTGTACGGGTTCTCCCCGACCGCGCGCTCGAAAGGGGCCATCGCCTCCGCGCGGGCCGCCTCGACCGCGCCGTCGCCCGGAACCGGCCGCTTGTCGCCGAGCGCGGTCACGTACTCTGCCGCGCCCAGCCCCGCCCGGTGGCCGAACACCAGCAGGTCGGACAGGGAGTTGCCGCCGAGCCGGTTCGACCCGTGCATGCCGCCGGTCACCTCGCCGGCCGCGAACAGGCCGGGCACGCGCGACTCGCCGGTGTCGGCGTCCACCTCGACGCCGCCCATCACGTAGTGCTGGGCCGGGCCGACCTCCATCGGCTCCTTCGTGATGTCGACGTCGGCCAGCTCCTTGAACTGGTGGTACATCGACGGCAGCTTGCGCAGGATCTCCTCGGCTGGCCGCCGCGAGGCGATGTCGAGGAAGACGCCGCCGTGTGGTGATCCGCGCCCCGCCTTCACCTCGGCGTTGATGGCGCGGGCAACCTCGTCGCGCGGCAGCAGCTCGGGCGGGCGCCTGTTGTGCTCGGGGTCGGTGTACCAGCGGTCGGCCTCCTCCTCGGTCTCCGCGTACTGGGCGCGGAACACATCGGGGACGTAGCTGAACATGAACCGCTTGCCCTCGGAGTTCCGCAGCACCCCGCCGTCGCCGCGCACGGACTCGGTGACCAGCAGCCCGGCCACCGAGATCGGCCACACCATGTGGGTGGGGTGGAACTGCACGAACTCCATGTTCAGCAGCGTCGCGCCGGCCAGCAGCGCGAGCGCGTGCCCGTCGCCGGTGTACTCCCACGAGTTCGAGGTGACCTTGAAGGTCTTGCCGATGCCGCCGGTCGCCAGCACGACGGTCGGCGCCTCGAACACGACGAACCGGCCGGTCTCGCGGATGTAGCCGAACGCGCCGGCGATCGCATCGGTGCTGGCCCGGGGGGACGACCCCCCGGATCCCCCCGCGGTGCTGGCCCGGGGGGTCGACCCCCCGGATCCCCCCGCGGTGCTGGCCCGGGGGGTCGCCCCCCCGGATCCCCCCGCGGTGCTGGTGAGCAGCCGGGTGATCGTGGTCTCGGCGAAGACCTTGATCATGGCTTCCGGATCACCGTGCTCGCGCGCGTCCTCCTGCTGCAGCGCCACGACCTTCTGCTGCAGGGTGCGGATCATCTCCAGGCCGGTGCGGTCGCCGACGTGAGCCAGCCTGGGGTACTCGTGACCGCCGAAGTTGCGCTGGCTGATCTCCTCGAGCTCCCATACCCGGTCGGGTGACTCCTTGGCGTGCAGTTCGGCCATCCGCCAGTTGTTCAGGAACTTGCCGCCGCGCATGGTGTCACGGAAGTGCACCATCCAGTTGTCTTTCGGGTTGACGTTCCCCATCGCCGCCGCGGCGCCGCCCTCGGCCATGACCGTGTGCGCCTTGCCGAACAGCGACTTGGAGATGACCGCCGTCCGCTTGCCCGCCAGGCGGGCCTCGATCCCCGCCCGCAGCCCCGAGCCGCCGGCGCCGATCACCACGACGTCGTAGGGGAGTCTCTCGATGTCAGTCATGACAGGTTCGGCACCTTCTGCCTTGTATCTAGAAGAACCTTGGGTCGGCGAACGCTCCGCTGGCCACCAGGCGGATGTACAGGTCGGTCAGGAGCACGAAGCCGAGCGAGATCCAGGCGTACTGCATGTGCTTGCCGTTCAGCCGCGAGACGAGAGTCCACGCCTTGTACCTGACCGGGTGCTTGGAGAAGTGCTTGAGCCGGCCGCCCGTCACGTGCCGGCAGGCATGGCAGGACACCGAGTACAGCCACAGCAGCACCGCGTTCACGATCAGCACGAGCGTGCCGAGGCCCATGTGCCCCCATTGGCCGGCGTGGTCCTTGAACGCCAGCACCGCGTCGACCGAGAGGATGACGTTGAAGATCAGCGCGACGTAGAAGAAGTAGCGGTGCGCATTCTGCAGTATCAGCGGCAGCCGGGTCTCGCCGGTGTACTTGGCGTGCGGCTCGCGGACCGCGCAGGCGGCCGGGGCCTGCCAGAACGCCCGGTAGTAGGCCTTGCGGTAGTAGTAGCAGGTGAACCGGAAGCCCATCGGGCCCCAGATGATGAGGATCGCCGGCGTCAGCGCCGACACCCACGGGATCCAGTGGAATCCCGACCCGGCCGTGCACGTCGTCACCAGGCACGGCGAGTAGAGCGGCGAGATGTACGGCGCCCAGAAGTAGTCGACGTTGACCAGCGACGCCCAGGTCAGGTAGATCACCACGACGCCAAGGCCGATGGCGTTGACGGCCGGCTGGCGCCACCACGGGTCACGGCGCAGCGTCTTGCTAGCGATCTGCGCCCTGGCCTTGGCCGGCGCCTGCGTTACCTGCGTCATCGACGCCTCCGCATTGAGACATAAGCCGATCGGCCCAGTGTCGTGGCACTGGGAAAGGAACTGGATCATCGCTCGCGCGCTGCTCGCATGCTCGCCCGCGGGGCCTGAGCCCTGCCGGGGTAAGGACCCCGTCGGGTCGGTCAGCCCTGTCGGGCGGGAGGCGGAGCGTGACGCAGCGCTGCCCGCGTTGCCCACAGAACCTTATTCCCACGGTAATCATCATGCCGACACGGGTGTAGCTTCCGCGGGTGTGACGCTCGCTACACGCCGGTCTTTGCCGGCCCTGCACCGGGCGTCCCCGCGCCCGGAGCCCCGATACCAAGAGCCCCGAGACCAAGAGCCCCGAGACCAAGAGCCCCGAGACCAAGAGCACCGCGCAGGAAGTCGACCTGGAGCAGCAGCAGGTTCTCGGCGACCTCCTCCTGCGAGGCCATGTGCGTCACGCCGGACAGCGGAAGCACCTGGTGCGGCCGCCCGGCCGCGAGCAGCGCCGCGGAAAGCCGGAGCGTGTGCGCGACGACCACGTTGTCGTCGGCCAGACCGTGGATGATCATCAGCGGTCGTGACAGCTTGTGCGCGTCGGTGAGCAGCAAGGTCCGCTCGTAGGCGGCCGGGTTGTGGTCCGGGTGGCCCAGGTACCGCTCGGTGTAGTGCGTGTCGTAGAGCCGCCAGTCGGTGACCGGGGCCCCGGCGACCGCGGCGTGGAACACGTCGGGCCTGCGCAGCACGGCAAGCGCGGCGAGATACCCGCCGAATGACCAGCCCCTGATCGCCACCTTGGACAGGTCAAGGTCGGCGTTGGCATCCGCCGCCGCGGCGAGCGCGGCCACCTGGTCCTCGAGCACCGGGTCGGCGAAGTCGCCCGCGATCGCGCGGTCCCACTGCGGCCCGCGGCCAGGACTGCCGCGGCCGTCGGCCACGACGACCGCGAAACCCTGCTCGGCGAACCACTGCGAGGTCAGGTAGGCGTCGGCGGAGGCGACCACCCGCTGGACGCGCGGGCCGCCGTACGAGTCCACCAGGACGGGCAGCTTCGCCGATCCCGGTTCGTGCCAGGACGGCAGCAGCAGCGCGGTCCTGACCTCCCGCTGGCCCGCTCGCAGAAGTTCCACCCGCAGGCTGGGCAGCGCCGGCCGCCCGGCCAGCGACGCGATCGTTCCGGCGACCGCCGGATCGCTGGCGTCCGGCTGCTCGCGCAAGACGGTGACCGTCAGACCGGGTTCGGCCATTGACCGGCTGGTCAGCACCGTCGTGCCGCCATCCCGGATGGCGCCGTGCACGCCGTCGCCGGCGAGCCGCCGCAGCCCGCCGGGGCCGTAGGACCAGACGCCGATCTCTGTCGGCTCGCCGTCCGAGCCCGACAGCAGCACCGTATCGCCGTCCACCGACAGGACCCCGCGGACCTGGAGCTCGGGCGGGGTGACCGGCTCGGCGGCGCCGTCGGCCAGGTCAGCCTCGCGCGCCACCAGCAACCGCCTCGCGCCGCCGATGTCGGCGGTCCACGCGATCCGGCCGTCCGCCAGCCGCGCCGGAACGCCTGGCACGATGTCCAGCCAGCACGCGTCCGCGTCGTCGCGCAGCACCGTCGTCGCGCCGGTCCCGGCGTCCACGGCGAGCAGCCGCATCCGGCGCTGGTCCCTGGACTGCACCACGATCAGCGGCGCGCCGGCGTCCCAGCAGGCGGTAGTGAGATAGCAGTGGGCCTGCGTGTCCCACTGCACAGGGATGGTTTTCCCGTCCAGTCCGACGATCATGAGTTCAACGAGAGCGTTCGGCGTACCCGCGGCGGGATAGCCGACCTCGGCGGGCGGCCGGTCGGGATTCGCCGGATCGGCAATATGCCATCGGTTGACGGGGGAGTTGTCGACCCTGGCCACCATCAGCGCCTGCCCGTCGGGCGCCCACCAGTACCCGCGCATCCGGCCCATCTCCTCGGCCGCGACGAACTCGGCCAGGCCGTAGGTGATGTGCGCGGCGCCGTCCGGCCCGATCAGCTCGGTGTCGGTGCCGCCTGCGAGGTCGGTGATCCGCAGCGCTCCGTTGCAGGCGTAGGCGATCCGCCGCCCCGCCGGGTCCGGGCGCGGGTCGATCGCGGGGGACCGGGAGCCGGCCTTGGCCGCGGGGTCGCCGCCGACTGCCAGTTGCGCGGTGTAGACCTCGCCGCCGATGGCGAACGCAGCCATCGTGCAGGCGGTATCGGTGGCAAACGCCACGACTCCGCCGGCCTGCTCGCGAGATCGCTCCCGGCGAGTTCGTTCGGCTTCTGGCTCGTCTTTCCCGGCACCGACCGCCACCGGATCGACCACCAGGCGCTCGACCGCGCCGGCCTGGCTCTGCCGATCGGCGGGCAGGTCAAGCACCCACAGGCAGGTGACCGGGTCGCTGCCGCCCTGGCTGCGCAGGAAGACGATCCTGGTTCCGTCCGGGGAGATCTGGAACGAGCGCGGGGTGCCGAGGCTGAAGTGCCGGGTCCTGGCCTGCTGGCGCGGGAAACTGTCGGTCATGAGAGTAGATCTTGCCAGTCAGCGCCCGCGCCGGCGGAGCGGCCGTCGCCCTGGCTATCCTCACCAGTGAGCGAGCGGGAGCGAGCGGGAAACACGGCATGGACCGGACCGATGGCAGGCAGCTGATGCTCGTACACGCGCACCCGGACGACGAGTCGATCGGGACGGGCGCCACGATGGCCAAGTACGCGGCGCAGGGCGCCGGGGTGACGCTGGTCACCTGCACCCTCGGTGAGCTCGGTGAGATCATCCCGCCGGATCTGGCCGACCTGGCCTGGGACAAGGAGAACCGGCTCGGCGAGCACCGGATCGGCGAGCTCGCCGCGGCGTGCGCCGCGCTCGGGGTTACCGACCACCGGTTCCTCGGCGGCGCCGGGCGCTGGCACGACTCGGGGATGATGGGCACGCCGTCGAACGACTGGGACGGCGCGTTCTGGCGCGCCGACGTGGACGAGGCGGCGGGCGTGCTGCTCGACCTCATCACGCGGGTGCGGCCGCAGGTGCTGGTCACCTACGACTCGAACGGCTTCTACGGCCACCCCGACCACATCCAGGCGCACCTGGTGGCGTGGCGGGCCTTCGAGCTGGCCGACGGGCTGGTGCGCAAGTTCTACGCGACCGCCGTCCCCCGGTCGGTGCTGGCCGAGGGGATCAGGCTGATGCGGGAGGCGAGCCCGGGTGAGACCGGTGAGCCGTCTGGCGGGCCGGGCGAATCGGGCGGGCCGGGCGGATCGGGCGGATCGGGCGGGCCGGGCGAATCGGGCGGGCCGGGGGCCGCCGGGTCTGAGTTCCAGACCGTGGAGTCGGTCGACGACCTGCCGTTCGGGGTGCCTGATGAGCAGGTGACGACCGAGATCGACGCCAGGGACTACCTGAATGCCAAGCTGGCTGCAATGCGCGCGCATGCCAGCCAGATCGCGGTCGACAGCCCGTTCTTCGCCCTGTCCGACCGGGTCGCGCAGCGGGCGCTCGGCGTGGAGTTCTACACCCTGCTCGCCGGGCCGCGCGGCCCGGGTACTGGGACCAACGGCTGGGAGACTGACCTGTTCGCCGGACTCGACTAAGCCGCCGCCGTGAACCGCGCCTTGACGACCTGCACGCATCTCGCGCTGTTCCTGTTCGGGCTGGCGCAGGGTGTGCTCGGCGCGTTCTTCTACAACTCGGGGCCGCCTCCGCTCGCCGCCCTCGCCTTCGATCTGGCCATCCTCGCGACGTGCCTGCTCGGTGCGTGGGGAACGCAGCGCGCGGCTGGCGCCTTCGTTCCGGCCGTCGGCTGGTTCATCGCGGCGTTCGTGCTGGCCAGCGGCACCCGCGGGGGAAGTGTCGTCGTCACTGCCACGAGCGGGGGTGAGTGGTTCCTGTTCGGCGGCGCGGCCAGCGCGATGATCGGCGTGATCGCGGGGTTCACCGCATTGTCGAGGCGCCGGCCGGCCGGCCGGGACCGGTGATGCCGGGCACGGGCGGGTGCCGGCGGCGGGCTGCTCGCCCCCCGGACGCACTCAGCCGGTCGTCTGGGCGGCGGCCGACGGGGCGTCGAGCACGGTGGCGCCGGTGTTCGGCGCGGCCGAGGCAGGGTCCGGTGCGGCCGCGCGGGCCGGCGTCGGCGCCGGCGGCGGTGGCGCCGGGGAGGCGAACATCAGCATGCAGCTCAGCATCAGCGCGACGACAAAGGCGCAGTAGACCCAGAACGCCGGGGTGAGACCGGAACTGATCGTCAGCCCCGCCCGCGCGGCCTGGGCCGGCGTGATCCCGAACTGCAGCGGCGAGGCGGTCCCGGCGACCTGGATCAGTGCCGAGATCGCCTGAGCCGCCATCGGGACGATGGCGCCGGCGAGCAGGAAAGCGCCGTGCCTGCCGGGGCGCCAGGCAGCCGCCGCGATCACCACGGCGACCAGGGCCGCCATGCACGCGACGTCACCGGCGATCACGAGCCCGGGGTTCGCGAACGCGTTGCCCGCGGTCAGCGACTGCGTCACGCCGGCCGCCGTCCGCAGCGTGAAACTGTCCCACGACGGCGCGAACGCGATGGCCGTGCCGAGCGCGGCCGCCGCCGCCAGGGCGAGGGTCAGAGCGGCCTCCAGGCTTCGCGGCCTGCCCGGTGAGCCGATCGGGCCAAGCCGCAGGCCGAGGATGGAGCCCGCCGAGCACGCCAGCCAGCCGATCAAGCTGAGTACGAGTCCGGTGCCGACGAGGTGGGCGCCGCCCGTGATGGCGGTGCCGGCGTCGGCCAGGAACAGGCCGAATGCGACGACGCTCGTTCCCGTCCCGAGGAGCGCGCCGACCCTCGCCCTGGCCCCGCCGAGAATGATCATCGCAGCGCTGGCGGCCCAGACTGCCAGGTAGATCAGGTGCGGCACGAGTTCGGACGCGTGCGCGGCGAGGCTGGTCGCGCCGAAGTAACCGGGGAACAGGCCGGCGACGCCGACGCCGACGCCGACGGCGAGCAGTGCCGCCGCGCCCACGGCGCGCCTGCCGCGGTTGGCGCGCCTGCCGCGGTTGGCACGGTCGGCGGCCGGGTCCCGGGGTTGGCCTGACGGGTCGGCGGTCTGGCTGACCTGGACGATCGTGCGTCGAGCCTCGACCTCGGTGAACCGCGACCAGGCGTCATTCCAGCCCGCCGCGGTCTCCGGCCACCACTCGATCGGCTGAAGATGCGCCGCCCCTGCGGGCCAGATCCCGTAGAAGCCGGTCCCCAGTCCGATCTCGTACCTCGTTCCGCGATGGGAGATGATCACTTGCTCGTGCACAGTGGCGGCCCTTCCGCTCGGCTCGACCCGTCCTCTGGTTCATCGCGTGGCTGATCGCGCAGTACTCAGGACGAAGATCGTAGAGCGCGTACCTCCAGGATCGCTGGAAGTAACCTCAAGCGTTCCTGACGCCCGTCGGCCGGGCAGGATGCGGTGATCTTCAAGATCACCGCCATCGACCCGGGTTCTTCGCGGTCATGGGATGAGGTCGGCGGGGATGTCGGCCAGGGCGGCGCGGAGTTCCTCGCCGAGCGCCTTGGCTTGCGGGTCGAGCCTGGTGCTCGCCGCGACGCCGCGGCCGAGCAACCCGGCGACCACGAAGTTGAGCGCCAGCAGGTTGGGGAGCCGGTGTCGTTCGATCCGGCACCCGGCGACCGGCGGCACGAGGCTGGCCAGCCGCTCGGCCGTCAGGTAGCCGTCCAGCCAGGCGAATTCGGCGTCCGTGCGGACCCAGACGCCGACGTTGGCGTTGCCGCCCTTGTCGCCCGACCGGGCGCCCGCGATGAGTCCGAGCGGAACGCGCCTGGTCAGGATGCTCGAGCCGGCCTGGTCGGCCGAGTCGAGAGCCGACGGGGCGGCCGGGGAGTACTGGGCAGGGACGGAAGGATCTGGTGGGGCATACGGGGCCGACGAGGTTGGCGAGGTCGGTGGGTCGGCGCGCGCCGGCTGGGCTCGGGCCGGGCCGGTCCAGACCGGGTCGCCGTCGATCAGCACGCGGGTCGTGACGAGGTCGGCCGGAACGGTTGTCGGCCAGTGCACGCCGTACATCGACGCGTCGCCCGGCGGGGTCAGCGCGTAGAAGCCCGGATAGCTGGCCAGCCCGGTCTCGACCACGGCCGCGGAGAACGCCCGCCCGACCTTCGCCTTGTCCTGGTCGAGCACGGTGATCCGCAGCAGCGCGGGGTCGGACCCGGCGAGCTCGACGTCGGCGGTCTCGAACGCGGCCTTGCCGCCGTTCACCCTGGCCCAGATCGCCTGCTCGGCCAGGGCGGCCTTGGCGGCGATGTCGCGGCCCTCGATCGCCAGGATCATCGAGTTCCTGTAGCCGCCCGCATAGTTGAGCGAGACCTTGAGGTCGGCGGGCGGCGGCTCGCCGCGCACGCCGCTGAGCCCGACCCGGTCGGGCCCGACCTGGTCGAGCCGGATCGTGTCGAACCGCGCGGTCACGTCGGGGTTCAGGTACCGCGGGCCGCCGATCTCGTAGAGCAGCTGCGCGGTCACGGTCCCGACCGAGACCAGCCCGCCGGTGCCCGGATGCTTGGTGACTACCGCCGAGCCGTCGGCCGCCAGCTCCGCCAGCGGGAAGCCCGCCCGCGCCAGGTCGGGCACCTCGTTGAAGAACGCGTAGTTGCCGCCGGTCGCCTGGCAGCCGCACTCCAGCACGTGCCCGGCCACGACGGCTCCAGCCAGCGCGTCCAGGTCGTCGCCGGTCCAGCCGAACCGCCACATCCCCGGTCCGACGACCAGGGCGGCGTCGGTGACCCGGCCGGTGACCACGACGTCGGCCCCGGCCGACAGCGCGCTGGCGATCGGCAGCCCGCCCAGGTAGGCGTGCGCGGTCAGCGGCGTGACGCCGGCCTCGGCGAGTGTCTCGCCGGTGTCGGCGTTGGCGAACCGGTGACCGGCCAGGCTCAGGTCGGGCAGCCGGGCGAGCAGGTCATCGCCTTCCACATGAGCGACGACGGGACTCAGCCCGGCGCGGCGGGCAACCTCGGCGACGGCCGCGGCGCAGCCGGCCGGGTCGAGGCCGCCGGCGTTGGCGACGATCTTGATGCCGCGTTCCAGGCAGGCCGGAAGCACCTGCTCGACCTGGGTCAGGAACGTCCTGGCGTACCCCGGGCGTCCGGCCAGGACGGCCTTGCCGAGCAGCAGCATGGTCAGCTCGGCCAGCCAGTCGCCGGTGAGCACGTCGATCGGTCCGCCCTCGACCATCTCGCGCGCGGCGGAAACCCGGTCACCGTAGAACCCGCTGCAGTTCGCGATCCGCAGCACGGGCCGGGCGGCGCGGGGATGGCCGGCCAGCTCGGCCATCCGTCAGCCTTCCGTCCCGGCCGGCACCCAGGCGGGATCGCGTTTGGCCGCGAAGGCGGTCATCCCTTCCTTGGCCTCGCCTGAGCCGAAGTACCGGCCGGACAGCTCGGCCATCCGGGTGAGCCCTGCGGCGAAGCTGTCCGCCGGGACATCGCGCAGCACGCCCAACGCCGCGGCCAGCGCGCCAGGGGCGCCGCGGAGCAGCATCCCGGCGTACCTGGCGATCTCGGCGTCGAGGCGCTCGGCCGGGACCGCCCTGGTCAGCAGGCCGATCTCGGCCGCCCGCGCGGCATCGAAGACCTCGCCGGTCAGGAAGTACTCCGCGGCCGCCCGTGACGGCATCCGGCGCAGGCATGGCACCGAGATCACCGCGGGAACCACGCCGATCCGCACCTCGGAGAACGCGAACGTGGCCCGGTCCACGGCGACGGCGATGTCGGACGCGGCGACCAGCCCGATCCCGCCCGCCCTGGCCGCCCCGTTGACCCGGCAGATCACCGGCTTGGAGCCGTCCCAGAGCAGCCGCACGACATCGGCCATCAGCGATGTCGCGCCTGACGGGCTGGCCAGCGCCTCCTTCAGGTCGGCGCCCGCGCAGAACACCTTGCCCGCTCCGGTCAGCACGACGACCCGGACGCCCGGATCGCTCATCGCCGCATCGAGCGCGGTCCGCAGCTGGGTCAGGAGTCCGGTCGACAGCGCGTTGGCGTTGTGCGGCGAGTCGAGCGTGATCGTGGCGACGCCGCCCGCCGTGCCGGTCCTGACCAGGGGAGCCGCCTGCCCCGGCCCAGGACGTTCCGCGTGGGTCATGCCCCGCCTCCTGCCGGGCCGGCCGCCGGGGCTGCCGGGGGGTCGCAGGGGTGGCCAGCGGCCAGGCCGGGTTCGTCCGCCGCGACGATGGCGAGCACGTCACCCGCGTCGACCTGCGCCCCAGAGCCGACTCGCAGCTCGGCGAGAACACCGCTCGCCGGCGCCGCGATCTGGTGTTCCATCTTCATCGCCTCCATGACCAGGACGAGCTGTCCTGCGACGAGCCGTTCACCGGGCTCCGCGACGATCCTGGTCACGCTGCCCGGCATCGGCGCGACCAGCGACCCTGACTCGGCGGCGCGTTCCGGGGCGGGCAACCGGTCGAGCAGGGTCAGCTGGACCGACCCGAGATCCGATCCGACCCAGATCTCCGCGCCCGCGCGGGTGATATCGAACCGGTGGCGCACCCCGCCCGCCTCGAGCGTGACCTGCTCCGGCGCGAACGCGGCGACCTGTATCCCGGCAGTCGTCCCGGGGATCGTGATCCCGGTCCGCGTCCAGCAGTACCGGACGTCGATCCGGCCGCGCGGCCCGGCGAACGACGTGACCTGCGGCTGGCTGAGCACGTTGCGCCAGCCGCCCGGGATCGTCGCCGCGACCCTGGCGTCCCTGCGGTTGCCCGCCGCCACGGCCACGGCGGCGGCGGCCGCCGAGACCTGGCAGAGTCGCTCGCCGGGAACTAGCCCGGCGAGGTCGTAGCCGTCGAGCAGCGACGTGTCGGCGCCGCCGTCCAGGAACGCGGGGTCGCGCAGCACGCTGACCAGCAGGTCGCGGTTGGTCGAGGGGCCGGCGATCCGGGTTCCGGCCAGCCCGGCCGCGAGTCTCCTGGCGGCGGCGTCGCGCGTGGGGGCCCAGGCGATCAGCTTGGCCAGCATCGCGTCGTAGTGGGCGGAGACGACCGTGCCTGGTTCGATCCCCGAGTCCAGCCGGAGGTAGGGGCCCGGCCGGCCGGTTGCGCTGGTCCCGCTGGTTCTGCTGGTTCTGCTGTCCTGGGGGTCCGCGGGGTCCGCGGGGTCCGCGGGGTCCGCAGGGTCCGCGGGGCCGTCGCCGGCCCGGAGGGCCGGCGACGGCAGCCCGAACTCGGAGTTCGCTCCCGGGACGGCGAACGCGTGTACCGGGCCGCCCGAGGGCCGGAACCCGTCGGCCGGGTCCTCGGCGTACAGCCGCGCCTCGATCGCGTGGCCGGCCGCGGCCGGCGGCCGGCCAGGCAGCGTCCGGCCCTCGGCGATCGCGAGTTGCAGCGCGACCAGGTCGAGGCCGTGGACGCACTCGGTAACCGGGTGCTCGACCTGCAGCCTGGTGTTGAACTCCAGGAAGTAGAACTCGCCCTCGCGGTCGGCCCCGCCCGTGCCTGCGCCGGCCGCGCCGACCCCGCCCGCGCCGCCGAGCAGGAACTCCACGGTGCCCGCGTTGACGTAGCCGACGGCCCGCGCCAGCGCGGTCGCGGCGTTCAGCAGCCGCTCCCGTAGCTCGGGACCGACCGCCGGGGACGGTGTTTCCTCGATTACCTTGGCGTAGCGGCGCTGCACCGAGCAGTCACGCTCGGTCAGCGCCCAGACCGTTCCTGCCCGGTCGGCGAGCACCTGCACCTCGACGTGCCGGGCACCGGCGAACAGCGGCTCGCAGAAGACGGTCCCGTCGCCGAAGGCGGCCTGGGCCTCGCGGCTGGCCGACTCGACCGCCCCGGCCAGCTCGCTCGCCTCGAACACGGCCCGCATGCCACGCCCGCCGCCGCCCGCCGACGCCTTGACCAGGACCGGGAACCTGGTGACCGACCCAGGATCCAGTTCGGGCATAACCGGGACACCAGCCGCGGACGCTACTTTGCGCGCCTGCATCTTGAGCGCCATTGCCTCCATGGCCTGCGGTGGCGGACCGACCCAGGCCAGTCCGGCGGCGAGCACGCGCCGGGCGAACCCCGGGTCCTCGGCGAGGAACCCGTAGCCGGGGTGCACGGAGTCGGCCCCGGCGGCCAGCGCGGCGGCGACGATCGCCTCGCCGTTCAGGTACGTCCGCGCCGGGCTCGCGCCGGGCAGCCGCACGGCCCGGTCGGCCTCAGCGACGTGCGGCGACGCGGCATCCGGGTCGGAGAACACCGCGACCGTGCCGATCCCGGCCGCGCGGCAGCTAGCGAACACGCGGCGGGCAATCTCGCCGCGGTTGGCCACGAGCAGGGAGCTGATCACCGCACGCCCTCACATCCTGAAGATGCCGTAACGGCTCGCACCGGCCGGTCCAGGTTCGCCGGCCGGTCCCGCCGCGGGCACGCCAGGCGGGCCGGGAGCGCCGTCGATGACCGACAGGCACATGCCGAGCACCGACCTGGTATCCCGCGGATCGATCACGCCGTCGTCGTACAGCCGCCCGGAGAGGACGAACGGCTGCGACTCGGCCTCGATCTGATCCGTCACCGTCGCCCGCATGGCGGCGTCGGCCTCGGTGTCGTAGGCCTCGCCCCGCGCGGCCGCGGCCTGGCGAGCCACGATCGACAGCACCCCGGCGAGCTGGGCAGGCCCCATCACGGCCGACTTGGCGCTCGGCCAGCTGAACAGGAACCTCGGGTCGTAGGCGCGGCCGCACATGCCGTAGTTGCCGGCGCCGTAGGAGGCGCCGAGCGCGACGGTCAGGTGCGGCACCCGGCTGTTGGACACCGCGTTGATCATCATCGCGCCGTGCTTGATGATCCCGGCCTGCTCGTAGCTGGCGCCGACCATGTAGCCGGTCGTGTTCTGCATGAACAGCAGCGGCACGCCGATCTGGTTGGCGAGCTGGATGAACTGGGCGGCCTTCTGCGACTCCTCGCTGAACAGGATCCCGCGCGCGTTGGCCAGGATGCCGATCGGGTAACCGTGCAGCGCCGCCCAGCCGGTAACCAGGCTCGTCCCGTACAGCGGCTTGAACTCGTCGAAGTCCGACCCGTCCGCGATCCGCGCGATCACCTCCCGCGGGTCGAACGGGATCTTCAGGTCCGCCGGCACGATGCCGAGCAGCTCGTCGGGGTCGTGCAGCGGCTCGGCCGGGGCGAGCGCCGGCCCGCCGCCTGGCTTGCGCCAGTTCAGCCGGGCCACGATCGAGCGGCCGATCCGCAGTGCGTCGTGCTCGGTCTCGGCCAGGAAGTCGGCCAGCCCCGACCGCCGCGCGTGCATGCTTGCGCCGCCGAGCGACTCGTCGTCGGACTCCTCGCCGGTCGCCATCTTGACCAGCGGCGGCCCGGCCAGGAACACCTTGGACCGGCCCTCGATCATGACCACGTAGTCGCTCATCCCTGGGACGTAGGCGCCGCCGGCCGTCGAATTGCCGAAGACCAGCGCGATCGTCGGGATCCCCGCGGCCGACATCCTGGTCAGGTCGCGGAAGATCTGGCCGCCTGGGATGAAGATCTCCTTCTGGGTCGGCAGGTCGGCCCCGCCCGACTCGACCAGGTTGACCAGGGGCAGCCGGTTCTCGATCGCGATCCGCATCGACCGCAGCGACTTGCGCAGCGACCACGGGTTGGTCGAGCCGCCGCGTACCGTCGGGTCGCTGCCGCTGATCATGCACTCGGTGCCCGAGATCACGCCGATCCCGTTGACTCCGCTGCCGCCGACCGGGAAGCCGGTGCCGTGACCGGCCAGCGGCGACAGCTCGAGGAACGGCGAGTCCGGGTCGACCAGCAGCTCGACCCGCTCCCTGACGGTGAGCTTGCCGCGGTCGCGGTGCCGCTTGACGTACTTGGGCCCGCCGCCCGCCAGCGCCTTGGCGTGCTCGGCCGCGAGTTCGTCCAGCTTCGCCAGCATCGCCGCGCGCCGGTCGGCGTACTGAGCGCTCCCGGTGTCCAGCGCGCTGGCGAGAACAGTCACAAGCGGAACGATATGACGCGCCCGGCCGCTCGCGACACCCGCGGTCGTCGCGGCAGCCGAGCACTCCCTGCCCGTAGCGAGGATTGTCCTGCCAGCGGCTGGCGCGACGGGTGAGATTGCTCAACTATGTGCCTTGGTGCGTCGACGGCATCTCGGAACCCGGCGACATCAGCGCCCGGCAACGGCGGAATCGGGGAGGATCTCATGAACAGAGTGGTGACCGGATACGACGAGAACGGCAATCCCGCGATCATCCGGCAGGGCGAGCCGCCGACGGTCATCAAGGCCGGCCGGTACGTCACCACGGAACTGTGGGTCACCGACCGGACACCGCCCGCGGTAACGGCCTCCGACCCGTCGACGGGCGTGTGGGAGCTCGAACCTCCGCCGGGCGGAACCTGCTTCCGCATCGTCGAGATCGCGCCGGGCGGAGACGCGGACGGCGGCGCCGGCGGAGGCGGTGCGCTCGATCCCGGGCACGAAGGCTTCCAGGACGCCCACGCGACGCAGACACTCGACTACGTGACGGTGCTCAGCGGGCAGGTCACGCTGATCGTCGGCGGCGCCGAGGTCACTCTGGGCCCTGGCGACTCCGTGGTGCAGCGGCCCGGCGTGCCGCACGACTGGCAGAACCGCTCTGCCGAGCGAGCCGTGATGGTCGGCGTGCTGCTCAGCGCGCGCTGAGCAGCACGCTGTCATGCCGGGCACGGGCGTTCGGGTATCCGCACCGCGGGCCCGTGCGGAGGGCCCGTGCGGAGGGCCCGTGCGGCGGGCCCGTGCGGCGGCAGTCGCTCAGTTCAGTCCGCGTACCAGGTCAGCGCCGCGGTGCCGCGCCGCGACAGCGAGTCGAGTGCTTTCACTCTGGCCTGCTTGGCGGGCAGTTGCTGGATGTGCCGCTGCCAGCGATCCCGGTCAGCCGTCCAGGCTTGCAGGTATTCGTGGCAGATTTCCGGGGTTATGTGGGCCAGCCGGCCAAGCGATCCCTTGAGGGCCGCGATCCGGCGCGCTTTTTCCCCCGCCTCGAGCGGCTGCTCGGCGACCATCCGCAGTACCTGCGTGATGAATCGCCTCCTGGCCACCAGGAAAGTTGCCCAATGACGCAGATCAGCGTCCGCGACGGCGCGCCCCTGATCGAGCAGCCAGTAGATTCCCTCGGCCAGGACGTCGCCGAATTCCTCGGCCCTGGCCCGGTCGGGGTTCCTGAACGGGTCGTAGGGCTGCTGAGTGACCCGGCCGGTGGCGGCAACAGGCTGCAGGCCGGTCTTGGCGTCCAGCATGTAGAACCAGTCGTCGTTATAGACATCAGGGAAAAACGAGCAGTTGCGCTTGACCTCGATGGCCAGGGCCCCGCCGCCGATAAACGCCTGCTGCGCGCCGCCCGCGTCGCGGAAGGCGTGACACACAACCGAATGGTCGGGGAAGCCTTCGATGGCCAGGCCGACCGCGCAATGGGTATCCAGCAAGCCCGCCGCGCGGCGCATGTCGTCGGGATTCAGATCGGTGATGTCATCGTCGAGGAAGATGACCCGCGACCAGTCAAGCATCCGGCTCAAGACGAGGGCGAGATTGCGTTTCGGGCTCAGGTCGGTGCGGCGGGCGAAGATCGTGCCGGCAAGCAGCCGGGAGGTCTCCAGATCGGGGAGGCGCAGCCTGGCGGGTTCAGGTATGTCGATGGCGATCAGGTCGACGTCGCGCGGCAGTCGGCGAGCTGCCTCGCGCGCGGTCGTCCACTTCCCGCTGTGCATGGTGACGAGCGGGCAGTCCAGCGCGCGTGCGAGGCGCGCCGCGCTCATGAGGTACGCGGGCCGCCGCGCCGTGTGCACGATGACGGCGTCGACGGCCGAACGCGGCGGCGGCGACTCCTCGAGCGCCCTGAGCAGGCCGCAGTGAGATCCGTGGTGATTCGGAGTTTCAGTCGTCGTCATTGGGCCTTGACCATTCAAAGAGCAGGTAATCGGGGATGGTCCAGTCCGGAGTCAGCGCCGCCCCGTTCTCGACTTGCACGCGGGTCAAGATGCAGTACGAGTCGCTGTCGCCGAACCGGGAGTGCAGGTACTCGGCGTTGCGGTCGCGGAACCGGGCATCGGTCAGCGCCCGGACGGCGCCGTAGCTACCGCTTCCGTACATGCCGTTGCAGATGGTGAGAGTTCGCGTGCGATTGAAAGGATTCGTGGCCCTGGCAAAGAGGGCGACGTCTTCGCGGAGCAGGTTCCACTCGCCGGACTGCTCCAGACGCGGCCGGTGCCGGATCGTCCGACCGTTCTTCTCGACCTCGAAGTACTGTCCGTCGGGCGAACCCCAGTTAGCTACCTGGCGAATCGGCAGTCGCATGCGGCCGAGGATCGATCGGGTAACGGCGTTCCAGTCGGTGCCGCCGAGCACGACAAGGTGCGACGTGTAAGCGTCGGGCGGCAACTGGTTCGCGGTCCTGAAGTGAACCTGGTTCGCCGGATTGGTTGCTCGCAGATGACCGTGCAGTTCGACCAGCGCGTCGAGATCCGAATAGGAGTACAGCGCGATGTAGTCGGGGTCACGCGGGTCGGTGTACGGCATCCGCTTGAGCATCTCGTCGGGCACCTGCGCGCACAGGATCATGACCGAGTCGCCGTCGTCGAAGCGCCAGGGCCCTGAGTCCAGTGACTCGGCGATCTGGCTGGCCCGGCTGGCCCGGTCGGGTTCCGCGGGGGCGGCCAGGCGGATGGCGTCGTTGCGCAGGCGGGTCAGCTCGCGCTTGAGTTCGTCCATGGCCGTGCGCTCGTCGTCGGTCAGGTCCTGGGCTCTCAGCAGGTGCAGCGTCCCTCCTTCGAGCGAGCGCCGGGTCGCGAAGAGCGTCGCGTAGGCCTCGATCCGCGGATAGGGCGGGATCTTCGGGTTGGTCGCCGACTCGTAGGAGGAGATCAGGGGCACGCTGAGCGGCTTGTTCCCGCCCAGCGCCCTGGCTAGCTGCGGCTGCGTGACCTTCATCTCCGGCCAGTGATCTTCCCTGAGCGCGCGCAGGCGCCGGGCGAGAAGCTGCCGGCGGTCCGGATTGTTCACGTGGAGCCTCGGTTCATCTGAAGTTCAGGAGTCAAGTAAAAACTCCATACCCACGCTGAAGGCATCGTGAAACCCCAGCTAGATCGCGACCCAACCTTGGGATTCAGGACTGCCAACGGATCGGCGCTACCGCGAACTGCCTGATCAGTAAGGGTTGATGGGCAGCTAGAGGGTATACCAAAATTGGCGAGAGATAACTGAAGACGCGCAAGCTCATCGACTCATTAACTGAACTTAACTGAAGGAGCACAATGCGACGATCCCGGTCGATCGGGTCGAGAGGGCCGCCGCCCGGCCCTGCGGCCGCCCGATGCCGACCAGAAGCCAGACGGGCACCCCCGCGCCAACGAGGGTGCCCGCTAAGAAAATCCCGGCGCTTCACACACAGGGAACTTCCATGACAACAATAACTCCTCACGCGGTGGAAGCAATCTTGCACGCAAGGATCCACCTGGCCGCTACGGGTCTCCGGCCAACCAGCCAGATTCAGACCCACGCGGCCGCGGGGGTCATCGCCGTGATGCTGGTCGCGGTGCTCATCTTCGTGAAGGCAGTCGCCCAGGTGACTCGGCATGTCGCCGTCCTGCTGTCTGACCTGCTCCAGGCCGCTGCGGCGGTGACGTCGGCCCTGTTCGCGATCATGATCGCGGTCGGCCTCATCGCCGTGCTGCTGCTGCACGGCTGAAGGCCGGGCTCCCGATGTGCTCAGGGCCAGGCAGGCTCCGCCTGAGGCCAGGGTCGGCAGGTCCTGCCTGGGCCTCGGCCGGGGTCTGCGTGTCAGTGCGTTCGCGGTGGGCTCGGCCGGGCCGGGGGGGCGGCGCGGGTCCAGCCGCGCGCGCATGCGTGTTCTCGTTGCCAGCCGGCTCTAGCGAGAGTCGCCGCGCAGGCTCAGCGTCATGCGCTCCTCGCTGCGTGCCGGGTCGGCCTCGAGGGGCTGGCGCTCATGGGTGCTGGTGAACCCGAATCGCTCGTACAACCGCAGCGCGGGAACGTTGCCGTCGAGTATCCACAGCAAGGCCGTGGCGACGCCAGAGTCGCGAAGGTGGTCGAGAACCGTGCTGAGCAGCATGGACGCCACCCCGAAGCGCCGGTATTCGGGTGAAACCCATAGATACTCCAAGTGCCGCTCGTGCATTCGTGCCGCCGACTCGAGGGTGGCGCCGAGAACGCCGATCGGGCGACCCCGGCGGGTCGCGATGCTCCAGTCGCCGCGGGCGAACTCGTTGCGCCAGGTCTGCTCGGTATAGGCCGACTCGCGGTCGTAGGTGGACAAGAAGGCGTCCGGCGATTCGCTCAGAGCGGTCAATCTCAGGTCTCTCAGTAAATACCAGTCATGCGGCGTAAGGCGCCGGGCACTAAACATAATTGGCATAATTGGAAATTATGCTATACGCCGCAAATAATTTCAGCTGCAAGGCAGCCTTCTTGCGCCAGGTGAGACAGCCGTCGTCTGCCAAACTTGCCCGCTGCCCAGGACAGTTTCGCGTGCCTCAGCCGGTTCGGGCACGGACTAGCTTGCGGTGCTCGGCTGCACGTGGCGGCCGGACAGGCGGTCTGCGGGTAACCGGACGATAGCGTCAAGCTCGTCGAGCGCCCAGTCCAGATCCTCCTGGCTGATCATGAGCGGAGGGGCCAGCCTGATCGTGGCGCGGTGCGTGTCCTTGGCGAGTACGCCGGCTTCCATCAGCCGCTCCGAGACCTGCCGGCCGGTTACGTCGGCGAACTCCACGCCGGCCCACAGCCCGCGGCCGCGCACATCCCGGACCGCACTGGCCGGCAACGCGCTGAGCCTGTCGTGCATGTGCGCGCCGAGCTTGGCCGACCGTTCCTGGAACTCGCCCGTGTTCAGCATCGCGATGACCTCGCGCGCGATCGCGCAGCCCAGCGGGTTGCCGCCGAACGTCGAGCCGTGCTGGCCAGGCCTGAACACGCCGAGCACCGCAACCGATGAGACCACGGCGGACACCGGCACGATTCCGCCGCCTAGCGCCTTTCCGAGCACGTACATGTCGGGGACCACGTCATCGTGCTCGCAGGCGAAGGTCGTGCCGGTCCGGCCGAGGCCAGACTGGATCTCGTCGGCGATCATGAGCGCGCCCCGCCGCGTGCACAGTTCGCGGACCCTGGCCAAGAACCCGGCCGGCGGGACGATGACGCCTGCCTCGCCCTGAACCGGCTCGACCAGCACGCCGACCACCCGGTCGTCCGTGGCGGCCGCGAGCGCCTCGGCGTCGCCGTACGGGATGACCCGGAATCCCGGCGTGTACGGCCCGTACGAGCCCCGCGCGTCCGGGTCGGTCGAGAAGCTGATGATCGTCGTGGTCCGGCCATGGAAGTTGCCCTCGAAGGCGATGATCACCGCTTCGTCGGCGGGCACGCCCTTGACCTCGTAGCCCCACTTGCGCGCCGTCTTGATCGCCGTCTCCACGGCTTCGGCGCCGGTGTTCATCGGCAGCACCATCTCCATGCCGGCCAGGGCGGCAAGCTCGGCACAGAACGGGCCGAACTGGTCGTGCTCGAATGCCCGGCTGACCAGTGTCACCCGCTCGAGTTGCCGCTGTGCGGCCGCGACCAGGCGCGGATGCCGGTGGCCGAAGTTGAGCGCGGAGTAGGCGGCCAGCATGTCCAGGTATCGCCGGCCGTTGACGTCGGTGACCCAGGCCCCCTCGGCCTCGGTGATCACTACCGGCAGCGGGTGGTAGTTGTGCGCGCTGTGGGCGGCGGCCTGGGCGCTGAGTTGGTCAGCCGTCGGATGATTGGCCTGCACCGGTACCTCCCTCTTGTCGCAGTTCCAGCGTGCAGCACTTGGGGCCGCCGCCGGCCTTCCTGAACTCGGACATGTCGACGGGCGCGACCGTGAAGCCGGCCGCCCTGATCTCGCTCGCCAGCCCCTCCGCCTGCACGGGCATCACGACGTTCCGGCCGTCGCTGAGCCCGTTCAGGCCGAGCATCTCCGCATCGGCCTCCTTGGCCTCGATCAACTCGGGGAATCGGGCGGCCAGCGCGGCCTGCCCGGCCTCGTCGAACGCCGCGGGATAGTAGGCCGCCGTGTTGTCGTCCAGCACGATCAGCGCGGTGTCCAGGTGATAGAACCGCGGATCCACCAGCCGGACGCGGATCACCGGCAGGCCGAACACCGCCTCGACCTGCGCGGTCACGGCCTTCTCGCTGCGGAACCCGTAGCCGGCGATGATCGTCTGGCCGGCGAGCACGATGTCGCCCTCACCCTCGTTCACGTGTGCCGGCTCGACTACCCGGTAGCCGCTGCGCCGGAACCAGTCCATGTAGGCGGCGCCTTCCGGGTGCCGCTCCGGATGCTTGAACCGGGATCCGAGCACAGTGCCGCCGATCACCGTGGCGCCGTTGGCGGCGAACACCATGTCGGGCAGTCCGGGCTCGGCGGCGATGGTGTGCACGGTGTGACCGAGGCTGACGTAGGTCGCCCTGAGTCGCTCCCACTGCCGCTTCGCCAGCGGCAGATCCACCGGATCGCCCGGGTTCATCCACGGGTTGATCGCGTACTCCACCGTGAAGTACTCCGGCGGGCACATGAGGTATGTCTGGAAGCGCCGGGTGTGCGCTGATTCGCGATGTTTGCGCCTAATCGGCGTCATGGAACCTCCAGAGTACAGATGATCACCATGAGCCTAGAAGCCGACCGGCTTGATGTACCCGGGCACGTCATGCGCATCTGCGGCGATTCGTTGCGCAGATCGGCTGTCGACCGGCGATTCCTTGCGCGCACTTGGCCGGAGCTGGCCACCGCGGGTTCGCCCATCCGATGGAAGGGCCATTCATCATCGACCGGTCACGCCCGGACGCGTGCTCGCCCGCGGCGGGTGGCTAGCGGAGAGCGCGGAGGCGGGCGGCGGCGGCGGCGATCCGCTCGTCGGTCGCGGTGAGCGCCACCCGGATATGGCTGACCCCGGCCGGTCCGTAGAACTCGCCGGGCGACACCAGGATGCCGAGGTCGCTCAACACCCTTACCGACTCCCAGCAGTCGCAGTTTGGGTGCGCCGCCCACAGGTACAGGCCGGCCTGCGAGTGGGTGACGGACCAGCCCGCCTGCTCGAGCGCGGGCCGCAGGACGCCGCGGCGGCGCGCGTACCTGGCGTGCTGCTCGTCCGCGTGGCCGTCGTCCCCGAGCGCCGCGGTCATCGCGGCCTGGACCGGGGCAGGAACGATCATCCCGGCGTGCTTGCGCACCTCGAGCAGGGCCGCGACCAGCGCGGGATCGCCGGCCACGAAGCCGGCCCGGTATCCGGCGAGGTTGGACCGCTTGGACAGCGAGAAGACGGCGAGCAGCCCGTCGTGCGACGGCCCGCAAACCTGCGGATGCAGGACCGACACCGGGGTCGCGTCGAAGCCGAGGTCGAGGTAGCACTCGTCGGAGGCGAGCACGGCGCCCGCGGCCCTGGCCCAGCACGCGAGGTCGCGCATCCTGGCTGGCGCGAGGACCCATCCGGTCGGGTTGGACGGCGAGTTGAGCCAGGCCAGCCTGACCGGCGCGCCGTCGGTCCGCTCGGGCTCGTCGGTCGCGACCGCCCGCGCGCCGGCCAGCCGGGCACCGATGTCGTAGGTGGGGTAGGCCAGCGCCGGGAAGCTGACGGCGTCGCCTGGCCCGCACCCGAGCAGTGTCGGCAGCCAGGCGATGAGTTCCTTGGTGCCGATCACCGGCAGCACGTCGTCCGGGCTGACGCTCACCCCGTGCCGGCGCGCCAGCCACCCCGCCGCGGCGGCCCGCAGCGCCCGCGTTCCCCTGGTCAGCGGGTAGCCCGGTGAGTCGGCCGCGGCCTTCAGCGCGTCCTGGATCACCGCGGGAACGGGGTCGACCGGTGTCCCGATCGACAGGTCGGCGATCCCGTCCGGGTGTGCGGCGGCCGTGGCCGCCGCCGACCCAAGCCGGTCCCAGGGAAACCCGGGCAGCCGCGAAGCGAGAGTCCGTGCCGCCGGGCCGGCTGTGTCGGCCCCGGGGGGGACGACCCCCCTGACCCCCCGCCGCGGCCCGATGGGCCGCGAGTCTGCCGCGGCGGCATCGGCGACTGGCATTGCGTTATCGCAATAAATCAGTGCTCAGCGGCCTGGGGCGGCAGCGCCGTAACGACGGGATGGTCCTTGCCGATCTTTCCGGTCTTGGACGCCCCGCCCGGCGAGCCGAGATCTTCGAAGAAGTCGACGTTGACCTTGTAGTAGTCCTTCCACTGCGCGGGCACGTCGTCCTCGTAGTAAATGGCCTCTACCGGGCAGACCGGCTCGCAAGCCCCGCAGTCCACGCACTCGTCAGGGTGGATGTAAAGCATGCGGTCGCCCTCGTAGATGCAGTCGACCGGGCATTCCTCTATGCATGCCCGGTCAAGCACATCGACGCAAGGCAGGGCGATGATGTACGTCACTTACTAACTCCTCTTTCAACCGCAGCTAGATGCCGGTTTCGCGGCACCCAGGTTCAGTATCGCGGATCGGCCCGGCGCCGCGAAGCCCGGCCCGGCAACCTGGCGGCGGCGGCGTCGGGTTGAGCTCCGCAGGCAACGCAGGTTATCAGCCGAACGTCACGCCCAAGCGGGCCGCCGCCGCGGGCCGCTGCCGCGGCCGGGCGATCCAGCCCTTCCTGCCGTGCGCCGCGGTCCACTGGTAGCCCTGGTAGCTCACCTGCCTGATCTCGAACCTGCTGGCGTGGCTGACCAGCCAGGCCGCGACCGCCCAGCCCACCGATGACCTGCGCACCCGCACGCGGGCAACGGGGTCGCCCGCACGGCTGATCGTGAGCCGCCCGAAGGTTCGCTGCAGCTGGGTGCCGGCGGCGCTCAGCCGGCTGTGGCCGCTGATGCCGGAGCCGTACCAGCACCAGACCGCGCGCGGCCGCTGGCCGCTGAACCCCCAGGCCATGTCGGCTCCCTGCGGGCCGTACTGGCTGTAGGCGAGCCCGTCCGCGCTGTGCTGCACGGCCTGGGCCGCCTTGAAGACGCGAATCTGCTGGTAGTGCGGGACCGCGGCGAGCGCGACGAAGAACCGCGTGCTCGCGTACACCGGGTCGAGCAGCTGGCGCCGGGTTCCCCAGCCTTCCGACGGCCGCTGCTGGAAGACGCCGACCGAGTCCCTGTCGCCGTAGCTGAGGTCCTCCAGGTCCGACTCCTGCAGCGCGGCGGAGTAGGCGATGGTGACCGCGCGCACCGGCATCGCGCGGTGCGTCGCCACGCCCGCGATCGTGGCGGCGATGCTGGCCTGGCCGGTGTCGAGGGTCACGGCGAACCTGTCGCCGTGTACGGCACAGCCGCTTCCTACCGGCGCGGGGAAGTGGACGTGCATCAGCTTCGAGATCGCCAGGGCGGCGATGATCATCACGATGACCAGAACGGCTCCTGCCCCGACCCGGCGAGAGCGAGTTGGTGCCACGCATCAGAAGTTACCTGGTATTCGGCACCGGCTAGGCTCGCTCGGCATGGACAAGATGCCTGTCGCGCCGCCCGCGGCCTCGCCGCTGCCCGACCAGGTCGACCGGTTGTGGGACGAGCGGGCGGAGCTGACCCCGGACAGCGCCGCGGCCAGGGACGTGATCACCGCCGCGGTCGACCAGATCGACGCGGGCCGGGTACGCGTGGCCTGGCTCGATCCGGACAGCGATGCGGTGGTCGTGGACGAACGGGCAAAGCGGGCGATCCTGCTGGCGTTCCGGGTGCTGCCGATGGTGCGGTCCCAGGTCGGCGAGTTCCGCTACCACGACCGGGTGCCGCTGACCAGCCAGCTCGACGGCGTCCGGGCGGTAGCGGGCGCGATCGTGCGGTGGGGCGCCTACGTGGCCCCCGGAGCCGTGCTGATGCCCTCGTTTGTCAACATCGGCGCCTACGTTGACTCGGGCACGATGGTGGACACCTGGGCGACCGTCGGGTCATGTGCCCAGATCGGCAGGAACGTGCACCTGTCAGGCGGCGCGGGCATCGGGGGAGTACTCGAGCCGCCCAATGCCGTCCCCGTGGTCGTCGAGGACGAGGCGTTTATCGGGTCCCGCTGCATGGTCGTGAACGGGGCGCGGGTCCGTACCGGCGCCGTGGTCGGCGCGGGGACGATCCTCACGCCGACCACCCACGTCATCGATGTCCAGACGGGCACCGAACTGCCCCGCGGCGAGGTTCCGGCGTGGTCGGTCTGCGTCAGCGGCACGCGCACCCGGGCCTTTCCCGGGGGCGAGTACGGCATGCAGTGCGTTCTCGTGCTGAAGCGACTGGCCGCAGGTGACAGGCACGACAAGGCGGCGCTCAACGACGTCCTGCGCGATCACGGCGTCAACGCCTGACCGGGAGGGCCGCTGCCCGGCGGCTGGCGCGGGCGCCGCGTCCGGTCTAGGACACTCTGCCCGGGCCGGCATGGTGCCGGGATCGGCCCGGACGTGGCACGATTCTGGTTGTGTACTTCGTGCTGCTGGCGGCTGCTGTCGCGATCCTGGCCGGCGTGGTCGCGGTGGCCATGGGCTGGGGCGGCGAGATGGTCGGGTCGCGCCGCGATCTTCCTGCGGTCTGGCCGCGGGCGAGGACGGCATCCGACGTCGCGATGCTGCGGCTGCCCTTCGGCCTGTTCGGCTATCGGCAAGAGGCGACCGATGTGGCGCTGCACGCGATCGCCGGGCTGGTAGCCGAACGAGACGCCGAGATCGCCGGGCTGCGCGATGAGTTGTGGCGGCTGCGGGGTGTAACCGGCAGCGCGGTCGCTGCCCCGCCGGATGGCTCGTCGCGAAGCGAGCCGAGGGATGGTGAACCGCAGGCCGCCGAGGATGTGTCGGCCGGACCGGTCGCCGAGCCGGCCTGCCCAGGCGGCGATGGGGTCATGTCGGGCCACGGCCAGGTCGGCGGCCAGCTCGGCGGCCAGCTCGGCTCCCAGCCGTCGCCGCCGTCATGAGGGGCGCCGTCGCCGGGCCAGACGGCCGGCCTCGCTGTCCGTGGAGCCTGGGCAGCGAGGACTATCTCAGTTACCACGACCAGGAGTGGGGCCGGCCGGTCCGCGACGACACGGGCATCTTCGAGCGGCTGTGCCTGGAGGCCTTCCAGTCGGGCCTGTCCTGGCTGACCATCCTGCGCAAGCGCGAGAACTTCCGCGCCGCGTTCTGCGGATTCGACCCGGCCGCCGTCGCGGCGTTCGGGGCGCAGGACGTGGCGAGGCTGCTTACCGACGCCGGAATCGTGCGCAACCGGGCGAAGATCGAGGCCGCGATCGGCAATGCGCGCGCCGCGCTCGACCTGCCTTCCGGTCTGGCCGCCACGGTCTGGAGCTATGCCGGCGAGCGGGTAGCGACCCCGCAGACCCTCGACGACGTGCCGTCCTGGACGCCGGCTTCGAAGGCACTATCAGTGCACTTGCGGAAGCACGGGTTCCGCTTCACCGGGCCGGTGACGGCCTATGCGATGATGCAGGCGTGCGGGGTGGTCGATGATCATCTCGCCGGATGCTTCCGCCGGAGCGCGTATCTCATCTGATAACTCACAAACCCCCGATATGATGCCTATCATCGCTTTGCTACCGGACCGAATGGCCCGGCTCGGTAGCTTGCGGCGGATCATGACGGGCGGGAGGCCCCGCGGTGTCGAAGAAGCAGGCTCGGGACGGCGTCAGAAGATGGGATCTCATGGGCACGGACGGCCAGGAGAGCTCGCGGCGCGAGCCGACGGTCACCGTGATCCAGGTCGACCCGGCCGGGGCGGACCGGGGGCCCTACGGCACTCCGCTGAAGCCGACGCCTGCTGGCCTCGGCGTGGATCTGGCGACGCTGGACTGGCAGCGCTCGGGGACCGACGCCGGGTCCTTCGAGGTCGCGTTTGTCGCCGCTTGCCGGGGCGAGGAGCAGGACGGCGAGAGTTCGGCTGCCGGGTGCGATGACGCGGACTGGGTTCTGCTCCGGGTGGTGGGCGATCCGGCTGGCCGGGTGCTGGTTTACGACAGAACCGAGTGGATGTGCTTCCTCGACGGCGCCGGGCACGGCGAGTTCGACCTCCCGGCCGATTTAATGCGGGCCGCTGGGCTGTCGCAGTCCCCGCTCATGTAGGACGTCGATGCGCCAGCGCTGTTCGCTGGCCGGAGCGCCCGCCAACATCGATGTGCCAGGGATGTTCGCCCGCGAACATCCCTGGCACATCGATGTTGGGAGGGCTGGAGGAAGAGGGACACCGATGGCACATCGATGTCGGTGATCGCTCGTGCGGGGCGGCGGCGCCGGCGGGGGGCGGGCCGCCGTGCGCCGGCCGTCGTGCGGCGGTGGCGGCGGTGATCCGGCGGCAGTGGCCAGGCGGCCCGTCGGGCGCGGCCGGGTACCCCCGGACCGCCGAAGCAGCCGATCTTTGTGCATCCCGCCGCGTGCAGTTCGCTAATCTGCCAACATAACGATTGAGGACATGAATTGTGATTCGCAACTTAAGGCACGCTAGGGTAACCATATCGGGGCATGAGGAGGCAGCCGGATGAGCGATGACGCCTACGGCGCGACCATCGCCAAGCTCCGTCTGGCTCGTCGGCTAACCGAGCTTCGGGTGGAGGCTGGATACACCGCGAACCATGTCTGCGACATGCTCAACTGGGGCCGCGGCAAGGTCGGGCGCTTCGAAGCCAACCAGTGGAAGCGCCCCGAGATGAGCGACATCAGGGACCTGCTCAGGTTCTACGAGGCCGACGAGTTCGCCACCAGGGAGATCGAGACCCTGGCGCTGCAGGCGCGGGTCCGGCCGTGGTGGCGCGACTATCAGGATGTCTTCGACAACGAGTTCCCTGGCTTCGAAGCCGACGCGTGCCGGATCCGGGTATTCTTCCCCCTGGTCATCCCCGGGCTGCTGCAGAGCCCCGACTACGTCGACGCGCTCATGCGGTCGAGCGGGAAACCGCCTGCCTGGCGTCGCCGTGCCACCGAGGCCCGGCTCCACCGCCAGCAGGTTCTGGAGCGGGACAAGGGCACGCTGCCGCAGCTCCACGCCGTCATCACCGAGGCGTCGCTGCTCTACCGCTGGGGCAGCAGGGCGGAGCGGCGGGAGCAGTTGCTGCACCTCGCCGAGATGGGCGATCGCCAGGGTGTGCAGCTGCATCTGCAGCGGTTCGCCGACGGCCCGCCTCCTGGCCTGTTCTCGGCCGTGCAGATCTTCGACTACGACGGCGGCGAGGCCAGCCTGGTCTTCACCGAGCATGACTACGGAATACAGGAGGTTAGCGATGCCGAGTACATGAGCAGCTACATAGATGCCTTCGACCGGGCCGTGGACGTGGCGCTTGAGCCGAGAGACACGGCCGTGTATCTGAAGCAGCTCTCTGACCGACTGGAGTAATCGTGACTGACCTGTCTCGTGCCGTCTGGCGGAAGGCCAGGGCAAGCTATGCGAACGGTGGCTGCGTGGAAGTGGCCGCCAATCTCGGCGACGTGGTCGCCGTGAGGGACAGCACCCGCCTCGACGACGGGGCGCATGTCGTGCACCGGTCGCACTTCGCGGCCCTGATCGCCGATATCAAGAGTGGCCGCTACGACATCTAGCGTAAGCGGGTGGCCCGCACCCGCAGTGCCGGCGCGGGCCCGCAAGCGGAATCCCCCCGAGGAGGGAGCCTCGGGGGGATTCCTTGTAGCTGCGCCTGTCTCGAGGCGTCTGGCGGTCTAGCCTTGTGGGCAACACCGCCAATCCTGCACTCTACACTCGGCAAGCGAACCGCCAAACGGGCTCTATTCGCTCTAATCGCAAGAATCACCCCTGAACCGGGCAGGTGAGATTACGGTGTATCCGGCAAAGTAGCTCACGGCTATATCTGCCAGGGTCATTGCGAAGAGTGCCAAATGACTCGTAATCTGTGTTTCACAGATGCTGAACTTCAGGAGGGCGGGGCCAGGATGTTACTGACACCCGCCGACCGAGGTCCGGTCGCGCAGCCGGCGGCTGGGCGTGCTGCCCAGGAAGCCGCGTGGCAGGCGGCTCCGGTTTCCGAAATCTCGGCTCCTTCCACCCCGCGTGCGGCCATGGTCGCCGGGGCAGGTGCGTCTGCTGGCGGTCCGTTCGACCGCGTCGGCGGCCTGGCCGGCGTGGGCCTGGCCGAGGCGGGCGTCCGCCATGGCGGTTGCTTCGTCCGGCCGCTTCCGCTCGACGCCACCTGCGCCGGCGCGGCCCGGCGGTTCTTCCGCGAAGCGCTGGCGGGTACGGACCTGCATGGCGACCTGATCCACGACGGCCTCACGATGGCAAGCGAACTCGCCGCCAACACGATGAACGCGCACGGCAACGTCGAGTTCGCCGGTCAAGGTCACCGGCCGGTCAGCGGGATGCCGGAGTTCTGGCTTTACCTGCGGTCCTGCCTCTCGGGCCGGGAACTGGTCTGCAAGATCTTCGACTCCGAGCCTGGCTGGGACGCCGGGGAGCCGCTGCCCGTGGGAGCCGCGGTCCCCGCCGGGCCGGACTCGATCCGGGGGCGCGGCCTGCAGATGGTGGCGGGCCTGTCGGCCGGGCACTGGGGCCACCACCTGAGCCGCGGTCGGCTCGGCGCCTGGAAGGTGCAGGGCAAGGCGGTGTGGTTCGGGCTCCGGATCCCAGCTACCAGCGATCTGGCCAACAGCGAGCGCGTGTGTCCACGCGGCTCGCGCGCGATCGCGGAACTGGCCGCCGCGCTGGCCGACCGAGGCCTCGGCGCCGGGCTGGTCCCGGTCACCGATCCCAGCGGCGACCTGGCCGTGCTGTCGGTCAGCCGCCAGCTCACCGTCTGGTGCCGTGGCGAGGTCGTGTGGTGGCAGGACCCCGACGGCGGGTACGACCGGCTGATGGTGACCGATCTGGTCGAGGCGACCGAGCGGATCGTCTGCGCGCACGAGGATCTGGTGGCGGCCCAGGTCGCCGAGCACACGACAGCCGACGGCCAGGACCCCGCCGATCCCGCCGATCCCGGCGATCCCGGCAGCGCCGTCGTCGGCGAGCCGGGCTAGCCGCTCGGGGGGCCGGTCGGCCGCTCCGGCCAGGTTAGCCGCTTCGGCGGGGTTAGCCTCTCGGGCGGGGTTAGCCGCTCGGGCCGGCCTGGGTGGCCGCACCTGCTGGCGTCATCGCGGCTGGCTGGCTAGGTGCCCCGGTAGGTCGGCTGTTGCTTGTTGACGAACGCCGCCGTCGCGGCCTTGTGGTCATCGGTCTCGCCGAGCCTGACCTGAAGCTCCGCCTCCTTCTCGAGCGAGGCGGCCAGGCCGTTGCCCGCCGCGAACAGCAGGCTCTCCTTGATCGCCCCGTACGCGGCGGTCGGGCCCGCCGCGAGCTGGCCGGCGAACTCTCGGACCTGGCCGGCGAGCGCGTCGTCGGGCACGAGTCTGGTGAGCAGTCCCATCGCGAGTGCCTGCTCGGCGGAGACCGGCTCGGCGAGCATGAGCAGTTCGGTCGCCCTGGCCGTGCCGACGAGCCGCTGAAGCGTCCACGAGGCGCCGGAGTCGGCCGACAGGCCAACCTTGGCGAACGCCATCATCAGGCTGGCCCGCCTGGTCGCGATGCGGAAGTCGCAGGCGAAGGCGAATGCCGCGCCCGCTCCGGCCGCCACGCCGGGAAGCGCGGCGATCACCGGTTTGGGCATCGTCGCGATGCTGGTCACGATCGGGTTGTAGTGCTCGCGCACCGTGGCCAGCGGTGAGCCCCCGGCCTGAAGCAACTCGGCATGCTCGCGCAGGTCCTGGCCGGCGCAGAACGCCTGGCCAGCGCCGGTCAGGATCACGGCGCGGACGGCCTGATCCGAGCCGCACCGCCGCAGGGCATCGAGCAGCGCATTCTTCATATCCGTCGTCAGCGCGTTCCTGGCAGCCGGGCGGTTCAGCGTGATCGTCGCCACCGCGTCGTCGACCTCGTAGCGGACGCTGTCGCTCACTGGGCTCTCCTCCGTTTGGGCTCGGCGTCTGGGCTCGACCGTGCGGCTCGGCCAGCCGTCGGCGTCACCGGTCCGGTGAGACAACAGTCCACGAAGCGCGCGGCGGCGGGCAAGAGGCGTTCGGCTTCGGCCTGAAACAACTCGGCGGCCAGGGTGCCAGGCCACGGTGCGGGCAGCAGCTCGGCGGGCAGTCCGGGGTCCACGAACAGGAACTTCCGCCACTCGTGCACGAGCTCGCTCCTGATCGCGAACACCGCCTCGTCAGGCTGATCCTGGCCTGCGGGCCTGACGAGGTGCCGAGCCAGCCCGAGCCAGTCCGAGTAGGCGCTCGCCAGGCCGTCGATATCCCACGCCCTGGCGGCCAGCAGGCGGGAGTCGCCGTCATAGCTGGCGTGGAAGCGCTCCGCCGAGACGCGCTCCGCGGCGAGCAGCGGCTCAAGTTCGGCCGAGGGCCGCGGGCTGATCCAGGTAGCGCCGTCCACGCACGCGTAGCCCAGGTAGCCGAGCGCCGACCTCAGCCGCTCGCGCCTGGCCCGGTCGGCCACCCGTTCGACGACGACGACGTGCCATCGCCCGTCCCAGGCCGGCGGGTCGTGCCGGTAGATCCTGTCGGCGGCCTCCCGCAGGCGCCGGACGGCGCGCGGCGTCAGCCGGTATCCGGCGCCGCCGGCGAGCTTGACCGGGGTCAGCCAGCCTTGACTGGCCATCCTGGAGACCGCCGTCCGCACGGCAGGAGCCGAGATCTGCAGCGGCGCGAGCATCCTGACCAGCGCGGCGACCGGAGCCCGCTCGCCGCGGGACAGCAGGTGATCGCCGTAGATATCGAAGAGTGCCGATCTGGCGTTCACGAACCTAGCCTCGCGTGCGGACGGCCCACGGGCGACCGTCTAACGGAGATCGATGCCACCAAGGTCAGGGAACTGAACGATAATAGAGGGACCGATTGATGTAGATGTGGCTTGGTGGCTCTGGGCAACGGATGGCAGGCGACAGGCTTGGCGTCGCGGCACTGCGGTAAGGCTCTAGGCCAGCGCAGACGTTTGCGGCGCGGGCGGCCGTGCGCGGCTCGATGACAGGAAGGGGAGACAGGATGGCGGCGATGAAGCCGCGGACGGGTGATGGTCCGCTTGAGGTCACTAAGGAGGGCCGGGGCATCGTCATGCGCGTGCCACTCGAAGGCGGCGGCCGGCTCGTCGTCGAGTTGACGCCGGATGAGGCTAAGGCACTCAGCAATGCCCTTGAGTCCGCTGTCGGCTGAAGCAGCGTGACTGATGCCTGTTATCGGTACTGTGACCGCGCTGAGCCGGGCCGACCTCGGCACGGCAGGTGACTACCTGGAAGCCGTGCGGGCAGGCGGCCTGGAGCTTGCCGATCTTGTTGTAGCTCCGGTCGGAACCGGCGGCGAAGTGGCCGCCGATGCCGCGCTCGACGCGCTGCGCCCGCCGGGCGCGGCCGAGGTGGTCAGGGCGGCGCAGCTCACCGGCAAGGCCGGCCAGGTCGCCCACGCGGTCGCCAGAGTCGGTCAGGCCACGGTGCGGGTCGTGTTCCTCGGTGTCGGGGACCGTTCGGCGAGCGCGCTGCGCCGGGCCGGCGGCGAGCTCGGGCGGCTGCTGCAACCCGGCGACCGGGCGGTTTCCTCCGTCGTGGCCGGCCAGCCAGACGAGCAGGTGCGAGCCTTCGCCGAGAGCGCGCTGCTCGGCGCATACCGGTACTCGGAGAAGTCGGCGGCGAGCGCTGACCAGGCCAAGGACGCCGAGCTGAGGCTGCTCGTGTCCGGTTCCGGCGACGGCCAGGGCTCGCCGCCGGAGCAGGCCGGCAGCGGGGCCGTCGCGGCGATCGACGAGGCGGTCATCTTCGCGACGGCGGTGGCGCTCGCCAGGGAGCTGACCAACACCCCGGTCGGTCCGCAAGTGCCCGCAGTCGCTCGCGGATGCCGCGAGCACGGTCGCCGCCGAGAAGGGCCTCGGCGTCAGGGTGTGGACCGACCAAGAACTTGCCAGCGCCGGCTTCGGCAGCCTCACGGCCGTGGGCTCGGGCTCCGACCGGCCACCCCGGCTGATCGAGCTGAGCCACTCGCCACCCGGCGCACGGCGGCACGTGGTCTTGGTCGGCAAGGGGATCACCTTCGACAGCGGCGGCCTGTCGCTGAAGCCGAACGACGGCATGAAGGCGATGAATACCGATATGGCCGGCGGCGCCGCGGTGATCGCGGTGATGTCGGCACTGGCCAGCCTGGGCATTCCCGACAAGGTCACCGGGCTCGTCGCGGCGGCCGAGAACATGCCGTCAGGGTCCGCGTACCGGCCAGGAGACGTCCTGCGCTGCTTCGGCGGCCGGACCGTGGAGATCCTGAACACCGACGCGGAGGGACGCCTCGTCCTGGCCGACGCCATCGCCTACGCCGATGCCACCCTCGAGCCGGACCAGATCGTGGACGTGGCGACCCTGACCGGAGCGGCGAGGATCGCGCTCGGCGGCAGGGTGGCCGCGCTCTACTCGACCAGTGACGACCTTGCCGCCGCCTTGCTCGCCTCAGGCGAGGCGAGCGGTGACCGGCTCTGGCGGATGCCGCTAGCCGAGGAGTACCGGAGCGCTCTCGACTCACCGGTCGCCGACCTGTCGAAGTCTTGCGCGGCGACGGCGGAGTCGGCGGAGTCAGCGGAGCCGGATCCATCACGGCCGCGCTCTTCCTGCGCGAGTTCGCCGGATCCCGGCCCTGGGCGCACCTCGATATCGCGGGGCCGGCCAGGAGCGGTGCGGACGACGGGGAACTGTCGGCTGGTGGCACGGGATTCGGCACCCGGCTGCTGCTCCGCTGGCTGCCTCAGGACCTGAGGCAGCCAGCAGCGGGGCTCCGGACCTGAGGCAGCCAGCGGCGGGCTCTTAGCCTGCGAACCCCACGGCGGAGGACTCAGGCCGCGCGCTTGACCGCCGCCAGCAGGCCCTCTCCGGTCGGCAGCAACAGCGGCACCAGGTTCTCGTCGGCGAACACGAGTTCTCTCAGTTCGCCGACAGACCCGGTATCCGGGTCGCGGTGCGCGAGGTTCGAGCCCTCGTCCGCCCAGAGCGCGTTGTCGAAGGCCACGATCCCGCCGGGCCTGAGCAGCCGCAGTGCTGCCGCCAGGTACTCCGGATACTCGCGCTTGTCCGCGTCGCAGAAGACCATGTCGTAGGCGCTGTCGGCAAGCCTGGGCAGCACCTCGAGCGCCCGGCCGTTGATCAGCCGGTACCTGCCGGAACCGAAGCCCGCGTCGGTGAACACGGACCTGGCCAGACCATGGTGCTCGGGCTCGAGGTCGACGCTGGTCAGGACCGACCCTGGGCGCATCCCCCTGAGCAGCCAGATGCCGGAGGTTCCGCAGCCGGTGCCGATCTCCACGACAGCCTTCGCGCCGATGGCGGCCGCCAGGAAGCGCAGCACCATGCCGGTCAGCGCGGCTACCGGCACCGCGCCGCCCATTCGCTCGGCGTTCGCGCGCGCCGTCAGCAGCGGTTCGTCCTCGCGGGCGAACTCGTCGACAATTCCTGTGACGTCTGAGCGGAAGATGGCGGCCTCCGGTAACTCCAGTAAACTTCTCCGCGCCGCAGCCTAGCGTTAGCCAAGGTCAGCCGGGAACATGCCGTGCGGGCCATACGTTGACCGTTTACGGCGACGCCGCGGGGTTAGCGCGCAGGCGGCGCCTGGCGGGCCCGCCGGCTGACCGGGCCGCCGGGGCGAAGACGACCACGCAAGGGACAGTTGATGCGGACTGAGGCGGTGGACGGGGCCGGCCCGGAGTCGGCCAGCCCTGCCGCATTGAGCCCCGCACAGCCGAGACCCGCACAGCCGAGCCCCGCACAGCCGAGCCCCGCACAGCTCAGCCATGCAACAACCGGGGCGGGGCTGCCTGGTCCCGTGCAGCCCGGCCCGGCGGAGGCGACCACCGCACCGGCCCGCATCGCGCAGACCCGCGGCCCGCAGGCCGGCCCGGCGCAGACCCACGATGCGCAGGATGCGCCCTGGACCCCGCCGACCTGGGAAGAGGTCGTGAAGGAACACTCGGTGCGGGTGTACCGCCTGGCCTACCGGCTGACCGGGAATTGCCACGACGCCGAGGACCTTACCCAGGAAGTCTTCGTGCGGGTTTTCCGGTCGTTGCCGAGTTATACGCCAGGGACGTTCGAGGGCTGGCTGCATCGCATTACCACGAACCTGTTCCTTGACATCACCCGCCGGCGGCAGCGCATTCGGTTCGAAGGGCTCGGCGAGGAGGCGGCGGCCAGGCTGAAAGGCACCGAGCCGACCCCGTCGCAGGCGTTCGACGATCGTCATCTCGACCACGACGTCGCCGCCGCGCTCGCCGGCCTGCCGCCCGAGTATCGCGCTGCCGTCGTGCTGTGCGATATCGAGGGCCTCACGTACGAGGAGATTGCCGACGTCCTCGGTGTCAAGCTGGGGACCGTGCGCAGCAGGATCCACCGTGGCCGGGCGCAGTTGCGCGCCGCGCTGGAGCACCGCAGGCCTCGGCGCGGAGCCGCGCGGCGCCGGGCCGGCGAGACGGCACTGCTCGGCGGGGGTCCGGCCAGCCAGCTTCCTGAAGTCGCGGTGACCGGGAAGGCGGGCGCGTCGTGAGCCACCTCGGGCAGTGGCTATCCGCCCTGGTCGACGGCGAGCTGGACGGAACAGAGCGGGACCGCGTGCTCAACCATGTCGCCGGGTGCCAGCCGTGCCGTCAGGAAGCCAACGCCATGCGGGCGCTCAAGCGCCGGCTGACGGCGCTCGGCGAGACGTCGGCCGAGCCGGCCATCACCGGACGCCTGATCGAGCTTGCCCGCGGCGACGATGACGCTGCCGTCGGCGCGGCAGCCACGCCGTCGCCGGCGAGGATGGCACAGTCGGGCTGGGCGGCCGACTGGGGACCCAGGCTGGTCGCCCAGAGCTGGCGGATAGCCGCGGCTTCGGCTGGCGGTGCGCTGATCGCGATCGGCGCCGTTGCCTTCCTGCTCGGCAACGGCGCTGAGCCCCCCGTACCCAAGGTCACTCCCTCGGTCGACAGCTACCTTCTTGAGCACGCTTACGACGCCGGCCAGGCGCCCGCGGGGTCAGCGCCGGTCACCGGGTCAGGGCCGGCCGCCGAGCCTCAGGGCACCGGGCTGTCCGGTCCTGGTCCTGCCCGGTCAGGGCAGCTTGGCCGCAGGCAGCTCAGCCACCGTCTCGAGCCGCCCGTAGGGCCCGGCTCGGTCGCGGCGACAGAAGTGGCCGGCCCGGCCGGGGCGAGCCCAACGGCGTCACCGGACACGAGCCCGACGGCGTCACCGGACACGAGCCCGGCCGCCTCGACGTCGGGCAGCCCGTCTCCTGGCCGGCACGTACTGAGCCGTCACCCGGGGTAGTTCAGATGATCTGGCTGTACTGGAGGCGCTTGAGGCTGGTGATCGGTGCCGCCGGCCTGGCTGTGGGAACGCTCGCCGCGCTGGTGCTGGTCGCCAGCGCCCTGTCCGACGGCAGCCGGCCGGGGGCGGCGTCGGCCGCGGTGCGGCGCATGAGCACGGCATCGCGCAGTTCCGCGCCGCCGTCGGTCGCCGACCCTGTCGTCCAGCGTGGCCTGCTCCTGATGGCCGCCGCCGTCACGGCCTGCCGGACCGTTCCCTACCGCGGCGTCCAGATCGTGGCGTGGTCGAGTCCCGAGGGATCGTCCTCCTACCTGGTTGACGTCTGGCATCGCCCGGGTGAGCCCGAGCTTGCCCACGACGATGGCGACGCCGACGACCGCAGCGGGCCGACCCGGCTGTCCGGAGCGGCCCGCAGCGGCGGTATCGCCGGCACCGTGGGCACCGTTGGCGTGCTGAGCGTCTCGCGGGGAATGCTGGACCTGCTGCGCGTCAACTACGTGATCGAGTACGCCGGCGCCGGATCGTCGAGTGACCGGTTGGCCCAGATCGTGGCGGTGCGGCGGCACGACGGCACGCTCGCCGCGCGGTACTGGCTTGACCAGGCCACCGGCCTCCCGCTGCGCAGGGAGATATTCGACGAGAGCGGACGCCGAGTCAGCGAGGGAGCATTCATCGACCTGCAGATCGGTGACCAGCGCATTGGCCTCGTGCCGGCCCCCGAGGGGCAGGCGTGGAGCGCCTACATCCCGTCCGCGCGGCTGGCCGCGGCCTCCCGTCCGACCGCCGCCCGGCTGGCCGCGCTGCATGCGGACGGCTGGCCCGTGCCGAGCAGGCTCGCCGGCAACCTGACCCTGGCCGGGGTGACCAGGACCGTGACGCCGTCCGGGCCGGTGCTCGATGCCCGGTACTCGGACGGCTTGTCAATTGTTTCGGTCTTCATGCAGCGCGGCGACCTGCCGCGGACGCTGCCCGGCTGGCATCGGGCCGACGTCGACGGCACGCGGGTCCTCGCCACCGAGTCAGGCGACCTGGACGACCAGGGCCTCGCGTGGTCGGCGCGGGGGGTCGTGTACACCGTCATCGCCGACGCGCCGCCGTCTGCGGTAGCCAGGATCGTCACTCAGCTGCCGCATGACCAGGACACCGGGTTCTGGCCGCGGGTGCTCAGGGGGCTGAAGCGGATCGGCTCCTGGTTTGATCCCTTCGGCTGACCAGAACGCTGCCGCCGGCGGTTAGTCTGGACGTAGCGGACCTCGTGAGCGGAGAGGTCACAACAGCGGGAGCGCGAGGCAGCGTGTTTGACCTGTCCCTAACCAAGATCTTGGTCCTCGCCGTGCTCGGCCTGGTGATCTTCGGGCCTGACCAGCTGCCCAAGATGGCCGCGCAGGCCGGGCGCGCGCTGCGGGACCTGCGGCGGCTCGCGGACTCCGCCAGGGCCGACCTCAGCGAGAGCCTCGGACCTGAGTTCCATGACTTCGACCTCAACGACCTCAACCCGAAGGCGTTCGTCCGCAAGCACCTGCTCGACCCGGTCGAGGACGCGGCGGGCGAGTGGTCGGGATCCGGCGCCGAGGTGCCCTATGCCGAGCTGTCCGAGCCGGATCCCGTTTCCGCCACGCTGATCGCCGGCGAGGTCCCTCCGTACGACTCGGAGGCGACCTGACCCGGCCGGGTCGAGCGTCGGGTCCTGGCCAGGCGAGGAGTCCGAAGTCAGACCGGGATCAGACCGGGGCGACGGGGGTCAGGCCCAGCTGCCGTCCCGCGAGGCTGCGTGACCTGCCGCCGATGACCTGGGCGATCCTGGTCAGCTCGGCCGCGGCGGGCGCCTGCGGTTCGCCGAGCACCAGCGGCACGCCCTCGTCTGCGGCCTCGCGCAGCCGCAGGTCGATCGGGATTTCGCCGAGCAGCGGCACGTCGGAGCCGGTCAGGCGGCTGAGCGTCTGTGCGACGGCGTGGCCGCCGCCCTTGCCGAACACCTCGATCCGCTCGCCGCAGTGCGGGCACGCCAGGTACGCCATGTTCTCGATCACCCCGACCACCCGCTGGTGCAGCTGAGTGGCCAGCGAGCCGGCCCGTTCGGCAACCTCGGACGCGGCCAGCTGCGGGGTCGTGACCACGATCAGCTCCGCTCCGGGAATCAGGTGCCCCGCCGAGATCGCCACGTCTCCGGTGCCTGGGGGCAGGTCGAGCAGCAGCACGTCAAGGTCGCCCCAGTAGACATCGGCGAGGAACTGCTGGAGCAGCCGGTGCAGGATCGGCCCGCGCAGCGGCAGCGGCTCGTTGCCCTTCTTCAGCATGCCGCTGGAGATCGCCTTCACGCCGTGTGCCACGGGCGGCATGATCATCTGCTCGACCTGGGTCGGCCGGCCGGTCACGCCGAGCATCCTGGGCACCGAGTGCCCGTAGATGTCGGCGTCGAGCAGGCCCACCTTCTGCCCGGCGGCGGCCAGCGCGGCGGCCAGGTTCACCGTGACCGACGACTTCCCGACGCCGCCCTTGCCGCTGGCGACGGCGTAGACCTTGGTCAGCGAGGCGGGGCTGGCGAACGGGATCTCCCGCTCCGGCTTGCCCCCGCGCAGCGTGCCCTGGAGCTCGCGGCGCTGCTCGTCGCTCATCACGTCGAGCTCGACCCGCACCGCGGTGACACCCGCCAGCTTGGCGACGGCGCCCCGCACCTCGCGGGTGATGGTGTCCCGCATCGGACAGCCGGAGACCGTGAGCCACACGTCGACCCTGACCATGCCTTCGGCGCCGACCTCGACGTTCTTGACCATCCCGAGTTCGGTGATCGGCCGCCTGATCTCGGGGTCCAGCACGCCGGCCAGCGCCAGCATGACCTGCTCGACGGTGGGGGAGCCGAGCCCGGCGCCGGACTGAGCGGAAGTAGTGGTGGACATGCGTTCATGCTAGAAGCACTCGCACACCGCGTCGAACGCCCGTCGGGCATCATCGACACATGACCAGCGCCGATCGTCCGCGGGGGGGTCCTGGGGGTCGTCCCCCTGGGCCAGCACCGCGACGCAGCTGCCTGACCGTGCCGGGCAGCAGCGAGAGATTCCTGGCCAAGGCCGCGGGCCTGGCCGCCGACGAGCTGATCTTCGACCTGGAGGACGCGGTCGCCCCGGCGGCCAAGCAGCGGGCGCGGTCGCTCGCCGCCGCTGCCGTCGCAGGGCACGGAGGGCGGGACCGGCCCGGTCCCTTGCTCGCGGTCAGGATCAACGCGGCGACGACGGAATGGGCGTTCCGTGACGTGATCGAGGTGGTCGAGCGGTCGGGGGCGCGCCTCGACGCGATCGTCTTGCCCAAGGTGTCCCAACCCGGCCACGTCACCTGGCTCGACCTGCTGCTCGGCCAGGTCGAGCGGGCGGCGGGGCTGCCACCAGGCGGCATCGCGGTCGAGGCGCAGATAGAGGACGCGGCCGGGCTCGCCGCGGCCGACCAGATCGCGGCCGCCTCGCCGCGGCTGGCCGCGCTGATCTTCGGCCCGGCCGACTTCATGGCCAGCCTGGGCATGCGGTCGCTGCGGATCGGCGCCCAGCCGGACGAATACATCGGCGGCGACGCCTTCCACTACGCGCTGATGAGGATCCTCGTGGCGGCGCGGGCCGCCGGGCTCCAGGCGATCGACGGGCCGTACGCCGCGATCGGCGACATCGACGGGCTCGCCTCGGCGGCCGGCAGCGCCGCGGCGCTCGGCTACGACGGCAAGTGGGTCGTGCATCCGAGTCAGATCGAGCCGGTGAACGCGGCGTTCTCGCCCAGTCAGGAGGACTACGACCGGGCGGAACGCATCATCGAGGTCTATGAGCACGCCACGTCGGTCCGGCTCCGGGGTGCCGTGATGCTCGACGACGAGATGATCGACGAGGCGTCGAGAAAGCTCGCCCTCGTGGTGGCGGCACGCGGCCGAGCCGCGGGTCTGAGCCGCAAAAGTCCATGATCGTGGTGGATTCACTGGCCTATCTGACCCGAATCCACCACGATCATGGAAAAGCGGGGTGTGTTTACCGCCGAGGCGGGTGGAGCATCGTATGTAGTAGCTCAAACTCAGATGCGGCGATCGACCGGGAGAACGCGGGCATGGTGGAGACGGACCTGACCTGCCCCCGGTGCGGAGACTCCGTCGCTGCCCCGAGCGTCTGGTCGAGCAGCTGGCGGTGCGCCAAGCACGGCGACGTCCACCCGCTGCGCCAGGTTCGCAGCCTGTCTCCAGAGGGCCTGGCCGGACTGCTGCGCAACGCCGTCGTTCCCGTCATGCTGCCCTGGCCGTTGCCCGGGGGCTGGCTGCTGACCGGTTTCGCCGCCGCCGGGGACGAGCGCAGCGGCACCAGGGCCTGCGCAGTAGCGCTCTCCGGGCCCAACCCGGTCGGCGGGCCTGGCGAGATGCTGCTGATCAGCGAGGAGCTCGGGGTCGGCCTCGGTGCCTACAGCGCCGGCCTGGACGGGTTCGACCCGGGGGCCGGCTTTCCCGACCGCTCGCCGCACGCTCAGGTCGAGTTCGGCAACCACGAGTTCCCGCTCTGGCACGTCGACGCGCCGGCCCGCGCCGCCTTCGCGGGCGAGGTGATGGGTACCTGGCTGTGGATACTGCTCTGGCCGGACACGGCGGGCACGCTGCTCGTGGAGCCGATGCGGCTGCTCGACCTGCGTGATCCAGGCCAGGAACTCGACCTGCCGTTCGGAGCCCGCTCACCGCGCCTGCCAGGCGAGACCGGCTAAAGTCGGCTGGTGCGCGCCGATCTGCACAGCCACAGCTCAGCATCCGATGGCACCAGGCCGCCCGCCGACGTGATCGTGCGCGCCGCCGCCGCCGGTCTCGATGCGATCGCGCTGACCGACCACGACACGGTGGCGGGCATCGCCGAGGCGGCGGCCGCGCTGCCGCCCGGGCTGGCGCTGATCAGCGGCATGGAGCTGTCCTGCCGGCGTGACGGTCACAGCGTGCACCTGCTCGGCTACCTGTTCGACCCCGAGCACGGCGAGCTCGCCGAGCAGTGCCGTGCGATCAGGCAGAGCAGGGTGGAACGGGCCAGGGCGATGGTCGGCAAGCTCGCCGAGCTCGGCACCGGCGTGACCTGGGAGCAGGTGACCGCGATCGCGGGCGACGGCGTGATCGGCCGGCCGCACATCGCGCGGGCCATGATCGAGGCGGGCGTGGTCGGGTCGGTCGACGAGGCGTTCACGCCGCGGTGGATCGGACCGGGCGGGCGCGCGCACGTACGGCGGTACGCGCCCGATCCGGCCGACGCGATCGCGCTGGTGCACGCGGCCGGCGGAGTCACCGTGCTCGCGCACCCGCTGGCCGTCACGCGCGGCTGGATCGTGCCTGAAGAACTCATCGCCGAGCTCGCGCTGGCCGGGCTCGACGGCGTCGAGGTCTCGCATCCCGATCACGATGAGGCGCAACGAAACCAGCTCACTGCTGTCGCACGCAGGCTCGGCCTGGCCGAGACGGGCGGAAGCGACGACCACGGGCAGCTGACCGGCGACCGGATCGGCTGCGAGACGACCGGACAGGACGACCTCGACAGGCTGCTCGGGCGGGCCAGCGGAGCAGCGGTGATCAGCAGGTGACCCCGCTGGTCTCCGATGTCAAGTTCTTCTGGGAGGTATTTGTCACGCTGCTGGTGATCACCGACCCGCCCGGCGTCGTCCCCGTCTTCCTCGCGATGACCGCCGTGCGGCCCGCGACCGAGCGCAACCGCCTCGCCTGGCAGGCCGCGCTGGTCGCGCTCGGGGTGATCGTCGCGTTCGCGCTCTTCGGCCGGTCCGTTCTTGGCTACCTCGGCGTCGAGTTGCCCTCGCTGCAGGCCGCGGGCGGCCTGCTGCTCCTGCTCGTGGCGCTGGAACTGCTGACCGGCAGGGCAGCCGATCCGGCGGAGCTGGAGCGGGCCAAGGCCAACGTGGCGTTCGTGCCGCTCGGCAGTCCGCTGCTCGCCGGGCCGGGCGCGATCGTCGCCACGATGCTTTTCGTCCAGCGCATCGGCTCGGTTGGCGGCGGCGTCGCGTTCGGTGCCGCTATTGTCGCTGTCGTCGCCGCGCTCTGGTTGGCCATGCGGTTCTCCGGGGTCATCTTGAAGGTGCTGGGGGACAGCGGCGTCGAACTGCTCACCAGGATCGCCGGGCTGCTGCTGTCCGCGATCGCGGTGCAGCTGGTCGTCGACGCGGTCAGGACGCTGATCCGGATCGGGCTCAGTTAGCCAGGTAGCCGCACGGCCGCCGGGTACGTGCCCGGCGCGTGACCAGCCAACGGGAAGGCAGGACGGGATGCAGGCGAGGATCGACCGGGTGGCCGGGCCAGTCAATACCTGGGTCATCGGCGGCGACGACGAGGTGATCGTCATCGATCCGGGCGGGCCGGCCGACGCGGTCATGAACGTGGTCGGCCAGCGTGAGGTGCTGGCCGTGATCTGCACGCACGGACACGTCAGGCATGTCGCGGCGGCCTTCGACGTGGCGAGCAGGGACGAGGCCCCGGTCGCCTTGCACAGCGCCGACCGGCTGGCCTGGCGGGAAGCCCACCCGGGCACCGAGCCCGACATCCAGATGGAGCAGGGCGGCATCTTCGAGATCGCCGATGTGACACTCGAGGTGATCCACGCGCCGGGGCACAGCCCGGGATCGGTCGTGCTGTTCTGCGAGGAACTCGGCGTGCTGTTCGCCGGCGACGCCGTCGGCAGCGGCGGCCCAGTTCCCCACGACGGTTACTTCGACGACTTTGCCAGCCAGCTCAGCTCGATCGGCTCGAGCGTCCTGACCCTCGACGGCGAGACCAGGATCCTGGCCGGGCACGGCGAGGAGTTCACCGTTGCCCTGGCCGAGCGGCGGTTCGACTCGTGGGTGTCGGCCGGGCCCGAGGGACTCATCGGCGAGTCGGCCGACTGACTCGGCCGGCCGGCCCGCGCGATCGCGTGGTGCGAGCCGTTGCGCCGAAAAGTACGACAGGATGGAACGGTGCAGCAGCTTGGCTTCGAGGGCATGCCGCGCCGGCTCTATCCGTGCACGCCGAGCCGGCTGCGGGCCTGGCTGGACTGCCCGCGGCGATACCGGATGAGCTACCTGGACCGTCCGGCTCCGCCCAAGGGCCCGCCGTGGGCGCATAACAGCCTCGGCGCGAGCGTGCACAACGCGCTCGCGGGCTGGTGGCGGCTGCGGCGCGAGGAGCGCACGCCCGAGGCGGCCGGCGCTTTGCTGCGGCGCGGCTGGCTGACGGACGGGTTCGCCGACGATGCCCAGTCGGCGCAGTACCTGCGCCGGTCCCTGGCGATGGTCGAGAGCTATGTGGCCGGGCTCGACCCGGCCTGCGAGCCGGCCGGGGTCGAGCGCACCGTGGGAATGAAGACCGAGCTCATCGCGGTCTCTGGTCGGATCGACAGGCTGGACGACCGGCCGGTGCTGGCCGCTGCGGGCGCCGGCACGATGGCGGGCGGGGCCGTCGCGGGCGGGGCCGTCGCGGGCGGGGCCGTCGCGGGCGGGGCGGTGGCGGGCGGCGCGCGGGCCGGCCCTGGCGACCGCGAGCTTGTGGTCGTCGACTACAAGACCGGCCGGTATCCGCTCACCGTCGACGACGCGCGGTCGTCGCTGGCCCTGGCTCTCTACGCGCTCGCGGCGGGCCGGGTGCTGCGCAGACCGTGCCGGGCCGTGGAACTGCATCACCTGCCGACCGGGCGGACGCTGCGCTGGGAGCACAGCCCCGAGTCGCTCGATCGTCAGCTGCGCCGGGCCGAGGACATCGCCGAGGAGTGTTCGGCGGCGGATGAGCGGTTCCGCGCCGAGCCGGAGTCCGGTCGCGGGGACGAGGTCTTCCCGCCATCTCCCGGCACCTGGTGCGGCTGGTGCGACTTCCGGGCGCAGTGCCCGCAGGGCCAGGCGGCGTCGGCGCAGCGTCGCCCATGGGATGGCCTGGCCGCCGACGACGCCGCGCCCGTGTCGGCCCAGGTGCTCGACTCCCCTGAACATTGACTCGGGCTCATGTCCTGGTCGGCCCGCACGGCAGGCCAGGCGGTCGAACTGACGGGCCGGCTCAGGCGTCCGGCGGCCCGCGCAGCCTGGCTACGGCCGTCGGGGTCAGCGGCCTGACTCGGCCTGGTTCCAGAACGCGGTGAGCATCGCCGCGGTCGTCTCCGGTGCCTCGACGGCCGGCGAGTGCGCCGCGCCAGGAATGCAGACCCGCTCGGCGCCCAGCCTCTTGGCCATCAGGTCCTGAACGTCAGGCGGCCAGGCGTCGTCGTTCTCGCCGTAGCTGACCAGCTTCGGCAGGTGCTGGAGCGCCGCGAGGTCGTCCGTGCGGTCGGGGCAGTTCAGCAGGTGCCTGGCCATCTCGGCGAGCCCGAGCGGGCAGCTGAGCAGCGCACGCTCGGTGAGGAATTCGATGATCTCCGGCGGAGTCCCTTCGGCCTCTGCCTGCGGTCTCAGCTGGCCGTGCCAGACCTGGCCGATCATGGCCTTGAGCTGCTCGAGGTCGGCGCCGGCCGGTTCGAGGAAGTCGAGCAGGTCGCGCAGTGTCTGCGCCCTGGCTCCGCCGATCGTGCCGGGTCCTGAACCGATCAGCGTCAGCGACAAGAACGCGGCCGGGGTGGCCAGACTCGCCTGACGGGCGATCAGGCCGCCGAACGAGTGGCCGAGCAGGTGCACCCGGTCGGCGTCGGTCGCGATGGCCGCCGCCACCGCGACGAGATCGTTGGCTAGCTGGTCGGGCTCGTAGCCGGCCTTGCCCGCGGCCGGCGCCGACTGGTACTGGCCGCGCATGTCGATCGCGACCACCGATCGCCCCGCGGCGGCCAGCGACTCCAGTATCGCCAGGAAGTCTTCCTTGCTGCCGGTATAGCCCGGGACGAGCAGGGCGGGCTGCCGTTCGCTGACGCCGCTGGCGGGCCGCGCCGTCAGCGCCGCGAACGTGCCGCGCGGCGTGTCGATGACCAGCGGCCTGACCTGTTGGGACATCCGCAGCGATCGTGGAGTGCTCACGGGTTGGCAGCCTACTCAGACTGACTGGCCGGGACCGGACCTGTCGACAATCGAGGGTAGTACTTCGCGTTGACGGCTAAGTTGACTTCGATTTCACGCTGCTCCGCTGGACTCGCCGGGCGAGTCGAGTCCAGCGAGCCGTCACTGGCGTGCGGGCCGGCCGTTCGGCCGCCGCGGCCGCGGCCGCGGCCGGACCGTCGCCTCTTGCGCGGCTGGCCGGTGGCTGGCCGGCCGGTGGCTGTCAGGCCGGTAGCTGTCGGGCTGGTGACTGTCGGGCTGGTGACTGGCTGGTCCGTGGCGGCTGGAGTGTGGTCGGCCCGGCGGCCCCGGTCGGCGGCGCGGGCCGGTTCTGCGGCGCGGGCCGGTTCTGCGGCGCGGGCCGGTTCTGCGGCGCGGGCATGGCTCGCGCCGGGCGCCGCTCCGACCGGCGCTCCGCCCCTCGTCCGCCGTCTCGACCTGGTCTTCGCCTGCACGCCGCGCTGACTGTGTTGATCCCGACGGTCACCCGGCGAGCTGACCGCGGCGCGGCGCCCAGAAACCCGCTCGCCGCGCGGTCGCCGGTCGCCGGCTTCCGGCTGGCGGGACCGGGTCCGGCCGGTCTCGCCGATGTCTTCAAGGTCTTCGGCCTCAAGCCCGACACGACCCCGCTTGGCCCTCGGCAGCGAGCCGGCGGCGTCGGCCGGAATGCTGAGCGCGCCGAACAGGTGCGACGACGTCGAGTAGGTCTCCAGCGGTTCGGGGTGACCGAGATGCAGTGCGTCGTTGATCAGCTTCCAGCGCGTCATGTCCTGCCAGTCGACGAACGTCACGGCGATGCCGGTGCGCCCCGCCCGGCCGGTTCTGCCGATGCGGTGCAGATAGGCCTTCTCGTCCTCGGGGCACTCGTTGTTGATGACGTGGGTCACGTCCTCGACGTCGAGTCCGCGCGCCGCGACATCCGTCGCCACGAGCACGTCGATCTTGCCGCCGCGGAACGCGCGCAGCGCGCGCTCGCGCTGGCTCTGGCCGAGGTCGCCGTGGACCGCGGCGGCCGCGAAACCTCGCTCGGTGAGCTGCGATGTGACCTGGTCGCAGGCCCGGCGAGTCCGGCAGAAGACGATCGTCAGGCCTCTGCCCTCGGCCTGGAGCACCCGGACAAGCACCTCGATCTTGTCCAGGTGATGAGCACGAAACACGTGCTGGTCGGTGGTGGGCACGTGGGCCGGCTCGTCATGGTGCTCGGCCCGGATGTGGGTCGGCTGGTGCAGATGGCGCCGGGCGAGCGTCACGATCTCCGACGGCATGGTGGCCGAGAAGAGCATGGTCTGGCGGTGATCGGGCGTGAGCCGCAGGATCGCCTCGACGTCGGGCAGGAACCCGAGATCGAGCATCCTGTCGGCCTCGTCGAGCACCAGCACGTCCACGTCCGACAGGTGCAGCCGGCCCTGCCTGGCCAGGTCGAGAAGCCGTCCCGGGGTGCCGACAACGACGTCGACGGTGGCCAGCGCCTCGATCTGCGGCTCGTACGCGCGCCCGCCGTAGAGGGTGACCACGTTAACGGCGGTGCGGGCACCCGCGGTGCGCAGGTCATCGGCGACCTGGATGGCCAGTTCCCTGGTCGGGACGACAACCAGCGCCCGCGGCGCCGTCGGCTTGCCGCGCGGCGTGTCGAGCAGTTGCTGAAGGATCGGGATCCCGAACGCCAACGTCTTGCCCGTCCCCGTCCGCGCCTGGCCGATGACGTCGTGCTTGTCGAGCGCGATCGGCAGGGTCAGCGCCTGGATCGGGAAGGTCCTGGTGATCCCGGCGGCAGCGAGCGCCTTGCAGATGGGCTCGGCGATGCCGAACTGGTCGAACGGGGTGCCGTCGGCCTCGGCCGCGGCCGTCGTGATGATCTCGCCAGGAAGGTCGGTCGGCAGGCCCGTCTCATCGACGGCGCCGTTGTCGGCGGCCAGAGTGACGGCCGCGCTTCCGACCGACAAGGTGCTGTTATCCGCTGGGTAGTCGCCTGGCAGGTCTGCGCTGGCCAGCAGATGCGTGGTCGCCAGGTCTGTGGTCGCCAGGTCTGTGTCTGCCAGGTCTGTGCTTGATAGGTCTGTAGTTAGGTCTTGCGTAGTCAGGGCTTTCGCCTCCATCGGTGGCCTGCGGCCGACCTGGCGCACGACGCGCCTAGGCTGGCAGCCACAGGACGGCAGTTGACTCATCTGGAGGGCGGCGAGACTCGCTCCACCCGCATCGGGCCAGCGCAATCTGGTTCTGGCCGAGCAATCGCCCGGATGAGCCAGGCGCAGCGACGATATCCGACAGGCTTCTCGTACCGCGCTATGTAATTTAACGCGCCCCGGGGTGGTCCCATTCCAAGATGACGTCGCTGATGAGTGTAGCAACGCCGGCCGACAGCCGATCATGGCGGAGGCGCCGTGTCGCGCCGGAGCCCGATGCGCCGTGGCCGTGCGCCGGCGTTGTTACGCTGCCGGTTGTGAGCGAGCATGAGCACCCGGTCGATGGCGTGACTAGCGAGCCTGATCCGGCGGCCGGCAGCGTGAGCAGGCCTGATCCGGCGGCCGGCAGCGTGAGCGGGCCTGATCCGGCGGCCGGCAGCGTGAGCGGGCCTGATCCGGCGGCCGGCGGCGTGATCGAGTTGCTCGGCGTGCTGGCCTACGCGTCGCTGGTGGCGTTCTTCCGTCTCGCTGACGACGCCTCGCTGGCATCCTCCCTACCCGACAAGGCGGACCTGGCCGGCATGGCGGTCGCGCAGTTCGGTCACTTCGAGCTGCTCAGAGCGCGCATCTGCGAGCTCGGGGCCGAACCTGAGGAGGCGATGCGGCCGTTCGTCGAGCCGATCGACGCGTTCCACGAAAGAACGGCGCCGTCCACCTGGCTGGAGGGACTGGTGAAGGCCTACGTGGGCGACGGCATCGCGGCCGACTTCTACCGTGTCATCGCGCAGTTGCTCGATCAGCCGACCCGGGCGCTGGTGGAGACCGTACTCGCGGACTCCGGGCACGCGCAGTTCGCGATCTCCCGGGTACGCGAGGCGATCGCCGCGGATCCGGCGGTGGCGGGGCGGCTGGCATTGTGGGCCAGGCGTCTCGTCGGCGAAGCGCTGAGCCAGGCGCAGCGGGTGGCGGCGGAGCGAGAGTCCCTGGCCAGGCTTCTGGCCGGCGGCTCGGCCGCACAGCTTGGCGAGATCGGCCGGATGTTCGCCGCCCTGACCGACGCGCACGCACAGCGGATGTCGGCACTGGGCCTGGCGGAGTTAGGCCGTCCCGCAGTTTCCTGACGGCCAAGGCGGGGCGGAGCGGGGCGGAGCGGCTCGCGGCCAGGGTCAGGCGCCGAAGCCGATGCGGCGCGGTTCGGCCTGATCGAGCTCGACGTACGCGATCTTGTCTCCGGGAACGAGGACCGTGCCGCCTCGCTTGTCGGTGACGACGAAGACCTTGTGTTCCGCGATCGCGGCCGCCAGAGCCTGCTGGATGTCCTCAGCTGATGCCTCGGTCTCGACCACGAGCTCGCGAGGGCCCATCTGTATGCCGATCTTGACTTCCACGGCGATCCCTCCGCTTGAGAAAGCTAGCCCGCAGCTACAGTCCCGAGGCTAGCCCGAAGGTCGCGTTTTGGCGCGGCGGCGAGTACCCGGCCGGCTACGCCCGCAGCGAAAGGGCTTCATCAGGCTCGCGGCCTGGCCAGGCGTTCGCCTTGTGGCCAGGATGGCGAACCCTGGGTAGCGTACGGCCCGGCCCGGCGCCGCCGCTCGGCCGGCAGCCCACGCATGTGAATTAGCTCCGCGCACCGAGCGAGGCCCCATATCCGACAAATTCGCACAAACGTAACGGGGCCGCGGCGCTTGGCGGGGCCGCAGATCGAGCCAGACTGACATATCACGACGCGTGGTCGGTTTGGTGTCCGACTTGCGCGCTTTGCGGAGCCACAAATAGTGATATGAGAGTTTCATCCGCCGCGGGGAAGGCGGCGGTGGGCGAAAATGCAGGCGGCGGAGTCCGATATGTTCCGGCACGAGAATTCATCGCGCGCGGATGGTGCGCGAGGTTGAAGCTGGGCTGGTTCGGGCGGGCGCGCGGGATGGTGCGCGAGGCTGGTCGCGCTCGGGCTGCACTTACTGCCGCCGGCCGCCGTGGGGCCGGTATGTTCCGGTCTGTTGCTGCGGTACGGGCGACCGGCGTTCGGCGAAGAGTCGCGGCCTGGCAGCGCGCCGGAAGGCTATTCGTGCGCGCCTTCAGCGAGCGGCCAGCCGCTGATGCCGCGCCAGGCCAGCCTGGACAGCAGCATCTCGGCAATGTCCTGGTCGATCTCGCGCTCCGTGCTCAGCCAGTAGCGCGAGCTGACCTGCGCCATGCCGACCAGCGCCATGCCGAGCAGGTCCGCCTCGGCGTTGGACACGCCCGCGTCCTCGCGGATGAACTCGCTGACCATTTCGGCACATTCGTACATCGCTCGGTCCAGGCGAGCCCTGACGGCCGGCTCGTTGCTGAGATCAGACTCGAATACCAGCCGGAACGCTTCTCCCGCGCCGCTCACGTAGTCGAAGAAGGCGCGGAACGTGGCTGGCACCCGCTCCCTGTTGTCGCCGGTCGAGGCCAGCGCCGCGGAGACGGCGCCGACGAGCTCGGCGACGCTCTCGTCGAGAAGTGCCAGGTAGAGGTCGAGCTTGCCGGGGAAATGCTGGTACAGAACGGGCTTGCTGACGCCGGCCCGCTCGGCTATCTCGTCCATCGCCGCGGCGTGGTAGCCCTGCGCGACGAAAACCTCGCGAGCGGCCCCGAGCAGTTGCCTGCGCCTGGCCGGGCGCGGCAGTCGGGGGCTGGTCGGTCTGACAGTCTGCGGCGTCACGATCACGAGACTCTCCGATATCTATCGGCGGCGGTCGGGAGGCTGCCTGGGAGTCATCCTACGGCCGGGTAACGCCTCGTGCCGAACGCCTGGAAGGCCGGCCGTGCGGTGGCTCAGGCGGCTGGCCTGGGCGAAGGCGCACTGCTCGGACTGGCCAGCGCAGGCGGTGCGGCCTGGCGAGATGGCCGCCCAGGCCGCGGGCCGGCCCTCGGCCGGGTCAGCGGTAGTCCTCTTCGCCGAGTTCAACCACGCGCGCCTGCTCGGCGGCGTCGGCCTCGTCGGCCTCCAGCGGCAGCTGGTCGGGACGCTCGGTCTGATCGGACTCGTCGGCGTCCGGCACGGCTTCCTGGCTCTGCTCGACCACGTCAGGAACTGGCTCGTCAAGGCCACTGTCGGTCATGCCGACCCCCTCTGGAAGTCTGGTTCTCGGCGATGAAGGCGAGGTATTTAGATCCCTCGAACATATTGCCGAATGGCTACAGTAGAGCAACGCTAGGTGTATAAGTATCCGATCTGCCGGGGTAAGGAGACGACGTGCGCAGCATGTGGAAGGGCGGGATCTCCTTCGGGCTGGTTATGATTCCCGTGCGACTCTACGCCGCGACTGAGCAGAAGGACATCGCCTTCCGCCAGGTGCACCGGGCCGACGGAGGCCGGATTCGGTTCCGCAGGTTCTGTTCGGTATGTGGCGAAGAAGTACCGTATGAGGACGTCGTCAAGGGCTACGAACTGTCGACGGGCGAGATGGTCGTGCTCGACGACGAGGACCTCGCCGACCTGCCGCTGCCGACGACCAAGTCCATCGAGGTGCTGCATTTCGCGCCGGCCGAGCAGCTCGACCCGATCTTGTTCAACCGGAGCTATTACGTGGAGCCCGAGGCGGCCGGCGCCCGTGCCTACGTGCTGCTCCGCGACGCGCTCGAGCAGTCGGGCCGGATCGCGATCGCGCAGGTCGCCCTCCGGCAGCGCGAGTCGCTCGCGACGCTGCGCAGCATGGACGGCGTCCTGGTCCTCGAGACGCTGCTGTGGCCCGACGAGATCCGCGCCGCGTCGTTCCCCTTCCTCGACCAGGAGATCGAGGTGCGCCCGCAGGAGCTGACGATGGCCGCCTCCCTGATCGACTCGATGACCTCGGACTTCGACCCGGATGCGCACCACGACGGCTACCGGGAGGCGCTGATCGAGGTAGTCGAAGCCAAGGTGGCTGGCAGGGAACTGGTCCAGCCGGGTGCTTTGGAGATCGCCGCAGGCCCGCCGACCAGCCTGGCCGACGCGCTGCGGGCGAGTCTCACCGCGGCTCAGCAGGCGCCGCAGGCCGACGAGGATGAGGGGAAGGCCAAGGCGATCGAGGATGGCGCCAAGGCCGGTTCGCCTGGGTCTGGCTCGACCAAGGCGGGCCAGGGCAGAGCTGGCCAGGACAGAGCTGGCCCGACCAAAGCCGGCACCGCCAAGGCCGGCACCGCCAAGGCCGGCGCCGCCAAGGCTGGCACCGCCAAGGCGGGCACCGCCAAGGCTGGCACCAGCAAGACCGGCACCGGCAAGACCGGCACCGGCAACGCAGCCGCCGCCGGGGCCGACTCCGAGGAGCCCGGTTCTGAGCAGGCTGGAGCCGCCAAGGGTGGCAGGGCCAAGGCGGGCAGCGCGAAGTCGGGTACGGCCAAGGCGGGCGCCGGCAAGACGGCCGGGGGCGGATCTCGCAAGGCCGGCGCGGCCAAGGCGGACAGCGCGAAGTCTGAAACCTCAGGCTCCGAGCGCAAGGCCAGCTGACGCTCCCGAGCCACGGCCCGCAGGGGGCGGCGCGCCGCCAGCACGCCGGCCGGGTCGGGCGAGGAGATGCGAGGCGAGATGTCATGTCGCAGGTGACGAACGATCCTGGTCCACGGGAACCGGTTCCGCAGGGCGAGGCGCCGCCCGAGCCGATCCCGCACTGGCCTGGTCACCTGGTCGACCTGCCCGTCGGCCAGGTAGTCGTCCGCACGGCTCCGGCGGCCGACGGTGCCGAGGCTGCCCTGTTCATCCACGGGCTCGGCGGATCGTCGACCAACTGGACCGACCTGATGGACCTGCTCTCCCGGCCGGTCGAAGACCGCCCGGCGGCTCAGGTCCTCGCCTGCTCGGCGCTCGACCTGCCGGGATTCGGCTGCTCATCGCCGCCGGCGAGCGGTGACTACTCGATTAACGGGCATGCCGTGGCCGTGGTGGAGCTGATCGAGCGGCAGGGTCGGGGACCGGTTCACCTGATCGGCAACTCGATGGGCGGTGCGGTGTGCACTCGGGTGGCGGCGGCCAGGCCCGACCTGGTCCGCACGCTCACGCTGATATCGCCGGCCCTGCCTGACCTGCGTCCTCGCCCGCTGCCGCTGCGCCTCGCGCTGGCCGCCGTGCCGGGCCTCGGGCCCGCAATCATTGGATGGCTGCGGAGGCTCCCGGCGGAGACCAGGACAGACCGGGCGCTCAGCGATGTCTACTCCGATCCTGGCGTCGTGCATCCGTCCCGGCGGCAGGCGGAGATCGCCGAGGTGCTCAGGCGAGACAGCCTGATCTACGCCAACCACGCGCTCATCAAGTCCGCTCGGAGCCTGGTCACCGAGTACTTCAAGGTCGGCAAGACGTCGCTGTGGGGGGACGCCGCCGCGGTCCGCGCGCCGGCCCTGATCCTGCACGGCAGTTACGACCGGCTGGTCAACCCGGTGATGGCCGGCAAGGCGGCGCGGGCGTTCCCGACCGCCAGGGTGCTGGTGCTCCCCGGTGTGGGCCACGTCGCGATGATGGAGCGGCCGGCCCTGGTGGCGACCGAGATCCGCGCGTTCCTCGACTCGGTGCAAGAGGCGGGCGGACCGGCGAGGGCCGCCGAGCAGATCACCGGGGAGACGGCGGCGAACCGGGTGCAAAATCGGCCATATCAGGCGAGGCGGACGCGACTTACGGCGAGCCGGATGCCAAGCTAGCCAGATGCTCATCGCGGCGTCACGGATCATTCCAGCCGGGAGAGTCACCCGCGGCGCGGCCAAGATCCTGGCGGCCGGGTATGTGGTCTGCACGGCAGGGAAGGTCACGGCGATCGGAGCAGGGCCACCTCCCGGCCGGCCCGATGCCGAACTCACCGGGGGTTTCCTTGTGCCCGGCCTCGTCGACCTGCAGGTCAACGGTTACTTCGGTGTCGAACTCGGCGCCGCGGACCCGTCCGGCTGGGCAACCGTCGCCCGACGCCTGCCCGAGACGGGCACGACCGCCTTCCTGCCGACCTTCGTTACCGCTCCGATCGAGGGCACGATAGCCGCGCTGCGCCGCGCGGCCGGATTCGCCCCCGCGATGGCCGCTCCTGACCCGGCCGCCCGCGGTCCGGCCGGAGCGCGGGTACTCGGCGTGCACTTGGAGGGCCCGTTCATCGCCCGCAGCCGGCGCGGGGCGCACAACCCGGCGTGGATCACCACTCCGGACCCCGCCACGATAGACGCCCTGCTCGGCGCCGGGGGTGGCCTGGTCCGCCTGATGACGCTCGCGCCGGAGGTCGACGGCGCCATGTCGGCGATCAAACAGCTCACCGGGGCTGGTGTCCTGGTCAGCGTCGGGCATTCCGATGCCACGGCCCAGCAGGTCAGCGCGGCGGCCGCGTCCGGCGCCGCGATGGTGACGCATTTGTTCAACGCACAGCGCGGGCTGCATCACCGCGAGCCGGGCGTGGTGGGTCAGGCGCTGGCTGACAACCGCCTGACCAGCAGTCTGATCGCCGACCTGCATCACGTCTGGGGCCAGGTCGCCGCCCTCGCGTTCCGCGCGGCGCCAGGGCGGATCTGCCTGGTGACCGACGCGGCGGCCTGCGCCGGGATGCCGCAGGGCCGGTACGTGCTCGGCGGCGAGCCGATCGAGCTAGCCGAAGGGGACGGCACGCCGCCGGTGCGCGACGACGGCACGCTGGCCGGGTCTGCGCTGCGGATGGACTCGGCGGTAGCCAACATGGTCGCGATCGGCATCGGGCTGCCCGACGCCGTCGCGGCGGCGACCAGGATTCCGGCCGACCTGATCGGGCGGCCCGACCTCGGCGCGATCGCAACGGGCGGGGCGGCCGACCTGACCTGGCTCAGTGACGGCCTCAGGACCGTCGCGACGTGGATCGCCGGCCAGCAGGTCTACGGACCCGCGCTGGGCTAGTCTGGGCAAGTGGACAGAATGCCCATAATGCTTTTCGTTGCGCGAAAAGGACGGGGTTCGCAGTGGACTCGGCGACCCAACCGCATCATCCGGCGACGCACATGCGGACCGAAATCCTCGAGCAGCCTGCCGCGCTCCGCGCCACGATCGGCGCGCTCCTGCCGCGTACGGCCGAGATCGCCGCGCTCGCGCCGCGGGCCAGGCATGTGCTGTTCTTCGCCCGCGGAACGTCGGACAACGCGGCCGTCTACGGCACGTACCTGATCCAGACCAGAACCGGACGGCTGGCCAGCCTCGGGTCACCGTCCGTGGCGACCGCGTACCGGAGCAGGATCGACCTGTCCGGCGTGCTGGCCGTCGGCTTGTCTCAGTCCGGCCGGACTCAGGAGATCATCGAGACGCTGCACTGGGCACGCGACTGCGGCGCCGCCGTCGTCGGCATCACCAACGGTGCGGACTCGCCGCTGGCGGAGATGGCCGATGTCGCGCTGGTGACCGAGGCGGGCGCCGAGCGAGCCGTTCCCGCCACCAAGACCTTCACCTGCCAGCTCGCCGCTCTGGCCGTGCTCGCGCTCGGCCTCGGCGCTGAGCTGGACGCCGATCAGCTGCGGCACCTTCCCGTGGTGGTCGAGGACCTGCTCGACCGGGCGACCGCGCCTGGATACGGCGTCGCGGAGATCGTCGCCGAGCTCGCGGACGTGGACGGCCTCGTGGTGTCGGCGCGCGGGCTGGCCTACTCCACGGCGCTCGAGCTCGCGCTGAAGATCAAAGAAGCGTGCTACCTGCACGCGATGGGGATCTCCTACGCCGACCTGCAGCACGGCCCGATCGCCGTCGTCGACGCGGGCACTCCCGCGATCATCATCGCCGCCGACTCTGGTCCCACGCTCGACGCGGCCGTGAGTCTGGCCAGGCGGGTCACGGGCGCGGGGGCCCGCGCCTACGCGGTCGGCGGCGGCGCCGAGCTTGCCGGGGTCAGCAGCCGCGCACTTGCCGGTCCTGCGCTGCCCGAGTGGCTGGCGCCGATTGGGCTGATCGTGCCAGGGCAGCTGCTGACCGAGGAGCTGTCGCGCCGGCTCGGCATCGACCCGGACAGCCCGCGCGGCCTCAGCAAGGTCACCCAGACCACCTGATCCCGCCCGTTCGCCGCGGCCTACCGCCCGTTCGCCGCGGCCTACCGCCCGTTCGCCGCGGCCTACCGCCGTTCGCCGCGGCCTACCGCCCGTTCGCCGCGGCCTACCGCCGATGGATGTGCCGTCCCATCATTGATTCCCCGGATGGAAGTGCCTTCCATCGCACGACTGAGCGGCGCGGCGCACAACTTGTGAGGCTGATGGTGCTAACGAGCCGGCGGCCTCGGGCGCTGGTCAGGTGCGGCGGTCGACCTTGTGCTGGGCGGCTTGGGCGCGGGGGCGCAGCACCATGAGGTCCACGTTCACGTGTGACGGCCTGCTGACTGCCCAGGCGACCGCGTCGGCGATGTCCTCGGCGGTCAGCGGCTCGGCCACGCCCGCGTAGACGGCGGCGGCCTTCGCGGTGTCGCCGTGGTATCTGGTGAGCGCGAACTCGTCGGTCTTGACCATGCCCGGGGCGATTTCGATCACCCGCACCGGCTGGCCGCAGAGTTCGAGGCGCAGGGTCGCCGCGATCGCGTGCGTGCCGTGCTTGGCCACGACATATCCGCCACCGCCCTCGTACGCGGTGAAGCCGGCCGTCGAGCCCATGATGATCAACGTGCCGTCGCCGCTGGCGATCAGCTTGGGGAGCAGCGCCTGCACGATGTGCAGCGTGCCGAGGACGTTGGACTGGTACATCGTCAGCCAGTCCGCCGGCGCGGCTTCGGCGACCTGGTCGGCGCCGAGGGCGCCGCCCGCGTTGGCGACCAGGACATCGCACGCTGGCAGGGAGGCAGCCAGCGCGTCGACCTGCGCCCTGTCGGTGACGTCGACCGGGCTGACCTGGCTGGTGCCGCCGACGGCGGCGATGCGCGCCGCGACCTTCTCGAGCCGGTCGAGCCGGCGGGCGGCGAGCACGACGTGGTAGCCGTCGCCGGCGAGCCGCTCCGCGGTCGCCGCTCCGATTCCGCTGCTCGCCCCGGTGACTACCGCTGTACGCCGCATGAGGTGAATTCTGCCAGCAGGGTCGGCCTCGGCGGCACCGGCCGTCGGCATGCACCGTTCACCTGGGCGTCGCCGGGACGGCGTGCGGGTGACCTACGATCGGGCAGGTGGCCGAGCCGACTTCCGCAGTGAGCACGTCCGCAGTCACCACCTCCGCGGTCACCACATCCGCGGTCACCACATCCGCGGTACGCGCCGTGATCTTCGACTGGGGTGGCGTGATCACCAGCCCGATCCTCGACACCGTCTCGGCCTGGCTCGAGGCCGACCGGATCGACCGCGACAGCTACGTCGCCGCGATGCGTCCGTGGGTCCGGCGTGCCTACGGCTCTGAGCCGGCCGAGTCGCCGATCCACGGGCTGGAGCGCGGCGAGGTGAGCGACGAGGAGTTCGAGGCGACGCTGGCCGCGCGGCTGGTCTGCGTCGACGGCACGCCGGTCGCGGCTGCCGGGTTGCTGCAGCGGATGTTCGCCGCGTCGGTGCTCCAGGACGAGATGATTGGCCTGATCAGGGAGTTGCGCACGGGCGGGGTTACGACCAGCCTGCTGTCCAACTCGTGGGGCGCCAGCGACGGTTACCCGCGGCACCTGTTCGGCGACCTGTTCGATGATGTGGTGATCTCCGGCGAGGTCGGGATGCGCAAGCCGGAGGAGCGGATCTTCCGGCTCGCCGTCGACAGGCTCGGCCTCGCGCCGGCCGAGTGCGCGTTCGTCGACGACGTCGAAGGCAACATCGCCGCCGCGCGGGCGCTGGGCTTCATGACCGTGCACCACCAGGGTCCGGCACAGACCAGGACCGAGCTGTCCTGGCTGGTGCCCCCGCAGAGCGGTCCGGTCCGCTAGCGGTGATGCACGCCTGATACCGCGGGAGCCGGGTCTGCCGCGGCCGCTGGCACTAGCCTGAGGCGCTATGGCCGACGATGTGACGCCCGCCGGCGATGTGGCGCCCGCCGGCGGGTCGCAAGTCGAGTCCGCTCGGCGGGGGCGGTCGGCGTACCCGCATCCGTCCAGCGCGGGCCGTTCGGCGAACATGAAGGCGAACCGCCGCGTCGACACCAAGCCCGAGCTCGCGCTGCGGCGGGCGCTGCACGGCCTCGGCTACCGCTATCGCAAGGACTTCCGGCTCGACCTGGTCGGCGGCGTCAGGGTACGGCCGGACATCGTGTTCACCGCGCGGAAGGTCGCGGTCTTCGTGGACGGGTGCTTCTGGCACTGCTGCCCGGAGCACGGCAGCCAGCCGGCCTCGAATACCTGGTACTGGGAGCCCAAGCTGCGGCGCAACGTGGACCGGGACCGCGCCGCCGATGTCGCTCTCGGTCAGGCTGGCTGGACCGTGATCAGGTTCTGGGAGCACGAGTCGATCGAGGCCGCGGTGGCCGCGGTGGTCGGGGTGCTCGCCAAGGCGCGGGCAGAACCCCGCGCGGCTTCGGGCGAGCCTCGCGGCGCCGATTCGGGCAATCGCTGACGAGTCAGGTGGTGATTCCGGGTTCGCCGGCTGCGTCCGGCTGGCAGACTCGGTAAGACTCACCGCTGACACCGCCGAGGCGCATGGGGGTGAGTATCACAGCTCAGTGAGCCATTTGGGGACCTCATGCGCGTCTACCTGCCGACCACGCTGGCGGACCTGGGGTTTGCGCTGGTGGCGGGGCAGATCGGCCCGGCCCCGCTTGCCGGCTTCGCGGTGACGCCCGCGCTGCGCGAGTGGTACGCGAGCGGTGACCTGGAGGAACTCGAGTACGTCGCGATGATGCAGGCCGCGCGGGCGTCGCTGCGGATGCTGCACGCCGACACCAAGGCGCCCAGGCGCAGGGTCGTGCTCGTAGCCGACCTGCCCGATCCGGTAATCAGCGTCAGGAACGGGATCGACAAGCCGGGCCATGTCGCGGTCACGCTGCCGGTCATGCTCGCCGACGTGGTGTCGGGTCACGTGGACGACATGGACGCGGCACCCGATGTCGAGGCGGCCGCGGCCGCCCTGCCCGCGGCCGACGCCGGTGACGGCGACGCGAAGTTCGTCGTGGACAGCGCGGAAGGCCACGAACTGCTCTGGTATGCCACCCAGGAGCTGATCTACCTGATCGGCTGACGCCGGTGGGCTGCAGCAGCCGATAGGCCGCCGGTCGGCCCGCTCTCGGCAGCCGCCGCCGTTCGTGCGACGATGAAGGTCGACGAGACTGGAGTTGCATCACGGCCTCGGTCGTACAGCGTCGTACGCCACTGTCGAGCCATGGGAGCCATCCGTGTTCGATGCCGTCACCAGCGTCCCCGTTCCGGCCAACGAGCCGGTCAGGACCTATGCCTCGGGCAGCGCCGAGCGCGCCGCTCTGGAAACCAAGATCAAGGAACTGGCCGGCGAGCAAACCGACCTGACCTTGACCGTCGGCGGCGTGCAGCGGATGGGTGGCGGCGACTGGGTCGACGTCGTCCAGCCGCACAACCACGCCCACGTGCTCGGCCGGCTCGGCGAGGCCACGGACGAGGACGTGGCGGCCGCGATCGACGCGGCCAGCCTGGCCGCTCCCGGCTGGCGCGAGCTGTCGTTCGACGACCGGGCGGCGATCTTCCTGCGGGCGGCCGAGTTGCTGGCCGGCCCCTGGCGCTCGGTGATCAACGCGTCGACCATGCTCGGCCAGTCCAAGTCGGTGTACCAGGCCGAGATCGACGCGGTCTGCGAGTTGATCGACTTCTGGCGGTTCAACGTGCACTTCGCCAGGCGGCTGCTCGCCGAGCAGCCGACCTCGGCAGCCGGCTCGTGGAACCGGCTGGAGTACCGGCCGCTCGAGGGCTTCGTCCTCGCGATCACCCCGTTCAACTTCACCTCGATCGCCGGGAACCTGCCCACGGCGCCGGCCCTGCTCGGCAACGTCGTCATCTGGAAGCCATCGCACACGCAGCAGTTCTCCGCGCACTTCCTGATGCGCCTGCTCGAAGCCGCTGGTCTGCCGCCCGGCGTGATCAACATGGTGACCGGCGGCGGCCGGACGGTGTCCAGGGTGGCCCTGCCGCACCCTGACCTGGCCGGAATTCACTTCACCGGCTCGACAGGCACGTTCCAGCACCTGTGGCGGACGGTAGGGGAGAACATCTCCGGCTACCGCAGCTATCCCAGGTTGGTCGGCGAGACCGGCGGCAAGGACTTCGTGATCGCCCACCCCTCTGCCGACTGCGACGTCCTGCGCACGGCGCTAGTTCGCGGCGCGTTTGAGTACCAGGGGCAGAAGTGCTCGGCGGCCTCCAGGGCGTACGTCCCCCGGAGCGTCTGGAGCAGGGTGAAGGACGACTTCGTCGCCACGGTCGAGTCACTCACCATGGGAGACGTTGCCACCGACCTGTCCACGTTCATGGGCGCCGTCATAGACGAGGCGGCATTCGCCACTCACGCCGACGCCATCGACCGAGCCAGGTCGCGGCCTTCGGTAACGGTCCTGGCCGGCGGCACCACCGACGCTTCGCGTGGCTACTTCGTCAGGCCGACCGTTCTCGAGTGCTCAGACCCGGCAGACGAGGTGTTCACGACCGAGTACTTCGGGCCGATCCTGGCCGTGCACGTCTTCGACGACGCCGACTACGACGCGGTGGTCACGCAGGCGGCCGACGTCGCCAGGTACGCGTTGACCGGCTCCATCATCGCCACCGACCGCGCCGCGATCGCGGCCGCGACGGATGCGCTGCGGTTCTCGGCGGGTAACTTCTACATCAACGACAAGCCCACCGGCGCGGTCGTCGGTCAGCAGCCGTTCGGCGGGGCCAGGGCCAGCGGCACCAACGACAAGGCCGGTTCGCTGTTCAACCTGACCAGATGGGTCAATGCCCGCACGATCAAGGAGCTGTTCGCCCCGCCGACCGACTATCGCTATCCGCACATGGGTTAGGGCTCGCTGTAGTACTTTGCGCGATATCGGCCACCGCGCCTGAGCCGACCAGATCATGCATCGGAGGCTCATCATCCACCGTCTCGTCCTGTGGAACATCGACCTCACCCTGGTGGACGTGGCCAGGGTGTCGAGGGACGCGTACGCGGAGGCGTTCAGGCGCGTCACCGGCCGCCCGCTCGTCGCCCTGCCGCAGCTGGCCGGGGCGAGCGACTCGGAGATCTTCTTCGAGTCGCTCGCGCTGAACGAGGCGGTGCCCGGGGCGGCGGGCCGGGCGGTCCACGCCGAGGCGAACGACCTGCTGGCCAGGTACGCGACCGAGCTCGCCGCCGCGTTCGGCGCCCGCAGCGACCTGCTCGTCAGGCATGGCCGGGCGCTTCGTGGCGCCCGCGAGGCACTCGCTGCCGTGTCGCGGCTGCCCGGCGTGATCCAGACCGTGCTGACCGGTGCGATAAGGCAGAACGCCGCGCGCAAGCTGCACGCCTTCGACCTGGACAAATATCTCGACCTCGGGATCGGCGGCTACGGTTCCGAGGTCTACCCCAAGGGCGCGCAGATCCTGCGGTCGCTGGCGATGGCCAGCGAGAAGTACGGGGTCACGCTCGGTCCTGGCGGCACCGTCTACGTGGCCGACTCGGTCAGGGACGTGGCCGCGGCGAGCGTCGTCGCCGTGCGCTGCATCGGCGTCGCGACCGGGCGCTCGACGGTGAGCGAACTGCGCGACGCCGGCGCCGATCCGGTCCTCGCGGACCTGTCCGACACCTCGCGGGTGGTGGCGGCGGTCAGGCGGTGAACGGCTGGGGCCTGACCGCGTACGGTGTGCTCGCGCTGACCTTCATGATGACCATGTACGCGCTCGAGGGGCGGCATCCGCGGTTCGTGTTCGCCTTCGCCTGCGGCTGCCTGCTGGCGAGCAGCTACGGATTCCTGTCCGGTGCCTGGCCGTTCGGCGTGGTCGAGGCGATCTGGGGTGGTGTGGCGCTGCGCAGGTATCAGAGAGATGATCGGCGGGTTGGCTGATAGCCGGCGGTCCCCGGCGAAATTCCATCCTGGTATAAACGGCAGCCAGCCCGCTAGGGGAGTGAAGTGGGACGGGAGCACTTCGATGACGCGTGAGCCGGACGAGCCCGCCGCAGTCGGAAGCCTGAGCGCCGGACGCGGGTACGGTGCCACCCTGTCGGCGCCGACCGAGGCCGACGTCGAGCGGGCCAGGATCACCGACTATGCCCGCTGGCTGGAGACCAGCCGCGGCGCGGCGACCGGCGGCGGCTACGCCGGCCTGTGGCAGTGGTCGGTCACCGAGCCGGCCGCCTTCTGGTCGTCGATCTGGGACTACTTCGGCATGCTCGGAAGCCGCGGCGACGGGCCGGTGCTCGCGGGCGGGCCGATGCCTGCCGTCACCTGGTTCTCCGGTTCTAGCCTCAACTATGCGCGCAACGCACTCCGGGCGGCCAGCACGGACCCGGACCGGACGGCCGTGGCGTACCGGTCGGAGGCCGGTCACGACGGCAGCCTGAGCTACGCCGAGCTTGATCAGCAGGTCGCGGTCGTCCGGGCCGCGCTGATCGCACTCGGGGTGCAGCGCGGCGACCGCGTCGCCGCCTACCTGCCCAACTCGCCGCAGGCGCTGATCGGCCTGCTCGCGACCGCCAGCCTCGGCGCGATCTGGACCTCCTGCTCGCCGGACTTCGGGGCGCGTGCCGTGATCGACCGGTTCGCGCAGGTGACGCCGAAGGTACTGATCGCCGTCGACGGCTACGCCTACGGCGGGAAGACCTTCGACCGGCAGCAGGAACTCGCCTCGATCACCGCGGCGCTGCCAGGCCTGCGCACCGTGATCATGGTCGACTACATCGGCACGGCGGCGACGCACCCCGCCTTGCCGGTGCCGACCACGGCGTGGGCCGCCCTCGCGGAGCTGGCCGGCCCGGGCGCTCCGGCCCGGACCGAGTTCGACGACGTGCCGTTCGAGCACCCCTTGTGGGTGCTCTACTCCTCCGGCACGACGGGGCTGCCCAAGCCGATCGTGCACGGGCACGGCGGCATCGTGCTCGAGCACCTCAAGGCGCTGTGCCTGCACCAGGACATCTGCCCGGAGGACGTGTTCTTCTGGTACACCACGACCGGCTGGATGATGTGGAACTACCTGATGGGCGGCCTGCTGGCCGGGGCCACGGTGGTCGCCTACGACGGCAGCGCCGTCCATCCCGGCACCGGCGAGCTGTGGCGGCTGGTCGCCGACCTGGGCGTCACCTACTTCGGCACCGGCGCGCCGTACCTGGTGACGTGCATGAAGGCCGGCCTGCGACCGGCCGCCGAGTTCGATCTCTCCCGGCTGCGCGGCGTCGGCTCCACCGGCTCCCCCCTGCCCCCAGAAGCCTTCGACTGGGTCTACTCATCCGTCGCCGCCGACTCGTCCGTCGCCGCCTACTCGTCGCAACCGCATCGGCGGACCGTTGATGCTGCTATAGCGACATCAACGGTCCGCCGATGTTCCTTCGTGCTCGGGTCGTTCTCGGGGGGGACCGATATGTGTACCGGATTTGTGGGGCCTTGTCCGCTTCTGCCGGTCAGGCGGGGGGTCATCGCCGGGCCGTGTCTGGGGGCCAAGGTCGAGGCGTTCGACGCGGCGGGCCGGCCGGTGGTCGGCGAGGTCGGCGAGCTCGTGCTGACCGTGCCGATGCCGTCGATGCCGGTCGGCTTCTGGGGCGACGAGGGCGGCAAACGCTACGCGGCCAGCTACTTCGACCAGTATCCCGGGGTGTGGCGGCACGGCGACTGGATCATGAACCTGCCCGACGGGGGGTGCGTCATCTACGGCAGGTCGGACGCCACGCTGAACCGGGGCGGCGTCCGGATGGGGACCAGCGAGTTCTACCGGATCGTGGAAGAGCTGCCCGAGGTCACCGACAGCCTGGTCATCGACACGGGCACGCTGGGCGGCGAAGGCAGGCTCGTGCTCTACCTGGTGCTCGCGCCGGGCGTGCGCCTGGACGACGAGCTGAGGAAGAAGATCAGGTCGCTGCTCCGCTCGGCGCTGTCGCCGCGGCACGTGCCGGACGAGATGCATGAGGTGCCCGGGGTGCCGAGGACGCTGTCGGGCAAGAAACTCGAGGTCCCGGTGCGCAAGATCCTCACCGGCACCCCGGTCATCGAGGCGGCCGACCGGGACTCGCTGGCCAACCCCGATGTGCTGGCGTACTACGTCCCGCCCGATGCCAGTAGCGGAGACAGCGCGTAGTGGCCGCGCATCGGGGGCGGAGCTTCGGCGAGGAGGGCGGCAGGCTTACCTACGGCGCCTACCTGCGGTTGCCCGAGCTGCTCGAGCAGCAGGTGCCGCTGGCCGACCCGCCCGCGCACGACGAACTGCTGTTCATCACCGTCCACCAGGTCTACGAGCTGTGGTTCAAGCAGTTGCTGCACGAACTGGTCGCGGCCCGCGAGGCGATGGACACCGACCAGACCTGGCGGGCCAGGCACCTGATGCAGCGCGCGCACGTGATCGAGCGGCTGCTGGTCAGCCAGATCGACGTGATCGAGACCATGACGCCCCAGGACTTCCTGCAGTTCCGGTACACCCTCGCGCCGGCCAGCGGACTGCAGTCGGTCCAGTTCAGGGAGCTTGAGTTCTTGTCCGGAGCCAAGGACCATCGGTTTGTGGCGCGATTTCGGAATCTGACCTCCGCCGAGCGGGAGCGGCTCTCGCGCCGCCTGACCGAGCCGACGCTGTGGGACTCCTACCTCGGCCTGGTCGGCCGCCGTGGCCTGGAGGTCGGCTCGGACGAGCAGGTCACCGAGTCGCTGCTGACGATCGCCAGGGACCGGGCCGGGTACGACGACCTGTGGCAGCTCGCCGAGAGCCTGCTCAGCCACGACGAGGTGTCGGCGCTGTGGCGGGCGCGGCACGTGCAGATGGTCGAGCGGCAGATCGGCACGAAGTCGGGCACGGGCGGCTCGTCCGGCGCTCCCTACCTGTATCGCCGGGTGCCGCTGCGTTTCTACCCGTTGCTGTGGGAACTTCGGGACAGGCTGTAGATCCACAAGGGAGTGGGACGGATGTCGGAGCACCAGAACGCCGCCAGGCAGGCGCTGCTGACCGAGGCGGCGGCCGAGCTGAGCGAAGGTGCCAGGGTCGGTGACCACGAGAACTACCTGCACGGCTACTACCGGCACGTCGACTCGTCCGATCTGATCGCGGCTGGTCAGAAGCGGGTCGGCTCGGTCGCCGCCGAGCACGCCGACCTGGCCGCGGAGCGGCCGCAGGGCCGCGCGGTCGTGCGGGTCAGGTCGGGTGCCGAGGCGACGCTGCTGGCCGGCCGGGACGTGATCGACGTGGTCACCGACGACATGCCGTTCCTCGTCGACACGATCAGGATGACCCTCGCCGCCCACGACGTCGCCGCCGAGCTGGTCGTTCATCCGCAGCTCAACGTCCGGCGGGACATCACCGGCTCGCTGCGCAAGGTCGTCCGGCCGATTCAGGCCGCCCGCCCGCCCGACCGGCCGAAGGTGCCAGGCACCGGCGGCGGGCAGGTACAGATCGCCGAGTCGTGGTCGCACATCGAGGTCGCGAAGCTGGCCGCGGGCAAGGCAGAGGCGATCGCCGCCGGCCTCGAGCGGGCACTGGCCGACGTGCGGATGGCGGTCGAGGACTACCCGAAGATGCGGGCGATGGCGCTGCGGGTCGCCGACGAGCTCGCGGCCGCCGGCGCCGGCCCGCTACCGCGGCCCGGCGCCGACGGCGCGACGGTCGCGGGATCGGGCTCGGGCGGCGGGCCGAAGTCGGCGGGCTGGATCATTCCCGCCAGTCCGGCCGGGTCGGTCTCGGAGATCGAGCTGCTGCTCCGGTGGCTCGTCGACGCTCATTTCACCTTCCTCGGGTTCCGCGAGTACGACCTGGTCGACGAGGGCGACGGGCTGGCGCTGCGCGGTGTGCCGGGCACCGGTCTTGGCATCCTGCGGCACGACAAGACCGACAGCATGCCGCTGGCCGCCCTGTCCGAGCAGGCGCAGGCGATCGCGACCGACCCGCGCCACCGGCTGATCATGACGAAGGCGAACTCCCGCGCCACCGTGCACCGGCCCAGCTACCTCGACTACGTCGGGATCAAGCGGCTGTCGCAGGCGGGCAAGGTGGTCGGCGAGTGGCGTTTCCTCGGGCTGCTAACCCACATGGCGTACTCGGACAGCATCACCAGGATCCCGATCCTGCGGCGCAAGCTGACCGAGGTGTACGAGGCGAGCGGCATCTCCGCCGACAGCCACGACGGCAGGGACCTCGCCGAGTTCATGGAGGTCTACCCGCGCGAGGAGCTGTTCCAGACGCCGACCGAAGAACTCGCCGCGGTGGCCGGCGAGGTGCTGCGGCTGCGTGAGCGCATGCAGACCAGGCTGTTCCTGCGCAAGGACATCTACGGACGGTATGTGTCCTGCCTGGTCTACCTGTCCAGGGACCGGTACAACACCAAGGTCAGGGTGGCCGTGCAGGAGATACTGCGGCGGGTGCTCGGCGGCGCGCAGGTCGACTACAGCGCCGTCGTGGGCGAGGGCCCGATCGCCAGGCTGCACATCGTGGTGCGGGCCGAGCGCGGCAAGGACCTGGTCGACGTCGACGTGGCCGCGCTGGAGCAGGCGATCGCCGCGGCCGTCCGCTCCTGGGACGACGACCTGGTGCGGGAGGCCGTCGCCCAGCTCGGCGAGGGACCGGGGCGCGCGCTGCTCGCCGAGTTCGCCGACTCGATCTCCGACACCTACAAGGCCGACGTGCCAGCCGCCGCCGCCATCTCCGACCTGGCCAAGATCAAGCAGATGCGCGAGTGCGGGCTGGACATCTCGTTCGAGATGTGGGAGTCCGCGGGCTACGTGGGCGGCGTGCCGGCCGAGCACGAGCAGCAGGCGCTCACCGCGGGCCTGACCGGCCTGTCGAACCCGGCCGGCCGGGCGGAGCGGGCCGGGCGCGCTCACCAGGGCGAGGCCGGCGGCGGGGAGGGCTGGGGCCGCAGTCGCCGGGTCTGGCGGCTGACCATCCACCGGACCGGCTCGCCGATCACGCTGACCGACGTCCTGCCGCGGCTCCAGCACATGGGCGTCGAGGTCGTCGACGAGCATCCGTACGAGTTCCCTGGCGCGGAGCCGTTCTGGATCTACGACTTCGGGCTGCGCAGGGAGGGCGCCGCGACCTCGGGCCCCGGCGGGCGGACAACCCAGGTGCCGCCCGTGTCGCTCGCCTCGGTGGCCGGGCAGCTCGAGGGGGCGCTCTCGGCGCTGTGGAACGGCGAGATCGAGGACGACGGGTTCAACACGCTGGTTCTCGACGCGGGCCTGACCTGGCGGCAGGTCGTGGTGCTCAGGGCCTACGCCTCGTACATGCGCCAGGCGGGGACGACGTTCAGCGCCGGCTACATCGCCCGGGTGCTGCGGTCCAACCCCGTCATCGCCCGCCAGCTGATCCGGCTGTTCGAGTCCAAGTTCAACCCGGACCGGCTGTCCGGGCAGGCCGAGCGGAGCGAGGCGCTGTCCGAGGAGATCGACGGCGGGCTCGACGAGGTCGCCAGCCTGGACGAGGACCGGATCCTGCGCGCCTACCTGGGGCTGATACTCGCCACCCAGCGGACCAACTACTTCTGCGGCCAGCCGGACGAGCGGGCTCCGTACCTGGTGTTCAAGCTGGACGCCGCGCTGGTGCCCGATCTGCCCGCGCCGCGGCCGAAGTTCGAGCTGTTCGTGTACTCGCCCAGGTTCGAGGGCGTGCACCTGAGGTTCGCGAACGTCGCCCGCGGCGGCCTGCGCTGGTCGGACCGGCGCGAGGACTTCCGCACCGAGATTCTCGGGCTGGCCAAGGCACAGGAGGTCAAGAACTCGGTCATCGTGCCGTCCGGCGCCAAGGGCGGCTTCGTCTGCAAGCAGCTGCCCGATCCGGCGGACCGCGAGGCCTACCTCGGCGAGGTGCTCGCGTGCTACCGGATGTTCATCAGCGCGATGCTGGACGTCACCGACAACCTGAAGGCCGGAGCGGTGATCCCGCCGGAGCGGGTGATCAGGCACGACGGCGACGACCCTTACCTGGTCGTCGCCGCCGACAAGGGGACCGCCACGTTCTCCGACACCGCCAACGAGATCGCGCTGCGGCGCGGCTTCTGGCTGGGCGACGCGTTCGCCTCCGGCGGGTCGGCCGGCTACGACCACAAGAAGATGGGGATCACCGCGCGCGGCGCGTGGGAGTCGGTCAAGTTCCACTTCCGGTCCCTGGACATCGACATCGGCCAGACCGACTTCACGGTCGCCGGGATCGGCGACATGTCCGGCGACGTGTTCGGCAACGGGATGCTGCTGTCCGAGCACATCAAGCTGGTGGCGGCGTTCGACCACCGGCACGTCTTCCTCGACCCGGCCCCGGACCCGGCGGCCAGCTTCGGCGAGCGCCGGCGCCTGTTCGGCCTGCCCAGGTCGTCGTGGGCCGACTACGACAAGGGGCTCATCTCCGGCGGAGGCGGAGTCTGGCCGCGGTCGGCCAAGTCGGTGCCGGTCTCGCCGCAGGTCCGCGCGGTGCTCCGGCTGGCGGACGGCACGTCGGCGCTCGCGCCCGACCAGCTGATCTCGGCAATCCTCGCCGCCCCGGTCGACCTGCTCTGGAACGGCGGCATCGGCACCTACGTCAAGGCCACCAGCCAGGTGCACGCCGACGCCGGCGACCGGTCCAACGACGCGGTCAGGATCGACGCCTCGCAGCTTCGGGCGCGGATCGTCGGCGAGGGCGGGAACCTCGGGCTGACCCAGGAGGCCAGGATCGAGTACGCGCTCGGCGGCGGCCTGGTCAGCACGGACTTCATCGACAACTCGGCCGGTGTCGACACCTCGGACCACGAGGTCAACATCAAGATCCTGCTCGACGAGGTAGTTCGCGACGGCCTGATGACGGCGGCCGACCGCGATGTGCTGCTGCAGGCGATGACCGACGAGGTCGGCAGGCTGGTTCTGGCCCACAACTACCACCAGAACCGCGCGCTCGCCGCGGCCAGCTCCCAGGCCGCGCAGATGCTGCACGTGCACGCCAGGTACATCAGGAAACTGGAGCGCGAGAGCCGGATCAGGCGCCGGCTCGACGTCCTGCCCGCCGACAAGGACATCGCCGAGCGCCGCTCGGTAGGCGGCGGCCTGACCCTGCCCGAGTTCTCCGTGCTGCTCGCGCACACCAAGATCGCGGCGGCTCATGAAGTGCTCGGCTCCGACGTTCCCGACGACCCGTACCTGCGGCGGGTGCTCACCGGCTACTTCCCCGCCGCGCTGCGGGAGCGGTTCGCTGACCGGATGGCCGACCACCGGCTGCACAGGGAGATCATCACGACCGAGGTCGTCAACGACATGGTGGACAGGTCAGGGATCACGTTCGCGTTCCGGCTGAACGAAGAGACCGGCGCCTCGGTGCCGCACATCACCGAGGCGTGGCTGGTCACGCGCGAGGTCTTCGACATGCCGGGCTTCTGGCGCCAGCTGAAGGCGCTCGACGGCGAGGTGGACACCTCGGCTCAGATAATCGCGCTGCTCGAGGGGCGCAAGCTCACCGAGCGGGCAACCAGGTGGCTGCTGCACTTCAGGCGCCCGCCGTTCGACATCCAGGCGACGATCGACTTCTTCGCGGCGGGCGTGCTGGCCGTGGCCGGCGGGTTGCCGAAGCTGCTCGCCGGGCTCGACATGTCCAGCTTCGAGGAGCGCAGGGACACGTTCGCCAGCCGCGGCTTCCCCGATGACCTGGCCGACCGGGTCGCCGCGATGGTCCCGGCATACTCGGCGTTCGACATCGTGGAGATCGCGGCGAACACGGGCCGCTCGGTCGAGGAGACCGCCGAGGTCTACTTCGACCTGGCCGAGCGGCTGCAGATCACCAGGCTGCGCGACCGGATCACCGCGCTCCCGCGGGACGACCGCTGGAACACGATGGCCAGGGGCGCGCTGCGGGACGATCTGTACACCGCCCACGCCGCGCTGGCCAGGGACGTGCTGACCGTCTCCGAGGCGGGAACGCCCGAGCGGCGGCTGGCCGCGTGGGTGGCCAGAAACCAGTCCGCGGTCACCAGGGCCGCGCAGACGCTGGTCGAGATCTGGGAGAGCGACGCGTTCACGGTGGCGACCCTGTCGGTCGCGGTCCGCGCGATCCGCACGCTGGTCGCGTCGAGCACCTTGCCCGGCTGAGTCGGCGCGACGGCGGGGCTCCGGAATGAGCGAGGTTTTCGCGTAGGCTTCGGCCATGGCAATCGACCATGCGAGCGAGATCTCGGAGCTGACATCGAAGCTCGCCAGCATCGAGGCCGTCCTTGACCCGGATGGCATGCGGAAGGAGGCCGACGAGCTGCGCGAGCGGTCGGCCGACCCCGGCCTGTGGGAGGACCAGGAGAACGCCCAGGCCGTGACCAGGCGGCTGTCCTACCTCGACGCCGAGCTGTCCAGGCTGGAAGGCCTGCACGGCAGGCTGGATGACCTGTCGATCATGTTCGAGCTGGCCGAGAGCGAGCACGACGAGCCGACCATGAAGGAGGCGCTGAGCGAGCTCACCGCGATCCGCGGTCAGATCGACCAACTGGAGATCCGGACGCTGCTGTCCGGAGAGTACGACTCGCGCGAGGCGCTGATCACGATCAACGCCCAGGCGGGCGGAGCCGACGCGGCCGACTGGGCCGAGGGACTGCAGCGCATCTACCTGCGATGGGCCGAGCGCCACGGTTACCCGACGGAGATCTACGACACCTCCTACGCCGAGGAGGCCGGGATCAAGTCGACCACGTTCGCGATCAAGACCCCGTACGCGTACGGGACGCTGCGCGGCGAGCACGGCACCCACCGGATGGTGCGGATCTCCAAGTACGACAACCAGGGCCGCAGGCAGACCTCGTTCGCCGGGGTCGACGTGCTGCCCGTGGTCCAGCGGGCCGACCACATCGACATCGGTGACGACGAGATCAGGGTGGACGTCTACCGGTCGAGCGGGCCGGGCGGCCAGGGCGTGAACACCACGGACTCGGCCGTGCGGATCACGCACCTGCCGACCGGCATCGTGGTGTCCTGCCAGAACGAGCGGAGCCAGATCCAGAACCGGGCGAGCGCGATGGCGGTGCTCCAGTCCAAGCTGCTCGAGCGCAAGCGCGAGGAGCAGGCGGCCAAGATGAACGAGCTGCGCGGGGACGGCGGACGCAGCTGGGGCACCCAGATCCGGAACTACGTGCTGCACCCGTACCAGAACATCAAGGACCTGCGGACCGGCTACGAGACCGGGAACACCGCGGCCGTGATAGACGGCGAGATCGACGGTTTCATCGAGGCCGAGATCCGCTGGCTGCGGCGGCAGGGACTGTAACGCGGGCGCCGTCGGCCGCCCCGCGACGGCGGTTCGCGGCGGCCGCGATCAGTGCCCGAGGTGCTGTAGCGCCAGAACGACAGCGAGCGCAAGCAACATCAGCACGACCGCGTGCGGGATGCTGATGCCGTGGGTGTGATGGTGCAGGTCAGACTTGGCTGCGCGGCACACCGGGCAGCGGGCCTCCGCTACCGGGCCGGCGCACTGGGCGCAGATCAGGTGCTCGCAGCTCATGGGTCCCTCCAGGGACGGTGCCGTCCGCCCACTTCGACAATGTTGGACGTTCCAGGCCAGTTTCCCCCCTAGACTGTCCCGTGATCAAACCGGGGCGCCGACGTGCTTCGGTTCGTCTTCATTATCGAACGTTGTGATGGGCCTGTGATTCATTTCGAGAGCGTCACCAAGACGTACCCGAATCAGAGCCGTCCCGCCCTAGAGAGCGTCCAGCTTGACGTGGAGAAGGGTGAGTTCGTCTTCCTGGTCGGGCCATCGGGGTCGGGCAAGTCGACCTTCCTCCGGCTGGTCCTTCGCGAGGAGCGCCCGACCGACGGCAGGATCTACGTGGCCGGGCGGGACCTTGCCCGGCTCACGAACTGGAAGGTGCCGCAGCTGCGGCGCAGGATTGGCTGCGTGTTCCAGGACTTCAGGCTGCTTCCCGGCAAGACCGTCTACCAGAACATCGCGTTCGCCCTCGAAGTCATTGGCAAGCCCCGCCGGTTCATCCGCAAGGTCGTTCCCGAGGTGATCGACCTGGTCGGCCTCGAGGGTAAGGGCGACCGGATGCCGGACGAGCTGTCCGGGGGCGAGCAGCAGCGCGTCGCGATGGCGCGGGCGTTCGTCAACCGCCCGATGATCTTGCTGGCGGACGAGCCGACAGGGAACATCGACCCGGCGACGTCGATCGGCATCATGAAGGTACTTGACCGGATCAACAGGACGGGCACCACGGTCGTGATGGCCACGCATGACGCCGCGATCGTGGACTCCATGCGTAAGCGGGTCATCGAGCTCGAGTACGGCAAGGTCGTGCGCGACCAGTCGCGCGGCGTCTACGGCCAGGCCTACTAGGGCGAGGCGTACGAGCCAGCCGGCACCGCTCAGGCGGGCGAAGTCAACCAAGGGATCAGCGACATGCGTGCGCAGTTCGTTTTCGGCGAGGTATGGGTCGGCCTCCGGCGGAACCTGACCATGACGGTCGCCCTCATCGTGGTGGTCGCGATCAGCCTGTCGCTGCTCGGCACCGGCCTGCTCGTGGTGAAGCAGGTCAGTCACACCCGGGCCCTGTGGCAGAACCGGGTCGAACTGTCGGTCTACCTCTGCGGGCAGGCTTCGCTGACCACGCAGTGCACGAGAAACGGCCCGGTGACTCAGCAAGAGATCGGTCAGGTCAGCTCGACGCTCAAGTCACTGAAAGAGGTCACCGGGGTCACCTTCATCTCGCAGGAGCAGGCGGCCAAGCAGGGCATGAAGCTGTTCGCGGATCAGCCCATCATGCAGCGGCTGGTCCAGGATCTGCCCGCCTCGTTCGAGGTGCGAATGCAGAATGCCGAGGCAGACGCCATACCCGTGGCCGCCGCCGTGTCCGGCATGCCGGGAGTGGACTCGGTCATCGACAACTCTGCGCTGCTGAACAAGTTCTACAAGCTGCTCGACGGGGCAAGGAACGCGGTCATCGTGGTCGCGATCATCTTGATCGTCGCGGCGATCCTGCTGGTGGCCAACACGATCAGGTTGTCGGCGTTCAACCGGCGCCGGGAGACCGCGATCATGCGGCTGGTCGGCGCGTCGAACTTCTACGTCCAGCTTCCTTTCCTGGTCGAGGGCATGATCGCCGGCTTGTTCGGCTGGCTGATCGCGGTCGCGCTGCTGGTGGGCGCCAAGGCCGGGCTTGACGGCCTGCAGAACGACTTCCCGTTCCACGCCCAGTTGTCGTTGAGTGACCTGGTCGAGGTCGTTATCGTGACGATGGTCATCGGCCTGCTGCTGTGCGGCGCGACGTCGTTCCTCACGCTCAGGCGCTATCTGCGGGTCTGAGGGGTCAGACTTATACAGTGGCACCAGCGCAGGGCAAGAAGGCACAGCAGTCCGGCAGGTCCCAGCAGGGCAGGAAGCTGATCGCCAGCAACCGGCGGGCCAGGCACGACTACACGATCGAAGATGTGGTCGAGGCCGGGATCATGCTCACAGGCACGGAGGTCAAGTCGCTCAGGGCCGGTCGGGCGTCGCTGACCGACGGGTACGCCTTGATCGCCGACGGTGAAGCATGGCTGCATGGCGTGCACATCCCCGAATACACCCAGGGGACTTGGACCAATCACACGCCGCGCCGGGTACGCAAGCTGCTGCTGCATCGCAAGGAGATAGACCGGCTGGCGCGCTCGACGGCCGAGGGCGGGCTCACGCTGGTGCCGCTGTCGCTCTACTTCTCCGACGGCAAGGCCAAGATTGAGCTTGCCGTGGCCCGAGGTCGGCGAACATACGACAAGCGGCAGGAATTGGCGCGCCGAGACGCCACCAGGGAAGTCGAACGTGCCATGCGGCGCCGAAGGTAGCACAATGGCGACTGATGGCGGGCATGGCTAGGCGGGGCGCGCACTCAGCCAGGCATCGGGCGGGCAGATCTGACCCCGATGCGGCGAGTTCTGATGCGCCGCCGATCGACGCGCCAGGCCCCGCGGCCGGCGATACGGCCGAGTTCCCGCCCTGGCCGGGTGACCAGGCAGGTTTGCCGACCGGGTTGGCTGAGCAGGCCGAGTTCGTGGCCGGAGCCGAGGACCAGAGCAGCCGCGCGCAGCCCGGGTTCGCCCCCGGGTCGCCGGGGCAGCCTGTGCGACCCGCGCCGCGGGGGCAGCCTGGTCCGCGGCCCGGGACGCGAGGTCGGCCGGGTCCGCGGCCCGGGCCATCGGGTCGGCCTGGGTTCGCGCCCGGCTCGGCGGGTCGGCCGGGTCCGCGGCCCGGGCCGGCGGGTCGGCTTGGCCACCCGGATCTAGCCAGTGACCGGGTTCCGCCCGTGCCCGCCAGGCCTGCCCGGTCCCGACCGGCGAGCCGCAAGCCTACGGGTCGCCCCCGTCCACCCGGCGGGCCGAGGAAGCTGTTCGGCCGGTCGAGGTCCACGGTGATCAGGGTCGTGTCGCTGTTGTGCGCGGCCCTGGTCGTGATCGTCGCGGGCGTGACCGGCGCCGGCCAGTCCGACCCTTCGGTAACGGCCAGCGTCAAGACCTTCCTGCTGGCATGGAACTCGGGCGACTACGCTACCGCTGCCGCCATGACCACGGGAAACCCCGTCGTCGTGGCGCGCAGCCTGAAAGATGCCTACAACCAGCTCGGCGCCCAGGACCTTTCGCTCGCCATGGGCCCGATCAGCGTGCACGGAGACACCGCCAGCGCCCACTTCTACGCCTCGATCGACCTAGGCCGCGGCGGCCGGCCATGGAACTACCGCGGCAACTTCACGCTCCGGCGGCACGGCTCGGGCTGGCTCGTGGCCTGGTCGCCGTCGGTGATTGCGCCCGGCCTGGGCGTGGGCGACCGGCTGGCCGTGCTCACCACCGTGCCCCAACGCCGCCCGCTCCTCGATGCCTCAGGCAAGCCGCTAATACCGCTTTCGCCGGTGGTGGAGGTCGGGGTCAGACCCGCCAGGGACCCCGACCCGGTCGCGACAGCCACGACACTTGCCAAGGTGACCGGGCTGGCCTCCTCGCAGGCCGACCAGATGGTCGGCCAGATTCGCGCCGCTCCGCCGGACTCCTTCCTGGAACTCGTCCAGCTCGCGCCGCGGAAGTTCGACCGGCTGAGCGCTGCGCTCGGCAAGGTGCCCCACCTGACCCACAGGTGGGTGACCAGGCGGCTGTTCCGCAGCGCGGTGCCGGTGATCACCGGCCAGGTCGGAACCGAGGCGGCCAGGGCACTGGTGGAGGACGGCGAGCCGTATCGGCCGGGCACCACGGTCGGCTTGTCGGGCCTGGAACAGGCATACCAGACGACGCTGGCGGGGACGCCGACGACTCAGGTGGTCGTGCAGAACGCGGCGGGCCATCTGGTCAAGGTGCTGAAGCGCTGGCAGGGCCAGGCAGGAACCGCGGTGCGGACCACGATCGAACTCGGAGTCCAGCAGGCCGCGCAGCGCGCTCTGGCCGGGCTCGGCTACGCGGCGACGGTCGTCGCGGTCCGGGCGAGCACCGGCAAGATCCTGGCGGCGGCCGAACGGCAGGCCGCAGGCATGCCGACCGTCGACCCGCTGAACGGCCAGTATCAGCCGGGACAGTCGTTCACCATCGTGCCGACCGCTGCCCTGCTGTCGACGGAACCGGGCTTCGGCGTCGACCAGCCGGTCCGATGCAGCACCACGCCGGTGCAGGTCGGCGGGCAGAGCTACGCCAACGTCCCGGCGGTGCCCAGGTTCGGCAAGCCCAGGTTCAGCCTCGACTTCACACATGCCTGCAGCACCGCGTTCGCCGTCCTGTCCGAGTTGCTGAAGCCCGCCGAGTTCTACGCCACCGCCGGGCAGTTCGGCATCGGCGTCCCCTGGCGCCTGCCGCTTCGGCCGACGCCGTTCGTCGGCAGCATCCGCAAGCCGGTCGGCCAGGGCGAGCAGGCGGCCGACGCGATCGGAACGGGCACGGTTCTGGTCAGCCCGCTGAACATGGCGCTGGCGGCGGGGGTGGTTGAGTCGGGATCCTGGCATCGCCCGTCGATCGTCACCGGCTCATCAGGCCCGACACTGACCGCGCGAGTTAAGTTGAAAGGCCTGAAGAACCAGGTCATCAGCCAGTTGCGGGAGTTGATGGCAAACACGGTCAACTTTGGGGCAGCCAAGGCGGCACGCCTGCCCGGCACAACGCTGTTCGGCCAGGTCGGCACCGCGCCGCTGGCCGGCCACCGCGGCGTGAGGGCCATCTGGTTCGTAGGGTTCCGCGGCGACGTGGCGTTCGCCGTGCTCGCGTTCTCGCGGTCGCCGGCCTTCGACCCAGCCGTCACGATCGCTCATCGTTTCGCCGAGTGGCTGCCGGCAGGCTCCTAGGACACGCCCTCACCGGGCATCCGCGCAAACTCAGGACCGTGGGCCGGTTATCTCAGGTCCTGCCGTACCGTGCATGACGGTGGCGTGACGAGATTGTTGAAGAAATCCGTTACAAGGAGCAACTAGCCGACTACACAATGGCGTCTTACATAGTGAGGCTGGTCTGCCGCTTGGGGGGTTGCGGCCCAGCCGTCGTGATGAGAACCGGGCCTCATCTCGGGGGAGGCCCGGCGCCATTGGGACCGGCCCCGACCCTGCCGGTCGACCCCTGCGGGCGCGTCTTCGGCCACTGCCAGCGCCCGCAGGGGTTTCTCATGCCCGCGGGGTCCCGGGCGGAATGTCCGTGAGTTCGTCGGCGTTGTGATGGGAACGATGAGCTGCGCCTGGCGACGGGCTGGTCTGCCGGTCTGCCGGTCCATGGTCGAGCGGTATCATCGGGTGACAACTGCATAGGGGGTGACTGGCTTCGACTTCGGTAGTTGATCCAGGGGAAGCGGGCCGAGGGTTGCGGTGATGACCTCGCAAATCCCGTTGCCGCAAACGATAAGTGCCAACACATCGCGCACTAGTCTCGCTCTCGCTGCCTAAGCGAGCCACGAGACCGTCAGTCCGGGAGTTCCTCCGACCCGGTGCCTGGCGTCAGCTAGGAGGATCCACCGCTTAGTTCGGTCGCGGGACTAATCGGGACATCGAACAGCGACTGAGCCCGCCGGCGGCTTGCCTGTGTGACCGCCGGGGCTGAGAAAAAGCAGAGCAGGCTGCGCCCGGAGAAGCCCTGGTGAGGTACTGAAGGACGCGGGTTCGATTCCCGCCACCTCCACTGTCACGCCTCCCGTTTACTGTACCCATAAGCGACTGAACGGCTGTTCCCGACATCTGCGGAACAGCCGTTCTGCTGCTCTGTGTCCGAGTGCGGGCCACCTCGGCGGCGCGATCCAAAGATCTTGAAGGCTTTTCCGGCGCCGGCGCCGGAAAAGCCTTCAAGATCTTTGCCATCCATCCGGGACCGGCGCGTTTGTAGCCCGATCGCTCCCTTGCGGCTCGTTCTTCATGATCGTGGTGGATCCGGGACGGATAGACCAGTCAACCCACCATGATCATGAAATGCGCGGTTGAGGGGGCGGGGCTGGCAACGGGTGGCGGGGTTGCGGCGGGCGGTCTTGGCGGGCTGCAGTGCGACATACCGGCTAAAGTGGAACCAAGACCGCCGTTCCTTCTTGATCAGGCAGGATGGTCGATCGTGCTGCTGACCATCACGACCACTGCCGTTCCGGCTGCCGACATGGAGCCCGGTGCCGACACCCGGGCGCGTGCCGACACTGGGGCTGGGCCCGACGGCGGGGCTGGGGCCGACGGCGGGGCTGCGGCCGGAGTGGGGTGGCCGGCCACGGATCTGGGGTTCTTGCTGCACAAGAACCCCGCGCGGGTCCAGGCATTCGAGGTGTCGGCCGGGACGGCGCACGTGTTTTACCCCGAGGCGACTCCGCAGCGGTGCACCGCTGCGCTGCTGCTTGAGGTGGATCCCGTCGCGCTGGTACGCGGGCGCCGCGGGCCGGACGGCGGCGAGGGGTTCAGCCTCGGCCAGTACGTGAACGACCGGCCCTACGCCGCATCGAGCCTGCTGGCCGTCGCGATGTCCCGGGTGCTGCGGACCGCGATGAGCGGCCGGTGCGAGGCCAGGCCGCAGCTCGCCGCCCGCGCCATCCCGCTTGAGCTGCACGTCCCGGTGCTGCCCTGCCGCGGCGGGCCTGACCTGGCGCGACGGCTCTTCGAGCCGCTCGGCTGGCACGTGCGGGCCATCCCGATCGCGCTCGATGACGCGTTTCCCGGCTGGGGCGACTCGCGCTACGTCGACCTGCGGCTGTCCGGGCAGCTCCGGCTCGCCGAGGCTCTCAGCCATCTCTACGTGCTGCTCCCGGTCCTCGACGACGGCAAGCACTACTGGGTCAGCACCGACGAGGTCGACAAGCTGGTCAGGGTCAGTGGCGGTTGGCTGGCCTGGCACCCGGAGAAGGAGCTGATCACCCGCAGGTACCTGGCGCATCGCTCGGGTCTGTACAGGTCGGCCCTGGCCAGGCTGGCCGAGGTCGACGACGCCGAAGCCGAGGCCTTCGACAACGCGGTTCCGGCGCAGGACCCGGCGCAGGACCCGGCGCAGGACCCGGCGTCGCTGCCGGATGGCGACCTGGCGGGGGCCCGCGCTCTGCTGACCGATGAACGGGCATCGCGGCCGGACCCCGGCTCGGCCGATGGTGCTGGCCTGCCCGCCGCGAAGCGGGCAGGCGAGGCGGAGCCAACAGTTCCGCTGGCCGAGCAGCGCCGGGACGCGGTTCTCGCCGTCCTGCGGGCAGCCGGGGCCCGGCGGGTCGCCGACGCGGGCTGCGGTGCGGGTGCGCTGACCGCGGCGCTGCTCGCCGACCTGGGATTCACCGAGGTCGTGGCGGCCGATGTGTCGTCGCGGGCGCTGGAGATCGCCGAGCGGCGGCTGCGGGTCGACCGGATGTCGCCGCGCCAGCGCGAGCGGCTCAGGCTGATCCAGTCGTCGCTCACCTATCGGGATCGGCGGCTGGCCGGGCTCGACGCGCTCGTGCTGATGGAGGTGATCGAGCACGTCGATCCCGGGCGGCTGGCCGCAGTCGAGCGGACGGTGTTCGCCGACGCGGCGCCGGCCCTCGTCGTGGTGACGACCCCGAACGCCGAGTACAACGTCAGGTTCGAGTTCCTGGCGCCCGGTGCGATGCGACATCGCGATCATCGGTTCGAGTGGACGCGCGGCGAGTTCGCGTCGTGGGCTGAGCGGGTCGCCGCCGGGCGCGGTTATGACGTGTGGTTCTTGCCGATCGGTCCTGATGATCCCGAAGTGGGCCCGCCGACGCAGCTTGCGGTGTTCACCCGGCATGACCGGTCCGCGGCAGGCGCGGCCACTACGGCCGGGCGGTGAACGGATGACCGCCCAGCAGGCCGCGGGCAGCCGCGTGATCGACATCCCTGAGCTGAGCCTCGTCGTGCTGATCGGCGCCAGCGGGTCGGGCAAGTCGACGTTCGCCCGCGCCAACTTCGCGCCGACGGAGGTGATCTCGAGCGACTTCTGCCGCGGCCTGGTCGCCGACGACGAGAACGACCAGTCGGCCAGCCGGGACGCCTTCGACCTCCTGCACTTCATCGCGGGCAAGCGGCTCGCGGCGGGCCGCCTCACCGTGATCGACGCGACCAACGTGCAGCAGGAGAGCCGCAAGGAACTGGTCGGCCTGGCGCGCGAGCACGACGTGCTCCCGGTCGCGATCGTGCTCGACCTGCCCGAGCGGGTCTGCGCCGACCGCAACGCGACAAGGGCGGACCGGCAGTTCGGGCGGCGCGTGATCAGCCGGCAGCGGGACCAGCTCAGGCGGAGCCTGCGTGGGCTGGAGCGGGAAGGCTTCCGCCGGGTGCACGTGCTCAGGGCCGAGGACGAGGTCAGCGCCGTGCTGCTGACCAGGACCAGGCTCCTCAACGACCTGCGGGACCAGGTCGGCCCGTTCGACGTGATCGGCGACGTGCACGGCTGCCGGACCGAACTCGAGGCGCTGCTGGCCGGCCTCGGCTACCAGGTGCAGGCCGATGAGCTCGGCCGGCCGACCGGGGCACGACACGCGGCGGGCCGACGCGCCGTCTTCCTCGGCGACCTGGTCGACCGCGGCCCTGACACCCCTGGCGTGTTGCGCCTGGTCATCGGCATGGTCCGGGACGGCGACGCGCTGTGCGTGCCGGGCAACCACGAGACCAAGCTGCTGCGAGCGCTGCGCGGCCGTCAGGTGCAGGTGACGCACGGCCTGGCCGAGTCGCTGGCCCAGCTCGAGGCCGAGCCGGCCGAGTTCCGCGCCGAGGTCGAGTCGTTCATCGACGGGCTGATCTCGCACTACGTGCTGGACGGCGGGAAGCTCGTGGTGAGCCACGCCGGCCTGACCGAGCGCTTCCACGGCCGGGCGTCGGGCCGGGTGCGGTCGTTCTGCCTGTACGGGGACACGACCGGCGAGACCGACGAGTACGGCCTCCCGGTCCGCTACCCGTGGGCGAGCGAGTACCGCGGAAAGGCGATGGTGCTCTACGGTCACACGCCCGTGCCGTCGCCCGAGTGGGTCAACGGGACCATGTGCCTCGACACCGGCTGCGTGTTCGGCGGCCGGCTCACCGCGCTGCGTTACCCGGAGCGCGAGGTGGTGTCGGTGCCCGCCGCCAAGGTCTACTACGAGCCGACCCGCCCGCCCCCGGTCAGCCTCGATGCGGCGACCGCCGGCCAGGCCGGCGCCGGCCGCGATCCCGACGTGCTCGACATCACCGACGTGACCGGCCGCCGGACCATCGAGACGTCCCGGCACGGGCGGGTCACCATCAGGGAGGAGAACGCGGCCGCGGCACTCGAGGTGATGAGCAGGTTCGCCGCCGACCCGCGGTGGCTGCTTTACCTGCCGCCCACGATGAGCCCGGTCGCGACCTCCGCGAGGCCTGGCCTGCTCGAGCATCCCGACCAGGCGTTCGACGCGTTCCGCGCCGACGGCGTAGCCGCCGTGGTGTGCGAGGAGAAGCACATGGGCTCGCGCGCGGTCGCGCTGGTCGGCCGCGACGCCGACGCCGTGCGCCGCAGGTTCTTCGCGCACGACGCCCGGCCCGCCCGGCCAGGCGAACCGGCTCCGTCCGGTGCGGTGTGGACCAGGACCGGCCGGTCGTTCTTCGGGCCCGCGCTGACCGAGCGGCTGCTGGCCAGGCTCCGGGCCGCGGCCGGCGCGGCCGGACTGTTCGACGAGCTGAACACGGGCTGGCTGCTGTTCGACGCCGAGCTCATGCCGTGGAGCGCGAAGGCCGAGGACCTGCTGCGGACGCAGTACGCGGCGGTCGGTGCGGCCGCACGCAGGGCGCTCCCGGGCGCCATCGGGGTGCTCGAACAGGCGGCCGGGGCCGGCCTGGACGTCGCCGGGCTGCTCGACCGCACCAGGGCGCGGGTCGCCAACGCGGACGCGTTCACCGCCGCCTACCGGCGGTACTGCTGGCCAACCGACGGCCTGGACGGCATCAGGTTCGCCCCGTTCCAGCTGCTCGCGAGCGACGGCACGGCTCACGCCGACCGTCCGCACACCTGGCACCTCGACATCGCCGACCGCCTGGCCGGCGCCGACCCCGAGTTGGTCGCGCCGACCGGAAGGGTCTTCGCCGACACGACGGCCCCTGACTCGCTCGCCACGGCGACCGCCTGGTGGCAGGAACTGACCGGCGCCGGCGGCGAGGGGATGGTGGTCAAGCCGGCGGACAGCCTGGTTCGCGGGCGCCGGGGGCTGGTCCAGCCCGGGCTGAAGGTACGAGGCCGGGAGTACCTGCGGATCATCTACGGCCCCGACTACACCGAGCCGGGCAACCTGGACCGGCTGCGCAGCCGCAATCTCGGCCACAAGCGGTCGCTGGCCCTGCGGGAGTACGCGCTCGGCCTGGAGGCGCTGGACCGCGTCGCTGACGGCGAGCCGCTGTGGCGGGTGCACGAGTGCGTCTTCGCCGTGCTCGCGCTCGAGTCCGAGCCCGTCGACCCCCGCCTGTGACGAGCGGCCGTGGACCAAGATCACGGACATCTTTCTGTGCCGCGGTCGAAAGTGTCCGTGATCACGGTGGGGCGGGCCGCGGCCGGGCGAGGCACCGAGGGGCGAGACAAGCGCGGGCGATTGTGTTGAAATAAGGCATCGGTGCCTGCCTTCGACGGAGGGACATGAGTCACGAACTGCCTGCCACGGAGGGTTATCTGTCCTTCGCCGGCTACCGCACCTGGTACCGGGTGACCGGGGAGTCCGAGGAGCCAGGCAAGTTCCCGCTGCTCTGCCTGCACGGCGGGCCCGGCGCGACCTGGCATCACATGGAGCCGTACGCCGAGCTCGCCGCCGAGGGCCGCCGGGTCGTCTGCTATGACCAGCTCGGCTGCGGTAACTCGGCGATCAGCGAGCCGCACGACACCTCGATGTGGACCACGGAGCTGTTCCTCGCCGAGGTCGCCGCGGTCCGCAAGGAACTCGGCCTGGACCGCTGTCACGTGCTCGGCCACTCGTGGGGCGGCATGCTCGGCATGGCCTACGCGATCACCAGGCCGGCCGGCCTGGTCAGCCTGCTCGTGGAGTCCTCGCCGGCCAGCGTGCCGTTCTGGCTGACCGAGCTGGCCAGGCTGCGGGCCGACTTGCCGCCCGAGGTCGATGAGGTGCTGCGGCGGCACGAGGCGGCGGGCAGCACGGACAGCGAGGAGTACCATGCCGCGATGGTCGCGTTCTACGACCGGCACGTGTGCCGGTTGCGGCCCTACCCGGACTGGCTGGACCGTTGCTTCAGCGGGCTCGAGGCGAACCCCGAGGTGTACTACACGATGAACGGGCCGAGCGAGTTTCACGTGATCGGGTCGCTGAAGGACTTCGACATCACAGCGGATCTCGGCGCGATCGAGGCGCCCACGCTGCTGTTCTGCGGGGAGTTCGACGAGGTGACCCCGGCAACGGTGGCCCAGGCGCACGAGCGGATCGGTGGATCGCAGTTCGTGGTGCTGCCCGGCTGCTCGCACATGGGCCAGGCCGAGCGGCCCGACCTGACGCTCGGCATGGTCCGCGGCTGGCTGGCCGGCGTGGAGGCCTCGCCGCGGGCATAACCGGCGCGCATCACCTGTTATCGGCTGTACCCGAGTAGTCGCCATGTTCGCGATGTTCGTGATCGCCGGTAATTTGCGCGATTGCGGGTCGTCGCGGTGAACCGGCTGACTGCGGCGTACGTGCCAACCGGTGTGAACTTCAGGAGCGCTCACGTGACCGTGCATGACATCGACCTTCAGACCCTGGCCGGGTCCCCGGCCAGGCTGGGCGACTTCGCCGGCTCGGCGATACTCGTCGTCAACGTGGCATCGCAGTGCGGCCTGACACCCCAGTACGCCGGCCTGCAGCGGCTGCACGACCAGTTCGCCGGGCGCGGGTTCACGGTGGCCGGCTTCCCGTGCAACCAGTTCGGCGGCCAGGAGCCAGGGAGTGCCGACGAGATCGGCGAGTTCTGCTCGGTGAACTACGGCGTCACGTTCCCGATGTTCGCCAAGATCGACGTGAACGGCCCCGACCGGCATCCGCTCTATACGGAGCTGACCGAGACCGCCGACGCCGAGGGCACGGCCGGCGACATCCAGTGGAACTTTGAGAAGTTCCTGGTCGGGCGGGACGGCAAGGTCATCGCCAGGTTCCGGCCGATGACCGAGCCCGAGGCGCCCGAGGTAGTCGAGGCGATCGAGTCGAGCCTGGCCGGCTGAGCCGCGCTGGCTTGGCCGGCCGTTTCGGCCAGGCCCGGGGGGCCGGGCCGACAGGGCCGGGTCGCCGCAGCCGGGACCGCAGCGTTGCGGGTACTCGGAGGGCGGCCCGGCCCGCGGGCCAGCGGTAAGCAAGACTCAGGCCAGCTGGGCTGACCAACTGATGCTTCAATAACCCCCGCATTAGGGGTATCTTGCAGTGGTGCCAAGACCCTCCGCGTTGCCCCGCCTTCAGGAGTTCGCCCAGGAGCAATGGGGCATGATCACCCGTCGGCAAGTTTTGGCTGCCGGAGGCGAACCGTTCGCTGCTGGACAACGCACTAACCCTCGACGAAGCGCTGGCCGTCGTGCGCTCGTTTCTGAATCCGCTGCTCGACGACACCGCCGCAGGTGTCTGGAATCCTGATACTGCAAGCTGGACGCGCTTGTGACCGGTGCACCATCTCCAGCTCGTCGACGGTGCCATGCGGGATAGTGACGCGGTTCCAGGCGTGGCTAGGCCAGCCGGCCGGGACCGCGCTTGACCATCTGGTCGGCGATGATCGCGCGCTGCACCTCGCTGGTGCCCTCCCAGATCCGCTCGACCCGGAGCTCGCGGAAGAACCGCTCGGCCGCGTACTCGCGCATATAGCCGCGCCCGCCGAACACCTGGACCGCGCGGTCCGCGACCCGGCCGGCCATTTCGGCGGCGTACAGCTTGGCCATCGAGCACTGCGCGTGCTGCACCTTGACGTCGACGCCGGCGTCGACGCCGCGGGCGGTCTCGTAGGTCAGCGACCGCGCCGCGAACAGCTCGGTCAGGCTGTCGGCCAGCATCGCCCGCACCGCGCCGAACTCGGCGATCGGCCGCCGGAGCACCACGCGCTCGCTGGCGAACGAGGTCATCTCCGCGACCAGCCGGTCGGCCGCGCCCAGGCACCTGGCGGCGACCATCAGCCGCTCGAACCTGAACCACTCGTACGCGAAGCTCATCCCGTCGCCCTCGGCCCCGACCAACTGGGCGGCGGGCACCCGCACGTCCTCGAACGCGACGATCGGATGCTGGTGCGCCTGGCCGAGCGTGTGCATGTACGCCGGCGTCCTGACCACCCGCACGCCAGGGGTCGGCAGGTCGACCAGGAACATGGCGTGCTCGCCCGCGTGCGCGCCGCCGGTCAGTTTGCCCTGGAAGAACGCGTAGTCGGCGGCGTTGAACGAGGTCACGTGCCATTTCACGCCGTTCAGCACGTAGTCGTCGCCGTCCCTGCTGGCCGTCGCCTCGATCGCGTCGACGTCGGAGCCGGCCCCCTCCTCGGTGATCGCGTAGCACTCGGTGCGCTCCCCGCGTGCCGACGGCCGGACGTAGCGCTCGACCTGGTCGGGCGTGGCGACCTCGGGCAGCCAGCCGGGCGGCGTCGCGACCACCCAGGCCAGCGCGTTGGTGACCCGGCCGGCCTGTTCTTGGATCAGGACCTGCTGCAGCGACGTGCACCCGCCGCCGCCGACCTGCCTGGGCATGTTCGACGCATAGAGGCCCAGCTCGATCGCCCGCGCCTGGTGCGCGGCCTCCAGCTCCGGCCGAACCTCACCGTCGGCCAGCTCGACCCCGGTCTCGAGCGGGATCAGCTCGTCGGCGAGCGTGCGCGCCCGCGCCTGGATATCCAGGTCCTGCTCTGACAGGCTGTACATCGGTCCCCTCTCAGGGAAGAGCTGCACCGAGCCCCGTCGCCCAACGGTGTCAACCAGCCTTGACTGAACGTTCAGTCTATGTCAGCATCGGCGGCATGCCAACGGTCTCTACAGCAGCCCTGGCGCGGGGGGACGGCCCCCCGCATCCCCCCGCTGACGCGGTCGTCGTCGGCGGCGGAACGGTCGGCGGCTGGTGCGCCTACTTCCTGCGCACCTCGGGCCTGGAGCGGGTCGTCCTGCTTGAGCAGGACAGGCTCGGCCAGGGGGCAAGCAGCCGGGCGGCCGGGATCGTCAGGACCCAGGGCGGCACCGCGTGGGCGGTCAAGCTCGGTGAGTGGTCGCGCCGGTTCTACCTCAGCCAGGCCGACCTGCTCGGGATCGACTCGGGCTTCACCCCGCAGGGGTACGTGCTGCCCTGCTTCACCACGGCCGACGTCACCGCCGCGCACGAGCGGATGGCCATGCAGAACGGGCTCGGCCTGGACGTCCGCTGGCTGGAGCCGGACGAGTTCGACCGGATGAACCCGTGCATGGCGCCGGGGCTCACCCTCGGCGCGACCTACCGCGCGCAGGACGGCTACCTGCACCCGCCGCGCAACGTGACCGCCTACGCTCACGCGCTGGCGGTCAGCGGCGTGCAGGTGCTGGAGCGCACCAGCTTCGCCGGCCTGGACGTGACCGCCGGGGCGGTCACCGGGGTGCGGACGAGCGCGGGGCCGATCGCCTCGCCGCTGGTCGTGCTGACCGGCGGGCCGCAGCTCGCCGGGGTCGGCGGCCTCGCCGGGATCACGATCCCGGCCGGGGCGGTCAGGCACCAGGTCGCGGTCACCGAGCAGCACCCTGACCTCGCGCCTGCCCGGCTGCCGATGGCCTTCGACCTGGCGTTCGGCCTGTACTGGCGGCCGGAGGACGGCGGCATGCTGTTCGGCATGTCGAATCCGGACGAGCCGCCTGGCGAGGCCCGCTCGGTCGACACCGAGTACCTGGAGCGGATCCGCGGGCGGCTGCACGAGCTGGTCCCGGTGACCGCCGGACTCGGACTGCGCCGCACCTGGGCGGCCACCATCGACTACACGCCCGACCATTTGCCAATCATCGGACCGGCGATTGCCTCAGGTCAGACGCTCAACGGGGCGTTCGTGGCCAGTGCCGGCGGCCACGGGATGATGTGGGGCCCGGCGGTAGCCAGGGCGGTGGCCGACGTGGCGCTGCAGGGAAGCTCGCCCGTGGTGGACACGGGCGACCTCGGGCTCGACCGGTTCGACGAGCACGGCCGCAGCCGCCTGGCGACCGATCCGATCGCGCTGCCGTTCCCGGAGAGTACGGTGCAGGCGCAAGCCTTCCCGGAGAGTACGCCGCAGGCGCAGGCCTTCCCGGAGAGTACGCCGCAGGCGCAGGTGTCCGGTGAGCACGCGTCTAGTTCCGCTGGAAAGGAAGGCCCTCGATGACCGACGCCAGCCCGGCTACTCCGTACACTGGACGCTGGAGACGCACGAGTTCGTGCAGATCCCGGCCGGCCGGATGACGGTCACCCGGGACGGCGGCCAGCCGACCGAGATCGGGGCCGGCGACGTGGCCGTGTTCCCGCGCGGCTGGGCAGGACCCTGGCAGATCCACGAGACGATCCGCAAGGTCTACGTGATCTTCTAGCGGGTCAGCGCCGCGTCAATCCCGGTCGTGACCGCGCCCGCGCCGACGGTGATCACCGTCGCCCCGGCCGCTGCCCCCGCGTCCTGCCACCACTGCGTGGCGAACCCGGAGTCGCCGCATCCGGTGCTGAACTTCACCTTGTAGGTTCCCGGCTGCACGCCGATCAGCGCGTAACCGCCGGCCTTCGAGCTGATCGCGAACTCGGGCGGCAGCGTTCCCGCGAAGTCCTTCCCGGCCGGGACGGCCGTCACGCACTCGCCGGCCACCGGCGTGTGCCCAGGACCGGTGACGGTGCCCGCGATCCCGCCGAACGGCCGCAGCGTGGCGTCGATCCCGCTGGTCGTCGCGCCGACCGTGACCGTGACCGCGCTGGCGGCCGCCTCGGTCGGCTGGAGGCGCGTTCCGGTACCAGCGCGTCGCGTATCCGGTCGCGCCGCATCCGACGGTGAACCTGACCTGGTACGGGCCCGGCTGCAGGTCGCCGATCGGTAGCTGCCGCCGACAACAGCCGAGACGCCCACCGGGATGCCGGTACCGAAGGCCGCGAGGCCGCCACGCGCCAGCGGCACGGCCTCGGCGCAGACTCCGGCGAGCGGCTTGCCGCCAGGCCCGCGGACGACTCCCGTGATCGCGCCGGCTGTTGCCAGTGAGTCGTCGCATCGTGTGAAGTCCTGCTCTCCTGGCCGCCCTGGCCGCATTCCTGCATCAGCCCAGCGCGAGCATAGACCGAACGAGCACGCTTATGTACGCCAGGATCGCTACGCATCGCTATATTTAGGAATTCAGTTATGTTGCGGTTATCTCGCGAACGAACTATCCCCCACATTCCGCAGGTCAGATCTGGGTAGCATCGGCGCCAGCGGACTCGCGGACGCCAGGTTCCCGCGGGGCGCGGCCAGGGCGATTGGAGCGGGGTTTGGCGCACACTCAGACACCGCCTGCACACGTGTCCGGCAACGAGGCGGCCAGGGCCTCGGCGTGGACCAGGGCCAACGCGGTCGTGATCGCGGCCGTGCTGCTCATTGCCGCGTCGCTGTGGTGGAAGGCCGTGCTGCTCTCGCACTCCTTCTTCCGGCTGGACGACTACATCTACCTGGCCAGGGCCTCGCACAGCGGCCTCACCTGGTCGTACCTGATGTGGGTCGACGCCGGCCACCTCACGCCGCTCGGCTACGCGATCGCCTGGTTGGTGGTCAGGCTCTCGCCGGTCGACTGGGCGCTGACCTCGGCGGTCACGCTCGCGCTGCTGGCCGTGACCTGCCTGGCGCTGCTGCGGATGCTGCGGACGCTTTTCGGCGATCATCCAGGGATCCTGATCCTGCTGACGGTCTATCTGCTGAGCCCGCTCTCGCTGTCCGGCCTGTCCTGGTGGACGGTGACGCTCGAACTGCTCCCCCTGCAGGCGGCCATCTTCTTCGCCGTCACGGCCCACGTGAACTACCTCAGGACCGGGCGGCCCAAGCATGCGATCGCCGCGGCGGCGTGGCTGTTCGTGGGCATGGCAGCGAGCCTGCGTGGTGCCGCGGTCCCGCTCTTGCTGCTGGCGCTCACCTCCGCGTTCTTCGTCGACGGGCCCTGGCTGCGGGCCGTGTGGGCGATACTGCGCTATCGATGGCGCGTCTGGCTGCTGTACTTCACGATCACCGCGGGCTACTTGGTCCTGTACGGCGCCCAGCTCGCCACGTCGAGCATCGCTCCCGGACGGCCCGGTTCGTTCACCGGAGTGTTCAGCTTCGCCGCCACGCAGCTGCGGGACAACTTCATCCCTGGCAGCCTTGGCGGCCCATGGCACTGGCTCGGAGCCGGGGTCTATGCCGCTGCCGATCCCCCGGCCGGCCTGGCCAGGGCGTCCTGGGTGGTCGCGGCTGCGATCGTCGTCATCAGCATCTTCTACTCGCCCAGGGCCTGGCGGGCCTGGGCGATCCTGGCCGGCTGGCTGGTCGTCGTCGACATGGTGCCCGTCCTGCTCGGGCGGGCGTTCATCGTGCCAGGGGTGCTTTTGGGCCTGGTGACCAGGTACGTGTGGGACGCGGTCGGCATCCTCGCGCTGTGCCTCGGCCTGGCTTTCCTGCCCATAGCCGGGCAGGTTCAACGCCGGTTCCATGGCCTGCGCTACTACCGCCCGCTGCGGACCGCGGCCGCGTGCGTGTTCACCGCCATCGTGATCGGATCCGTCTGGTCGTACGACAGTTACCCCACAGACCGCGGCGCGGCGGTGGGCCGCTCGTACGTGGCAACGGCAAGGATCGCCCTGGCGCAGGCGCCGAGCGGCACCGTGATCGTCGACGACCCCGTGCCTCAGGACGTGATGGGCGGTGCCTTCTCCGGCTCGCTGGCAGAGGCCTCAGGCCTGCTGACTCCGCTGATCAGCGGCGAGCAGAAGGTCAAGCCCCGGTTCATCAAGCAGCCGGACGGTACCTACAACCACCTGAAGGAGTTCGACGGCTGGGGCAGGCTGGTGCCGGCGGTCGTCTCAGGCGCGGGGAGCCTGCCGCTGGCGACCGGCAAGGCGTGCCTGCCGAGTCGCCAAGGCACCGCGGTCGTGAAGCTGAGCTCTGCGGTGCAGCACGCCCAGATCTTGCGGCTCGCCTACCTGGCCGGATCGCGGGGGCGGCTGATCCTGGAGTTCGGCGGGCAGACCCTGGTCTACCGCTATGAGCGCGGCCTGAACGCGGCGTTCCTGCCCGTGCACGGCTCGGGCCACATCGTCACGATCGAGGCAACGACCGGCAAGCTGCCGTGCTTCGGCGACGTCGAGGCGGGCGTGCTGCTGCCGTCCGGCGCGGGCCCGGCGATACCTGCCTTGGCCGTGAACGGTTAGCCGTTCCGCGAGGTCAGCAGGGGATGACCAGGGCGTCGACGGCGACCGCGCCGTCCGGGCCGCAGATCAGCGGGTTGATGTCGAGCGCGTCGATGTGCTCGCCGAGCTCGCCGGCGAGCTCGGCGAGGCGGGCGATGGCACGGGCGATCGAACCGAGATCGGCCGGTTCGGCGCCGCGGACGCCCGCCAGCAGCTTGGCGATCTTGAGGCCGTCCAGCAGCCCGGCCGCCTGCTCTTCGGTGAGCGGCGGGAGCGCGACGGCCCGGTCGGCGACCAGTTCGACGAGGACTCCGCCGGCGCCGACGACGACCAGCGGGCCGAGGTCGGGGTCGCGGACGAGGCCGAGCGCCAGCTCGATGCCGGGCGGGACGGTCTCGCAGACCAGGGCCGCCGGCCCGAGCCTGGCGGCCAGGTCCGCGTAGCCGGCCCGCAGCTCCGCCTCGTCACGGATGCCGAGCAGCACGCCACCCGCGTCGGACTTGTGGGCGATGCCAGGCTCGTCGGTCTTCAGCACCGCGGGGTAGCCGATCCGGCGGGCGGCGGCCGCCGCCGCGGCCGTGCCGGTGACTCGCTCGGCGCGCGCCGCCGCGATGCCGTACTCGCGGAGCAGGCCGAGCTGCGCGGCGCCGGTCTCGCGGCCGAGCGCGAGCAGCCTCCTGGCGCGTTCCGCCCTGGCCGGGTTCGCCGGGGGCGGCGCCGGCGGCGGCGCGGCCCGGCGACCGGCGCGGTCGAGCAGGTGCCGCAGCGCCAGCAGGCCGGCCCGCGTGCCCTCCAGCACAGGGACGCCGCTGCCGCGCAGGACCGCGGCCGCCTCCGGGTCGATGGTGCTCGCCAGGTTGCTGATCACGACGACCGGCTTGTCGGTGTGCGCGGCCGCGTCGAGCGCGGCGAGCTGGTAGGCGGTGTCGCCGTCCAGCTCGGGGATCAGGTCGACGGCGAGTGCCACCGCGTCGACGGACTCGTCCTCGGCCAGGGTCTGGAGCGAGGCGGCGAACAGCTCGCGGGTGCCGGTGCCGGTTCCCCAGACGTCGAGCGGGTTCGTGGGCAGCAAGCCGGGGTCGAGCAGCCCGGCCAGCCGGGCCGTGGTCGCCTCGCTGATCCTGGCGAACGGGACGCCGAGCTCGTCGGCGACGTCGGCGACGTGCGCGCGCTCGAGCCCGGAGTCGTGCACGGTCGCGATGCCGCGAACCCGAACCGCCCGTCCAGAGCTGGCATCGGGGTAGATGTCGGGCGCCGAATCGTCGCGCCTCTCCTCCGCGGTTTCGGCGGCGATGGGCCATCGCCGTCCCTGTGGCGAAGGCGGTGGCCCATCGCTATCGGTGAGCGGGGGGCGATCGAGCCGGCCGCCGCCGCGCGGGCGGCGCCTGGTGCGCAGCGCGAACAGCTCCAGGGCGTCGGCCAGTTCGGCCAGGTCGGCGACCCGGTGGATGCCGTAGGCGCGGGCCAGCGCCTCCCAGCCGCCGTCCGACCCGGCCAGCGCTCCCGAGTGCGCGGCCACCATGGCCTGGCCGCTGGCGGACCGGCCGGCGGTCAGCAGCACGACGGGCAGATCGCGTTCGGCCGCCCGGGCGAGTACCTGCCTGAGGCGGTCCGGTTGCCGCATCGCCTCGAGGACCAGCGCGAGAACCTTGGTCTCCGGCTGGTCGAGCGCGTAGGACAGGTAAGAAGGCGCCGCGGTGACGAGTTCCTGGCCGGAGGAGACCGCGAGCGTGAAGCCGAACCCCCGGCGCGTGCGCAGCAGCGTGGAGAACACCGAGCCGGAGTGCGTGACCAGGGCGACCGGCCCGGCGGGGAGCGGGTCGGGCTCGACGTACCCCATCGCGCGCAGGCCGCGGCCGACGTTGGCGAAGCCCATGCAGCCGGCGCCGCAGAGCTCCATCCCGGCCGACAGCGCGATCGAGGCAAGCCGCTGCCGCAGGGTCCGGGGGGAGTCCGCCCCCGGTTCCTGGCCCGGCGCGGGCCCAGGAACCGAGGGCGGCGAGTCTTCGTGCGCGTTGCCGAAGATCACCGCGGACCGGCAGCCGCGCGCCGCCGCGAGCGCCAGCTGCTCCTCCAGCGCCGTGTCGGGCACGCCGAGCAGGACGAGCTCGGCCGGGACTGGCAGGTCGGCGAGCGACGGGTAGCACCTGCTGCCCTCGATGTCCGGGTAGCGCGGGTTCACCGGGTAGACGGCTGGCCTGGCCGCGGACTTGGCAACCTCGGCGAGCATCCGCGCGCCGAAGCTACCTGGCCGTCTCGACGCGCCGACCAGCGCCACCGACCTGGCCTCCAGCATCGCGTGCAGCGCATCGGCCTGCGGGCCGGGCTGCCCCCGTGCGAGCTGTTGCGAAAAAAAGTCAGTGGTCATCGCTAGCCGGCTGCTCGCGCCTGCGGCTGGCGCCTCCCGCCCGACCTGCTGACCTTGCGGTCGGCCAGGGCCGCGCGGGCCGCCTGCCAGCCGGGGATGCCGCAGACGCCGCCGCCCGCGTGGGTCGCCGAGCTGCCGTAGTACAGGCCGGCGACCGGCGTCCTGTAGTCCGCGTAGCCGGGGGCAGGCCGCATGTGGAAGAGCTGCTCGAGGGACAGCTCGCCGTGGAAGATGTTGCCGCCGACCAGGCCGTAGTCCCGTTCCATCTGGTAGGGGCCGACGATGTCGCGGTGCAGGATCGACGCCTTGAAGTTCGGCGCCACCTCGTCGTAGAGCCCGATCATCCGGTCCGCGTACGCCTCGAGTTCGGCGGTGTGCGGCTCGAGGTTCCAGTCGGACGGCACCCACTGGGTGAACAGCGACATGATGTGCGTGCCCTCGGGGCACAGGGTCTTGTCGAAGGAGGTGGGGATCACCCCGTCGCTGAACGGGCGCACGGACGGCTTGCCATCACGGGCATCTTGGAACGCGCGCTCGATGAACTCCATCGACGGCGCCATCTCCACCGAGCCGGTGTGGTGCTCGGCTAGGTCGCTGCCCGGGTCGGCGGTGAAGTTCGGCAGCTCGGACAGCGCCAGGTTGATCTTCACGACGCCGCTCCTTGTCTTCCAGGTCTTGATGTCCCCGGCGAAGTCGGCGGGCAGGTTCTCCTCGCCCACCTGGTCGAGGAACGCGGTGCGCGGGTGCAACGTGCTGACGACGGTTCCGGCCCTGATCTCGTCGCCGTTTTCCAGCGCGACCCCGACCGCGCGGCCGCCTGAGACCAGCACCCGGCCGACCTTGGAGTTCAGCCTGATCTCCACGCCGAGGCTCGTGGCGGCCGCGGCGATCGCGTCGGCGACCGCGCCCATGCCGCCCTCGGGGAAGCCCCAGTTGCCGAGGTGCCCGTCGCCCACGTCCCCGATCGAGTGGTGCGCCATCACGTACGCGGTGCCAGGCTCGTAGGGCCCGGCCCAGGTCCCGATCACGCCGTTGACCGCGAGAGCGCCCTTGACCTGCGCGGACTCGAACCAGTCGTCGAGCAGGTCGGCGATCGACATGGTCATCAGCCGGGTGGCGTCGGCGACCGTCCGCACGTCGAGGCCCCGGTGCCGCCACGCCAGCCGCAGCGCCCCGATCAGGTCGCGCGGCTTGCGCGAGCCGATGTTCGGCGGCACGGTCAACAGCATCGGGCCGAGCACGTCGGCCAGGCCCGCCAGCCAGGCGTCCCACCGCGGCATGGCCTCGGCATCCCGCTTCGACCACCGCCCGACCGAGTCATAGTTCCGCTTGGCGTCGTCGGCGTACAGCTTGATCGAGCCGCCCTCGGGAAATGCCTGGTAGTACGGTCCCATCGGGTAGACCATGTAGCCGTGACTCGCTAGCTTGAGATCGTTGATAATGGTCGGCGGCATCAGGCTCATCACATAGGAGAGCCGCGTCACCTTGAACTCTGGAGCGTCTGGCCATGGGGTTTCTGTGGTCGCAGCGCCGCCAGTCTTGTGCCGGCTTTCGAGCACGACCGTTCGCGCGCCGGCTCGGGCCAGATATGCGGCGGCCACGAGGCCGTTATGCCCTCCGCCGATGACGATGGCGTCGTATGTTGCGGCCATGGTGTGCTTTCCTTTCGTGGCCTTCCGGCTCGCGTGCGGACCCGGCCCGCGTGGGGCCCGGCCAGGCCCGCCTCGCGCCGGGCTGGCACCCGCCGGAGGACTGACTGAATGTTCAGTCTAGAAATTTGCTACGGTTACGACAAGTGGTGCGGAGGATTTACGGAATGAGCGAACAGGCTGAGCAGGCACCCGCCGGGCCTGGCATCGCCGACCAGCGGCGCGGGCAGATGCTGCATGCCGCCCTCGACGTGATCTCCGAACGCGGGTACGGCGACACCAGGATCGCCGACATCGCCGAGCGGATCGGGATCAGCCCGGCCCTTGTCATCTACTACTTCAAGACCAAGGAACAGCTGCTGACCGAGGCGATGAGGCACTACGAGGACAGCTGGTACGCCGAGGGCACGCGGCGGATGGACAAGCTCCCCACCGCCGCCGAGCGGCTGGAGGAGCTGGTGGCGATGACCCTGCTGCCTGATAGCGAACCCGAGCTCGAGGGCAACTGGCAGCTCTGGCTGGACTTCTGGGCTCAGGCCGCGCGGAACGGCGACGTGGCCGGGGTCAGGCGAGAGTCCGACGAGCGCTGGCGCGAGGTCATCGTGTCGCTCGTTCACGCTGGCCAGGAGGCGGGGGAGTTCGCCGACATCGACCCGCGGCCGTTCGCCATCTTCGTGTCCGCGCTGCTGGACGGGATGACTATTCAGATTGCCCTGGATGATCCGGTAGTAGATCCAGTGAGCGCATATGAACTATGCATGCGATATATAGCCGATCGCCTGGGCTTCCAGTGGACCCCGGGCGGCCGCGAGCGGGGCACCGCCCCGGCGGTCAGGGCTGGAGCAGGAAGCTAGCCGACTCACGGCTGGTGGGCAGATCGCGCTGGTCCCGCTGAGCCGCGAGTTCGCTTGATCATCATGGACAACCTGAACCGATCGCGCGATGATGCCGTGGGCATTCTTAGTACCATTCCCGATCCTTTTCGGAGGCTCCGGATGCATAAGAAATCGCTTATCTGGGTCACTGCCACGTCCGCCGCTCTGCTCGCCGCAGGGGGCTTCGCGGTGGCCGCCCCCGCGCTCGCCAGCGGCCCGTCAGCGGGGGCGAACGTCCGCGTCACGGTCGACCAGGCCAGCACGTACGTCAGCGCCGACCAGCTTTCCGGCGGCACCTACTCTGACGCTGTCCTGACCCGGTGCGGTGTCGACCGCAGGATGCAGAACGAGCCGACGCTCGCGATCGACCCGCGCAATACCGCGATCTGGGCTGCGGGCTCGAACGACTACTGCACGGTTCCGACCGCGGGCGACGCCTGGGCCGGCTTCTACCGCAGCACCGACAGCGGATCGGCCTGGACCGACAGCCTGCTGCCCGCTTACAACGGCGACACGTCATCTCAGGGCACGAGCTCACCGCTGGCCCCGCTGGTAGCGGGCGGCGCGCATGCCGCGGGTGATCCGCAGATGTCGTGGGACGGTCAAGGTGACCTGTTCTACATGGGCAACAACTTCAACCGCGGCACCGAGAACGGAGCGTCGGGCCTGACCAGGGACAATACCGGCGACATCTGGGTCGCGACATACTCACCAGCCCCTGGCGCGACCGGCACGGGAACTGATGGGTCGCACTACGTACGGACGGTCCTGCTGGCGACGAACAACTTCGGGCTCGGTAACTTCAACGACAAGACCGACCTTGTCGCCGACCCTGCCACCGGCAACGTCTACGCCGCCTGGTCGAACTTCCACGGCGTGACCGGCTGCAACGAGATCCTGTTCAGCCGTTCCACCGATCACGGCGCGACGTTCAGCAAGCCGGTGAAGATCTCCAGCGGGATCTGCGGCAACCAGGGTCCGTCGATCGCCATCGGCCCGGGCGGGCATGTCTTCGTCGCCTGGGAAGGCAACACCGGCGGCGCGCTGGCCAGGGCGCCCGGTGCCGTCGACGGCGCCGCGTTCGTGGCGTCCGACGACTTCGGCAAGACGTTCGGGAAGGCCAGCCTCGCGCTGACCTACACCCCGTTCACCTCGGCGCAGTTCTCGGGCAATGGCGCGCGTGAGTGCGGCGACGCCCCCTTCAACTGCCCGACCGGGCAGACGTTCCCGCGCTTCGACCTGGCGGGCCCGAGCCTGGCCGCGGACAACGCGCACGGCACGCTGGTCATGGCGTTCCAGGTCGAGCAGGCCTCGGGGCAGGGCCAGATCGAGTACGTGACCTCAGCGAACGGCGGAACGTCCTGGTCGGCGCCGAAGCTGCTCGCTGCCGCGGCGACCGGGCACCAGTTCTTCCCGTGGGTGACCGCCTCCGGCGGGAAGGTGATGGCCGCCTGGTACGACTCGCAGGGCGACCCGACCTACGCACCCACCCGAGCGCCATGCAACAGCGCCACCGGGGCGACCTCCGCGTGCCTGAACGTGCGGTTCGCCGAGTCAAGCGATGGCGGCATGACCTGGGGATCGAGCACCCAGGTCACCGACACCGCGACCAACCCGAACTACGAGCAGTTCGGCGGCCGGCTCGTGCCGTTCTTCGGTGACTACCTCACGCTCGCCGCGCAGGGCGGCACGGTCGGCGTGACCTGGACCGACCAGCGGAACACCGTCGGCGCGCCCGATCCGGCGGGCGACAACGACGGAGCCGACGTGAAGGGGGACCCGGAGACCGGCGGCACCTGCACGTCGTCGCTGGACACGTGCTTCGACGGGACCGGCGGGCTCGACCAGAACATCTACTCGGCGGTGATCACGCCGTAGCGGAGTGCGCGGCCAGCCAGGCCTGGGCTTCATGAATCGTGGATGATTTTCGGCGATATCGCCGAAAATCATCCACGATCATGGTGAGCGGCGGCGGTCCGCAGGCGGCGGCCTCAGGCCGCCCGACTTGAGCCACTCGGCCGTGACGCCGTCCTCGCAGGCCACCTGGGCGAGCGCGACCGGGCCGCCGACCGTGTGGCCGTAAGCGGCGGCCCGGACGTAGCCGACCCAGGCCCCGCCGAGGAACACCGGCTCGTTGCCGAACAGGTCCGCCGCGGCATCCTCGACGATCAGCCCGACGAGCCGGTTCCCTGGCGGGCCCTCCGCCCTGGCCGCGAGCAGCGCATCCCGGCCGACAAAGCCGCCCCGCTTGTCCCAGGCGACGGCAAAGCCGAGACCGGCCTCGATCGGGTTGTCGGTGTTGTCGATGTCGACGCCCATGTCGCGGTAGCCCTTCTCCAGCCGCAGGGACGACATCGCGGACAGGCCGACCGGGAGGATCCCCAGGTCGGACCCGGCCGCCATCAGGTCGTCGTAGACGCCGGCCGCGTACTCTGCGGGCACGTGCAGTTCCCAGCCGAGTTCGCCGACGTAGGTGACCCGCATCGCGAGCACCGGCGCGTAGCCCACATGCACCTGCCGCGCCGACAGGTACGGAAACGCTTCGTTGGACAAATCGGCGTCAGTCAGCCGGGAGATGAGCTCCCTGGATGCCGGGCCCTGCACCGTGAGCAGCGTCGTTCCCGAGGTGACATCGGTGACCGTGACGACCTCGCTGGGCCGGGTCTCGCGGCGGATCAGCGGCTCGATCCTGCGGTGGATGATGTCGCTGGCCACGACGAGGAATTTCTCGTCGCCGAGCCGGGTGACGGTGACGTCGGCGACGATGCCGCCCGCGGAGTTGAGCCACTGGGTGTAGACCACGCGGCCGGTCCCGCGGGCCACGTCGTTGGCGGACAGGCGGCTCAGCACCGCGGCAGCGTCCGGGCCCGCCGCGATCAGCTTGGCCATCAGGGACATGTCGATCACGCCGACGGCCTCGCGGATCGCGCGGTGCTCGCGCCCGACGATCGCGTGGCTGGCCTGACGGCGGTAGTCCATCGTGGCCTCGGGGTGCTCGCCGGCGCCGCCGGGGTCGGCGCTGCCGGCCTGGGGGGACGACCCCCCGGAGCCCCCCGCGAACCACTCGCAGAACTCCCAGCCCGCCGAGACGCCGAAATGAGCGCCGGCCGCGGCCAGCCGGTCGTGCAGCACCGAGCGGCGCACGTTCCGGCCGGTGCTGGGCTGCCAGGCGGGCCAGACGGCGTCGCCGAACAGGACGCCGAGCTGCTCGACGGTGCGTTGCGCCCGGAACTTGCGCGACGTCTCGTAGGTCGCGGTCCTGTCGATCGCGACGGCGGTCGCGTCGACCGGCGGCACCCCGTCCACGATCCAGTGCGCGATCATCGATCCCACTCCGCCGCCGGACAGGATGCCGAGCGAGTTCAGGCCGGCGGCGACCCAGTAGCCGTCGAGTTCGGGGGCGGGGCCGAGCAGCGGCCGGACGTCGGCGGTGAACGACTCCGGTCCGCAGAAGAACGTCCGCACGCCGGTCTCGGCCAGCGACGGGATCCGGTTCATGGCCCCGGCCAGGTACGGCTCCATCCGCTCCCAGTCCGGCGGCAGCTTGCCGAACGCGAACTCCCGCGGCACCCCGTCCAGCGACCACGGCGCCCCTACCGGCTCGAACAGCCCGACCAGCATGCCGTCGCCCTCCGGCCGGTAGTACCCGTAGCCGTCCGGGTCCTCGATCACCGGCAGGTCGGCGTCCATCCCGGCGACCGTGTCGGTGAGCAGGTAGTAGTGCTCGGCGGCCTGGAGCGGGACGTGTACCCCGGCCAGGGCGCCGAACTGGCGCGCCCACATCCCGGCCGCGTTGACCACGACCTCGGTCTCGATCTCGCCGTCCTCGGTGAGCACCGCGGTGACCCGGCCGCGGCTGGTGCGGACCCCGGTGGCCGCGATGCCCTCGATCACCCGCGCGCCGAGCTGCCTGGCGCCCTTGGCCAGCGACGTCGCCACGCCGACCGGGTCGGCACGGCCCTCGTCGGCCACGTAGAACGCGGACAGCACGTCGTCGGTCCTGGCCAGCGGCCACATCTCGGCGAGGTCGCGGGGCGAGATCTCGGTGTCCTCGACGCCGAAGCCGTGCATCCAGGCGGCCTCGCGCCGCAGGGCCGCCTGGCGCTGCGGCGTGGTGGCGACCGAGATGTGGCCGACCGGGCGGAAGCCCGTGGAGTGACCGGTCTCTTTCTCGAGCCTGGCGTACAGGTCGCGGGAGTACCGGCTGAAGAACAGCGCGGTCTCGTCGGTCATCCCGGCGGAGGTGATCAGGCCGGCGGCATGCCAGGTGGTCCCGGCGGTGAGCCTGTTCTGCTCCAGCAGGACGATGTCGGTCCAGCCGAGATGGGCCAGGTGGTAGGCGATGCTGCAGCCGGTGACGCCGCCGCCGACGATGACGGCACGGGCGCGGGTCGGTAGATGCACAGATGTAATGGTGCCATCGATCACCGGGATCGGGCGCCCGAGCAGGGTGGAACGATGGCAAGCCTGGCGCAAGGCCTCCTTACGCCCAGACCACCAGCATGGTCGCGCTCTGGTCACACTCCGGGTCATAGGGTTGCGGAAGCCGGTGCGAAGTACGAAAATTCCCGTTGACTCATCAGTCAGGGCTCGAGGCTCTGGCGCGGTCGAGGCATTCATGAAACGGAGGCGGCGATGGCAAGGCATCCCAAGGAGCGTCCGGCTTCGCACGGGGGGATGACGAGGAGGGAGGTCCTCAAGCGATCCGCGGTGGCTTCTCTCGCGCTGCCGGGGGGAGCGGCGCTGCTCGATGCGTGCTCGAAGCCGGGCACGACCAACGTCAGCGCGCACGCGAACGGCCCTGGAGTGGGCAAGTACTGGCCGGCGCGCTCGCCGTACCCGCTAGCTCGACAGGACTCGCCCGTCAAGTGGAAGCTCTGGCGTCAACCCATAAAGTCGGGCCTCGCGCCGGAGAAGGGGGCAACCCTCCAGATCTACAACTGGGCCGACTACATCTTCCCGAAGGTGGTGAAGCAGTTCTGCGCGGCCTACAACTGCGATTACCAGGTCACCACGTTCAACAACATGGACGAGGCGCTCAATAAGATGCGCTTGGGGCAGTTGCAGTTCGACATCTTCTTCCCGACCCCGGACATTCTCGGCAAGCTCGTCACCGGCCACCTGCTCCAGCCGCTCAACCACAGCTACATTCCGCATCTGGTCTCCGACGGCTGGGAGACCTACCAGAACCCGTTCTACGACCAGGATTGGCATTACACGGTGCCGTACACCGTTTACACGACCGGGATCGGGTATCGACGTGACCTCATCCCCGATGATCAGATCCGCGGCATGCCGGACCCCTATGCGATCCTCTGGGACACCAAGTTCAAGGGCCAGATCGGCATCTACGACGACTACCGCGAAGCCATCTCCATGGCTCTGCTGAAGAACGGCGTCACCGATCTGAACACCGGGAACAAGAAGTACATCAACGAAGCGCAGAAGGCGCTGGTGTCACTGATCAGCGCGGTCGACGTGCGCGCCAACATCAACGGCTCCTACATCGGCATCCCGAAGGGGACCTACGACATCCATCAGTCATGGTCGGGAGACATGGTGGCCGCGTGGTTCTACACGCCGAAGCAGAACATGAAGGCGTGGGAGACGCTCGGCTACTGGTTCCCGTCGGACCGCAAGGGCGCCGTCTTCAACGACACGATCACCATTCCCGCCAGCGCGCAGCATCCGGTGCTCGCCCACCACTTCCTCGACTGGATGATGACATACCACAACGCGATGCTGAACTTCTCCTGGAACGGATACCAGCCACCGCAGCGAAAGGCGGAACCGGCGACGCTCACCACGACCACCGGCTACTACGGAGAGCCGTACGTGTTCCCGTGGATGGCTGATGCGGTCGTGCACGAGAGCGACTTCCACACCGGGTACTTCGAGGAGGAACTCACCCCCCAGGTAGATCAGCTCTGGCACAACGCGTGGCAGGCGTTCAACAGCGGTGTCAGCTGAGAAGTCGGCCTCTCAGCCTCGCCTCCGCCGCAGGCTCCTCCGGCGGAGGCGGCCGCGCGAAGAGGCCACAGGAACCTGGTATCCGCGTTGGTACTGGCCGACGTTCGCGCTGCCCGGTGCGTTGTGGATGGTGGTGCTCTTCGCATTGCCGTTCTACGTGGTCGTTTCGATCGCGTTCGGCACGGTCGATCCGGTCTTCCAGAGTCCGCTGCCCGTCTACGAGCCGTGGTTCTGGACCAAGAAGTACCTGCTGGACGAGTGGCACTTCATCACCGGGGAATTCCGGCCCGTGGAGGTGCGGACGCTCGTCTACGTCGTCCTGGCGACCGCCGTCTGCCTTGTGATCGCCTACGCGGTCGCGTACTACGTGGCCAGGTTCGGAGGGAAGCGAAAGGGGCTCTTCCTGACGCTCCTCATTGCGCCCTTCTTCATCAGCTACCTGATGAGGATGCTGTCCTGGGTCGAGCTCCTGCAGCCCAACGGCTACGTGAACAGCGTGCTGACGTTCCTCCACCTCACGCCGCACCCGATCAACTGGCTGGCCGGGGTGCCGTTCACCGTCGTGATCGGCCTCGTGTACGGCTATATCCCTTACATGATCTTGCCGCTGTACGGGTTCCTCGACCGCATCGACCAGAGCCAGGTCGAGGCCGGGCGTGACCTTGGGGCGAACCCCTTCTGGACGTTCGTACGGGTGACGCTGCCGCTGTCGAAGCCGGCGATACTGGCCAGCCTGGTGATCGTCACCCTGCCCATGTTCGGCGACTACTACACGAACAATCTGCTCTCGGGTTCTCCGAAGACCACGATGTTCGGGAACCTGCTCGACAACTCCATGGAGGCGAC
>WNGG01000075.1_pt1 | contig 163327 bp, 138 predicted proteins | sample 5400661 | NCBI WGS metagenome assembly WNGG01 (sample SAMN13153372, study PRJNA577476) | soil metagenome | isolation source: 100 cm soil or saprolite under Garry oak tree replicate 1 | place: USA:California | collected 2016-06-15
CTCCGGCCGACGCGTAGCCGACGCCCGCGTCCTGCAATGAAGGGAGGCACGCCGATGCGGTTCCTGATGGTCCACCGGATTGACGAGAGCGCGCCCAATGCGTACGACCCGGGCCCCGAGGTACACGCCGGCATGGGCAAGCTGATCGGCGAGATGACCAAGGCGGGTGTGCTGCTCGCGGCCGACGGAGCGCTGCACAGCTCGAAGGGTGCGCGGATCCGGTACTCCGGCGGCAAGCGCACCGTGACCGACGGACCGTTCACCGAGTCCAAGGAGGTCATCGGCGGGTTCGCCGTCGTCCAGGTGCGGTCGAAGGACGAGGCGATCGAGTGGGCCTCGCGCTTCGCCGAGGTCATCGGCGACGTCGAGGTCGAGGTCCGGCAACTGGACGACCAACCAGGCGTCGGGTAACGCGCCCGCAGCCGGCGTGCGCAGGCTTGGTTGCCTGTCGCGCGCAAGAATGCTCTGATCGACCGCGTGACGGGGTCAGATACGCATCGCGCGATCGATGCCGTCTGGAGAATCGAGTCGGCGAGGCTCATTGCGGGGCTCGCCCGGATGATGCGCGACGTCGGCGTCGCCGAGGAGCTCGCGCAGGACGCCCTGGTGGCTGCGCTCGAACAGTGGCCGGAGTCGGGCGTGCCGCGCAACCCGGGCGCCTGGCTGATGGCAGTCGCGAAACGTCGCGCCATCGACCTGCTGCGCCGCAGGGAGCGGTTCGACCGAAAGCTCACCGAGCTCGGTCACGAACTCGAGACGGGCCAGGGCGCCATGCCCGACGTCGAGGTCGGCGACATCGAGGACGACCTGCTCCGCCTGGTGTTCGTGTCGTGTCATCCGGTGCTGTCCACGGACGCGCGCGTCGCGCTGACCCTGCGCCTGCTCGGCGGCCTGACGACCGACGAGATCGCGCGCGCGTACCTCGTCTCTGAGGCAACGGTCGCGCAGCGAATCGTGCGGGCCAAGCGAACCCTCGGCGATGCCGGCGTGCCTTTCGAGGTCCCGCAGGGCGACGAGCTCGCCGACCGGTTGCCGTCCGTCCTCGAGACGATCTATCTGATCTTCAACGAGGGATATGCGGCGACCGCCGGCGAGGACTGGATGCGCCCGGCGCTCTACGAGGAGGCGCTGCGCCTAGGCCGCGTTCTGGCCGAGCTCATGCCGACCGAGCCGGAGGTGCACGGCCTGGTCGGCTTGATGGAGATCCAGGCGTCGCGGACGGCGGCCCGCACCGGCCCGTCCGGCGAACCGATCCTGCTGCTCGACCAGGACCGCGCCCGCTGGAACCAGCTGCTCATCCGTCGAGGCCTCGCGGCCCTCGACCGTGCCGAGGCACTCGGCGGCGCGATGGGCCCGTACGCGTTGCAGGGTGCGATCGCCGCCTGCCATGCACGTGCGCGTACCGCCGACGAGACCGACTGGCCGCGCATCGCCGGGCTCTACGACGAGCTCGGCCGGCTCATGCCGTCACCCGTCGTCGAGCTGAACCGGGCGGTCGCGGTGGCGATGGCGTTCGGGCCAGCCGCGGGCCTCGAACTCGTCGACGCGCTGCTCGCCGAGCCCGCGCTGAAGACCTACCACCTGCTGCCGAGCGTGCGCGCCGACCTACTCGCCAAGCTCGGCCGGCGCGACGAGGCGCAGCGGGAGTTCAAGCGCGCGGCGTCACTCACCCGCAACGAGCGCGAGCGGACGCTGCTGCTCGACCGCGCCGCGGCGTGCGCCTGACCAGATCGTCCAGGCTTCGAGCGCGGGCGCCAGCGCGGTCTCTTCGAAGTCGAGATGTTCGGTCAGGTGCTCGGCCAGCTCGGTGAACGCGTCGACCAGTCGTCGGCGGCCGGCCGTGTCGTCGAGGTCTCCGGCGGCCGCCTCGACCTCGTCGAGCAGGTCGGAGACGAGCCTGTGGTCGGCCTCGAGCCGGTCGATCGTCGGTGCGAGGTCGGGCCTGGCTTGTCGGATCGCCGGGAACATCACCGCGTCATCGCGCAGGTGGACCAGCGGGCCATTCGTCTGCAACGACGCGATCCCCGCGCGGACGTCGTCTGCCGAAGCACCGTCGGCCACAGACGCCGCCAGCTCGCGGCAGACGTCCAAGTCGCGGCGCACCATGCTGTGCACCCACTTCAACTCGTCGAGTGGCGTGTGGCGGGGCACGTGCTGATCCTGCCAGCCGGCCGCGATGAATTTCCGGACCCGCCCGGGTCTGTACAGGTGAGAGCACGACGCGACGAGGAGGACGCCTTGAGCAGGCAGCGATGGGTTCTTGCATTGACGTCCGTGGCGGCGCTGATGATCACCCTGGACGCGCTGGTCGTCACGACGGCGCTGAACACGATCCGGACGAGCCTGGGCGCGTCCGTCGAGGCGCTCGAGTGGACGGTCAATGCGTACACGCTGAGCTTCGCCGTGCTGATGATGACCGGTGCCGCGCTTGGCGAGCGGCTGGGACGGCGGCGGGTCTTCATCGCCGGGCTGTCACTGTTCACCGCCGCGTCGGCGGCCTGCGCGCTCGCGCCGGGCATCGGCTGGCTGATCGCCGCGCGCGGCGTGCAAGGCGCCGGGGGAGCGATGATCACGCCGCTCGCGATGTCGCTGGTCAGTACGGCCTTCCCGCCGCAGCAGCGGGCGAAGGCGATAGGCATCTTCACCGGCGTGATGGGACTCGGCATCCTGGGCGGCCCGGTGGTGGGCGGGGCGATCTCCGAGGCGCTGTCGTGGCAGTGGATCTTCTGGCTGAACGTGCCGATCGGGCTGATCCTGATCCCGCTCGTCCGCATGCACATCGAGGAGAGCGCCCGCCAGCCGGCACGGCTCGATCTCGGCGGGGTCGTGCTGGTCACGGCTGCGTCGCTCGGCCTGGTGTGGGGGCTGGTACGCGGCAACACGTCCGGCTGGGCGAGCGCCGAGGTGGTCTCCACACTGATCGGCGGCGCCGTGCTCACCGTGGCGTTCGTCATGTGGGAGCAGCGCTTCCGCGCGCCGATGCTGCCGATGGGTCTATTCCGCGAGCGGACGTTCCGGGCGTCGAACGCGTCCGGGTTCTTCCTCTTCGCGTCGAACTTCAGCTCGCTGTTCCTGCTGGCGCAGTACTTCCAGACCGCGCTTGGCTACTCGCCGCTCAATGCCGGCCTGCGCATGCTGCCGTGGACGGCGACGGTCTTCGCAGTCGCGCCCGTCGCCGGCTCGATGGTGGCCCGGGTGGGGGCGCGGCGGCTGATGGTCGGCGGCATGCTCATGCAGGCCGGTGGCATGGGCGCGATCGCGCTGCTCGTCAACTCCGGCGCGTCCTATCCCGCGTTGGTCGCGCCGCTGGTCATTGCGGGCAGCGGCATCTCGACCGCGATGCCGGCCTCGCAGAACGCGGTGGTCAGCGCCGTGCCCCCGGACGCGATCGGCAAGGCCTCCGGCGCGTACAACACGCTGCGCCAGCTCGGTGGCGTGTTCGGCGTCGCCATCGTCGTCTCGGTCTTCACCGGGACAGGCAGCTACGCCACGGTGGCGAGCTTCACCGACGGGTTCATCCCGGCAATCGGCGTCTCGTCCGCGCTGTCCGTCGTCGCGGCCCTCGCCGGGCTCGCCATGCCGCGCCCGCACGGAGCGACCATGATGGCGTCGTCGACGGCCGCCGTCGCCGAGCCGGCCCGTACGTGAAACCCAACCCGAGAGGAACCCGATGTCAACCGCAAATGTGGTGCGCTATACGGCGAAGTCGCCGGAAGCAGCCGAGGAGAACAGCCGCCTGATTCAACAGGTGTTCGCCGAGCTGGCCGCGGACGACCCGGGCAGCCTGCGGTACGCCGCGTTCCGCCTCGCGGACGGGGTGAGCTTCGTGCACGTGTCGGTGCACGAGGGCGACTCCAATCCGCTCAACCAGTCGAGCGCGTTCGCCGAGTTCCAGCGCGAGATCCGCGACCGCACCGTCGAGCCGCCAGTCGCGAGTGGCGCGACGCTGGTCGGCACGTACCGCTTCCTGACCGAGCCGGACGCCGCCGCGACATGACCGTGCCTCCCGCCGGACGCCGCCGCTCCGCTCCTCGCTGCGTTCCTCGCTGCGCTGCGGTACTCGCTGCGATGCTCACAGCGGCGGCCGGCTCGTGACCGTGCCTCCCGCCGGACGCCGCCGCTCCGCTCCTCGCTGCGCTGCGGTACTCGCTGCGATGCTCACAGCGGCGGCCGGCTCGTGACCGTGCCCCGCGCCGGGCGCGTCGTGCAGGGCATCGCCAGCGAGGACTTCGTCCGCCTCGCCGACTCGTTCCGGCGCGAGTTGCTGGCGCACTGCTACCGGATGGTGGGCTCGGTGCACGACGCCGAGGATCTCGTACAGGAGACGTACCTGCGGGCGTGGCGGTCGCATCAGGAGTTCGAAGGCCGCTCCTCGCTGCGCACCTGGCTCTACCGGATCGCGACGAACGCCTGCCTGACCGCCCTGGAACGCAGCGGACGCCGGCCGCTGCCGTCCGGGCTGGGCGGCCCGAGCGACGACCCGCAGGCGCCGATTCCGCCGCTGACCGAGGTGGCCTGGCTGCAGCCGATTCCAGACTCGCTGCTCGACGAGGCGCCGGACGACCCCGCGGCGATCGTGGCGTCGCGGCACAGCGTCCGGCTCGCGTTCGTCGCTGCCCTCCAGCATCTGCCGCCCCGGCAACGGGCCGTCCTGCTCCTGCGCGACGTGCTCGCGCTGCGTGCGGCCGAGGTCGCCGAGATGCTCGACACCACGTCTGTCGCGGTGAACAGCACCCTGCAGCGCGCGCGTGCTCAGCTCGCGCAGGTCAATCCGGCCGAGGACGAGACGGCCGAGCCGTCCGACGCCGAGCACCGCGAGCTGCTCGACAAGTACGTGGCCGCCTTCGAGAACGCCGACATGGCCGCTCTCGCGAAACTGCTGCGTGCCGACGCCGCGATCGAGATGCCGCCGATCGCCGTCTGGTTCAGCGGGCGCGACGTGCTGATCCGGTTCTTCGAGTCGCGGGTCTTCAGCGTTCCGCGCGGCTGGCGGATGCTGCGCACTCGCGCCAACGGGCAGCCGGCGGTGGCCACATACCTGCGCGACGACGACGGCGTCTTCCGCGCGCACGGCGTTCAACTGCTCGCGCTCGCGGCCGGCGGTATCCAGCGGATCACGGCGTTCCGGGACGTCAGTCTGTTCGCCAAATTCGGCCTGCCGCTCGTCCACGACGGCACCGACAGCTGAGAGCGACGTGCGTGTTCGCCGCACCCGTCGTCGTGCCGGCGCGCGCCCTGCCCGGGCGATCGCTCGCTCAGCGGGGCCGGCAGATACAGCCGCGGCTCAGCACCATGTTGAGTGTCGCTGCGCAATAGCGCAGCGCGGTCGCGTCGTGCTCGTCCTGCGAATGCGGGCACGACGCGCAGTAGGCGACGCCTTCGGTCTGCTCGACCTCGGCAACGTCAGTGGTGGTCGGGGGAGCTGGCATGTCTACGCCCAGAAAGACCCGTCAATAGGGTCGATTGCTGATCGCCGTGGGCGAGGCCGGCAGGACGCCAGCAATGGGGAGCCCCGGCACGTCCCACCGTACGCGGGTTGCTTGCCTGCCGCTCAATGACGCTCGATCAGCCGGGTGCTTCGCGGATATCGGCGTAGCGTCATGGACCACACCGAGCCCGTGGCCTGGAGCACCCCGGGGGAAACGTCCCTGCTATTCAGGAGTGCGAAATGCCCAAGAACAAAGGCGGCCGCGAGGTTCGCAAACCCAAGCAAGCCAAGAAACCGAAGGCCGCCGAGGCGTCCACGCTGATGGCCAAGGTGAACGACCCGAAGAAAGCGAAGTAACGCTCAGCTGAGGCTGACTAGTGCGTGGACATTGTCGCCGGGCAGTTGTCCGTCGATGACCGCCGTGACCTCGGTTTCGAGCAGGTCCGCCGCACCGCCGTACGCCGACAGGAACGGGGTGTCGGCGGCGTCGCGCCCGGTCGCGATGCGAACCAGGCTGGACCGCGGGGCGAGCAGCGTCGCATCGACCACGCGCCACTCGTCGCCTATCGCCGCCTCGGCAACGGCGTGGAAGTCCATCGGGTCGAGACCGGGCGCGTACACCGCCGCCATCCGCGCGGGCACGTCCAGCGCGCGCAGCAACGCGATGACCAGATGCGCGTAGTCGCGGCACACGCCCTGTCGCTTGAGCAGTGTGTCGACGGCGCCCTCGGTCGGGCCGCTGCTGCCCGGTACGTAGTACAGCTGCGATCCGGTCCATGAAGACACCGCGGCGAGCAGATCGGCGCCACCGCTGATCCCGGCGAACTCGGCGTGCGCGATCGGCGCGAGGCGGTCGGACTCGGCATAGCGGCTGGGACGCAGGTACGTCACGCGGTCGGCGTCGGTGACGGTGGGCCGCTGCGCGGTGCCCCGGATCGTCGCCGTGTAGTCGACGGTCAGCTCGCCCGGCCGCGGATCACCGATGTGGACGCGGCCCGCGGCCGGCACCTCCACCTCGGTCAGTTCGAGCGGCTTGCCGTCGCACGTGACGTCCAGGTGCTCCTCGATCCCGGCAGGCGCCATGCCGGACACCGCGACCTGCAGCACCAGGCGCAGCGGTTCGTGAACGCGCAGCACGAGACGGGCGCCAACGCGCCGGCAGGGATCGGCCATGCCGTCAGTATCGACGACCCGCGCCCGGTAGCGTGGCGCCGGTGGATCTCGGACTAAAGGGCAAGATCGCCGTGGTGACCGGCGCAAGCGCCGGCATCGGCCTGGCCATTACCCAGGCGCTCGTTGCCGAAGGCGTCCATGTGGTCGCCGGCGCGCGCAGCAGCAGCCCGGAGCTCAACGCACTCGGTGGCTCGGTCGAGGCGGTGACCGTCGACCTTGCGACCGCTGCCGGCCCGGCCGAACTCGTCACGGTCGCGCTCGCGCACGGCCGGCTCGACATCGTCGTCAACAACGTGGGTGTCGCCCCGATGCGGCTGACCGGCTTCCTCGACGTCACCGACGAGCAGTGGCTCGCCACGATGAACCTCAACCTGATGGCCGCGGTGCGGACCGTCCGCGCCGCACTGCCGGCGATGATCGCCGCGGGCCGTGGCGCCATCGTCACGACCAGCTCGGTCAACAGCTTCCTGCCGGATCCGGCCGTGATCGACTACAGCGCGTCGAAGGCGGCGCTCGCCAACTTCTCCAAGTCGCTGTCCAAAGAGGTCGGGCCACACGGCATCCGGGTCAACACCGTCAGCCCGGGCCCGGTCTCCACCTCGCTGTGGCTCGGCGCCGACGGCGTAGCCGCGACCGTCGCGCGGGCCACCGGCACCGACGCCAAGGCCGTCGCCGACGAGACGGCCAAGGAGATGGCGATCGGCCGCTTCACCCGTCCGGACGAGGTCGCAGACTTGGTCGTGCTGCTCGCCAGCGATCGCACCTCGAACGTCACCGGATCCGACTTCGTGATCGACGGCGGCTTCGTCACGACCCTGTAGGCGCGTCATTTGTAGTGGAAGCGGGCCTGCAGGATGACCAGGTCGTCGCCGTCTACGAGGTAGACCAGTCGGTGTTCCTCGCTGATGCGGCGAGACCAAGCGCCGGCAAGTAGATGGCGCAACGGCTCGGGTTTGCCGATGCCGTCTGTGGGGTCGCGCAGCGCGTCGTCGATGAGCCGGTTGATCCGTTTGAGCGTTGCCCGGTCCGTGCCGAGCCAGAATGTGTAGTCCTCCGAGCCGTGCGGGGTGAAGACCAGCCTCACCTGCTCAACTCGTGGGGCTCGCGCTGACCGGACCGAGCCTGTTGCAAGCTCTCCAGCAGACGCTTGGCGTTGGCGGGAACGCGCAGCAGCTGGGCGGTCTCCTCTAGCGCGTCGTAATCGGCTCGGGACAGCAGAACAGCGTCGCCGCGACGGGACGTGATCTCGATCGGGGTTCGGTCGTCATTGACCTGCTCGATAAGCGGGAACAGGTTCTTACGTGCCTCACTCGCGGTGATCGCCATTGAAGCTCTCCTGACGCTGATTGGTACAAGATACTGTACCACTCGCGATGGCTGTCACCACTCAGTCGGCAGAGGTTCGTGCGAGACGGAGACGGAATAGAGGGATGCGTTTCCATCGGCGAAATCGCGCGTGAGCAGCCGCTGGAGATCGTCGGCCTGTGCCTCGCCGGTGCCGTCCATTAATTCGACGGACTCGTGTGCGGCGACATCGTCAGGACCCCAACCGGCGATGTCGAATCCCGCTAGCCGCGGGTCATTCGCCGTGAGAGCCGCGGTTAGCTTGTCGTGCGCTCGCTCGACTGCCGCCGCTGAGTTAGGCACCTGGAATACCTCGATCACGTCCTTGCCGCCAGGCACAACCTGGGCAAGTGCGTCGAGATGCCGACAGCCATGGTCGACGAAACCGACGGCCACTCGACCGCCCGTCAATATCACCGGCCGGCCCGCTTCGTCCGGGTGTTGCTCGAGGTAATTCAGGACCGCCTCGAGGCGTTCCGGCGGATAGCTTGGCAGTCGCCCTCGGTCGCTGGGCGGCGAAGCGTCGGCAGGGATGTCTGCCGGCGGCGCGCTGAAGCAGCCGTCCTGATAACCGGAACTCCGAGGCGGTCTCGACATGATCATCCCCACGCCGACGAAGTGACAGTGCGGCCACGGCGCACCCTACAAGCAGGCCATCCGATCCCTATCGGCGCGCTTGACCTGGAGTCCGCTCTAACTCCTAGGGTGCGTGCTCATGAGCGTTTGGTTCGTGACCGGGGCATCGCGCGGCCTCGGCGCCGCAATCACCCGTGAGGCACTGTCGCGCGGTCACCAGGTGACTGCCACGGCGCGGGACGCCGATGCCCTGCGTCGCGCATTTGCGGAGTCGCCCGACGTGCTGCCCATGGCTGTGGACGTGACCGACGAGCGGCAGATCAACGCCGCGGTCGAGGCCACCGTCGAGCGGTTCGGCCGGATCGACGTCCTGGTCAACAACGCGGGCCGCGGTCAGGTCGGCGCCGTGGAAGAGGTGTCGGACGCGGCAGCGCGGGCGCTCTTCGAGCTGAACGTCTTCGGCGTGCTGAACGTCCTGCGCGCCGCCTTGCCGACATTGCGCGCCCAGCGATCCGGACATGTGATCAACATCGGCTCGGTCGGCGGCTTCGCGACGGCGCCCGGGGTGGGCCTCTACGGGGCGACGAAGTTCGCACTGGAGGGACTGTCGGAGGCGCTGCGCGGCGAGCTGGCGCCGTTGGGCATCAATGTCACCGTCGTCGAACCGGGTGGCTTCCGCACCGATTTCCTCGACAGCTCGAGCCTGCAGATCGAGCCGACCGTCATCGCCGACTATGCGGCCAGCGCCGGCGCGACTCGCGAGACGATCGTGACGTACAACCATCTCCAGCGCGGCGACCCGGCGCGGGCGGCTGCGGCGATCGTCGACGTGACCGAGATCGACGAGCCCCCTCTGCGCCTGCAGCTGGGCGCCGACAGCATCGAGCGGATCGAGGTCAAGCTCGATCTTGTTCGGCGCGAGCTGGACCAGTGGCGCAGCGTCGCCCTGTCGACCGACCACGCCGACGCCGACGTGTCCTGATCGCCGCGCGCCTGTGATCACCTGCGTTTTCCATACCGCCGACGGTGCGCGGTCCGCAGGTGATCACGAGCGCTGAGCCCGGCGACACGCGGTCAACCACCGCCGCACCCGCCGGATGAAGTCATCCGCGTCTCGCAGCTCGGACGGGACGATGTGGATGACCGAGTAGCCGCCCGTCTCGAGCTCCGCGTGACGACGCAGCGTCGCCTGCCAGTCTCGCGGCGAGAAATGGTAGTCGCGACTGTCGATCTCGAGGATCGCCCACAGCTCGCGCCACAAGAAGTCGGCCACATAGCGCCTCGCTCCGACGATCACCACCGCGTTCTGCTCGAACGCCGGCACTCGCGCGGCACGCAGTAGCGACGACGCTCGTGCCTCGGGTGCCGAAGCCGCGCCGAGCGTGACTTCATGCACCGCGCGGCGGAGCAGCGCGCTGCCGTTGCGCCGCCCGGCGCGCGACTCCTCGGCGATCGCGTCGATGGCACAGAAGCCACGCTGCACTGCCTCGGCCACCACGGCCCGCACGTCGTCCAGGTATCGCAGTGAGCGGGCGTGGTCTGCCACCGCGCGCTCGACCGGAGCGAGTGGCGGCCCTGGGCGCAGTGTCGGCGACGGCAGGCGCGCGGTGTGCCGGAACGTGACGCGGCCGAAGCTGCGGACGCCGCTTCCGTCACGCACCAGCACAAGCTCGCGCTGCGGCGTGCCGACGGTGCGCAATCCGTACGCGTGCAGCGCTGCGGCACCCGACGCGATCGCTCCCGGCCCGCCGCGAAGGACCGCGGCATAGAGGCGATCGGACGCGGTCGGTGGCGGCTGCGTCAGGTATACCCCTGGCAGCAGGCGGCACCATCGTCGCGACGCGACCCGCCGTGCGATGACCCGGTCGGAGTGCCCGTGCGCGTGGGCGTCGCGACGGGTCACGATGCGCGGCAAGGCCGTGGGATCGAGTAGCGGAACCTCGTCGTCGAGCCAGGCTGGGAACTCCATCCGGCCATGCTGGCGCCCGAGACCGGTTCGGTGGACTTGTGTTCGGGAATCTGTGGATATCGGGACGTTGCGGGCGTGATCACCTGCGGATCGCGTACCGGCGACGGTCTACGAACCGCAGGTGATCATGACGATGCATGAGCCGGACGTGGCGTCGGCAGGGTTACACCCGGGTTGGCGCGCCGGTCGACTCGCGGACGACCAGCTGGCAGGGCATCGTGTGCACCCCATGGGACGGGTCGCCCTCGATGGCGGCCAGCAAGCGGTCCGCGGCCGAGTGGCCCAGCTGGGTCAGGTTGAGGTCGATCGTAGTGAGCGGCGGGCGGCAGTTCTCGGCCATGACGTCCCAGTTGTCGTAGCCGACCAGGGCGACCTGCGCCGGGACGTGATGGCCGAGCTCGCGCAACACGTCGGCCACTCCGCGCGCGATCTGGTCGGATCCGCAGAAGATGGCGTCGACGTCCGGGTCTGACCGCAGCAGGATGTGCGTCGCCTGCCGCCCCCACTCCTCGCTCCACACGCCGTGCAGGACTGCACCGCCGGCGAGTTCGTGACCCGCCCGGGCGAGTGCGTCGACCGCTCCCTTCGCCCGTAGACGCGCCGCCAGGAAGCGCTCCGGCCCCGTGATGTGCCCGATGCGGGTGCGCCCGCCCGCGAGCAGGTGCTCGACGGCCAGCCGGCCGCCCTGCTCGTCGTCGGGGATCAGCGAGCAGTCCGAAGGATCGGTCGACTGGGTCATCGCGTAGACGACGGGCACCGTGACCTTGACGTCGATCGGCGGACGCTCGTCGGTTCGCCGGCCGGTGATGATGATGCCGTCGACCCGCCGGGCGAGCAGGCTGCGGATGTAGTGCTGCTCGCGGATCGCGTCGCCGCGGCCGTCGCAGAGGAACACCGAGATCTGACCGGCGCCGAGCGCGTCCTCGGCACCCAGCATGATCGGGATGGTGAAGCGTCCGAAGCTGTCGGTCGTGATGAGTCCGACGGTGAAGCTGCGGCCCGACAGAAGGCCCCGCGCGAGCGCATTGGGCTGAAACCCCAACTGCTCCGCAGCGGCGAGCACGCGCTCGCGGGTCTGCTCGCGCAACTGCCCGCGGCCGTTGAGGGCCTTGGACGCGGTGCCGATCGACACCTGCGCCAGCGCGGCCACGTCGGCGATCGTCGACTGCCCCCGGCGCGCCCTCACGGAAAGTTACTTTCCGGTCCCATGTGCTCCGCCTTCATCGGACGAGGATAGCGTGAGCTGTCGAAGATATCCCTTTGGAAACAGCATTGTGTACGTTCACATTTTCTGGCGCCAGACCGTTGACTTCGTTCTTGGCCTGGTCTAGCGTTCCGGCCGGGCAAAGGGTTTCCGGAATGTTTCGGCGCCGCCCGAGACCTTACTCACGCTGCGTTGAGGAGGGCAACAGGTGTCCGCAGGGCAGTTCGGCCGACGCACTTTCTTGAAGACGACGGGAGCGGCCACCGCGGGAGCGATCGTCGCCACGAGCCTGCCGACCCCAGCAGATGCCGCGCCCGCTGGCAGCGCCGCCGCGGTCGGATTCAGCAGCGACGGCAACCCGTTCATCACGAACATCTACACGGCCGATCCGGACGCCCTCGCGGACAACGGCCGGCTCTACGTCGACACCGACCGTGACCAGGCGCCGCTCGGCGCCAACGACTTCGTGATGACCGCCAGTGGCGACGCGACCGACGCACATGAAGTGCTCGACGCTGACTTCGTTGGCGAGTTCAACGACCTGCACGACGACCGCGATCTCACCGACGCGCAGGCCGAGGAGCTCGTCACCCAGGCCGAAGAGCTCGTCACCTCTGCGACCTTGCTCAGTTCGACGATCCTGCAGTCCACGTCCTCCTAAGACCCCCCACTCGACAGGAGTGACCATGTCACGACGACCTGCAAAGGCGTTCCGCAGCAAGTTCCGGAAGGCACTTGTCATCGGAATCGCGTTCACGGTGACATTCGCACTCAGCGCGGGCGTAGCTCGATCGGAGCCGGCTGCGCAGTCCCTCGGCTCCCCACCGTTCACCGGCTCGGACACCCCGATTCCGGCCGAGCCGGCGCCGTTCGACCCGGCGAAGAGCAGGCTCCAGGCGATCTACGACGCCGACGTCGCGGCCGGCGGCACGTCGTACTGGTTCGACCGCATCCTCGCCCGCCCGTTCTCCGACGCCATCGGCGAGGACTCGCTGATGACCCGCGGCCGTGCGCTGTTCATGTACACGCACAACCCGTCGGCGCTCGGCTTCGCCTCCGCCGGTGCCAACAACAACGGCGACGGCGGGCAGGGCAACGGCTGGGCGTACCGGCAGCCGCTGGCGGTGACGAACCCCCCGACGCTGCGGAACCTGTACACGATGAGCCTGTCCGGCGACCCGTTGACCGAGGACACTTCGCAGCGGGTGCAGTACCCGAGCTACTTCTCCGCCACCTTCACCCGGTCCGACCTCAGGGTCGCGGAGAAGAAGTTCATCACCGACAACAACGTCGCGGTCACCGACCTGACACTGACGAACACCGGCAGCTCGCCGGCGACGACCACAGTCACGGCAACCTCGCCGGTCGCGACCACGCCGTCCGCGGACGGCACGGAGCTGGCCGGCGTGGTCGCCATCCGGTACGGACTCACGACGATCTTCCCGCGATTCAGCGGCGACGGCTTCACCGTCAGCGGCACGAACCTCACCCGTACGGTCAACCTCGACCCCGGCGCGTCGGTGAGCCTCAAGGTGCAACTCGGCGCGATCGCGAACGAGATCCCCGCGTCGGCCACGGACTACCAGCGTTACCGCGGCTACGACCCGCAGACGGCATGGCTGGCGCAGATGCGCGAGTACAACAAGTTCTGGGTCGACAACGTGCCTTACCTCGACATCCCCGACAAGAACGTCGAGAAGGTCTCCTACTACCGCCTGTGGGAGAACCGCTTCAACATGTTCGACGGCAACATCCCCGGGAACGACTATCAGTACCCGGCCGACCTCGAAGGCGCGTTCGGCTACAACAACCAGATCTCGCTGACCGTTCCGATGCGGCTGCAGGACCTGCAGTTCTACCGGGACCCGCTCTACTCGTACGGCCCGTGGCTCTCGCAGGGCGAGGAATCCGGCTGCCTGGCCTTCCACGATCAGCCCGGTAACACAGGGAACTGGAACAACACCTACGAGCAGTGGACCGCCGAGCAGGCCTGGCAGAGCTACCTGGTGCACGGCGGCCCCAAGTCGGTCGTGGCGAACCTTGCCAAGTACGCCGAGTGCGACGTGAAGGGGACGCTCGCCAAGTTCGACACGAACGGCAACGACCTGATCCAGTACACGTCCGGCACGCTGCCCGGCAACGATGCCGACTCGGTCGCCTTCAAGTACTACGGCACGCGGTCGCAGGACCGCACTGAGAGCTCGTACTGGCACTCGGGTGCCAAGGCCGCCGCCGCCGAGTACCGACTGCTCGGCAACGAGGCCAAGGCCGCGGAGATGGACGCCATCGCCCAGAAGATCAAGGACTCGATCCTGAACAACCTGTGGGCCGACGGGCCGGTGACCAACGCTCCCGACACCCCAGGCGGCCAGGCGACCGGACCGCGCGTGCCCGGCAAGATCGGCAACGCGGTCAAGCTCAACGGCAGCACCGAGTACGTCGACCTGCCCGACGGCATCGTGAGCGGGCTGTCCGACTTCACCGTATCCGCGTGGGTCAACCCCGCCGCGAACCAGACCTGGTCACGCGTCTTCGACTTCGGCACCGGCACGACGTTCAACATGTTCATGACCGTCAACGCCGGCGGGTCGGGCCTGCGGTTCGCCATCACCACCGGCGGTGGCGGCGCCGAGCAGCAGCTCACCGGCGGCGGGCTGTTGCCGCTGAACACCTGGTCGCACGTGGCGGTGACGCTGTCCGGCACCACCGGCACGCTGTACCTGAACGGCAACCCGGTCGCGACGAACTCGAACATGACGCTGCACCCGTCGAGCCTCGGCAACACGAACCAGAACTGGATCGGCCGCTCGCAGTACGGCGACCCGTTGCTCAATGCGACCGTCGACGACTTCGCGATCTACGGCCACGCGCTTTCGGCGTCCGAGATCGGCACGCTGGCCGGCGCCACGCCGGCCGCCGGCGACGTCGCCGACTACAAGTTCGACGAGGACTCCGGCGCGACCGCGATCGACTCGTCACCCAACGGCCGCAACGCGACGATCGTCTCGCCGGTCAAGCCGACGCTCACCTGCCCCGGCAAGGTGTTCCTGCAGCGCGACCTCAGCACGGGCAACCTGGTCTGCTGGAAGGATCAGCAGAACTTCGCACCGTTCATCGACGGGATCCCGCCGAACACCTCGAACTACACGCAGGCGCTGCGCTACTACGCCGATCCGAACGAGTTCCCGCTGTTCCCGGTGTACACGGCCAACCAGGCCGACACCGCCGCCGACGTCGCGTGCGACGCGTGCAGCCACGGCAGCAACAACTTCTCCAACATCAATGAGACGTTGCAGGCCCGGCTGTTCTCCAAGGCGCTGCGCGACTACCCGTCGCAGTACATCACGCCGGACATGTACCGGCAGATGATCGAGTGGCAGGCGTGGAACGAGGACATCGACGGCGACAACCGGTTCCCGGACAACAACGAGTTCTTCTTCGACTGGGACCCGACCACGCAGACCCTGGGCCGGTCGTTCATCCACCACGACGTGCTCGGCTCGTTCAACTGGATGATGTACCAGGACGTCGCGGGCCTGCAGGCGCGCCTGGACAATCAGGTCGAGCTGTGGCCGATCGACATGGGCCTCGATCACTTCACGGTCAACAACATGAGTTACCACGGCAGCAACATCACGATCGTGTGGCAGCGGCCCGGCGGTAAGCAGTACTACGCGGCGGCGCCAATGGGCTACTCGCTCTACGTGGACGGTCACCGCGCATTCACCGTGGACGACCTGGCGCACCTGACCTGGAACTCGGCGACCGGTGTGGTCAGTGCGCCTGGGGCGCACGTGGTGTTCAACGCCAAGGTGCCGCTGCTCGCGGCCGACCAGGTCAGCCTGTCTGGCAACGCGCGGGTGACCGACTCCCTCCAGAAGGCAGGCATCGACCTCACCGGCGCGCCCGGCTCCGGCTCGACGATCAACCTCGCCAAGGGGAAGACGGCGTCCGCCTCGTTCACGACGACCAGCCCGGCGTCCCGGGCCACCAGCCCGGCGAACGCGGTGGACGGGTTCACGATCAGCGGCCTTCCGGTGACCCAGGGCTCCTACGTCGGCACCAACCCGATCTGGGGTGACAACGGCTCGCCCAACGCGCAGGACTCGCTCCAGGTCGACCTCGGCGCGCCTACCAGGCTGAACGACGTCAAGCTGTACTTCTACAGCAACAAGCAGTTCGGCGGCACCTGCGCCGGAGCGCCGTGTGGCAACACCTATCGAGAGCCTGCGGCGTACACCGTGCAGTACTTCAACGGGTCGGACTGGGTCGACATACCCGGCCAGACGAAGTCACCGGCGACACCGATGCCGAACTACAACGAGGTCAAGTTCGCGCCGCTGGTCGCCCAGCAGATTCGGGTGCTGATGACCCGCCAGGCCGGCTTCGGGGTCGGGCTGACGGAGGTGCAGGCGTTCGACCTCGAGTCGGTGGCGGCGCAGGTCGGCAGCGTCAATACCTACATCGCGGGACTGCCGGTGGCCGGCGGCGTCATGAACTCACTCACGTCGCAGCTCAGCCAGGTGCTGTCGTTGTATCAGCGCAACAACAAGGCCGGAGCCGTCAGCGTCCTGAGCGACTTCATCACGCACGTGAACGACCTGCGAAGCGAGGGAGTGCTGACCGCCGACCAGGCGACCTTCCTGGTGGCTTCGGCGAACGCGATCACGTCGCACGTCCAGGAGTGAGGAGGCTGATCAGCCCTGTCGCGCCGCGCGATAACGTCGCGGCGCCCGAAGCAACCGAGAAGAGATGATGTGTGAGCAGTAACGATGGCTGATGAACGCTATGTGATCGGAGTCGACTTCGGCACCCTGTCCGGACGCGCCGTGGTGGTCCGCGTCGAGGACGGGACGGAGGTCGGGAGCGCCGTGCACGAGTACGCCCACGGCGTGATCGACGCGCAGTTGCCGGGCAGGAATCGCGACCTGCCCGGCGACTGGGCGTTGCAGGACCCGGACGACTGGCTGGCCGTCCTCGCGACCGCAGTGCCCGACGCGGTGGTGCGCAGCCGTGTCGATCCGCGCCGGATCATCGGCATCGGCACCGACTTCACCGCCTGCACGGTGCTGCCGACGACTGCGGACGGGACGCCGCTGGCCAAGCTGGACGCCTGGCGCGACCGCCCGCACGCCTGGCCCAAGCTGTGGAAGCACCACGCCGCCCAGGCGCAGGCCGACCGCATCACGCGGCTCGCGCACGAGCGTGGCGAGCCGTGGATCGCGCGCTACGGCGGGCGGATCTCCAGCGAGTGGCAGTTCGCCAAAGCGCTGCAAGTGCTCGAGGAGGACCACGAGGTCTACGCGGCAACCGAACGCTGGATCGAGGCAGCGGACTGGATCATCTGGCAGCTGACCGGCCGCGAGACGCGCAACGCGTGCACCGCGGGCTACAAGGGCATCTACCAGGACGGCGCGTACCCGTCCGAGGAGTACCTGGCCGCGCTCAACCCGGCATTCGCTGATTTCGCCCGCACCCGCCTGGAACATCCGCTGTCGCCGCTGGGTTCCGCCGCCGGGACGCTCCGCGAGTCGGGGGCGCAGCTGACCGGCCTGCCCGAGGGCATCACTGTGGCCGTCGGCAACGTCGACGCGCACGTCACCGCTCCCGCTGCTCAGGTCGTCGAGCCCGGGCAGATGCTGGCCGTCATGGGCACCTCGACCTGCCACGTCATGTCGTCGGGCGTCCTGGCCGAGGTGCCCGGCATGTGCGGCGTCGTCTACGGCGGCATCGTCGCCGGGCGCTACGGGTACGAGGCCGGGCAGAGCGGCGTCGGCGACATCTTCGCCTGGTGGGTCGACAACGGCGTCCCGCCCGCGTACGCCGACGCGGCGGCCGCACGCGGGCTCGGCATGCACGAGTACTTGACCGAACTGGCTGCGGCTCAACCGGTCGGCGCGCACGGGCTGATCGCGCTCGACTGGCTCAACGGCAACCGGTCGGTGCTCGTCGACCACGAACTGTCCGGGGTCGTCGTCGGGCTGACCCTGGCGACGCGTCCCGAGGACGTGTACCGCGCGCTGCTGGAGTCCACGGCGTTCGGCACCCGCCGGATCATCGAGGCGTTCGAGGAGTCCGGCATCCCCGTCGAGGAACTCGTCGTCGCCGGCGGGCTGCTCAAGAACGAGTTCCTGATGCAGGTCTACGCCGACGTCACCGGCCGGCCATTGAGCGTCGCGGACTCCGCGCAGGGACCCGCGCTCGGTTCCGCGATCCACGCCGCGGTGGCCGCCGGCGCGTACGACGACGTGCCCACCGCGGCCAAGACAATGGGACGCGCGCGCCCCGCCGTCTACCGTCCGGACTCCGATCGCGGGCGCCGTTACGACACGCTCTACGCGGAGTACCGCCGGCTGCACGACTACTTCGGCTACGGCGAGCACGACGGCGGCAACGACGTGCTGCATCGCCTGCGCCGTATGCGCAACGAGGCGGGATGAGACAGCGATGACGCCGACGATCGAACAGGCCCGCCACGACCTCGTCGCGCTGCATCGCGAGCTCGTCCGCTACGGGCTCGTCGTCTGGACGGCGGGCAACGTGTCGTCCCGTGCGCGCGGACGGGCCGGCGACGTGCTGGTGATCAAGCCGTCCGGCGCCTCCTACGACGAGCTGAACGCCGACGCGATGATCGTCTGCGACCTCGACGGCAACGTTGTCGAGGGCGAATTGGCGCCGTCGAGCGATACGGCCGCGCACGCGTACGTGTACCGCAAGATGCCGCACGTCGGCGGCGTCGTACACACGCACTCGACCTACGCGTCGGCCTGGGCCGCCCGCGGCGAGCCAATCCCGTGCGTGCTGACCGCGATGGCCGACGAGTTCGGCGGACCCGTCCCGGTCGGCCCGTTCGCGCTGATCGGCGACGACTCGATCGGGCGGGGCATCGTCGAGACCCTGGACGGTCAGCGCTCACCGGCCGTCCTGATGAAGAACCACGGCGTGTTCGCCATCGGGCGAGACGCACGCGCAGCCGTCAAGGCCGCCGTGATGTGCGAGGACGTGGCGCGCACCGTGCACGCCGCGCGGCAACTCGGCGAGCTCGTGCCCATTGCGAGCGCCGACATCGACCGGCTCTACCAGCGCTATCAGAACGTCTATGGCCAGAAGGGAACGCCATGAATGAGCCCCGCGCCAAACGCGGTAATCGACTTCGTGTCGGTCTGAGCGGCCCTCTCCGTCCGGAGAGCCGTCATCCCTGGAAGGGGGAGGAATGATCACCACATCAACGTCCGCCGGTCACCGCCGGCGTGGCGTGCTCGCCGGCTCGATCGCACTCGTGGCGGTTCTGGCCTTAGCGGCTTGCCAGAGTGGCGGCAAGAAGGGCTCGGGTGGTGGCGGGACCGCTGCGACTGACGACGGCACCACGCTGACCTTGTGGACGCGCGCCCCGACGCAAGCCTTCACCCAGTCGCTGGTCGACGCGTACAACAGCAGCCACAAGAACAAGGTCAAGCTCACCGCGTTCCCGGCAGACTCCTACCAGCAGAAGGTGGCCTCGGCGGCGGGCGCCAAGCAACTGCCGGACATCCTCGCCTCCGACGTGGTGTACGCGCCGAACTACGCGTCGAAGGGCATCTTCGCCGACATCACCAACCGGGTGAACGCCCTGCCGTTCAAGGACAAACTGGCCCCGGGGCACGTGAAGGCGGCGACGTTCGACGGCAAGATCTACGCGGTGCCGCACGACCTCGACATGTCGGTGCTGTTCTACAACAAGGTTCTCTTCCAGAAGGCCGGCCTCGATCCGAACACGCCGCCGACCACGATGCAGGAGGTGTACCAGGACGCCGTCAAGATCAACAAGCTGGGCGGGGGAATCCACGGCTACTTCTTCGGTGGCGACTGCCCCGGCTGCATGCTGTTCACCACCTGGCCGATGATCTGGGCGGACGGCGGCTCGGTCATCAACGACAAGGGTGACGCGTCCACCATCGCCAGCCCGCAAGCCGCGGACGTCTACACCCTGTACCGCAAGATGTTCAGCGAGGGCATCACGCCCGCGAGCGTGAAGTCGGAGAACGGCCCGACCTGGACCCAGGCGTTTACCGACGGCAAGATCGGCATCCAGCCGTTCGGCACGACGGCGTTGCAGTTGATGAAGGAAGGCCCGGCCCTGCAGGCTGGGGTAGCGCCGATCCCGGGCGTGAACGGCGGCAAGTCGTCCTTCATCGGCGGTGACGTCATCGGCACCACTGCGACGAGCAAGCACGCTGACCAGGCGTGGGACTTCATCTCCTGGACGTTGTCGGACAACGCGCAGGTCGAGGTCGTCGCCAAGAACAAGAACGCGACCGTGCGGACTGACCTGGCCAGCAACAAGTACTCCGCGCAAGACCCGCGGCTGGTCACGTTCAACCAGCTGTCCTCGTTCGGCCAGACCCCGATCTCGGTGAACTTCGGTGCGACGTACAACGACCCGAACGGTCCGTGGACCTCGACGGTGTTCGACGCCGTGTTCGGCAACCAGGATCCGGCCGCCGAGCTACAAAGCCACAACGACAAGATCAGCCAGTCGTTGGCCGGCGGAAGCTGAACGTCGATCGCGCAACATTTGGCTGCGTCAGGCCGCCAAATGTTGCGCGATCCGGAAGGAGGAACCGGTGACGGCCCAGGTTTACGTGACCACCGAGCGCCGCGCCCCGGCGCCGCCTCGCGTGCGCCGTCGTCGTTCGCCGTTGCAGCGCAGGCGTGGGCGCATGGGCGCGCTCTACGCCGCACCGATGGCGGCGATCGTCGCCGTCCTGTTCATCATTCCGCTGGGCCTGATGTTTTGGATGTCGGTGAACGACTGGCCGCTGCTCGGCGCATCGAGTCCGAACGGGCTGAAGAACTACCACGTGCTCTCCGACCAGTTGCTGGTCGACGCGATCTGGTTCACGGTCAAGTACACGATCGTGCTCAGCCTGATCTCGTTCGGCCTCGCGCTGCTTGTGCAGGAGCGGCGGTACGGCGTTGGCTTCTTCCGAAGCGTGTTCTTCCTGCCGTCGGCGGTCGGCCTCGCCTCGGCGAGCCTGCTGTTCTACAGCCTGTTCGTCAACGACGCGTCGCCGCTGAACACGGTCGCCCGGTGGCTGCACCTGACGAACGGCACGGTCAACTGGCTCGGCACGTCCAATCACGCGCTCGAGTCGGTCGTCGGCATGATCACCTGGCGGTTCGCCGGCTTCTACATGCTGATCCTGATGACGGGCCTGCAGGCGATCGACCCGCAGCTGTTCGAGGCGGCCCGTACCGATGGAGCGAATCGCTGGCAGATCATGCGGAGCATCACGTTGCCACTGCTTCGTCCGACGATCGCGTTGATGCTCATCCTGTCGATCACCGGCTCGCTGCTCGCATTCGACCAGTTCTTCATCCTGACCGGCGGGCGACAGCACACGGCAACGGCCGTGATCGCCATCTACCGGCAGGCGTTCATCCGTCAGGACCTCGGCGGCGCGGCCGCGATCTCGGTGGTGGTGCTCCTCGTCCTGCTCGTCATCAACGGTGCGCAGTTGTTCATCCTGCGGCGCAACGAGAACAAGTGAGGAGGTGACGCCATGTCCCGGCGCACCGGCGCGGTAGCCCGCAACACCGGCTTCTACTCGACCTCGGCCGTGCTCGCGGTGTTGTTCCTCTTCCCCATGGTGTGGACGCTCTACTCGTCCGTGCACGGGCAACAGGCAACCAACGGCGCCGACGCCCAAGGTTTCGGCCTCGCCAACTACCGGCGGTTGTTCGACTACGGCGCAGGCATCAGCACCTACCTGATCAACAGCGTCGTCGTCTCGCTGATCACGGTGGTGGTCACCGTCGTCGTCACGACGTTCGGCGGCTACGCGATTGCCCGGTTCACGTTTCCCGGGAAGAACCTGCTGTTCCTCGTCACGCTCGCGATCCTGATGGTCCCGTACACGACGATCCTGATCCCGCTGTATGTCTTCCTGGGCTGGATCCACCTGCAGGACTCGCTGCTCGGACTCGCGCTCGTGCTCGCCGTCTTCCAGTTGCCGTTCGGCCTGTTCATGATGCGCAACTCGTTCGAGGCATTGCCGATCGAACTCGAGGAGTCGGCACTGATCGACGGCTGCAGCCCGACAGGTGCGTTGCGCCGCGTCCTGTTGCGCGGCGTCACACCCGGCTTGGTGACCGTCGGGCTGTTCGCGTTCCTCGCTTCGTGGAACGAGTTCGTCGCGCCGCTGATCTTCCTGACCAACGGCGACAGGTTCACGTTGACCCTCGCGCTGTTCAACCTGCAGTCCGGCAACAGCAACGTCGTCGACTTCGGCGCCCTGCAGTCCGGCGTGGTGATCGCGGCCGTGCCCTGCATCGTGATCTTCCTGTTCCTGCAGCGGTTCTACGTCCGCGGCTTCAGCTCGGGCGCAGTCAAGGGTTGAGCCCCTGCCGGCTCGGCCGGCCCTACCGGAAGGTGCCGTCTCACGTGACCTCGGCAAGCATCTCGTCGGCCGACACGCCCACAAGGCAGTCGGCTCGACCACGGATACCCGGGCCGGCCGCGCCCACCGCGAACGCCCTGGCGGCTCTGTCGCCGCTCGGCCTCGACGCGATCGCGTTCGATCCCGAGGGGCATCTCGGCCGCTGGCAGCAACTCAACGCGAACGCCACGTTGCCGCACTGCATCGACAACCTCGAATCGAGCGGTGCTCTGGGCAACGTGCGCCATGTCGCCGACCATTCGGGCGAGCCGTTCATCGGCATGTGGTTCGCCGACTCCGACGTGTACAAGACACTCGAAGGCGCGTCGTGGCAATCGGCTCGCGAGGACGGCGCCGCGCGGGGATTCGTCGACAGCACGGCCGCGCTTCTTGCTGCGGCCCAGGACGATGACGGCTATCTCAACACCTGGTTCCAGCTCGCTCACCCGGCCGATCGCTGGCGCGACCTACGGTGGGGGCACGAGATGTACTGCGCGGGACATCTGATCCAGGCGTCCGTGGCTGCCGCTCGCACCGGAGCGAGCTCTGAGCTGCTGGCCGTCGCGTCCCGGTTCGCGGACCTGCTGGTCTCGCGGTTCGGCGCGGACGGTCAGACCGTCATCTGCGGGCATCCCGAGATCGAGACGGCCCTGGTCGAGCTGTTTCGCGAGACCGGCAAGCAGGCTTACCTCGATCTGGCCGCGCGGATGATCGACCTTCGCGGGCACGGGACGCTGGACCGGCACAGCACGGCGACCGACATCTCCGATCGCGGCTTCGGCCTGCAGTACTTCCAGGACCACGAGCCGGTGCGTTCGGCCACGGCGGCGACCGGCCACGCCGTTCGCCAGCTGTACCTCGAGGCCGGTGTTGTCGACGTCGCCGTCGAGTCGGGCGACGCCGAGCTGCTCGCCGCGTCGGAACGGATCTGGGACGACCTGTTCGCCACGAAGACCTACGTCACCGGTGCGCACGGCTCGCGCCACCGCGACGAGGCGATCGGCGACGCCTACGAGCTGCCGCCCGATCGGGCCTACGCCGAGACGTGCGCCGCGATCGCCAGCTTCCACTGGAACTGGCGCCTGCTGCTCGCAACAGGCCGCCACCGCTACGCCGACGAGATGGAACGAGTCCTGTACAACGCGATTGCGGGATCGACCGCGCTCGACGGCAAGCATTACTTCTACTCGAACCCGATGCAGCTGCGTCCCGGGCACGACGGATCGGACGAGGACGCCCCCTCGCACCGCTTGTCCTGGTACGGCTGCGCGTGCTGCCCGCCCAACCTGTCCCGGCTGCTCGCGTCGCTGAACGGGTACGCAGCAACGACGGATGCGTCCGGCGTGCAAGTGCATCTCTACTCGCCGGCGACGATCCGGGCCGGGTCGGTCGTGCTGCGGGTCAGCACGTCCTACCCGTGGGACGGCCGCGTCGAGGTGGCCGTCGAGAGCGCGGAGTCCGGCGAGCCGTGGACGCTCGCGCTTCGCGTCCCGGCCTGGTGCGCCGGCGTCCGCGCATCCGTCGACGGCTCGCCGATCGACGTCGATGTCGACGACGGCTACCTACGGGTGCGCCGCGAGTGGCGCGTGGGTATGTCCGTCGTGCTCGAGCTCGACATGCCGGCTCGGCTGATCGCCGCGCATCCTCGCGTGGACGCCGTGCGCGGATGCGTCGCCTTCGCGCGCGGGCCCCTCGTCTACTGCGTGGAGCAGGCCGACCTCGACGCGGACATCGCGCTCGACGACGTGCGGGTTGACGGGGCCGCACCGCCCGTGGCGGTTGCCCGCGACGACGTCCTCGACGTGCCGGTCGTGATCCGTGCCCGGGCCGTCGTCGCGTCCGCGCCGCCGGCGCTCTACCCGGACTGGGCGGGGCCGGGCGGCGCGTCCGCACCGTTCGAACTCACCGCGATTCCCTACTACCGCTGGGCGAACCGTGAGCCCGGCCCGATGCGCGTGTGGGTGCCGATAGCTACGTGAGGACGACGGTCTTGATGCCGTTGCGTTGCACGGCGTCGGCCATCGCCTCGGCCGCCTTGTCGAGGGGGTACCGGTCACTGACGATTCGATCGACGTCGACCGCTCCGGCGCTGACCAGCGCGATCGCCCGCTCGTAGACCTCCCTCATCCGGCGGACCACGACGAAGCTCAGCCCCTTGCGCCTCGCCGCCGAGGCGACGAACGAGGTGCGGTCGTCGTCGGGAATGCTGGCGAGGACGACACGTCCGCCCGGCCGGACCATGTCGATGGCAACCGCGATCGCTTCGTCGGTGCCGGCCAGCTCGACCGCGACGTCGACGCCGTAACCGGCCGTCACGGCGGCGGCCGCGTCGGCTGCCTCGGCGGGCGAGACGGCGGACGTCGCGCCCAGCACGCTCGCCAGTGCACGGCGGTGGGCCAGCGGCTCGACGGCGACGACCGCGATCGCCCCGGACCGGAATGCGAGCTGTACGGCGATCAGCCCGATCGGGCCGCAGCCGACGACGGCGACGGCGGACGCCAGCCGCAAGTGCGCGAGGTCGAGCGAGTGGATCGCGACGCCAACGGGTTCGAGCAGCGCACCGCCGACCTCGTCGATCGAGTCAGGCAGGGCGTGCAGGCGGTGCGTCGGCCAGCACAGGTACTCGCGCATGCCGCCGTCCGTGCTGCCGTGCCCGGCGAAGACGATCCGCTCGCACAGGTTCGGGTTGCCGGCCCGGCACGAACGGCACTCGAAGCACGGCACGGCCGGGTCGATCGCTACCCGCTCACCGCGCCTTGGCCCGGCCGCGATCACTCCGGCCATCTCGTGGCCGAGCACCAGCGGTGTGGTGAGCCTGGCGTCGCCGATCCCGCCCTCGGTGAACCAGTGCAGATCGGACCCGCAGATGCCTACAGCGCCGACCCGTACCAGGCTCTCGGTCGGTGCCGGAGCCGGCACCGGCTCGTCGTGAACCTCCATTGCCCCAGCACCGTGCAGCCGCGCTACCTTCATGCCACTCCAGACTCGATTTGATGCGACCGGCACATTCTCCCCGCTCGCCGCTATTGCCTCGAACTCGACCTGTCAACCTCGCACTGTCGGGAATCGAGACTCGACAGCCCGACAAATTGTCTGCAGACCACTGAAATACTGCCGTATTGTATTGCGCGAACCCTTGACATTCGGACATTCGACGTTCAATAATTCTCGATTGAGAACGTTAACATTCTGAACCCTTTCCACGGCGCATCCGCGCGAACGCGCTCGGAATCGGCGATGTCGGCTGCACGCATCTTCGCCTTGCTCCAGATCCGCATCGACAACAAACAGGACGGATGAAGCTGATCCGGATCGTGTCCCACAGCCGGCTGCGGCCGATATCGGGCCGATGGCACCGGCAACCGCGCACCGATTTCGCGTTCGAGCCTGCTGCCGCGCAACGCGGGTATCCGGCCGCAATCTCACCCGAGCCAGAAGAGGAGAACCAGCTATGAAAGACATCTCGCGACGCGACGCTCTGCGGTTCGGCGCCCTGGCCGCTGCTGTTCCGACGGCGCTCGCCCTTGCCCCGACGGTCCGAGCCAAGGCGCAAACCGCGGCCGAGGCTGGCCCGGCATCCGCGCTGCAGCACGAAGTCCCGATTCCGCAGAGCTGGACGGTGCGGCCGTTCGCGAATAGTCAGGTCAGTCTGGCGACGAGCATATTCACCGCGCACCGCGACGAGATCCTGAATTTCCTCGGCAATTACCCGGTCGACAATATGCTGTTCAACTTCCGCGCGAATGCGGGGCTCGACACCCTGGGCGCTCGCCCGCCGGGCAGCTGGGACGACGCGACCGGAAATCTGCGCGGTCACTACTCGGGGCATTTCATGAGCGCCTTGGCGCTCGCCTACGCCGGCACCGGCGACACGAAATACAAGGACAAGCTCGACTACATGGTCACTGCCCTGGGCCAGTGCCAGGACGCCCTGGACGCCACAGTCGGACAGCCTGCCCCGCCGCCGACGCCCGTCGAGCGGATCGCCGGCAAGTTCGGGACCGCCGTCAAGCTGAACGGGAGTTCGCAGTACGTCGCCCTGCCGAGCGGCATCGTCAACGGGCTCACCGACTTCACGGTCGCATGCTGGGTCAACCCGGCGGCGATAACCACCTGGTCGCGAATCTTCGATTTCGGCACAGGCACGACGAGGTACATGTTCCTGGCAGCAAGCGCCGGTTCCGGCCCGCGGTTCGCGATCACGACGAGCGGCAGCGGTGGCGAGCAGCGGCTGAGCAGCAGCGCGATGCTGCCGATCAACCAGTGGACGCACATTGCCGTCACGCTCGCCGGCGGAACCGCCACGCTCTACGTCAACGGCGTCTCGGCCGCCACGAACACGGGCGTGACCCTGACACCGTCGAGTCTCGGCGCGACGAACAACAACTGGCTCGGCAAGTCGCAATTCGGCGACGCCTTGCTGAATGCGTCGATCGACGAGTTCCAGATCTACGGCCGGGCGCTGAGCGCCGACGAGATAACGGCATTGACCACCAGCGCCGGCGGCGGGGACGTCGCGGCGTACCACTTCGACGAGGCGAGCGGCCAGATCGCCACCGACTCGTCCGGGCATGGCCGCGACGCCTCGCTGATCGCGCTGAGCTCCGGGGCAGCCGGCCCGAGCCACGTCGGCTACCTGGCCGCCTATCCCGAGACGCAGTTCATCGAGCTCGAGTCGTTCGCCACGTACCCGACGATCTGGGCGCCCTGGTACACGAACCACATGATCATGCGCGGACTGCTCGACACCTACCTGCTCACCGGCAACGACCAGGCGCTCGACATCGTCACCGGAATGGCCGACTGGGCGTACAGCAGGCTCGGTCACCTGCCACGCGAGCAGCTGGACAGGATGTGGAAGATCTACATCGCCGGCGAATACAACGCCATGAACAACATCATGGCCGATCTCTACGCGCTCACCGGCAACGAGAATTATCTCGTCACGGCGAAGGCATTTGACAACACCTACCTGCTCGACGCCGCGATCCAGAACGTCGACACGATCAACGGGGAACATGCCAACCAGCACATCCCGCAGTACCTCGGGTACCTGAATATCTACGACCGGAACAACGACCCGAACTACTACGCGGCCGCGAAGAACTTCTGGGACATGGTCGTGCCGCACCGCACGTACACCGACGGTGGAATGGCCGGCAAAGGAGAGATATTCGGAGAACGCGACGTCATCGTCAGCAACATTCAGACCGACAACGCCGAAACCTGCCCGTGCTACAACATGCTCAAGCTGAGCCGGCAGCTCTTCTTCCACACCGCCGACCCGAAGTACATGCAGTACTACGAGCGAGCGCTGTACGGCCAGATTCTTGCGTCCCGGCAGGACGCTTCGAGTGTCACCAATCCGCTGCTCACCTACTTCGTCCCGATGAAGCCGGGTAGCCGGCGCAGCTACGGCAATCTCGGAACGTGCTGCGGCGGTACCGGCCTGGAAAGCCACGCGAAATTCCAGGACTCGATCTACTTCCGCTCGGTCGACGGCTCGACGCTGTACGTCAATCTCTATATGGCGTCGACGCTCAACTGGTCGGAGAAGGGCTTTACCGTCACGCAGTCGACCGACTATCCGATGGACGCGACGAGCACGCTCACCGTGAACGGCACCGGGAAGCTCGACGTCAAACTGCGAGTGCCGTATTGGGTTGAGCGCGGGTACGCCGTGAAGGTGAACGGCGATACCCAGAAGCTCGATGCGCAGCCCGGAAGTTACGTCACACTCAGCCGGAACTGGTCGCCCGGCGACACGGTCCAGATCTCGATGCCGTTCAGCCTGCGCGTCGACAAGGCGATCGACGACGTGCAGACGCAGAGCGTCACGTACGGCCCGATTCCGCTCGTCATCTCGAACACCGCGACGAACTACCTCGACGTGTCGCTCTACAAGGATTTCAAGCTGGACGGGACGCTTGACCACGCGATCGTGCCGGGCAGCGCGCCGATGACGTTCACCACGAACGGGTACAACCTGGCGCCCTTCTACATCAACGACACCAGGAACTATCACGCGTACTTCAAGCGCGTCGAGCCGGAGATCATCTTCGGCTCGGTCGATACCGGCGTCCCCAACCGGGCCGCGGCGGACGGCTCGACGTTCCTGGACGCGGTGTGGACGCAGTCGCCGTTCGCCAATCAGGGCCAGTTCGTCGCGGCCGTCGCACTCGCGTCCGACGAGTGGTACGGCGCGGGGCTGCTGTCGCGTCAGGAACGCCTAGCCGTCGAGACGGCCGCCGCGAAGGTCAACCTCGGATAGGCCGCGCGCGCCGCTCGCGAAGAGCGTCCGGGAACTCACGCGTTCCCGCCGCCCGATGATCACCTGTGGATTGCCGGCCGCGTACGGTGCGCAATCCGCCGGTGATCAACCTCAGTGGACGCTCGCCGCAAGCGGGAGCATGTGCCGAGGATCGGCGGTCAGCGGTTGGCGTAGACCCGATCGCGTCCGGCAGCCTTTGCCCGGTACAGCGCGGCGTCGGCGTTCGCGAGGAGATCGTTGAGGGTGCCGGACGAGCGCCGCAAAGCCAGGCCGATTGACGCCGTCACTCGGATGCCGTCGCCCGGCCTGATCCCGGCAATGCGGGCCCGGACCCGGTCGGCGATGTCGACGGCGCTCGTCACGTCGACCTCGGTGAGGAGCACGGCGAACTCCTCGCCTCCGTAGCGACCTACCGCGTCATGTCCGCGCAGCTCGTGCTTGAGCGCCTGGCCGACCATCGACAGGACGGCGTCGCCGGCAAGGTGCCCGTAGGTGTCGTTGATGGACTTGAAGTGGTCGAGATCGATGAGCAGCAGGGCGGCGGGGGAGTTGGCCCGCGCGCAGCGCGCGAGTTGCTGTGATGCGAGCTCGTGCCACGCGCCGGCGTTGAGCAGGCCCGTCCTGTCATCCGTGGTCGCTGCGGTCTGCAGCTGCCGGACCAGCGAACTGCGGTGCAGCACCGCGCCCAGCACGAAGACCAGTGGCGACAGCCAGGGCGTCCGCAGCACGATGACGCCGCACAACACGCCGAGGATAAGCGTCGATACCTCGTACGCGACCTCTTGCGCGCCTGGCAGCAGCCGCCGCAGCGACGGTGGCCGCGCCGCGAGGTACATGCCGATGAGCAGCACCGCAAGGCTGGTGACCGTGTAGACCACCAACGTCAGCGCGATGACCGCGGCATCGACCGCCCCGACGTGGCTCAGCGTGCCGTCAAGTCCGCGGTAGACGGCCGTCGACGCCAGTCCGCCGAACAGCACGGTCGCCGACACGAACAGCAGGCGGTACGGTTTGGCCGCCTGATGCCGGCGACTACGGACGTACATGTGCACGTACACCAGCACGATCAGCAGCAGCGCGCCGGCCGTCGGGAGCAACAGCACGCCGGCGAAGCAGACGACAGCGTTCTGACTGGCCATGACGCCGCGGTCGGTGGCGAGGTAGCAGCGCAGCCGTTCGACGCGATCGGTGGCCTCGGCGTAGACGAAGCTGAGCCCGAAGAGCAGCGCCAGCCGGCCGACGTCGACGCCGGTGAAACGCGAATTCCAGGATGCGAGGACGCTGAGCAGGATCGCAAGAGCGTCCGCGATGAACAGGAATGCGAGGCCTTGCGGATCGATCGACCACAGCGTCCAGCGGCGAATCCCGCGGACGCGCGGGCTCACTGGACTACCGCGACGTGCCGCGGCCGACATAATCATGCGTGTGACGCCCTCCCAGGTCGTCATACCGTTGCGCCCCCGGCAAACCGCGCCTTCCGGGTCGAACCGCGACCCATCGAGCCCGCCACCGTGGGCGCAACCTGACTCGCAGATTACAGGAGGTGAGTCGAATGCAGAACTGGCACTGGCCCTGCATTTAGGCCTCAATTTAACGGCAGCTTCACAAACGGCCGGAAATCTCGCTGCGCTGTTCGTGGTCGTAGCGGTGCTGCGGCGGTGTTACTCGTCACGTGCGGCGTGACAGAGCGGACATCGGGCGCACAACGCCGTGGCCACTCAGCGAAGGCGTGATCTTCGCGTGGGCGCCAGCCGCAGCTCCTGCGCGGCTGGGCCCACGCGGGCGCCGAGGGACGGCGCGACGCGTGCCTGCCACTCGTCGCACTGGCCGAGGTGCGCGACGTACCGGGCATGTGCGTCGATGTCCGGGAATCGGCTGATCCACACCAGAACGCGTTCACCCTCCCGCACGGGCAGTGCAGGAAAGCCGTTCTCGACCGGGTCGGTGCGCAGCAATCCGACCGTGTGCGCACCGGCACTGGACGCGACCGGCAGCACATGAGCGTCGAAGAAGCGGATCAGATCTGCCTCGTCACCGCTCTCGGGGATCGCATACACGCTGACCGCATACATGGACGACGGCGCGATCCCGCCGTCCGGAGCGGCACCGTCCGGCGCCGTCGGGAACCCCGGCCCCGTGCCGGTAGACCTGAGCAGCAGGACGTTGTCGGAGTCGATCATCGTCGCGTTGGCCGCTGTGCTGTGTGCTGCCCAGACGGGGCCGTAGTAGAACCCGCCGAGGGCCTCGGTGCGTGCGGCGTTGTCGCGGAACCCGCGCATCCAGACGAAGCGATCCGGATTGTCGAGGTCGACGAACGTACCGATCAGGTGGATGCCGACGGCCTCCTGTGACTCGACGAACTCACGCTCGAACAGGGTGATCAGCGCGTCGCGCCGGCCGGGCACGAGCTCGTACTGGCGCAACTCGACCATGCTCGTCATGCGCGTCATCGTGGCGGCACCCACCGACATCGAGCCTCAGCCGAGGTCTGCCCACAGGTCATCCGGAAGCGACTCGGTCGCCCAGGCGATGTCGGTGCGTGCGTGCGTACGTGTGCGCATGCCGGCCACCACGCTGGCCACGGCGGGGCGGCGCAACGGAAACTGCATGGCGGCGTGGGGTAGCTGCACGCCGTGCCGCTCGCACACCGACGCGAGGGCTCGCGCTCTGGCCAGGACGTCGTCGGGCGCCGGGCCGTAGTCGAAGTGCGCGCCGTCCGGTGGCCAGGGACGCGACAGCAGTCCTGAGTTGAACGGGGCAGCGGCCAGCACCGAGACGTCGCGAGCCTCGCAGGCGTCGAGCAAGGGCGCTGCGCTGCGGTCGGCCAGCGTCCAGCGTCCGGCCACCATCACCACGTCCACGTCGGTTTCGGTGACGAAGCGCAGCAGCGGCTGCCAGAAGTTCATGCCCGCGCCGACGGCCCCGATGACGCCCTGCTCGCGCAGCTCGGTCAATGCGGGCACGGCGCGGTGCAGCGCGTCGTCCATGTGGTCCTCGGGGTCGTGGATCAGCACGATGTCGACGCGGTCCAGGGCGAGGCGGGTCAGGCTCGTCTCGATGCTGCGGCGGACGCCGTCTGCGGAGTAGTCCCGTACGCGGATCGACGTGTCTGGCACGGCGAAGCCGCCGGCCGCGAGGTCCGAGCCGGTCGGTGCCGGGTTGTCGACGAGCAGCCGACCGACTTTCGTCGAGACGGCGTACTCCGCGCGCGGCTTGCCGGCCAGCGCCGCCCCGAGTCGTCGCTCGGAGAGCCCGAGGCCGTAGTGCGGTGCGGTGTCGAAGTAGCGAACGCCGCCGTCCCACGCGGCGTGCACCGCGGCTTGGGCGTCCTCGTCGGACGTGGCCGTGAAGAGGCTTCCGATCGGCGCACCGCCGAAGCCGAGTTCGGTGACTTCGACGGGCGTCCGGCCCAGCTTGCGTCGCTGCATCACGCCTCGATCCGGTACCAGTGCGCGGCGGTGCGGCCGAAGACGGCGGCCTGCTCCCGGGCATCCAGGCCGCCGGTCAGCACTTCGGCCGCCGCGATTACGTCGTCGTAGCTGCCGGCGAGCAGACAGACCGGCCAGTCCGAGCCGAACATCACCCGGTCGGCGCCGAACGCTTCGAGCAGGGTGTGGACGTACGGGCGCAGCTGGTCGACCGTCCATGTCGCGTGGTCGGCCTCGGTGATCAGCCCGGACAGCTTCACCGCGACGTTCGGCAGGGCGGCCAGCGCCCGGATGTCCGAACGCCAGGACGCCAGCCCGCCCGACGCGATGGCAGGCTTTCCCGCATGGTCGAGCACGAAGGTCAGCTCCGGCAGCGCGGCGACCGTCTCGATCGCGGCCGGTAGCTGCGGCGGCACGACGAGCAGGTCGTAGGCGAGGCCGGCGGCGGCCACGGCGGCCAGGCCCCGGCGCACGTCGTCGCGACACAGCCAGCGCGGATCGGGCTCGCCCTGCACCTGGTGTCGGATGCCGACGAGGCGGTGGCCGCCGGGCCGCGAGCGCAGTGCGGCCAGCCGGTCGGCGACGTCCGGCGCCATCAGGTCCACCCAGCCGACGACGCCCGCCACGAGTGGTTCCCGCGCCGCGAGGGCGAGCAGCTCGGGCGTCTCGTCCGCGACCGTGATCGTCTGGACGACGACGGTCGCGTCGACGCCGTGCGCCAGTAGGGACGGGCGGAGCTCGGCGAGGTCGAACGAGCGATGCAGCCCGGGCAGGTCGACCGTCCACGGCTGGTCGCGGACGCTGAGATCCCAGACATGGTGGTGGGCGTCAATCCGCATGGAAGACCTCTTCGGCGGGCGCCCACCACTCGCCTTCGGCGGCGGTCTCGAGGGGTTGCTGGCACGGGTCGGTGAGCGTCCACCACCGTTGCGTCTCGGGGTCGGCGGCGACGCGCGCCATGTCGGCCGCGTAGTCGTTGCCGGTGTATTCGAGGTAGCTGAACAGCAGGCCGTCGCGCAGGAAGATCGAGTAGTTGGTGACGTTCGCCGCGCGCAACGTCGCGAGCACGCTCGGCCAGACGGCCTCGTGCAGCTCTCGGTACTCGGCTTCTTTCTCCGGACGCAGCCGGATCACCGATGCGATCCGCCGCATGTCAGCGCCTGAGCCGTAGGCCGGACATGCCGCCGTCCACGGCGATGCATGTTCCGGTGGCCGAGCCGGCGCGCGGCGAGGCGAGGTACGCGATGGCGTCGGCGACCTCGTCGGCGCTCACGAGGCGTCCGTGCGGTTGGCGTGCCTCGAGCGCGGCCCGCTCGGCATCGGGGTCGGCGGCGGCGCCGAGCAACCGGGCCACCCACGGCGTGTCGACGGTGCCTGGGTTGACGGCGTTGACCCGGATCCCGTCGGGCAGCAGGTCGGCGGCCATCGCGCGGGTCAGCGAGAGGATGGCGCCCTTGCTCGCCGAGTACAGCGCGCGGTCGGGCAGTCCCGCCGTGGCCGCGATGGAGCAGGTGTTCACGATCGCCGCGTGCTCGGAGCTTCGCAGGGCGGGCAGGGCCGCGCGCGTGACGCGCACCAGGCCGACGACGTTGACGTCCAGGACGCGGTGCCACTCGTCGTCGTCGTTCGCCTCGATCCCGCCCTGGGCGCCGACCCCCGCGTTGTTGACCAGGACGTCCAGGCCGCCGAGCGCGGTGATCGCGGACGCTACCGCGGCGCGCACTGCCGCATCGTCTGCGATGTCGGCGCGGACGTACGTGAACGGCCCGCTGTCGGCACGATCGAGCACCGCCACCGCCGCGCCCTCGTCCGCCAATCGCGTCGCGACGGCCAGCCCGATGCCGGACGCGCCGCCCGTCACGAGCGCACGCAGCCCGTCGAAGGCGCTCACGCTTGCCCGAACGTCTGCCGCTGGCGGCCGAGGCCGTCGATCTTGAGCTCGACGACGTCGCCCACGCGCAGGTACGGCTTGTCCGGCTGGCCCAGGGCCACGCCGGCCGGCGTCCCGGTGTTGATGACGTCGCCCGGCCGCAGGACCATGAACTGGCTCAGGTACCAGACCAGGTGATGCACTCCGAAGATCATCTCCTTGGTGCTGCTGCTCTGGCGCGGCTCGCCGTTCACCCACAGCCGCAGGCCGAGCGCCTGCGGATCGGCCACCTCGTCCGCAGTCAGGATCCACGGGCCGAGCGGGTTGAACGTCTCGCAGTTCTTGCCCTTGTCCCACTGGCCACCACGTTCGAGCTGGAACTCGCGCTCGGAGACGTCGTTGCTGATCGCGTAACCCGCGATGCTCGCCGCCGCGTCGTCCGGCGATGCCAGATAGCGTGCCGGCGCGCCGATCACGACGGCGACCTCGATCTCCCAGTCGGTCTTGGTCGAACCGCGCGGAATCAGCACCTCGTCGTCCGGGCCGATCACCGTGTCGGGCGTCTTCAGGAAGACGATCGGCTCGGCCGGGATCGACGCGCCGGTCTCGGCGGCATGATCGCGGTAGTTCAGCCCGATGCAGACGATCTTGCCGATTGCCACGAGCGGCGGCCCGAAGCGCCCGACGTCGGGCACGACGGGCAGCGCGGCAACGTCGAGCCCGTGCAGCCTGTCGCGCAAGAAGGAGCCGGTCACATCAGGCGTGACCGGCCGCAGGTCGTGCCACGTCGCGTCGTCGTCGCTGACGATCGGTCGTTCCTGTCCTGGTTCACCGTGCCTGGCCAGCCGCATGCCTACTTCATCCCGCCCGGGCGATGAGCGCTCGCGCGAAGAGCCGCGCCCGCGCGCCGAAGGCTTGCGCGTGGCCCGCAGGATTCGCCCGAGCGCAGCGAGCGGCGGAGCAGGCGGGACACTTCGGGCGCGATGTGATCGCGTGGACCGCTCATCGTCACTCGTCCGTCCTTCCGCTCAGGATCCGCTGGCCGATAAGGACGGCGAGGATCACCGCGCCGTTCAGGAAGTCGAACCACTGGTTCGGCACGCCGGCGAACGTCAACACCTTGAAGATGAGGTTGAGTAGTAGCACGCCGGTGAATGCGCCGAACACGCTGCCCTTGCCGCCGTTGAGGCTGATGCCGCCGATGACCGCCGCGGCGAACACGTCGAAGATGCGTCCCTGGCCCATGTTCGACGTCACCGACGCCAGGTGGCCGGACTCGATGATGCCGGCGAGCGCCGCGATCAGCCCGCCGAGGATCAGCACCAGCCATACGACCCGATCGGTGCGGATGCCGGCTGAGCGCGCGGCGTCGACGTTGCCCCCGATCGCGTACAGCGAGCGTCCGGCCCGGGTGCGGGCGAGCACGGCGATGCCGATGGCGAACGCGACGATCACGACCCAGACCGATGCGGGCAGGCCGAGCCAGCTCACCCGGCCGAGATACGTCTGGGACTCGGGTTTGGGCCAGAAGAAGGTCTGCCCGTGCGAGATGCCGGTGAGCAGTCCACGCAACGTGATGAGCATGCCGAGCGTCACGATGAACGCGTTGATCTTCAACGCGACGATCAGGAAGCCGTTGATCGCGCCGATGACCACGCCGACGGCCAGAGCGATCGGGATTGCCCACACCGGTGAGAGCACGTGCGCGCCGTGCTCGATGCCCTTCGGCAGCGTCAGCCACGCTGCGATGCCCGGTGCGAGGCCGACTGTCGACTCGAGCGAGAGATCCATCTTGCCGGTGATCAGGATGAGCGACTCGGCGAGAACCAGCAGCGCGATCCACGACATGTTCGACAGCACATCGGTGAGCGTCGATCGCGTCAGGAACGTGTGGTCGACGAAGTAGCCGACGATGAGGATCACAATGATCGGCGGGATCAGCGCGAGGTCGCGCAGCCGGGCGATGGCCAGCCCGATGCCGTTGCGGCCGGGCGCGACGTCCGGCGGCAACGTGTCGGTCCGCATGGTCACGGTCTCAGTCACGGCTGAGCTCAACCCCTTCCATAGCGGCGACGAGCGTCTCGTCGTCCCACGTGCCACGCACCTCGGCGACCACCTCGCCGCGGAACATCACCACGACCCGATGGCAGTAGCGCAGGTCGTCCAGGTCGTCGGTGACGACCAGGACGCCGGCGCCGCCGGACGCCGACTCGGCGGCGGCGTCCATCAATGTCCGCTTCGACTTCACGTCCACGCCGGCGGTGGGGGCCATGAGGACGAGCACGCGAGGCTGATCAGCCAGCGCGCGTCCCATCACGACCTTCTGCTGGTTGCCGCCGGAGAGCTCGACCACCTGCTGCGCGGGGTGGCGGGTGACGATGTCGAGCTGCTCGATGGTCCGGCGGGCAAGCCGGGTCTGGCGTCGCTTGCTCAGCAACCCGTGCTGGCCCAGCCGGTGCGGCACCGTCATCGTCAGGTTTTCAGCGACGGACAGGCCGGGTACGAGGCCTTCGCGGTGCCGGTCCTGCGGGACGAAGCCGATGCCGGCCGCCAGGGCGCGCGGCACGCTGCCCGGGCGCTGCACGACGCCCGCGACGCGGACCTCGCCGTCATCCGGGCGGCGCAGCCCGACGATCACGCTGGCAACTGCGAACTTGCCGCTGCCGCCCGCTCCGGCCAGGCCGACGATCTCACCCGGTGCGACATCGAAGGACACGCCGCGGGCACTGACGCCCACCGTCAGGTCGTCGACGGCCAGGACCGGCTCGGCTCGCGGCGGCGCGGGCGGTCGCGGATCGGACGCCTCGGCGACCTGCTCGCCGGTCATCGCCGCGACGAGCTCGTTGTGCGAGATGCCGTCGATCGGCGCGGTGACGATGTGCCGCGCGTCGCGGTACACGGTGACCCGCTCGCACAGGTCGAAGATCTCCTGCAGGTGGTGGCTGATGTAGAGGAACGTCACGCCCTGCGCCCGCAGCGCGCGGATCCGGTCGAACAGCCGCGCGATGGCCGCCGCGTCGAGCCGGGCGGTCGGCTCGTCCAGGATGATGAACCGCGCCCCGAACGACAGCGCTCGGGCGACCTCGACCATCTGCCGCTGCTCGACGGTCAGGTCGCGAGCGGGACGGCGCACGTCGACGTCGAGGTCCCAGTCGCCGAGCAGCTCGCCCGCCCGTCGCCGCAGGCCGCGCCAGTTGATCAGACGATGCCCCTCGGTCTGCCGGTTGACGAACAGGTTCTCGGTGACCGACAGGTGCGGGATGATCGTCGACTTCTGGTAGACGCAGGCGACGATCCGCCGCCACGCGTCGCGATCGCCGAGCGCGGGCGCCGGCACCCCGCCGAACAGCACCGTGCCGCTGTCGGCGGGCTCCAGGCCGGTGAGGATCGAGACGAGCGTCGACTTGCCCGCGCCGTTGCGTCCGACCAGGGCGTGCACCTCGCCGGGCTCGACGCGCAGGTCGACGCCGTCGAGCGCGACGGTCGCGCCGAAGCGCTTGCTGATCCCGGTGGCGTCGACGACGGGCGGTGCAGGGTCACCGCCCGCCGCCGCCGCGGCCTCGGACTGTTCAGCCATCGGTCTCCTAGCTGATCTGGTTGCCCCACAGCGACGGGTCGTCGACCTTGAGCGAATCCGGGTAGGCCCCGTCGATCGTCACGAGCGGCGCCGGGAGCTGGTCTTCGAGCATGCCGTTGCCGACGTCGACGATGTTGCTGTTGTGATCGGTCGGGCCGGGCTTGTAGGTCTTGCCGGCGATCGCGTCCTTGACATACTGCAGCGCGTATTTCGCGTACAGGTCGGCGGGCTGCGACACGGCCGCGTCGATCTGGCCGTCCTTGATCGCCTTGTACTCGGCGGGGACGCCGTCGTTCGACACGATCACGATGTGGCCGGCCTGGCCGCGCGGCTTGAGCAGGCCCTTCTGGGTGAGTGTCTGCAGCGTCGACGGAAGGTAGATGCTGGCTTCCATGTAGATCGCGTTGATCTTGTTGCCGGCCAGCACGGTCTGCAGTTGCGACACGGCGGTGGGCGGGTCCCACTTCGTCGGCTCGGCGAACACCTTCATGTTCGGGTAGTTCTGCTTCATGCACGCGCTGAACGCCTCGCTGCGGTCGCGGCCGTTGATCGAGGCGAGGTCGCCTTCGAACATCACGACGTTGCCCGTGCCCTTGAGGGTGTCGCCGATGTACTTGCACGACTTCTCGCCGTACGCCTTGTTGTCGGCGCGGACCACCATGTAAACCTTGCCGCCGTCCGGGCGCGTGTCGACCGAGACGACGGGGATGTTCTTCGTCGCGAGCTGTTGCAGCGTGGGGATGACCGCGGCGGTGTCCTGCGGGGCGATCACGACGCCCTTGACGTTCTGCGCGAGCAGCGTCTGCACGTCGGACTGCAACTGCGCGATGTTGTTCTGCGAGTTGGTCGTCTTGATCTTGAGGCCGAGCTGCGTGGCCATCTGGGGAACGTACTTGATGTAGGAGTTCCAGAAGTCGGAGTCCGAGCGCGGGAAGTCGACCCCGACGAGCGCGCCGCTCCCGCCACCAGAGCCGCCGGCGGCCTGCGTGCCCGGCGACTTGGCCTTGCTGGAGCTGCACGCTGTCGCGAGCACGGTCGCGGCGGCGATGGTCGCGGCGATCCGGACTGCCATGTTCAGTCTCACGATGTCTCCTTGGAGGAGTCGGGATTGGGCTCTTGCCACGTGCGTCCGTCGGGGAATCGGTAGTCGAGCAGGGTCGCGGGCAACATCTGTGCGCTGATGCCTGGACGAAGTGGTGCCATGTACCGGCCGCCGCGCAGGCGGACCGGGTCGGCGAAGTGCTCGTGCAGGTGGTCGACGTACTCGATCCACCGGTCGTCGGTCGTGCCGCTCAGCGCCACGAAGTCGAACATCGACAGGTGTTGCACGATCTCGCAGAGGCCGACGCCGCCTGCGTGCGGGCAGACCGGCACGCCGAACTTCGCGGCGAGCAGCAGGACGGCCAGGTTCTCGTTCACGCCGGCCACCCGGCAGGCGTCGATCTGGCAGACCTGGATGGCGTCGCTCGCGAGCAGCTGCTTGAACACGACGCGGTTGGCGACGTGCTCGCCGCTGGCCACCAGGATCGGCGCGATGGCGCGGGCGATCGTGCCGTGCCCGAGGATGTCATCGGGGATCGTCGGCTCCTCGACCCAGTGCAGGCCCACCGGCGCCAGCCGCGCGACGTTCGCGATCGCCTCGCCGACGTCCCAGCGCTGGTTGGCGTCGATCGAGATCAGGACGTCCGGGCCGGCCAGGTCGCGCACCATCTTGCTGCGGCGTACGTCGTTCTCGATGTCGGAGCCGACCTTGACCTTGAGATGACCGAACCCGTCCGCCAGTGCCTCGCTCACCAGGCGGGCCACCTTCTCGTCGCTGTAGCCCAGCCAGCCCGCGGACGTCGTGTACGCCGGATAGCCCTCGGTCAGCAGCTGCCGCTCGCGGTCCTGCTTTTCCTCGGCGCCACGGGCGAGCAGGTCGAGCGCCTCGTCCGGATCGAGGGCGTCGGAGAGGTAGCGGAAGTCGACCAGGTCGACGATCTGGCGCGGCGTGAAGTCGGCGAGCAGCTTCCACAGCGGCTTGCCTTCGCGCTTGGCGTAGAGATCCCAGACCGCGTTGAGGACGGCTCCCGTCGCCATGTGCATGACGCCCTTTTCCGGGCCCAGCCAGCGCAACTGGCTGTCGTGCACGAGATGGCGCGACAGGCCGCCCATGTCGGAGAGCACCTCGTCGACGGCCCGACCGGCGAGCATCGGCTCGAGCGCGCGGATCGCCGCGGCGGCGACCTCGTTGCCGCGTCCGATGGTGAAGACGAAGCCGTGCCCCTCGGCTCCTTCGGTCGTGCGGACGACGACGTAGGCGGCCGAGTAGTCCGGATCAGTGTTCATCGCGTCCGAGCCGGCGAGCTCGCGCGACGTCGGGAAGCGGACGTCGGTGATCTCGAAGCTGGCAAATCGGTCAGTCATCGGACCTCCGGCGTCCGCCGGTGCCGGCCGCGGCACGGATGTGGCTGCGCCGGCCCGGCCCGAAGGGCGGGGTCGCAGTGCGCGATCGGCGTTCTCGCGTCACTTGTGCGCTCCTCACGGCGATGTCGCTTCCTTTAAGGTCAGGGATCGGAGGTACCGGGCGGTCCGGTCGGCATGATCCGGGGTAAACGCCCGTCGCTGGTCGAACAGACATCGGATGTTTCAGCAGTTATAGCTGGTCCCGTCCGGGCTGTAAAGGCTAGGCTCTCCGCTACCGGTCAGATCCCGCCCGGGCGTGTCGCTACCGGGTCCGGGCCGCGGTCGGTCTGGGATCATCCATCGGCAGCGGGATGCTGATAGGTCAAAGGGCTGGAGGGGCAGTGGCCGTCACCGACGAGGCGATCGAGAAGCTGCGGGAGATGATCGTCTCCGGACGGCTCAAGCCGGGCGACCGGCTGCCGCGCGAGGCCGACCTGGCGACCAGCCTGGGGCTGTCCCGCAGTTCGCTGCGCGAGGCGGTGCGCGCGCTGTCGCTCGTGCGGATCCTCGACGTCCGGCAAGGCGACGGCACGTACGTCTCCAGCCTGGCCGCCGACTCGCTGCTCGACGCGCTGAGCTTCATCGTCGAGTTCCACCACGACGCGTCCGTGCTCGAACTGCTCGAGGTGCGGCGGATTCTCGAGCCGGCCGCCAGCGCCCGCGCCGCGGTGCTGATCGACGACACGTCGCTCGCCTCGCTCGAGGAGATCCTGGACCGGTCGACGCCGGATTCAGCCGTCGAGGAGCTCGTCCGCAACGACGTCGAGTTCCACCGTGCCATCGCCGTGGCCTCGGGCAACACGGTGCTCGCGTCGCTCATCGAGAGCCTGTCCGGACCGACCCAGCGCGCTCGGGTCTGGCGGGGGATCACCCAGGAGGGCGCGCTGGCCCGCACGCTGGCCGAGCACCGCTCGATCTTTGGCGCGATCCGCGCACACGACCCGGAGCTGGCCCGGACCTGGGCGACGGTGCACATCGCCGGCGTCGAGGACTGGATCCGCACGACCCTCGAGCAGTAGCGCACGCCGTCGCTGTCATGCGAGCAGCACCACGTCCAGCGTGCGCGGGCCGTGCACGCCCTCGACCCGGTCGAGCTCGATGTCGCTGGTGGCGCTCGGCCCGCTGATCCAGGTCAGCGGCTTGGTCGGGTCGAGCGCGGCGACCGCATCGGGCACGTTCGCTAGCACCTGCTCATGCCGGACGACGACGAGCAGGTAGTCGGGCACCAGGCTCAGCGCGCGGCGTCCCTGGCCGGGCCCGGCGTCGAGCACGATCGTGCCGGTCTCGGCGACTGCCAGCGCGCACGTCGTCAGCGTGCCGCCGGCGGCGTCGAGCTCGGCGGTGGTGAGCGGCTCGCGCAGGACGGTGGCGGGCGGCAGCCACTCGTCGGGGAAGCCGTCCGGGACGACCACGGTCGTGATGCCACGCTCGGTCAACGCGTCGGCGATCTGCGCCGCGGCGCCGTCCGGCGAGGTGCGGTGCACCGTGGCGCGGTAGTCGGCGACGCGTTCCGCGAAGCGGTCGAGGTCGGCGCTCGCATGGCCCGCGGCGCGGTAGTCGCGGGCCACCGGCGGCGGCACCGGACGGTCGGCGAGCGCCGCCCGGATCCGGTTGAGGATGTCGCCCCGGGCGCTCATCGGCCACCATCCGTCCACCAGTCACGGAACGTCTGCGGCGGCGGCTCGGGCAGATCGCGGGCGCGGATCCAGGCCGAGAGCGGCGGCGGCAGGGCGCGGCGCCGGCGGACCCACTTGCTGAACCGGGCCACGCGTAACGCCCGGGTCCACCGCGCGGGCTCGGCCATCGTCCACGCCGCGGCGGCCATCGCGGCCTGCTCGGGCGAGGGCACTCGGTGCCGCTTGGCGTCGACCGCCTGCGCGCGCAGGTGGACGAGCATCGACGGGATGTCGATGGCGACCGGGCAGGCGTCCAGGCACGCGCCGCACAGCGACGACGCAAACGGCAGCGAGGCGTTGTCGGCGACACCTGTGAGCTGTGGCGACAGCACCGCGCCGATCGGCCCCGGGTACACCGAGCCGTACGCGTGACCCCCGGTGCGCTCGTACACCGGGCAGACGTTCAGGCATGCAGAGCAGCGGATGCAGCGCAGCGCGTCGCGTCCGCGCGGGTCGGCCAGCGTAGCGGTGCGGCCGTTGTCGAGCAGCACGAGGTGGAACGCCTGTCCCTCAGTCGCCCCGGTCCACATCGACGTGTACGGGTTCATCCGCTCGCCGGTCGACGAGCGGGGGAGCAACTGCAGGAACACTTCGAGGTCGCGCCAGGTCGGCACCAGCTTCTCGATGCCCATGACCGTGATGAGCGTGCGCGGCAAGGTGAGGCACATCCGCCCGTTTCCCTCGCTCTCGACCACGGCGAGCGTGCCCGTCTCGGCGACCGCGAAGTTCGCGCCGGAGACGGCCACGTCCGCGGTGAGGAATTTCCGGCGCAGGTGAGTGCGGGCCGCCTCGGCAAGTGCTGCCGGGTGGTCCGTCAGCGCCGGGTCGACGCCACCCATCTCGCGCAGGAAGATCTCGCGGATCTCGGCGCGGTTGCGGTGGATCGCCGGCACCAGGATGTGGCTGGGCTGGTCGTGTCCGAGTTGCACGATCAGCTCGGCGAGATCGGTCTCCCACGCGACGATGCCGGCGTCGGCCAGCGCCTCGTTCAGGCCGATTTCCTGCGTCGCCATCGACTTGACCTTCACGACCTCCGTGGCGCCGGCCGCCTGCACGAGGCCGGTGACGATCCGGTTCGCCTCGTTGGCGTCGCGGGCCCAGTGCACGGTGCCGCCCCGGGCGGTGACCCGCTCTTCGAGCTGGATCAGGTAGTTGTCGAGATTCGCCAGGACGGCGTCCTTGATCGCCGCGCCGGCCGCTCGCAACTGCTGCCAGTCGGGCAGCTCGCCGACGACGGCAGCGCGCTTGGCGCGAATCGTCGCGGTGGCGTTGCCCAGGTTGCGGCGCAGTTGCGGATCGGCGACGGCCGCCTTGGCAGCAACGGGAAATGGCTGGTCGCCGCGCAGGTGGCCGACGCCGCGAGGAGCCGTCATGAGCCGGCGGGGCGGCTTCGTCATGACGCCGCCAGGATCTCGGCCAGGTGCACTGTTCGCACGCCGGCGTGCAGGCGCGACAGGCCACCGCCGATGTGCATGAGGCACGACGAGTCGCCGGCACTGCACACCTCGGCGCGTGTCGCAAGCACGTTGCTCATCTTGTCGGCCAGCATCGCGGTGGACACGTCCGGATTCTTCAGGGCGAACGTCCCGCCGAAACCGCAGCACGATTCGGCGTCGGGCAGTTCGACCAGATCGAGCCCGCGAACCTCTCGGAGCAGCCGCAGCGGCCGGTCGCCGACGCGCAGCAGCCGCAGCGAGTGGCACGTCGGGTGATAGGTCACCCGGTGCGGGTAGTACGCGCCGACGTCGGTCACGCCGAGCACGTCCACGAGGAACTCCGACAGCTCGTAGGTGTGCTTCGCGACGATCTGCGCGCCCTCGGCGAGCGTGTCGTCGCCGAACTGGCGAGCGACGTCGGCGTGCTGGTGCCGGATCGACCCGGTGCACGAGCCGCTCGGCACGACGATCGCGTCGTAGTCGAGGAACGTCTCGACGTGATTGCGCACCAGCGGCAGCGCCTCGCGCGGATAGCCCGTGTTGACGTGCATCTGCCCGCAGCACGTCTGGCGCAGCGGCACCTCGACATCGTGGCCCAGCCTGCGCAGCAAGCGCACCGTCGCCTTGCCTACGTCCGGGAACAGCCCGTCGACCAGACACGTCACGAACAGCGCCACTCGCACGGCTAGACGATAGGTGAGGTCGAACGCCAGCCGAACTCTGGGCGAACAATGCCGAATTCCATGAGCATTGTGAACCCGGCATGCGTGCGCTGCGTGGTCCTCAGATGTGCTGCTCGCAACCGGGTGAGCGGCGACACAAAGGAGGCGCGTGATGGGTAGACGGCTCGGCTGGCTCGGGGGCTTGACCGTGGCGGCGCTCGTCGTGGTGGTTCCACTGCCCGCGGGCGGCGCGGCCGGCGGCTACACGCAGACGAACCTGGTGTCCGACCAACCAGGCGTCGCGCAGAAGACCGACCCCAACCTGGTCAACGCGTGGGGCATGTCGCGTGGCGCAAACACGCCAATCTGGGTGTCCGACAACGGCGCCGACGTCTCGACGCTGTACAACGGCGACGTCAACGGCAGTCCGGTCAACGTGCTGTCACTCGTGGTCAGCATTCCCGGCGGCGCGCCCACCGGGCAGGTCCGCAACGACACGACCGCGTTCCACATGCCGGGCACCACCACTCCGGCGTCGTTCATCTTCATCGGTGAGGACGGCGACCTGTCGGCGTGGGCCGGCGGCACGGCGGCCACCCTGATCGGCCACACCGAGGGCGCGATCTACAAGGGCCTGGCGATCGCACACAGCCCGTCCGGCCCGATGCTGCTCGCTGCGAACTTCGGCGCCCACAAGATCGACGTCTGGGACGGCACATTCACGCCGGTGACGACTGCCGGGCTGTTCAGCGATCCGACGCTGCCGGCAGACTACGCACCGTTCAACGTGGCCGAGATCGGCGGCCAGATCTTCGTGACGTACGCGCTGAAGGGCGGCGAGGACGACATCGCCGGGCCGGCACACGGCTTCGTCGACGTGTACACGACGTCCGGCGCATGGGTGAAGCGCTTCGCCAGCCACGGCGTGCTCAACTCGCCATGGGGCATGACGATGGCACCGGCCAACTTCGGTCAGTTCTCCAATGACCTGCTGATCGGCAACTTCGGCGACGGCCGGATCCACGCGTTCGACCCGAACACCGGCGAGGTGCTCGGCACGCTGCGCGGCACATCCGGTGTGCCGCTCGCCATCGACGGCCTGTGGGGCCTGATCACCGGTGACGCGGCGGCCGGTGGCCCGGACGCGGTCTGGTTCGCTGCCGGTCCGGACGACGAGTCGCACGGTTTGCTCGGCACTCTGCGGGCAAGCTAGTCAGTAACGTTCGCGCGGTCCGTCAGCTGAGCAGCCGGCGGACCGCGCGTTCTATGTCGTCCTCGCTGAGCAGCACCGTGTTCGCGGCGTCGCCGAGCGGCACGTAGCTGTCGCGGCTGGCGACCCGGATGATCCGCCCGCCGAAACCCCGCTCGACGAGCGCCGTGATGATGCCCTCGCCGACGCCGCCGCTGTGCCGCGTCTCGTCCACGACGAGCACCCGGCCGGTGGCGTTGGCCTCGCGGACCATGTCGTCGACCGGCAGCGGCATCAGCCAGCGCAGGTCGACGACGCGCATGCCGATGCCCTCGTCGGCGAGTAGCGCCGAGGCGCGCATGCTCATGCGCACGCCGTTTCCGAACGTGAGCACGGTGAGATGCTTTCCGTTGCCGTGGGTGCGCGCGCTGCCGATCGGGATGTGCCGGTTGAGCGAGTACGCCCCGAGCCAGCCGCGATCACCCGGCTCGAGCAGGTCACGTTCGTGGTACAGCGCGATGGGCTCGAGGTAGACGCTGACCTGACCGTCGGTGACGGCGGCGGCCAGGCAGGTACGCAGCATCGGCCCGGCGTCCTCGGGACGGGACGGCACGGCGACAACCAGACCCGGGATGTCGCGCAGCACGGCCAGCCCGTTGTCGTTGTGGAAGTGCCCGCCGAATCCCTTCTGGTAGGCCAGCCCGGCGATGCGCACCACCATCGGATTGGTGAACGTGCCGTTGCTGAAGAAGCGCAAGCTCGCCCCTTCGCCGCGGATCTGGTCCTCGGCGTTGTGCAGGTAAGCGAGGTACTGGATCTCCGGGATCGGGAGCAGGCCGCTCACGCCGAAACCCAGCCCGAGCCCGAGGATCGCCTGCTCGTCCAGGAGCGTGTCGAAGACGCGGTTCGCGCGGAAGCGCTGCTGAAGGCCCCGGGTGATGCCGTACACGCCGCCCTTGTTGCCGACGTCCTCACCGAACACCAGCGTCTGCGGACGGGCGGCGAGCGCGTCGGTCAGCGCGGCGTTGATGGCCTGCGCGAGCGTCAGCTGCCCGGACTGCTCGGGCATCCGTCCGGAGAACGCCTCGCGTCGCGTCGCGTCGTCGGCAAAGCGGGTGACCTCCGACTCGATGGCCGGCACGCTGCGCGGCGCGAGCGGCTCGATCACGGCCCGGGCGGTGGCCAGCGTCCGGGCGCCGATCAGCTCGTCGGACAGCGAGCGGACGAGCTGGCCGATCTCGTCGTAGCGCGCTGCTGTGGCCGCCGACCCGATCCGCCGGGCCAGCGCGACCACGGGGTCTCGGGCGAAGTCCGCGGTGATCGCAGGTGGCGGGCGGTACCCGCTTTCGACGTCGCTGCCGGCGTGGCCCAGGTAGCGGACGGTGCGCAGGTGCAGTAGCGCCGGGCGGCGCTTGTCACGCACGTAGGACACCGCCTCGGCGGCCGCGGCTCGCACGCTGTCCGGGTCGTCGCCGTCGGCGGTCAGGTACCGGATGCCCGGTCGCCGCGCCGCCTCGGCCACCCAGCCCGCCGGCGTCGGCACCGAGATTCCGAGCCCGTTGTCCTCGCACACGAGCAACAGCGGCAGGCTCAGCCTCTGCCGGACGCAGTAACCCGCCGTGTTCAGCGCGCCGACGGCCGTCGAGTGGTTCAGGCTGGCGTCGCCGAAGCTGACGACCGCGAGGGCGTCGTCCGGCCAGCGGGTCGGCACGTGAATACGGCCGGCGCGCCCGATCGCGAATGCCACGCCGACAGCACGCGGCAGGTGCGAGGCGATGGTGGACGTCTGCGGCATGACCGCGAGGTCCGGGTTGCCGAATACCTTGTGCCGCCCGCCGGACGCAGGGTCGGCGATGGCGCCCATCATCCCGAGCAGGATGTCGCGCAGGCCGTCCTCGAGCTTGCGTCCCGCCTGGGCCGAGCGCGCGAGGTAGAACGCCCCGGAGCGGTAGTGCAGCAGCGCGGGGTCAGTCGGCTGCAACGCAGCGGCGACGAATGCGTTCGACTCGTGCCCGGCCGAGCCGATCGTGTAGAAGCCCTGGCCGCGTTCGCGCATCCGGCGCGCCTCGATGTCGACGTGCCGGCTGCCCGCCATCGCGTCGAACAGCGCGCTCAACTCGTCGTCCGGCTCGCCGGAGTCGTCGACTTCGCCCAGCGCCGCACGGACGCGGGCGTCAAGATCATCGTGCGGGGAACTCACGGCACAGATCATGCCCTTTCCTGCGCGGACCGTGGCAGGTCGGGTTCTTACCTAGATCGGCGCAGCAGGTAAGCACAGGGTAGGTGGCGGATAAGCCGGTGCGTTCATGGTGCTCGGGACGGGACCGGCCGGGTCCCGCACGACCGAAGGGGGCTGCCGAGATGGCAGACATGCAGTTTCCGAATGTGCTGCTCGGACCAGGGACGTTCACCGCAGCGGTGATCGACAACAACGGGGCGCCGTCGTCGGTGCTCGAGGCGAACCAGCCGTTCACCATCCAGTGCTCGTGGAACATCAGCGCGCTCGCCGCGCTGCTGCTCGGCGGCCAGTGGCAGCTCGCCGCGTACGTCGAGTCGATCGGTGCCGGGCCGGAGCAGGAAGTCGGCGCAGCGGTAACGGTTGCCCTCAACGGCGGCACGAGCTACAACGCCACCATCGTCGTCCCCGCGAACACGCTGCCGGACGACCCGGCGCCGCCGCTGTCGGGGACGTACAAGCTGGTCACGCTGCTGACGCACCGCAACTTCGGGCACGTCACCGATGTTGCCGCCGTCGTCGAAGGGCCGATCGTTCGGATCGCCTGAACAGTCGGCGCAGGCGGGTCGCGGTCACGCGCAAACGGCGTGCCGCGGCCCGTTCTCGCGCTCAGGGTTGTGACACAGCCGGGGCAGCGAGCTCGATATCACCTGTGTTGCCACGGTGCAGCGCGTACTCGTCGCCTCGGTCGATGACGGTCAGCGCGCCATTGCGATCGACGACCAGTCGCCGACCGCAGCCCTGCTCGCACTCGAGGAGCAGGCCACCTGGGCTTGGCGTGATGCGAAGCTGGTGGAATTCGGCCATAGCACCTCATGGTAGGCCGGGTCGCGAAGCGCTTCATACAGGCGCGACGTCTCGGCTGATGGCCGCATGCCGAACGCCTGCCACAGGGCATCGGCGCACCGCCGGTACTGGCTCAGCGCCAGGTGCAGCTGACCGACGGCCGCGTAGCAGAACATGAGCTGACGATGCGCCGTCTCGTTGCACGGGTCGGCGTCGACGACACATCGACCGAGCTGGATCGCCGGGCCGAACGCGGCGTAGCGGACGTACAACTCGACGAGGCGCGACTGCGTCTCGACGGCCGTCAAGCGAAGCGCGTCGCGGGTCGGCGCGGCCCAGTCCGCATACGGGTCGTCGGCGAGGAAGTCACCGTCGTAGACCTGCGCCGCCGCCTCGTAGCAGCGCATCGCTTCGTCCAGCGCGCCAGATTGCTCCGCTGCTCGCCCGTCCCGGCAATGGCGTTCGAACTGTTCGACGTCGACCCATGCCGAGATCGTGTCGGTGAGCAGGTATGTGTCGTGGACGCGTTGCAGGACGGGCTCGGGGCAGGCGCGGCGCAGCGCCTGACGGACTCCGCTGAGTGCGACGTGCAAGCAGTTGCGGGCGGCGTCCGGATCAGCCCGCGGCCAGAACACGTCCATCAGGACGTCCCTCGGAACGGGCACGCGCCGGTGTGCCAGGAGGTAGGCGATGACGTTGCGGGTGCGGCGGCTCGACGTGGTGTCGACAGCACGGCCGTCCAGCGTTACCGAGAACCGGCCGAGCAGTCGCGCGGACAGCAGCGGCCTGGGGCGAATCGATGCCTCTCGGGCGGCGGCCTCGATGTTCGCAACGGCAGCGCTCACCTGACCCACCCCCCGTGGTCACGCTCAGCCCCTCCCGGCAGAGGTAGCCGTGCTGGTGAGGAGCGTGCCTAGCCCGCCGCTGATACGTCCGGAACTCGCCGCAGTCGTGCCCGGACACGCAGCCGCTCGATCTTGGCCGCGTCGGCGGAGGTCGCCGCCATGTACACGACGAGGCGCGCCTCCGGCATGCCGTCGACGTGGAAGCCCGACGTGCGCATGTCGATCGTGGTGCCATCGTCAGCCTGGAACCACTTGATCGCGGGCATCGGCGCGGCGACCTGATGAGTGGCCCACAGCTCGGCGAACTTCTTGCTCGCCGCGGAGAGCGCCGCGACGAAGTCGGTCCATTGCGGCTCGCCGACGTGCCTGGCGTAATTGGCCCTGAGCACGGCAACCATGTGCGGCAGCACGTCGACGTTGATCAACGGGCACTTGCGCATGGTGAAGATCTGCCACAGCGCGTTGCGCTCGCGGCCGGTGGCGCGGGCGAGGTTGGGGAAGAGCGCCGCGTAGGTCTCGTTGCAAGCCAGCAGGTCGTACTTGCCGTTGTATATGCACGCCGCGGTCGGGCCGAGAGCGTCGAGCACGCCCGGCACTTCGGCAGGCAGCTGCCCCGCCTCGGTGCCACTGCCGCCGGTCGGCACGCCCGGCACGTCGGCTAGCCGGTACAGGTGCCAGCGCTCGGCCGGGCCGAGCTTGAACACGCGGGCGATCGCGTCGAGCACCTGAACGCTGGCGTTGATCGGCCGGCCCTGCTCGAGCCAGGTGTACCACGTGACGCCCACGCCGGCGAGCTGCGCGACCTCCTCGCGGCGCAGCCCCGGTGTGCGCCGCCGCGTGCCCGGCGCCAGCCCGACGTCTTGCGGCGCGACACGCGCACGGCGGCTGCGCAGGAAGGACGCGAGCTCGTTGCGCCGCTCCTTGAGGTAAGTCCCTTCGATCACGGTCACAAGTAGATCGTCCGGTACCGACAACGTGCGTGCCAGGTAGTGGCAATACCAGGATCAGTGGGCACTCACCACCGGGACCGGCCGGCGCGCACCGTTGCTGCGTGACGATCCTGACCAATCCCGGCATCGCCCGGCCGCGGGTCACCCGGCCCGGCGCGGTGCTCGGCGTACTGCTTGCCGGCCAGTTCATGGCGATCCTCGACGTGTCGATCGTGAACGTCGCCGCCCCGACGCTGCGCGCCGACCTGCATGCGTCCGGAGCGGGTCTGCAACTGGTGGTCGCCGGCTACATCATCAGCTACGCCGTGCTGCTCATCAGCGGGGCGCGGCTGGGCGACCGGTTCGGGCACGGGCGCGCGTTCCGGGCCGGCCTCGCCGGCTTCACGATCGCGTCCCTCGCATGCGGGCTGGCGCCGAACACGGCCACGCTGGTCACGTTCCGGTTCATCCAGGGCACGGCCGCGGCGCTGATGATGCCGCAGGTGATGAGCCTCATCCAGCGGACGTTCGCCGGTCCCGCCCGGGCCAGGGCGCTGTCGCTGTACTCGGCCGTGATCGCCTGCGGCGCGGTGATCGGGCAGGTGCTCGGCGGCGTCATGGTCAGCGCCGACCTGTTCGGCACGGGGTGGCGGCCGGTCTTCCTGGTCAACGTACCGATCGGTGCCGTGCTGCTCGTGCTCGCCCGCCGGCGCCTGCCGACCGACCGTGGCGAGCCGGGCCGCCGGCTCGACCCGGCCGGCGTGGTGCTGCTGTCGCTCGCCGTGCTGCTGCTCGTCGTGCCGCTCGTGCTCGGTCACGAGGAGAACTGGCCGGCCTGGTGCTGGATCTCGCTCGCCGCCAGCGCCGTGCTGTTCCCCGCTTTCGTCGCCGTCGAGCGGGCGGTCGCGAACGGGGGCGGTTCGCCGCTCGTCTCCGCGCGCGTGCTCCGCGCCCCCGGCCTGTCCGCCGGGGCGGCGTCGCTGTTCTTCGCGCTGCTCAACTACGGCGGCTACCTGTTCAGCATGGCGCTGCACCTGCAGTCCGGCCTCGGCGAGAGCCCGGCGAAGGCCGGCCTGGTGTTCGCCCCGGTCGCGCTCGGGTTCGCGGCCACCGGCCTGACCTGGCGACGGCTACCCGCGCGATGGCACGGCCACATCATCCCGTTCGGGCTGGGTTTCGCCGCTGTCTGCTACCTGCTGCTCGGCGTGATCCTGCGTGGCGGTAGCGAGGGCGGCGCGCTGCTGGAGCTCGTCCTGCTCCTGATCGGCCTGGCGCTCGGCCTGGCGTTCAGCCCGATGCTGACCGTCGCGCTCACCCACGTACCGATGTCCGACGCGGCCGATGCCAGCGGGATTCTCGTCACGATCTTCCAGCTCGGCCAGGTCGTCGGAGTGGCGACGCTGGGCACGCTGTACCTGACGCTCGTGCACGGGCCGGGCGCGCACGCGTCGGCGCATGCGATCGCGCTCACCGACGTCGCGCTGTGCGTCAGCGCCGTCGTGGCGGCCGGATTCGCCCTGGCGGTGATCCGCCCGCGCGCTATCCGGTCGCCGTGATCGTGGCGACCGTCGCCGACCAGGGGTAGGCCTCGGCGCAGGCCGCGCGGCTTCTCGCCGGTGCGGGGTGCCGGACAACCGAGCGATCGCCCGGGCGAAGGCGGCTGGATCCGGGCCGGCGCTGGTGCCGACGCCGGGTGCGCGGCAACGACCTCGGCCGGCGCCGCCGCCGCGACGGCCACGAGCGCCGCGGCGACGGCGGCGCGATCGCGCAGGTGGCCCACGAACCGCACCGGCAGGTCGCGCGCGAGCTGCGCCAGGGCAGGTCGCATCGCGCCGTCGCCGACGACGGTCAGCTCGCCGTCGACGCCCTCGGCCCGCAACGCCCGCAGCGTCTCGATGGCGAGGTCGGGACGCTTCTCGGCGGACAGCCGGCCCGCGACGACCACCGGCTCGTGCCCCCGGGCCGCCAGCGCCACGGCCACGCGGATGACGGAGTTCACGACCCCGTTGACGGCCGGGGAGAACGTCTCCGCCACGAGCGTGACCCGCACATCTTCAGACGATCAACAGGCCAGGCGACACGACGGCCTGCTGGACGCGACCGGCAAGTGAAATGAGAGTGACGCACATATGTGCGTGCCCGGTGGGTTCAGCCGGCGCAGGCGTGACTATTCTGCAATCCGACGGCACTGATGGTGCCCAGAGACCTGGCCAGCCGAGCGGGAGGCACGTTGACCACCACCGCCGAGCCGACAACGGCCGATTCGCCGGACGCGGCGTCCACCGTCGCTCCGCGGCCGATCGTCAGCCGGCCCTACCCGGTCCACGAAGCCGCCAAGGGGTCGATGCTCGGCCAGCTGCTGCGCACCACCGACCACAAGCTGATCGGCAAGATGTACCTGGTCACGTCGTTCGTGTTCTTCATGGTCGGCGGCGTGATGGCGCTGCTGATGCGCACCGAGCTGGCGCGTCCGGGCATGCAGTTCCTCTCGCCGGAGCAGTACAACCAGCTGTTCACGATGCACGGCACGATCATGTTGCTGTTCTTCGCGACGCCGCTGGTCTTCGCGTTCGCGAACCTGGTACTCCCGCTGCAGATCGGCTCGCCCGACGTCGCGTTCCCGCGGCTGAACGCGTTGTCCTACTGGCTTTACCTGTTCGGCGCCATCACGGCGACGTCCGGCTTCATCACGCCGGGCGGCGCCGCCGATGTCGGCTGGACGTTCTACACGCCGCTGAGCGACTCGATGAACTCGCCCGGTGCGGGCACCGACCTGTGGATCCTGGGCGTGGCGCTGTCAGGTCTCGGCACGATCCTGGGTGGCGTCAACATGATCACCACGGTGATCACGCTGCGCTGCCCGGGTATGACGATGTTCCGGATGCCGATTTTCACCTGGAACATCCTGGTGACGAGCGTGCTCGTGCTGCTGGCCTTCCCGATCCTGACTGCCGCCCTGCTCGTACTCTGGGTCGACCGACATATGCACGCCCAGGTGTTCACGTCCGCGAACGGCGGCGCGATCCTGTTCCAGCACCTGTTCTGGTTCTTCGGTCATCCCGAGGTCTACATCGTCGCGTTGCCGTTCTTCGGCATCGTCACCGAGGTCATCCCGGTGTTCAGCCGCAAGCCGCTGTTCGGCTACACCGGCATGGTGCTCGCGACGCTGTCCATCGCGGCGTTGTCGATGACGGTGTGGGCACACCACATGTTCACCACCGGCGCGGTGCTGCTGCCGTTCTTCAGCATCATGACGTTCCTGATCGCGGTACCCACCGGCGTGAAGTTCTTCAACTGGATCGGCACGATGTGGCGCGGCTCGATCACGTTCGAGACACCCATGCTCTTTTCCGTCGGGTTCATCGTGACGTTCCTCTTCGGCGGCCTGACCGGCGTGCTGCTGGCCAGCCCGCCGGTCGACTTCCACGTCTCGGACACCTACTTCGTGGTCGCGCACTTCCACTACGTGCTGTTCGGCACCATCGTGTTCGCCGCCTACGCGGGCGTGTACTTCTGGTTCCCGAAATACACCGGGCGCTACATGGACGAGAAGTTGGGCAAGCTGCACTTCTGGCTGACCTTCGTCGGCTTCCACACCACGTTCCTGGTGCAGCACTGGCTCGGCGAGAAGGGCATGCCGCGCCGGATCGCCGACTACCTGCCCAGCGACGGGTTCACGACGCTGAACACCGTCTCCACGCTCGGCTCGTTCATCCTCGGCGCGTCCATGCTGCCCTTCGCGTACAACGTCTACCGGTCCTACCGCTACGGCGAGATCGCCACCGCCGACGACCCGTGGGGGCACGGCAACTCCCTCGAGTGGGCCACCTCGTCGCCGCCGCCCCGGCACAACTTCACGTCCATCCCGCGGATCCGTTCCGAGCGTCCGGCCTTCGAACTGCACTACCCCGACCTGCTCGAACGCCTCGAGGCCGAAGCCCACGCCGGACGCCGGCACGAGATCGTGCAGGCCCTCGCCGGCGCCGACGGCCCGAGGTCCGGCGAACGAGATAGCGAACCCGGCCGGTAGCGCCGGCTTCCGGCGGCAGCCGGCGTCTCGGCTCGCATGCGATGCGACCCACCCCAGTCCTCGTCACCGTGACCGGCCGCGACCGGCCCGGCGTCACGGCGATCGTCTTTGCCGCGCTGTCGGCCCACGACGTCGACGTGCGCGACGTCGTGCAGACGGTCACCGGCCAGCGCACGACCCTGACGGTGCTGGTGGATCTGCGCGGCGACGCGGCTGCCCTGCGGCACTCCGTCGGCAGCAACACGGCGGCCGTGGGCGTCGACTCCGAGGTCGAGGTCGTCGACGAAGGCCAGCCGATGTCGCTGGGCAAGCGCCGGCCCCGCCCGCGTTCCGGACAAAGCCGCGCGGTCATCCTGAGCCGGCAGCTGCGGGCCGGCGCGATCGGCGACGTCGCCAAGCGCATCAGCGACGTGGGCGGCAACATCGAGTCGATGTGGCAGTCGTCGCGAGCGCAGCTGGCCGGCGTCGAGATGTACATCGACGGTGACGCGAAGAACGTGCGCAAGTCGCTGATCGGGGCTGCCGCCGAGACCAGGCTCGACATCGCCGTCGAGCCTGCGGCGACCCGGCAGCCCGCGCGGCAACTACTCGTGCTCGACGCCGACGCCACGCTCGCCGGCGACGTCGGTGACGCGCGGTTCGGCCCGCGGGTCGTGCAGTTCGTGCGCGCCGTGCAGGACTCGGGCTGCCGTGTCGCCGCGGTGGCGACGGCCCGGAAGGGCGCGGCCGATGCGCTCGCTGACTCGCTCCAGCTCGATGCCGCGGCGGCGGTACGCGACCGCGCGGGAAAGGCCGCGGCCCTGGAACGGCTGGCTGCCGCGTTCGAGGTGCCGCTGCCGCATGCGGTGGCCGTCGGCGACGCGCGCCGCAGCGACCGCCTGCTCAGCGGTGCCGGCATGGCAGTAGGCGTCGACGGCAGGTCCGCGCGGCGCGCGGCAACGGACCGATCCGGCGACGAGTCCTACCTCGACTCGGTGTTGTTCGTGCTGGACGTCCCGCCGAACTAAGTCCGCACGATCGGTTCACCGAGCAGGGTGACGCCAGCGTCGCGGAGCAGGCTCAGCGCCGCGTCGACGGTCGGACGGGCAACGCCTGCCGTCAGGTCGAGGCGCACCGTCGTCACGAGGCCGTTCGCGACCGCGTCGAGTGCCGTGGCGCGCACACAGTGATCGGTGGCGATGCCGACGATCTCTACCTCGCCGACGTCGTGCCCGCGCAACCAGCCGGCCAGCGGCACACCGTCGCTCACGGCCTCGAAGCCCGAATAGGCCGCGCGGAATTCGCCCTTGTCGAAGACCGCCTCGACCCGCGACGTGTCGAGCTCGGGGTGCAACTCGACGCCGGCCGTGCCGACCCGGCAGTGCGGCGGCCACGAGTCGACGAAGTCGGGGTGGTCGGAGAAGTGCGCGCCGGGGTCGATGTGGTGGTCGCGAGTCGCGACGGCGTGGTCGTAGCCGCCCGCGGCGAGGCGCTCGGTGACCATGCGGGCCACGTCCGTGCCGCCGGCGACGGCCAGCGAACCGCCCTCGCAGAAGTCGTTCTGGACGTCGACGACGATGACCGCGCTGCGCATAGCGCTGATTGTGCTCGCCAGCGACCCGTCGGCGGCGCGCCGGGCGGCTTCGGTAGTTGCTTTGCTCTGCGTACCTGGACGCATCACCCGGCGTTGCGCACCGGTACGCAGAGCAAAGGAACCAGCGGAGGAAACCGAGACCTGGCGGCTCTAACCGAACGGGACGATGCGCGTCGGGATGGCTGGTTCGCCGCGGGAGAGCTTCAGGCCGTCCCAGGGAAGCGTGACCATCGCCCGGCGCAGGTGCGCGCGGGACGCATCCAGGCCGGGCAGGTCGGGAACCGGCCCGCCATCGCGCATTAGCGGGCGCTGCAGCAGCCGGTCGTGCTCGCCGAGGTCCGGTGTAGCGCCGGCGACGACGACCTCCTCGACGGCGGTCCCGGTGGCCTTGTGCACGCGGTAGGCGGTCTTGCGCGCTCCCTGGCTCTCCTTGTGCTCGGAGCGCTTCGCGACCGGGCGCCCGTCGACCTCGACGAGCTTGTAGACCATGCCCGCGGTCGGCGCCCCCGAACCGGTCACGACCGCGGTGCCAGCGCCGTAGGCGTCGACGGGCGACGCGCCGAGCGCGGCGATGGAGTACTCGTCGAGGTCGCCGCTGACGATGACGCGTGTGCCGGTCGCGCCGAGGGCGTCGAGCTGCGCGCGTGCCTGGCGAGCCAGCACGCCGAGATCGCCGGAGTCGATGCGGATCGCGCCGAGTGTCGGGCCGGCTACCTCGACGGCGGCGGCGATGCCGGCGGTCAGGTCGTAGGTGTCGACGAGCAGCGTGGTGTCGGTGCCGAGCGTGGCGATCTGTGCCCGGAACGCCGCCGCCTCGTCGTCGTGCAGCAGGGTGAATGCGTGTGCGGCCGTGCCGCTCGTCGGGACGCCGTACCGGTCCCCGGCTGCCAGGTTGGATGTCGCCGCGAAGCCGGCGAGGTAGGCGGCCCGTGAGGACGCGACCGCCGCGAGCTCGTGCGTCCGGCGCGATCCCATCTCGATGATCGAGCGCCCTTCGGCGGCGCTGACCATGCGGGCGGCTGCCGACGCGATCGCGGAATCGTGGTTGAGGATCGACAGTACGAGCGTCTCGAGCACGACCGTCTCGGCGAACGTGCCCGACACCGTGCACAGCGGCGAGTACGGGAAGTACAGCTCGCCTTCGGCATAGCCGTCGACGTCGCCGCGGAACCGGTACGCGCCGAGATAGGCCGCCGCGGCCTCGCCGACCACGCCCGCGCGATGCAACGACTCGACGGTCGCGGCGTCGAACGTGTAGTCGGCGATCGCGTCGAGCAGCCGCGCGGTGCCGGCGACCACGCCGTATCGCCGCCCCTCGGGCAGCCGGCGCGCGAACACCTCGAACACGCAATGCCGCCCCGCGGTCGAATCCCGCAGAGCGGCGTCGAGCATGGTGAGCTCGTAGCGGTCGGTCAGCAACCCGGTACTCATGAGCCGCGCCCGCGGCCGTCAGTCACGTCGTGGACCGAAGACTCCCGCGATGCCTGCGATCAGGAAGCCGGCGAGAGTCAAGAACAGCCCGATCTGGGCGTGCTTGAAGACGCCAGCGTCTTGCAGTCCGGTGTCTTTCGCCTTGTTCCAGAAGGTGCTCGACGCGAGCAGGGTGACTACCACGCCGATTACACCGAGCACCGGCGCGATGATGCGGAACAAGGCTGCCGCACCACTGGGCAGGCTCGCGACCACCGCCGCGGCGACAACTGCAAGCACCAGGACCCAGACCAGATAGCCGCTGTATGCCTTCATGAGACCGGCGTCGATGTCCTTGGCGGAGTCGCCCAGGTCGGAGAGCTTTCCGGCCTGGCCGAGGACCGTGTACCAGTTCAGCGCCGCGACGCCGATGACGAGCAGCAATGCGCCGACCGCCGCGACGGCCAGGCCGACGATGCCGGCCGACTCGCGCGGCTCGTCGTAGCGGGAACGCCACGCCGGCTGCTGCGGCTGCTGCGGGTAGTTGTAGCCGCTGGGCTGTTGCGGATAGTTGCCCTGCTGCTGATAGCCGCCTTGCTGGGGGTAGTTGCCCTGCCCGGGGTAGCCGCCCTGCCCGGGGTAGCCGCCGTGTCCTGGATATACGGTCGGCTCGGGGAAGCCGGACGGGTCTTGCTGCGGGTAGTTGCCGCCGCCGGGGTAGTTGCCCCACTGCGGCTGCTGACCCGGCTGGCCCTCGCCCGGTCCAGGGTTGTAAGGCGTGCTCATGGCGCTTGACCGTAGCCGAGCGTGATAGTCGATGTCATCGTCCGCCGACTGACCATGCCCCTGCGCATCCGGCCGGTGAGCGAGTCGTGACCGGAACGTTACCGTGCCACCATGGAGTGATGGCTGGCACGCTCTCGCCCCCACTCGAGACCCAGGGTGAGACGCTGCCCGAGGAGCAGAGCGACGTCCTCGGCGCAGCCGACCACCCGTGGATCACGATCGTCTGGAACGATCCGATCAACCTGATGAGCTACGTGACGCACGTCTTCATGGTGGTGTTCGGCTACTCGAAACCCAAGGCGGAGAAGCTGATGCTCGACGTCCACCAACGCGGCAAGGCCGTTGTGTCGTCCGGCACCCGCGAACGGATGGAGCTCGATGTGAACACCCTGCACGGGTACGGCCTGTGGGCCACGCTGCAGCACCAGGACGGGTGAGGGTCACCCGGCGCCGCGGCCACGTCCGGATCAATCTGGAAGTGGTCGAGGCCGGGCTGCTGGCGACGCTGTTCGACGACCTCGGCGGCGCGCTCGAGGTGCTACCCGAGGACGACCCGGTGCGCCAGCGGCTCTTCCCGTCGGCCTACCCCGAGGACGAGGACGCGGCGACTGAGTTCCGCGAACTGACCGAGGACTCGCTGCGTGACGCTCGGGTGGAGCGGCTCGAAAGGTGCCGTGCCGAGCTGCCGTCCGCCGAGGGCAATGTCGAGCTGGACGACGAGGCAGCACAGCGCTGGCTCACCGTGCTCAACGACCTGCGCCTCGCGATCGGCACGCGCCTGAACGTCAGCGAGGACGACGAGCCCGGCATCGACCCGGCCGACCCCGACGCCCAGACGCGGGCCATCTACCACTGGCTGACGGCATTGCAGGACTCCCTCGTCCACGCGGTCGCGCGTTGACTAGGTAGCGTTGAGCGCCGTGCTGACCATCGAGCGGGCCACTCGCGACGCCATCGTCGCGCACGCGCGCCGCGACCACCCGGACGAGGCATGCGGGGTCGTCGCCGGCACCGAGGGCAGCGATCGGCCGACCCGGTTCATCCCGATGCTGAACGCCGCGCGCTCGCCCACGTTCTACGAGTTCGACTCGAGCGACCTGCTGCAGCTGTACAAGGAGATGGCGGCGAACGACGAGGAGCCGGTGGTCATCTACCACTCGCACACCGCCACCGAGGCCTACCCGTCGCGCACCGACATCTCCTACGCGTCCGAGCCGAATGCGCATTACGTGCTGGTCTCGACCCGGTTGCCCGACACGGCCGACTTCCGGTCGTTCCGGATCGTCGACGGCGTCGTCCGCGAGGAACCCGTCACGGTGGTGGAGTCGTATATCTGACGGGCGCGGGTGGGACGATTGTGCTCAGCGTTCGCGTTCTGTAACCAGCCGACACTTGCCAAGCACGACAGGAGTACCAGATTCCCATGGCCATCGAGGTCAAGATCCCCACGATCCTGCGCAGCTACACCGGCGGCGCGAAGTCTGTCGACAGCGCTGGCGACACGCTCTCGGCGCTGCTCGACAACCTGGACGCCACGCACCCGGGCCTGAAGGGCCGGCTGATCACTGACGACGGCGGGCTGCACCGGTTCGTCAACGTCTACGTCAACGACGAGGACGTGCGCTTCACCGGCTCGCTCGACACCGCGCTCAAGGACGGCGACTCGGTCACGATCCTGCCGGCGGTCGCGGGCGGCTGAGCATGACCCGGTACGACTCGCTGCTCGACGCGCTCGGCGAAACCCCGCTGGTCGGGCTGCCGAGGCTATCGCCACGGTGGGACGGTGACGCGCCGGTGCGACTGTGGGCCAAACTCGAGGACCGCAACCCCACGGGCTCGGTCAAGGACCGCGCTGCGCTCTACATGGTCCGCCACGCCGAGGCCGACGGCAGGCTGACGCCCGGGTGCACGATCCTCGAACCGACGTCGGGCAACACCGGCATCTCGCTGGCCATGGTGGCCAAGCTGCGCGGCTACGGGCTGGTCTGCGTGATGCCCGAGAACACGTCGGTCGAACGACGCCAGCTGCTGGAGATGTTCGGCGCCCGCATCATCTACTCGCCGGCCGAGGGTGGGTCGAACGAGGCAGTCGTGGTGGCCAAGCGACTGGCCGCCGAGAACCCGGACTGGGTGATGCTCTACCAGTACGGCAACGCGGCCAACGCGCTCGCGCACTACGAGGGCACCGGCCCGGAGATCCTGCGCGACCTGCCGACGATCACCCATTTCGTCGCCGGCCTCGGCACGACGGGCACGCTGATGGGCGCGGGCCGGTACCTGCGCGAGAAGGCGCCCGATGTGCAAGTCATCGCCGCCGAGCCGCGCTACGGCGAGCTCGTGTACGGGTTGCGCAACATCGACGAGGGCTTCGTGCCCGAGCTCTACGACGACTCCGTGTTGACCTCGCGCTTCTCGGTCACGTCCTACGACGCGCTGCGGCGCACGCGCGACCTGATCGAGCATGAGGGCATCTTCGCCGGCATCTCGACGGGCGCGATCCTGCATGCGGCCCTGGCGGTCGCCGATCGCGTGGCGGCAGCCGGCCAGCGGGCCGATGTCGCGTTCATCGTCGCCGACGGCGGCTGGAAGTACCTCTCGACCGGCGCGTACGACGGCTCGCTGCAGCACGCCGCAGAGAAGCTCGAAGGCCAGCTCTGGGCCTAGGGCACGCGTGTGACGCCCGCGAACCCTGCGGCGTCCGCCGCGGCCGCGGCGATCATGTGCAGATCGGCCGGCTATGGCGAGCGTGTCTGCACAAGATCGCGGCGGCTCCGGGACGCGGCCACTACGGCAGCTTGAATCGTGTCACGGATGGTGACCGGCCGTGCCGTGCCGCCAGCATGACCACCATGCGTTTGCCTATAACCGGCGTTACCCCCGGGTCTCATTCGGGAAACGGCCTGGAAATGAACCCTTGACGCGGTCGGAACTCGCAGCTAGCGTTCCGGGCCACGTGAAAGGTTTCATCAACCCCTGGGGACGCCGGTGTCAGCTGATCACGCGCCTGCCGACCCGCGGCTCGTGCTCGACCGGGCAACGAAGAGCTTCGGCGCTGTCCGGGCGCTCGCGGAAGGCTCGATAACGCTGTATCCCGGTGAGGCGCACGCCCTCGTCGGCGAGAACGGCGCGGGCAAGTCGACGCTCGTCAAGATCCTCGCCGGCGTGCACCAGCCCGACAGCGGCGAGCTGACCCTCGGCGGCGAACCGGTGTCCTTCAGCAGCCCGTCCGCGTCGCGTGCGGCCGGAGTGTCGATCATCTACCAGGAGCCGACGCTCTTCCCCGACCTGACCGTGGCCGAGAACATCTTCGTCGGCCGGCAGCCGCAGCGGGGCGGCCGGCGCATCGACCGGGCGCAGATGCGCAACGCGGCGAACGCCGTGTTCGCCCGGCTGGGCGTCGAGCTCGACCCGGGACGCCTGGCACGCGGCTTGTCGGTGGCCGACCAGCAGATCGTCGAGATCGCCAAGGCAATCTCGTTCAATGCGAACGTGATCGTGATGGACGAGCCCACTGCGGCCCTGACGTCACTCGAGGTCGACCGGCTCTTCGAAGTCATCCGGACGCTGCGCGATCACGACGCGGCCGTCCTGTTCATCTCGCACCGCCTCGAAGAGGTCTTCGCGATCTGCCAGCGCGTGACGATCATGCGCGACGGGCGGTTCGTGCGGACGGCGCAGATCGCCGAGCTGACCATTGACGACGTCATCCGCGCCATGGTCGGGCGTGACCTCGCGGCAATGTTCCCCAAGACCGACACGACGCCGGCCGAGGCCGTGCTCGAGGTCGACCACCTCTCCCGGATCGGCGTGTTCCACGACGTGTCGTTCTCGGTCCGCCGCGGCGAGATCGTCGCACTGGCGGGCCTGGTCGGCGCCGGGCGCACCGAGGTCGCGCGCGCCGTGTTCGGCATCGACCGGCACGACGCCGGCGAGGTGCGCGTCAACGGGCGCGTGCTGCCGAACGGCCGGCCGCGCGTGGCGATGGCGGCGGGTGTCGCGTTCGTCCCCGAGGACCGTCGGCAGCAGGGGCTGGTCATGGACCTCGGCATCGACCACAACGTCGCGTTGCCCTCGCTCGGGCGGTTGCGCCGCAGCGGGCTGATCCGGCGCTCCCGCGAGCGCGAGCTCGCGACCGAGTGGGCCGGAAAGCTGCAGCTCAAGTTCGGCCGGATGAGCAACCCGGTCTCGATGCTGTCCGGCGGCAACCAGCAGAAGGTCGTGCTGGCCAAGTGGCTCGCGCGGCGTCCGTCATTGCTGATCGTGGACGAGCCAACTCGCGGCATCGATGTCGGAACCAAGGCCGAGGTGCACCGGCTGCTCGACGAGCTGGTGTCCGAGGGGGTCGCTGTCTTGATGATCTCCTCGGAGCTGCCCGAGGTCGTCGGGATGGCCGACCGGGTACTGGTGCTGCGCGAGGGGCGCCTGGTCACGGAACTGTCTCGCGCGCAGGCCGACGAGGACGCGATCATGCGCGCCGCGACCGGCCAACTAGCCGGGGCGGAACGCCCATGACCGCCGTCACGAGCGCCCCGGCGCCGGCTGCCCCGCCGCCCGCCACCCAGCGCATGCTCCGCGCAGAGGGGCTTCTCCGGGCGCGCGAGCTGGGCATCGTCATCGCGATCGTTGTCGTGTTCGGGCTGACCACCCTGAACAACCACGCGTTCGCGCACACCCACAGCGTGCAGCAGTTGCTGACCGGCGCCTCGCTGATCGCGCTGCTGACTGTGGGCGAGACGCTCGTCATCATCACCCGCAACGTCGACCTGTCGGTCGGCTCGGTCGTCGGGTTGTCGGCCTACGTCGTCGGTGACGTGTTCGTGCACCATCCGCACACGCCGGTGATCGTCGGCTTCCTGCTCGGGACGCTCATCGGCGCGGCCGTCGGGGCGATCAACGGGCTGATCACGACGGTCGCCCGGGTGCCCAGCCTGGTCGTCACGCTGGCCGCGCTGTACATCATCCGGGGCATCGACGCCGTCATCGTGAACGGCAAGCGGATCGACCCGGTCAACGTGCCGAGTGCGTTCACGGCGGTCGGCTACGAGACCGTGCTCGGCATCCCGTGGCTGGCGATCATCGTGGCCGCCGTGGTGGCTGTCGCCGGCTACGCGATGCGCTCGTTCCGGTCGGCACGAGACCTCTACGCGATCGGGTCGAACCCCGAAGCCGCCGCGCTCGCCGGCGTGCCCGCGGGCCGGCGCGTGTTCAGCGCGTTCCTGATCAGCGGCGCGCTCGCCGGGTTCGCCGGGGCGTTGTTCCTCGCCGAGTTCGCGACCGTCGACGCGACGGGCGGCGCCGGCTACGAACTGCTCGTAGTCGCGGCCGTCGTGGTGGGCGGCGTGGCGATCTTCGGCGGCAGCGGCACCGTCCTCGGCGCCGCGCTCGGCGCGGTCCTGCTCAACACGATCAACCAGGCGCTCGTCGCGTCGCGGATCTCGTCATTCTGGAACCAGGCGATCGCAGGTGCCCTGCTGCTGGCAGCCATCGCGTTCGACCGGTGGCTCGGCCTGCGGGTGGCCCGGCGGCTGAAGTCCGCCGAAGGGGCGCACCGTGATGTCTGAGACGCACACCGTGCTGTCCGACCAGGCCCCCACGCTTGCCACGGCGGCCGGCGAGCCGAGCGCTCCGCCGCCGTGGCGGGCGCTGCTGCGCTGGGAGAGTGGGCTCGTCCTCGTCCTGGTCGCGACGCTGATCTTCGCCGGTTCGAACACCGAGAACTTCTTCGACCAGACCGACATCTTCTACATCGGCCTGAACATGGGCGAGATCGCGATCATGGCGCTGCCGCTGACGCTGATCGTGATGACCGGCGAGATCGACCTGTCGGTCGCCTCGATGCTCGGCCTGTCCGGGACGCTCATGGGCTACCTGTTCCAGCACGGCTGGAACATCTACCTCGCGATGGCCGTCGCGCTCGCGGTCGGGGCGCTCGGCGGCGCACTCAACGGCGTGCTCGTCACCAAGCTGGGCCTGCCGTCGATCGCGGTGACTATCGGGACGTTGACGCTGTTCCGAGGCATCGCCGAGATCATCCTCGGTACCAGTTCGGTCACCGGGTTCCCGCTGTCGCTGACCAAGATCGGCGTCGCGCCGATCCAGGGCACGCAGATCTCCTACTCGGTCGCCATCTTCATCGGGCTGGCGCTGGTCTGCGCGGTCGTCCTGCATGCCACGCCGCTCGGACGCTCGATCGTGGCGATCGGCCTGCAGTCCGAGGCGGCGCACTTCGCCGGGATCCGGGTCAACCGGATCAAGTTCTGGCTGTACGTGATCAGCGGCCTGGTCTGCGCCCTGGCCGGAATCCTGTTCACGCTCAAGAACGCGTCGGCTCGCTATGACGCGGGCACCGGGCTCGAGCTCAACGTCGTCGCGATCGTGCTCTTCGGCGGCGTCTCGATCTTCGGTGGCCGGGGCAGCGTTGCCGGGGTGGTGTTGTCCGTCGTCATCGTCGGCTGCCTGCAGCAGGCATTGACGCAGATGCACGTCGACGCCCAGGTGCAGAACATCGTCCTCGGCGGGTTGTTGCTCGTCAGCGTGATCGTGCCCAACGGCGCCGAAGCCCTGCGCCGGATCCGGGCACGGGTTCGACCGCAGGCCCGCCCGCCAGCCAGGGCGGCACTCGATCCGTCACCACCAATCAGCAACGGAAGGGGATCAGCATGATGCAACTCAGCGGGGGGCGCCGGATCGGTTCCGCCGCACTCGCGGCGGCGCTGATCATCGGCGTCACGGCCGCATGCAGCTCGTCGACCAAGACCTCCGCGCCCACCGGCTCGCCCACCGGCACCGGTATCAAGAAGGGCCTGACCGTCTACTACATCCCCAAGGACACGCAGAACCCGTACGAGGTCATCGCCGATCAGGGCGGCCAGACCGCGCTGCAGGAGCTCGGCGGCAAGGTAGTCGTCAGCAGCGGCACGTCCGACACCGCGGCCGCGCAGATCCCGTCGATCCAGGCAGCAATCCAGGCACGTGCCGACGCGATCGTCATCGCCGGCAACGACCCCTCGGCGCTGTGCCCGTCGCTCGGCCAGGCCTTCGCCGCCGGCATCAAGATCGTCTCGTTCGACTCCGACGTCACCTGCCCGAACCACCTGTTCATCAACCAGGCGAACACCGAGCAGATCGGCACGTCCGAGGTCGACGTGCTCGCCAAGCAGATCAACAGCACCGGCCAGATCGCGATCCTGTCGGCCGCAGCCACGGCCACGAACCAGAACGCGTGGATCGGCTTCATGAAGAAGCAGCTCACCAAGTACCCGAACATGAAGCTGGTCAAGACCGTCTACGGCAACGACGACCCCGCGACGTCGCTGACCGTGCTGCAGGGTCTGCTGTCCGCCTACCCGAACCTCAAGGGCATCATCTCGCCGACGACAGTGGGCATCTCGACGGCGGCTCGGTACCTCTCGACGCACAAAGACATCGCCGCCAAGGTCACGCTGACCGGGCTCGGCCTGCCCTCGCAGATGAAGCCGTACATCCATGACGGCACCGTCCAGTCATTCGAGCTGTGGAACCCGAACGATCTGGGCTACCTCGCCGGATACGCGGCCGCGTCGCTGGCGTCGGGCAGCGCGAGTCTCACGCCCGGCACGAAGTTCACGGCCGGCAAGCTCAAGGAGTACACGGTGCTGCCGCCGTCGGGCGACACCGGGCCGTCCGTCGTCCTCGGCCCGCCGACCGTGTTCGACAAGAGCAACGTCGACCAGTTCAACTTCTGATCGACCGGAGGAGTCGTGGCGCGCTACTGCTTCTTGCTGCAGGTCCGCCCGGACCTGCTTGCCGAGTACCGGGCGCGCCACGCTCAGGTCTGGCCGGAAATGCTGCACGCCCTGCGTGACACCGGCTGGCGGAACTACTCACTGTTCGTCCGCGACGACGGCCTGCTCGTCGGCTACGTCGAGGCCGACGACCTGGCCGCGGCGCAGGCGGCCATGGCGGCCACGGATGTGAACCGGCGCTGGCAGGCGGAGATGTCGCGGTACTTCACCGGCCTCGCCGGGCGCCCGCCGGACGAAGGGTTCCTCGTCCTGGACGAGGTGTTCAACCTCGACGACGCGCTGAGGGGAGCGAGCCGATGACCGAGCACACCGAGCACGTCGTCTCGCGGCGGGCGAAGGTCGGGCTGGTCGCCGGCGGACTCGGCGCCTACTGGCCGCAGTTCCCCGACCTGCTCCCGCAGTTGCAACGCTCGGCTGCGCGGGTGTCCGAACGGATGCGGGCGCTCGACTGCGACGTCGTCGACGTCGGGTTCATCTCCGACGCCGACGACGGTGCGCGCGCGGCCGAGTTGCTGCGCGCGGCCGGCTGCGACCTGATCGTCGGGTTCCTGACCACGTACATGACCGCGTCCATGCTGCTGCCGATAGCGCAGCGCAGCGATGCGCCGGTGCTGCTGATCAACCTGCAACCCACCGAGTCGATGGACCATGCCAACTTCGACACCGGGCAGTGGCTGGCCTACTGCGGCGCCTGCCCCTTGCCGGAGATGGGCAACACGTTCCTGCGCGCGGGAATCCCGTTCCGCTCGGTGTCCGGTTACGTCGAGGACGAGCGCGCGTGGGCGAAGATCGCGCGCTGGATCAAGGCCGCCGCGGTGTGCGGCGCGTTGCGCCACGGCCGGCACGGCCTGATGGGGCATCTCTACCCGGGCATGCTCGACGTCTCGACCGACCTGACCCTGATCCCGGTGAACCTCGGCGGGCACATGGAGGTCGTCGAGTTCGACGACCTGCGGGTGCGCGTCAACGCCGTGACCGACGCCGAGGTCGAGGCACGGATGGCGCTCGCCGCCGACATGTTCGACCTGGACGCGACGGTGCAGGACGAGGACTTTCGGTGGGCCGCCCGGGTGTCGGTCGGCCTGGACGCCCTGGTGCGCGACTTCGCCCTGGACAGCCTGGCGTACTACCACCGCGGCCTGGAGGGCGAGACGCACGAGCGGCTCGGCGCCGGCATGATCCTGGGCGCCTCGTTGCTGACGGCCCGGGGCATCCCGGCGGCGGGGGAGTACGAGCTGCGCACGTCGCTGGCCATGCTGATCGTCGACCGGCTCGGCGGCGGCGGCTCGTTCACCGAGTTCCAGGCGCTGAACTTCCGCGACAACGTCGTCGAGATGGGCCATGACGGCCCGGCACATCTGGCGATCAGCGACAAGCGTCCGCTGCTGCGCGGCCTCGGCGTCTACCACGGCAAGCGCGGGTGGGGCGTCTCGGTCGAGTTCGACGTGAAGCACGGGCCGGTCACCGCGTTCGGTATCGCGCAGCAGCGCGACGGCGCGTTCCGGTTCGTCGCGTCCGAGGGCAACGTCGTGCCTGGCCCGTTGCTGCGCATCGGCAACACGACCTCGCGCGTCGACTTCGGCTGCGACCCGGGTGAGTGGACCGACGCGTGGAGCGCCACCGGAATCTCGCACCACTGGGCGCTCGGCACCGGTCACCTGCTGGCCGAGCTGCGGGCGACTGCAGATCTGCTCGGAACAGAACTCGTCGAGGTGAGTCCATGAATTCAGAAATTCTCCGGCGCCAACAGATCGAGCTGCCGTCATGGGCGTTCGGCAATTCCGGAACGCGGTTCAAGGTGTTCACCCAGCAGGGCGTGCCGCGCGACCCGTTCGAGAAGATCGACGACGCCGCGCAGGTGCACCGCTACACCGGAGTCGCGCCGAGCGTGGCGCTGCACATCCCGTGGGATCGCGTCGAGGACTACGGAGCGCTGGCGGCACACGCGGCCGAGCAGGGCGTGCGGCTGGGCACGATCAACGCCAACGTCTTCCAGGACGACGACTACCGGCTGGGCAGTGTCGCCAACCCCGATCCCGACGTCCGCAAGAAGGCGCTGGCGCACCTGTTCGAGTGCGTCGACGTCATGGACGCGACCGGCTCGCGCGACCTGAAGCTGTGGTTCGCCGACGGCACGAACTACCCGGGGCAGGACTCGATCCGCGAGCGCCAGGACCGCCTGGCCGAGGCGCTGGCGGCCGTGTACGCGCGGCTTGGCCAGGATCAGCGGCTGATCCTCGAGTACAAGCTGTTCGAGCCCGCGTTCTACACGATGGACGTGCCTGACTGGGGAACCGCGTTCGCGCACTGCCTGCAACTGGGCGAGCGGGCGAAGGTCTGCGTCGACACCGGCCATCACGCGCCGGGCACGAACATCGAGTTCATCGTGGCTGTGCTGTTGCGGGCGGGCAAGCTGGGCGCGTTCGACTTCAACTCGCGCTTCTATGCCGACGACGACCTGATCGTCGGCGCGGCCGACCCGTTCCAGCTGTTCCGGATCCTGCACGAGGTCCGGCTCGGCGGCGGGTTCGACGACGACAGCGAGATCGCGTTCATGCTCGATCAGTGTCACAACATCGAGCCGAAGATCCCGGGCCAGATCCGCTCGGTGATGAACGTCCAGGAGGCCACGGCCAAGGCGTCGCTCGTCGACTCCGACGCATTGCGAGCGGCGCAGGCCGCGGGTGACGTGCTCGGCGCGCACGGCGTGCTGATGGACGCCTACAACACAGATGTCCGGCCCTTGCTCGCCGACCTGCGGTCCGAGCAGGGGCTGGACCCCGACCCGATGGCCGCATACGCGCGCTCGGGCTACGCCGAGCGGATCGTCGCCGAGCGGGTCGGGGGCAACCAGGCCGGATGGGGCGCATGAGCGAGACCGTCGACGAGCTGATCGCCCGCTCGAACCGGCTGGGCGCCGATCCGCGCAACACGAACTACGCGGGCGGCAACACGTCGGCGAAGGGCACCGAGCCGGACCCGGTGACCGGCGCGCCGGTCGACCTGCTCTGGGTCAAGGGCTCCGGCGGCGATCTCGGCACGCTGCGCCCGGGCGGCCTGGCGGTGCTGCGGCTGGACCGGCTGCGCTCGCTCGTCGACGTCTATCCCGGAGTCGAGCGCGAGGACGAGATGGTGGCCGCGTTCGACTACTGCCTGCACGGCAAGGGCGGGGCGGCGCCGTCGATCGACACCGCGATGCACGCCCTGGTCGACGCGCCGCACGTCGACCACCTGCACCCGGACTCGGGCATCGCGCTCGCGACGGCCGCGGACGGCGAGCGGTTGACGGCCGAGTGCTTCGGCGACCGGGTGGTGTGGGTGCCGTGGCGGCGTCCCGGCTTCCAGCTGGGGCTGGATATCGCCGCGATCGCGGCGGCGAATCCGCAGGCGATCGGCTGCATCCTGGGCGGGCACGGCATCACGTCCTGGGGCGCGACCAGCGAGGAATGCGAAGCGCGGTCCCTCGAGATCATCCGCGACGCCGAGGCGTTCATCGCGGAGCGGGGCAGGCCCGAGCCGTTCGGTGCGGTGATTCATCAGCCGTTGCACGAGGACGAGCGGCACGCCCGCGCCGCTGCGCTCGCTCCCGTCATCCGCGGGCTGGTGTCAACCGACAAGGCGCAGGTCGGCCACTTCACCGACTCGGACGTCGTGCTGAACTTCGTCTGCCGCGCCGAGCATCCGCGGCTGGCCGCGCTCGGCACGTCCTGCCCGGACCACTTCCTGCGTACCAAGGTGCGCCCGATGGTCCTGGACACGGCACCGGACGCGCCCCTCGACTACGTGATCACCCGCCTCGCCGAGCTGCACGCTCTGTATCGGCAGGACTATGCGGCCTACTACGAGAAGTACGCGGCGGGCGACAGCCCGCCGATGCGTGGCGCCGACCCGGCGATCGTGCTGGTGCCGGGCGTCGGGATGTTCAGCTTCGGCAAGGACGAGCAGACCGCGCGCGTCGCCGGCGAGTTCTACGTCAACGCGATCAACGTCATGCGCGGCGCCGAGGCCATCTCGACGTACGCGCCGATCGACGAGTCGGAGAAATTCCGCATCGAGTACTGGGCGCTCGAGGAAGCCAAGCTGCAGCGGATGCCGGCGCCGAAGCCGCTCGCGACGCGCATTGCGCTGGTCACCGGCGGCGGGTCGGGCATCGGGCGGGCGATTGCGCACCGGCTGGCGGCCGAGGGCGCGTGCGTCGTCGTGGCCGACCGCAACGGCGAGGCGGCGACGACGGTAGCGGGCGAGATCGGGTCCGCCGACAAGGCGGTCGCAGTCACCGCCGACGTCACCGACGAGGCTGCGGTCGCGGAAATGTTCGCGGCCGCGGCGCTTGCGTTCGGCGGCGTAGACCTCGTCGTCAACAACGCCGGGCTGTCGATCTCCAAGTCGCTCCTCGAAACGTCCGAACACGATTGGGACGTGCAGCACGACGTGATGGCCAAGGGGTCCTTCCTGGTGTCCCGCGAGGCCGCCCGCATCATGATCGCCCAGCGCATGGGCGGCGACATCGTCTACATCTCGAGCAAGAACAGCGTGTTCGCGGGCCCGAACAACGTCGCATATGGCGCTGCCAAGGCCGACCAGGCCCATCAGGTGCGGCTGCTCGCGGCTGAGCTCGGCGAGCACGGCATTCGCGTCAACGGTGTGAACCCGGACGGTGTGGTCCGCGGCTCGGGCATCTTCGCCGGCGGCTGGGGCGCGCAACGCGCAGCCGTCTACGGAGTGCCCGAGGAAGAGCTCGGCGCGTACTACGCGCAGCGCACGCTGCTCAAGCGCGAGGTGCTGCCCGAGCACGTCGCGAACGCGGTGTTCGCGCTGACCGGCGGCAACCTGTCACAGACGACAGGCCTGCACGTCCCGGTCGACGCCGGCGTCGCGGCGGCGTTCCTGCGCTAGCCATCCGGGGGGCAACGGGTCGCAGAGAGGAGTACTCGGTGACAGGAGTTGCCATGACCGAAGGCGCGGCGTTGCCCACGACGCTCGCCGACGACGAGGCGAAGCTGCTCGGCCTGATCGCGGACGGCCTGGTGCTCGACGCGGTCGCCCGCCGGCTGCATCTGAGCGAACGGACCGTACGCCGGCGTATCCGGTCGCTGTGCGACCGAATAGGTGTCGATACCCCGGTGCAGGCGGTCGTTTGGGCGGTGCGGGTCGGGGCGCTGTGACCTCGTTCGCGGCCGTCGACTTGGGCGCGTCGTCCGGCCGGGTCGTCCTCGGGCACGTCGACGCGCAACGGCTGGAGATCGAGGAGATACACCGCTTCGCGAACGTCCCGGTCTCGGTGTCGGGCACGTTGCGGTGGGACGTGCTGGGGCTGTTCCGCGAGACGCTGGCCGGCGTCAGCGCGGCGGCGCGGCAGGCCGAGCTGACGAGCATCGGCGTCGATTCGTGGGCGATCGACTACGGCCTGCTCGACGTGTCCGGGTCGCTGCTCGGCAACCCGGTGCATTACCGAGACCCGCGCACCGACGGCGCCGTCGAGCAGGTGCTCGCCGTCGTGTCGCCCGAGGAGCTCTATGCCACGACGGGCATCCAGCTGATGCCGATCAACACGCTGTTCCAGCTGGTCGCGGAGCAGCGCAGCCCGTCGTTCGCTCTTGCCCGCACACTGTTGCTGCTGCCCGACCTGTTCGGCTACTGGCTGACCGGCAACCGCGGCGCCGAGCTGACCAACGCGTCGACCACGCAGCTGCTCGACATCCGGTCCGGACGCTGGGCGATTGAGCTCGCGACGCGGCTGGGCCTCGACCCGGCGATCCTGCCGCCGCTGCGCCGACCCGGCGACATGGTCGGCTCGGTGCTGCCGGCCGTTGCCGATCGGGCGGCGTTGCCCGCGGGCGTCCCGGTGGTCGCCGTCGGGTCACACGACACCGCGTCGGCCGTCGTCGCGGTGCCCGCCGAGTCCGACCGGTTCGCCTACATCTCGTGCGGCACATGGGCCCTCGTCGGCGTCGAGCTCGACAAGCCGATCCTGACCGAAGAGAGCCGCCGGGCGAACTTCACCAACGAGGGCGGCGTCGACGGCACGATCCGCTACCTGCGCAATGTCATGGGCCTGTGGCTGTTGCAGGAGTCGGAGCGAGTCTGGCGCGCGTCCGGTTGGGCCGGTGAACTGGCTGCGCTGCTCGATGAGGCCGCCGGCGTCGAGCCGTTCCGGGCCGTCGTCGACGTCGATGATCACGACTTCCTCGCGCCGGGCGACATGCCCGCTCGGATCGCGCGGCAGTGCGCGCGGACCGGGCAGCCGGCGCCGTCGACGCGTGCCGAGACCGTCCGGTGCATCCTCGACAGCCTTGCGCTCGCTTTCCGCCGGACGCTGCGCGAGGCGCTCGAACTGTCCGGACGTACCGCCGACGCCATCCATGTCGTGGGCGGCGGATCGCGCAACGAGCTGCTCTGCCAGCTCACCGCCGACGCCTGCGGCTTGCCCGTCGTCGCGGGACCGGCCGAGGCCGCCGCGTTGGGCAACGTCCTGGTGCAGGCGCGCGCCGCGGGCGCTGTCGAGGGCGACCTGACCTCGATGCGCCGGCTGGTGCGCACCACCCAACCGCTTCGCCGGTACGAGCCCTCGGCGGCCGACGCTGCGTGGCGCTCGGCCGAGGCGCGACTGAGCTCGTAGCCCACCTGAAGGAGGCGCCATGCCAGACGATGCCCGGATTCCCCTTACGCGGCGGCGTTTCCTCACCATTGCGGGTGTTGGCGCAGCGGTCGTCGGGCTGCCTTCGATGCCGGCGCGAGCCGACGATGCACCGGCGGCGTCTGACAAACCCTCGTCCCTGATGACGGCCCTGCGCGACGACCCGCTCGGCGTCCCGAGCGCGACGCCGCGCCTGTGGTGGCAGGTGCCCGTGGCGCCCGGCGACGACGGCGGCGTGCAGAGCGGCTACCAGATCCAGCTGACCCGCGACCCGCGCGGCTTCGCGCCGAGGGCGAAGGTCGAGACGACCACGATCGTCGCGTCGAGCGCGAGCACCGCCGTCGCCTGGCCGTTCTCGCCGCTGCGGCCGCGCGAGGTCGCGCACTGGCGGGTGCGCGTCCTCGTCGGCCCGGGTGCGGGCCGGTGGACGGACTGGTCAGCAGCCAGCCGCGTCGTGCTGGGCCCGCTCGGCGACGCCGACTGGTCGGGCGCCGCCGCGGTCTGGGCCGCGCCCGTGCCGGTGCCCTCGTACGGTGAGGCGGCCCTGACGGCGGCGATCCAGATCCGCCAGTCGCGGGCCGGCATCTTCGTCCGGATGTCGAGTGACCTGCGCAACGGCTACATGTGGCAATTGGTGGCCGGTACGCCGGGAGTGCTGCGCCAGCACGTCGTGGTCAACGGCACCTACACGGTACTGGCCGAGGTGCCGCTCATCGTCCCGATCCCCTCCGACGCGCCGTTCGCGGTGCGCGTCGAGGCGAGCGGCGACACGATCACGACCTCGATCAACGGCCAGGTCGTCGACACCGCGACCGGGCTGGCCGATCATGCCGGCGCGTTCGGGTTCCGCACCGGCTCGACCGAGTCGTTCTGGGCCGACGACGTCGTGATCACAGACCTGCAGGGAAATCCCTTGTACCGCAACGACTTCTCCGACGCGGGTAACCTGCCGTCGTTCGGCAGCCTCGACAACGGGAGGCTGCTCGTCGGCAACAGCACCGCGGGCGTGCTGGGCGTTCCGGGCCCCGACGACTGGGCGCTCGTGCGGCACGAGTTCGCGCTGCCGGCGGGCGAGATCGCCGGGGCGTACCTGTTCGCCACGGCGCAGTCACCCAACGAGGCGCGCCAACACGCGTACCGGGCATGGTGCAACGGGCAGCACGTCGGCGTCGGGCCGGCGCGGTCCGTTGACGCGCCGCGGTACCAGACGCATGACGTGACAGCCGCGCTGCGGTCGGGCGCCGCGAATGCCCTCGCCTTCCAGTGCTGGACGCAGCACGGCAAGCAGTTGCAGGCACTGCTCGACGTCCACTACACGGACGGTCGTGTCGTCACGGTGGTCTCGGGACCGGGCTGGGTCGCCCGCACCGGCGGTGACACGCTGCGATGGGCAGGCGATTTCCAGACGCCGTACTACGTCGCGCCGAACGAGGCTTTCGACGCCCGGCACGAGTCGATCGGCTGGCGCTCGCCCGGCTACGCGGGTTCGGACTTCGCGCCGGCGGTCACAGCCACGCCGCTGACCGGACTCGCACCGGGAGCCGCCGCCGATATCGAGCGCGTGGAGCATCGCCCGGTCAGCGTCACCAAGATCGCCGACGGCCAGTGGCTGGTCGACACGGGCCGCGAGCTCAGCGCCGGCCTGCGGCTCTCGCTGGACATACCGCAGGGTATGGATGGGACGCGGGTCGAGATCCGCCTCGGCGAGGAGCGCAACGGTGACGGCACGGTGCGCTACCAGCTGCGCGCGCAGACCACGTATCGCGAGACATGGACGCTGCGCGAAGGCACGCAGACGATCGAGCACTGGGGCTACCGGTGCTTCCGCTGGGCGCAGCTGATCACCGATCCGTCCCTGGACCTCTCGCATGCCGTCACGCTGCTCGAACAGGTCGTTCCCGAGCCGGAGCAGGTCGGCTCGTTCTCGTCCGCGAACCCAGACCTCGACAAGGTCTGGGGATTCTGCGCGTACACCGTCGCGGCCAACCGGCAGGACGTGCAGATGGACAGCCCGACCCGCGAGCGCGACGCCTACGAGGGTGACCTGCTCGCGCACGGGCGCGGCGAGATGGCGTACTCGCGCAGCTACGACATCGTCCGGCAGACCAACCGCTACCTGCTGCGGCGGCCGGGCTGGCCCACCGAGTACAAGTTCATGACGATCACGACGGCCTGGGAGGAGTACCTGCAGACCGGCGACCTGGACGCGCTTGCCGCCGACTTCGACCTGCACGTCGCCGAGCAGGGTGAGCGCTGGCTCGACGCCGACGGGCTGATCAGCAAGGCACCCGGATCGTCCAGCCAGAACAACGCCGACATCGTCGACTGGCCCACGTCGCAGCGAGACGGCTACGTGTTCACCAACGTCAACACGGTGGTGAACGCCTGGCAATACCAGGCGTTCGTCCTCATGGAGCAGGCTGCCCGGGCGCTGGGCCGGTCGGCGCAGGCTGACCACTACCGTGCCCTGGCGCAGACGATGCGAGCGGCGCTCAACGCGCAGTTCTACAACGCGTCCACCGGCGCCTACTACGACGGGGTGGGCACTACCCACCAGGCCCAGCACGCCAGCCTGTACGCGGCCGCGCTCGGTGTGGCTGATGCGGCGGAGCTGCCGCGGATCGCCGACTGGCTGGCGAGCAACACCGCCGATCCCGTCCGGGTCAGTGCGAACGCGGTCGCGTGGCTGATCGAGGCGCTGTTCCTCGGCGGCCAGGTCGATGCCGCGCTTGACATCATGACCAGCCGGCGACCTGCGTCCTGGCTGTCGATGATGGAGACCTGGGGGGCGACCCAGACCATGGAGGCCTGGTCGCCGACAGTCAAGTCGAACACGACGTTCAGCCACCCGTGGGCGTCCGGGCCGGCGTACCTCATTCCCCGGTACGTGCTCGGGGTTAGCGTTACCGCGCCGGGTGCCGCCGAGGTCGAGATCAGCCCGCAGCCAGGTTCACTCGCACGTGCGAGCGGCACCGTGGCCACCGTGCGCGGCCTGGTCGGCGTCGACGTCGAGCAGTCGCCGGCGTACTGCGTTGCCGTCACGCTGCCCGGAAACACGACCGGCACGCTGCGCTGGCCGCTCGACGGCCATGCTGCAGCGGAGTTCGAGATCGCGACGAGCGGCCCGTCCGGGGCGACGCGTGTCGACGGCGATCGGCTCGTCGTGCCGCTGCTGCCGGGCCGCACGACCGTGACGCTCGACGGGTGACGCTCAGCAGGTCTGACCGCATTCGGCCAGTACCGTCCGGTTTGCTTGCCCGCACGACGCAACGTCGTTAGCAATCAGGTATGGGACTGCGAAAACTACTGATCCTCACCACTGTCGGGGTTTTCGCGACGTCGACGTTGTCGGCTCCGCAGCTCGCATCGGCGGCCGCGCCGGCCCCCGCGAGCACGTCACCGGGTTTCGACCCGGCCGCGTTCGCCGACCCACCGAACGACAGCCGGCCGACGGTGCTGTGGTTCTGGAACGGCACGGTGACTAACGACCTGATTGACCGGCAGCTTGCCGACCTGCGCCAGCGTGGTGTCTACAACGCGGTGATCTTCCCGTTCCAGACGTCCGCGCTGAAGCCGGCGTTCCTCAGCGACGGATGGTTCGACGTCGTCGGCCACGCCCTGGACGAGGCGAAGCGCACCGGCATGCGGGTCTGGCTGTTCAACGACGACTTCTTCCCGTCCGGGCGCGCTGCGAGCCTCGTCGTCAACGGCGGCACGGTCAGCGGTCACACGTACGCGCCGCATCCGGAGTTGGCCGCGAAGTCGCTCGCGCGCCAGCAGCGCACTGTCACCGGACCGGCGACCGTATCGCTGGTGCCGTCCGGGCTCGACATCGAAAACGGCCGCCTGATCGTGGACGCGGCCTCGCTGCAGGGCGTCCGGATCCTGAAGGTGGGCAGCGACTGGAGCGACTACACGGTCACGGCGCACCGCCGCAGCGACTCCGGTGCCGCGGGGATCGTCGTGCGCGCGGCGGACGAGAACAACGGCTACCTCGTCGACACCAACCAGGACGGCTCGGTGTTCGTCTACCGTCAGGCTGCCGGGTCGTTCCAGCAGCTCGCGACGTCGCCGCCGATCGCCGGGTTCGCCGCCGGTGACGAGCACGAGATCCGCATCGACCTGCGCGGGAACACGATCACCACGGCCATTGACGGCACGCAGCGGCTTGCCGTCACCGACAGCACCTACGCCACCGGGACGGTCGGCGTCCGGGCGGTGGCCACGCAGAGCTCGTCCTACGACGATCTGCAAGTCTCCGCGCCGGACGGCAGCACGCTGTACCGGCAGACGTTCGACGACTCCTCGGCGCTGGACGACTTCGCGCCGCACGCGGGTGGCGCACCGGTCGACGTGGTCGGTGCGTCGGCACGTCCGGCCGGATCATCAGGCGGGCTCATCGATCTCACGAAGGCGGCTACCGCAGGCGGCACCTGGCAGGCGCCGGCAGGCACATGGACGCTCGACACGTTCACCGCGTCGCGCACCAGCGGCAGCTACCTCGACCTGATGAGCGACGACGCCGTGGCGCGCTTCATGGACGCCGTGCCGGGCGAGTACTACCGGCACTTCCCGGACGCATTCGGCACGGTGATCCGCGGCTTCTGGGACGACGAGCCGACGCTGACCGGCACGCCCTGGTCGCCGTCCCTGCCGGACGCGCTCGCACGGTTCGGGACGTCGCCCGGGTTGGCGCTCACCGGTGTCTTCGACGACCTGGGCCGGGCCGGCCGGACGCTGCGCGGCGACTACTGGCGGGCCGTCTCGGATCGTTTCGCCGAGGCGTACTACCACCAGCAGGCGACCTGGATGGGCGAGCATCGCGTCGGCTACATCTCCAACCCGCTGCACGACGAGTTCGGGCCCGCCGGCCAACTCGACGTGAGCGGCGACATCCTCAAGGACAACCAGTGGGCGCAGGTGCCGGGCACCGACGTGGTCTTCGACCAGTACTCGCAGGGCAGCCGGACGATGTTGCCGCGCTGGCCGGCAAGTGTGGCCCACCAGAACGGCCAGCAGCAGGTACTGCTCGAGAACTTCGGCGCCATGGGCTGGTGGATCACGCCGGACTTCATGCGCTCGCTGATCGGGGCGTTCGCCGTTCGGGGAATCAGCCTCGACGTGTACCACGCGATGTGGACCGATCCGGGCAACGTCGTCTACCCGCCGCCGTTCCAGACCGACAATCCGTGGTGGCACGACGCCGCGTCGCTGACTGCATGGACCGGTCGCGTCATGCAGATCGCCAAGGGGCAGGCGCGTGCGCAGACGGCGCTCATCGATCCGTCGAGCGCTGCAGCCACCTGGCAGCACACGCCGCAAGCGGGCGACATCGACGCGGCGTTCACCGATGCGAACGATGCCCTGGAGAACTCGCAGGTCGACTTCGACCTGCTCGACGAGGGTGCGCTGGCGGGCGATCCCGCGGTCCGCGCGCCCGCGCGGGTGCAGGGTGGCGCGCTGGCCGTCGGGGCGCAGCGTTACCGGTTCGCGGTACTGCCGCAGACGCCGACCCTGGCGCTCGCCGCCGTCCAGACGCTCGCCGACTTCGTCGGATCCGGCGGGACGCTCGTCGTTGTCGGCGCGCTTCCGACGGAGGAGGCCGATGGGCGTGACGCCGACCTGCGCGTTGCGCTGACTACGCTGGTCCGATCCGCCCACGTGGTCCGGGTCGCCGACGCGAGCTCGCTCGGCGAGGTTTCCGGTATGGCTGCAGCGGTTCTGGCGCCGCGGCAGCCCGCCGTGCGCGTGCTCCGCCTGTATTCCGGCAACGACGTCGCCTTCATGGTCAACAACGAGGGCAACTCGCCCGCCTACACCGACGCGACGTTCCCGATCGGGCGCACGCCGGAGATCTGGGACCCGCGCACCGGCAGCACGGCGATCGCCCCGCAGTTCGAGGTGCACGGCCAGGCGGCGACTGTGCCGCTGCGACTCGATCCGTACGAGACGTCGATCATCGTGTTCCGCCAGGCGACGCCGTCCCCGCAGGACGTGCCGCACCTGGTCGCGGGCGGTGCCGTCGACGGGCTCGACGCGGTGTCACTCACCGCTACCGACAAAGCGGTGACCGCCGACGTCACAGCGACGGCTCCGGGCAGCTATCCGCTCGTCGCCGCTGCGGACGGCGAGTACCTCGCCGGGACGGTTCAGGTCGCCGATCCGCTCATGCCGGTCGCCCTCGGCGGCGACTGGACGATGCAGCTCGGCTCGACGTCCACGTCCGGCCCGCTGGGCTCGTGGACGGCGACCCACCCGACATACTCAGGCAGCGCCATGTACCAGCACGGGATCGCCCTGTCTGCGGCGCAGCTCGCCGGGCACCGCTGGACCCTCGACCTCGGCGACGTGCGCGACGTGGCCGAGGTGAGCGTCAATGGCCACGCGTTCGACCCGGTGCTGTGGCAGCCGTACCGCCTCGACGTGACCGATGCCCTGCATGCCGGCAGCAACGACGTCTCCGTCACGGTCACCAACACGCTCGCCAACGCGCACGGCGACAGCCGCCCGTCGGGCCTGCTCGGCCCGGTCAGCCTGCGCCCGAGCGTCCGTGTGCACGCGGCGCTGGCGCCGGTCGGGGCTGACGGGGCGATCGCGCTGACGGCGCCGCGCACAATTGGCGTCGCGCCGGGGCAGACGGTGCCCACGGCGGTGTCCGTGCGGCGATTCGGCGGCACGTCCGGCGCGGTGACCGTGACCGCTGCGGTGGACCACGGGCTGAGCGTGTCGCCGGCGAGTACGACGGTCACCGTCGGGCGGGACAGCACGGTCAGCGTGCCGCTTCGGGTTGGCGCGCCGACGAGTGCGCCGATCCCGTCCACGGCGACGCTGACCGTCGCCACCGGCGACATCCACGCCGACGTCCCGATCATGATTGCTCCGGCGACCCGATTCGGCACCGTGACCGCCTCGTCCACCCATCCGGGCTATCCCGCCGAGTCGGTGATCGACGGCGATGCCACGTCTGATCGCTGGGGGAGCGGCAACGGGTGGAACGACAACACGATCAACGTCTTCCCCGACAGCGTCCAGGTCGGTCTCGCCGCGCCTGCCGAGATCGGCCGGGTGGACGTCGACACGCTCGACTCGCAGCTGTACCCGGCCGCCCAGTACGGGCTACGCGATGCAGACGTGTCGCTGCTCGTGGACGGGCAGTGGCGCACTGTCGGCCGGATCCGCGACAACCAGGTGGGGCACATCAGCGTCTCGTTCGACCCGGTCGTCGCGAGCGCGGTGCGCCTGTCGATCACGGCGTCGAACAGTGGCGACTACTCGCGCGTCATCGAACTGACCGCCTACCCACGATGAAGGGCTTCGCCATGTACCGACGCACCCTAAGCGTGCTCGCCACCGCCGTCTTGCTGGCCGGCGTCATGTCGGCTGTCCCGGCCGTCGGCTCGACTCCGTCGTGGCAGCGCTATGTGGTGGCGCCGGCCAGCCGCGACGTCCGCCCGGAGCGGGTGCTCTCGACGGCCGGTGACGTGACCAACCCGAACGGCGCGCTCGGTCAAGGCGTCGCGACGCTCAAGCGTGATGCGCCGCCGCCGAAGCCGGCGTGGCCTGCCGGCACGTCCGCGACCGCGTCGTCCTTCCACGCGCCGAACAACGGCAACGACGGCCAGCCGCGCACGTACGTGCCGGGCAATGCCATCGACGGGAACACCGACACGTTCTGGAACGACGACACGATCGGCGTCTACCCGGACGTCCTGACCATCACGGCGCCGAGCAACGTCAGCCTGCCGGGCATCACTCTGCTGTCCAATGTGGACGGTGTGCCGCAGGACTTCACGGTCGACGCCTGGGACGGCACGACGTGGCAGCCGGTGGCGTCGATCACCGGCAACGCGGATGTGCAGCGCCAGGTGCCGTTCAGCAGCACGGTCTCGACCGCGCAGGTCCGCATCACGGTGACCAAGGACCAGTCGAGCGGCAAAGGGGATTTCACCCGCGTCAACGAGGTCTGGCCGGGGCTGGTGGCCCCGGACCCGGCACCGCCGAGCATCACGCTCGACTTCGGCAAGGTCGTCGTCGGCTACCCGAAGGTCAGCTTCGCCGGGGCGTCGGCGAATCACCCCGGCGTGCGCGTCGCGTTCTCCGAGAGCACGCAGTACCTGAGCGACCGCTCGGACTTCACCCGCTCCGACAACGGGCAATCGATCGTCCCGGGAACCGACCAGTTCGCCGTGCCGGTCACGACGACTATGTGGACCGACACTCGCGGGTGTCTCGACGGGAGCAAGGTCTGCGCGGACGGGCTGCACGGCTTCCGCTACCTCAAGATCAGCCTCGACGCGCTGAAGAACGACGCCCCGGACACCCAGCCATACGGCACGGTACGGATCAGTGGGGTCTCGCTCGACTTCACCGCCTACCTCGGCACGCCGAACACCTACACGGGCTGGTTCGAATCGTCCGACGCGCAGCTCAACCGGTACTGGTACGACGCGTCGTATACGAACGAGCTGATCACCGACACGTTCCGCTCCACCGACGTCGACCCGCGCGGTGCCGACAGTCCCAGCCTGGACGGCAAGCTCGTGTTGCACGACGGCGCGAAGCGTGACCGCGATCCGTACGTCGGCGACGTCGCCGTGTCCGGCCGCACCGCGTACCTCACCCACGACGTGGGTATCGCGGCCCGCAACGTGCTCGCGGATCTGGCCGAACACCAGCGCGCCGACGGCTGGATCCCGCCGGCGTCGATCGTCAACTACACGCTCCCGCTGTTCGACTATCCACTGTGGTGGGTGACATCGAGTTGGGACTACTTGCTGTACACCGGCGACACCGGCTACGCGAGCACCTACTACCCGAACCTGCTCAAGGTGCTCGACGCGTGGTACCCGTCGGTCACCGACGACCGTGGGCTGCTGCAGAAGGGGCTGAACAATACCGGGGGGTATGGCGACTACGCGTTCCTGCCGCGCACCGGCGAAGTCACGTACTACAACGCGCTGTACGTCCAGGCCTTGACCGACGCGTCACGTATGGCGGCAGCGCTCGGCCACGACGCGGACGCCGCCCGATGGGCGCAGCGCGAAATGACCGTCAGCGCCGCGATCAACACCTACCTCTGGGACGCGACGGCCGGCGCGTATGTCGACTCGGGTACCGGCGCGGTACGGCACGCCCAGGACGGCAACGGGATCGCCGTCGTCGCCGGGGTGGCGTCGCCGTCGCGGGCAACTGCTGCGCTCGGCTACCTTGCCCAGAACACGGCGCGGCCGTACGGCAATTCGTTCATGGACAACGACACGCTCATATCCGGCGGCTCGCAGCGCGTGTACGCGTTCACGTCGTACCCGGAGATCGAGGCGCGCTTCCAGAGCGGCCAGGCCGACTCGGCCATCGAGGAGATCAAGCGGCTTTACGGCTGGATGTCGAGCCACGACCCGGGCATCACCGACTGGGAGGGTGTCGGTCCCGGCGGCTCGCTCTACGAAGGGGGCTTCACATCTGCGGCGCACGGCTGGGCAACCGGGGTCCTGCCGGCGCTGACGAACGACCTGCTCGGCGCCCGCCCGACCGGGCCGGGATTCAGTACGTGGTCGGTGCAGCCACATCCCGGCACGGTCAGCTGGGCGCGGGGGCAGGTGCCGACGCCGCACGGCCCCCTGGGCGTCAGCTGGAGTCGAGGTTCGGACACGTTCACGCTGACCGTGACGGTGCCTGCGGGCACGTCCGGCGTGATCGCGGTGCCGGCCGCCGGCGATCAGGTCGAGGTTCAGGTCGACGGCGCGGGCAGCCCCGCGCAGCCACAGAACGGCTACGTCACGCTGCAAGGCGTCGGTGCGGGCAGCCACACCGTGACCGTCCAGGCGGTCGGGTAGACGTTCAGCAGTTCTTGGTCTCGACGCACGCTTCGCTCTCGGGCACCGTGCGCACCCGGGTGAGCATGTCGTGCAGCTGAGCGCGCTCGCGCTCGTCCAGGTCGGCGAACAGCTCGTCCTCGGCCAGGGCGACGGCCTTCTCGATCCCCTCGAGGGCCTTACATCCCTTGGCCGACATCTCGACGATGTGCCGGCGCCGGTCAGCCGGGTCGCGGCGGCGTTCGGCGAGGCCGAGGCGTTCGAGGTCGTTGAGGATCGCCACGAGGACGCTCGGATCGACATCGAGCGCGTCGATCAATGACTGCTGGCTGGTCGGTCCCCGGGTGCTGAGCTCGACGAGTACCTGGCGATGCCGCGGCTTGAGGCCGGTGGCCGACATCGCCTGCAGGAGGCGCTCGGCGACGAACCGCCCGTGCCGTGCGAGCAGCATGCCGAGGCGTTCCCGCGTCAGCTCGTCAACGGCCATGGCCGCCATACTACCTACGTGCGACAATCATCACGGTGGCTCAATCATTGATGCACATCAACGATCGGCTAATGTCTACGGAGACTCATTCGAACCTCTCCGAAAGGCAACTCTCATGGCCCACCTGTTCCGGATCGACGCCAGCATCCGGCAAGACGGCTCGTTCTCCCGGTCCGTCGCCGACACGTTCCGGGCAACCTGGACGGCCGCTCACCCCACCGGCACGGTGACTGTCCGCGACCTCGGACGCGACCCGCTCCCGTACCTCACCAAGGTCGACTTCGAGGCCAGCCAGGTGCCCGAGGGCGAGGGCACTCTCGAACAGCGCGCAGCCGTGGCGCGCTCGGCGGCGCTGGTCGACGAACTCGTCGCTGCCGACGCCATCCTGCTCGGCATCCCGCTCTACAACTGGGGGACTCCGGCCGCGGTCAAGACCTGGATCGACTACCTGCTGCTCGACCCGCGCACCCGCCAGCACGGACTGCTGGCCGGGCGGCCGGCCGTCCTGGTCAGTGCGCGCGGTGGCTCGTACCGTCTGGGCACGCCGCGCGAGGGATGGGACTATGCCGAGCCGTACCTGCGCCGCATCCTGGGCGAGGTGTTCGGCCTAGACCTGCGCGTCATCACCCCGGAGCTCACCTTGGCCGAAGTGAACCCGGCTCTCGCCGAGTTCAAGGAGCACGCCAAGGCGTCGCTCGTCGAGGCACACAACCAGGCCGACGCAGCCGCGCGCGACCTGCTGCGCCGGGTCGCCGCCTGACTCCTGCTGCCAACTCGCGCGCCTGACCGGCCCGCATATTGATCATCTCTGCTCCAGTGCGTGTGAGCGCAGTTCCAGCAGAGACGATCTTGGGCCCTCGTCGGGCGGGCCCGCCGCGGCAAGCCGGGCCGGGCCAGCACGGGGCCCAGACCAACCGTTCGCAGGACGTAATGGTCATCAGCCTGACGCTCGGCCACCATGGTGAGGTGAAGCGCGTCGCGGCCGGCGTAGGGGCCCTCGTCGGGTTGCTGTCGGCCGGCATCGCGATCGGCGTCGGCGAGCTGGTGGCGGCGTTCGTGCGTCCGGCCGCGAGCCCGGTGATCGCCGTCGGCAATCGGTTCATCGCGCTCACGCCCGAGTCGGTCAAGCGATGGGCGATCCGCGAGTTCGGCACCAACGACAAGCACGTTCTGCTGACCGGCATCTACCTGGGCATCGCCGTGTTCGCCGTGATCGTCGGCGTGCTCGCCGTCCGGTGGCTGTGGGCCGGCATCGCGGGCGTCGCCGTGCTCGGTGCCGTCGGTGTCTACTGCGCGCTCACCGCAGCCGCGCACCAGGGCTCGGACGTCGTGCCCTCGATCATCGGAGCCGTTGCCGGTGGCGCCGCGCTCGTCGTCCTGCTCGGCCAGGCGGGCGAACCCGGCGCGCTCCGGCCGAGCCGGCGGCAGTTCCTGCAAGGCAGCGCGGCCGCGGCCGGGCTGGCCCTCGTCGGCGGATTCGGTGGACGCGCGCTGCAACACGCCCGCCACGACGTGAGCAAGGCGCGCTCGGCACTGCGCCTGCCCCCGCCCGTCGACCCCGCGCCGCCTCTGGCCAACGGCACCGACCTCGGTAAGAGCAAAGTGCCGTTCGACACGCCGAACACTGACTTCTACCGGATCGACACCGCGCTCACGTTCCCGCAAATCGATCCCAAGTCCTGGCAGTTGCGCATTCACGGCATGGTCGACCGCGAGCTGATGCTGACGTATGACCAGCTGCTCGCGCGCCCGCTGATCGAGCGGTGGATCACGCTCACGTGCGTCTCCAACGTGGTCGGCGGCACGCTGATCAGCAACGCACGGTTTCTCGGCGCGCGGCTCGCCGACCTGCTGCGCGAGGCCGGCGTCGACCCGAAGGCCGATCAACTGCTGGCGACGTCGAAGGACGGCATGACGATCGGATCGCCGACGGCCGTGGTCATGGACGGCCGTGACGCGATGCTCGCCATCGGCATGAACGGCGAGCCGCTACCCATCGAGCACGGATTCCCGGTGCGGATGGTCGTGCCCGGCCTGTACGGCTACGTGTCGGCGTGCAAGTGGATCGTCGACCTGCAGGCCACCACATTCGAGAAGGCACAGGCGTACTGGGTACAAGGCGGCTGGGCGGCGAAGGGACCGATCCGCCTGGCGTCACGCATCGACACACCCGGATACGGCACGAAGGTGCCGGTCGGGCAGACCGTGGCCGTCGCCGGCGTGGCCTGGGACCAGCACGTCGGCGTGTCGAAGGTCGAGGTGCAGGTCGACTCCGGCGAGTGGCAGCAGGCCCGGCTCGCGCCCGTGCCGTCGACCGACACCTGGCGGCAGTGGGTGTTCCCTTGGACGGTCGACTCGGCCGGGCAGCACACCCTTCGCGTGCGTGCTGCCGACGCGCAAGGCGTCCTGCAGGATGCCCAGCATCGCGACCCGTTCCCGTCCGGGGCCACCGGCTACCACCAGATAATGGTCGCGGCACAGTCGGCTTAGGCTGAACACCGTGACGGAGCCCAGCGACGGCCCTGCGCCACGAATCCCCAAGCTCCGCTCGGCGTCCGGCGAAGAGCCGCCGTTCGACCCGACGAGCTGGGGCGGCGCGCTCGTCGTCATGGCGGTGTTCGCCGCCGTGCTGTGGGGGGTCGCGATCGCCAATGCCGTCGACGACCACCGCCTGGATCGTTTCGGGTTGCGGCCGCGCCACGTGTCCGGCCTGTGGGGCATCGTGACCGGTCCGTTCCTGCACACGAGCGCCTGGCAGCTGCTGTCGAGCACGGGCCCGTTCGTGCTGCTCGGCTGGGCGATCCTGCTCTCCGGCGTACGCGTCTGGCTGGTCGTCACGGCGCTGGTCGGCATCGTCGGCGGCGCCGCGACTTGGCTGATCGCCCCGAACCAGCTGATCGTCGGCTGCAGCGCGCTGATCTTCGGCTGGATGGGCTACCTGCTGGCCCGCGCGTACTTCTCCCGCCGGATCCTGTGGATCGTCGCCGCCGTGCTCGTCGCATTCTTCTTCAGCGGGCTGTTCGGGGGCCTGCTCCCGTCCATCAACTCGAACTCGTCGTGGCAGGCGCACGTCTGCAGCTTCGGCGCCGGCATCCTGACCGGTTGGCTGCTGCATCCGCGTCGGGCGCGAAGTCAGAAGCGCGTCCCGGCGCAGTAGCAGGTTTTGTCACCGGTCGTCTCTACGCTCGCTGGATGGATGACGACGTCAACTACGCCGAGTTCGGCAGTGGCCTGCCTGTTCTCGCCCTGCACGGCGCGGGTGTCGACCATCGCGAGATCGCCGGTGCTCTCGAACCGGTCTTTGCCGACCGCACCGGCTATCGGCGCATCTACCCCGACCTGCCCGGCATGGGCCACACGCCGGCGCCCGCCACGATCGCGAGCAACGACGACGTGGTCGACGTCCTGCTCGGCCTGGTCGATCGAGTCATCGGCGACGAAGAGTTCGTCGTCATCGGCCAGTCCTACGGCGGCTACCTGGCCCGGGCCATCGCGAACCGGCGACCTGACCGGACCGTCGGACTGGCCCTCATCTGCGCCATTGGCGAGCACTCGCGTGACGTACCGGACCATGTCGTCATTCACGAGTCGGGCGAGTTGGGCGGCGTGCTCAGCCCCGAGCTCGAAGCCGAGTACCGCGACTACCTCGTCGTGCAGACGCCCGAGACGCTGCGCCGGTTCCAGGAGTATGTCGCGCCCTCGGTCCCGCTGGTCGACCGGTCGGCACTGGGCCGGATCTTCGAGCGGTGGCAGTTGCGCGAGCGTCCGGAAGACGGGGCCGCCTACCCGCATCCGACACTCATCCTCGCCGGCCGCCAGGACTCCAGCGTCGGCTACGCGAGCCAATGGGACCTGCTCGAGCACTACCCGCGGGCGACCTTCGCCGTCCTGGACCGCGCCGGGCATGCGCTGCTGCACGAGCAGGTCGACCTCGTGCACGCTCTCGTCGGCGAATGGCTCGGCCGAGTTCGTGAGCACGCAGCGGCATGAGCCTGCGGCGCGATCCGCGCATGCGGACTCCGTATCCTGACGGCGTGGCTCAACCCGCTGACCGTGCCGGCGCTCCGATCGGCATGCTCGACTCCGGCGTCGGCGGGCTGACCGTCGCACGTGCGGTGCTCGACCAGTTGCCGCACGAGGCGCTCTACTACATCGGCGACACCGCGCACAGCCCGTACGGTCCCAAGCCGATCGCCGAGGTGCGCAGCTACTCGCTGGCGCTGATGGACGAGCTGGTCGAGTCCGGGGTCAAGGCGCTGGTCATCGCCTGCAACAGCGCCAGCGCTGCCTGCCTGCGCGACGCGCGGGAGCGCTACGAGGTTCCGGTCGTCGAGGTCATCCTGCCGGCAGTGCGCCGCGCGGTCGCTGCCACCCGCAACGGCCGGGTGGGCGTCATCGGCACCCGCGCCACCATCACCAGCGGGGCGTACCAGGACGCGTTCGGCGCGGCCGGCGTCGAGGTGTTCGCCGCCGCGTGCCCGCGCTTCGCTGACTTCGTCGAGCGCGGCGTGACGAGCGGGCGGCAGTTGCTGGGCCTGGCCGAGTCCTACCTCGCTCCGCTCAACCAGGCGGGCGTCGACACGCTCGTCCTCGGCTGCACGCACTACCCGATGCTCACCGGGCTGCTGTCGGTCGTCATGGGCGACTCGGTCACGATGGTGTCGAGCGCCGAGGAGACCGCCAAGGACGTCTACCGCGTGTTGCTCGGCGCGGACCTGCTGCGCCCGGACGACGCGCCACCGCCGCGGCACGTGTTCCGGGCGACCGGCCCGGCCGAGCCGTTCGCCCGGCTGAGCCGCCGCTTCCTCGGGCCGGACGTCCTCGATGTCGCCGCCGTGGCGGCACATCCCGTCGGAGGTGTCGCGTGAAGGTCACGGTGCTCGGCTGCTCGGGGACGCTGCCCGGCCCGGACTCGCCCGCCTCCGGGTACCTCCTCGAAGAGGACGGCTACCGGGTCGTGCTCGATCTGGGCAACGGTGCCCTCGGCCCGTTGCAGCAGCACGTCGCGCCGCATGAGGTCGACGCGATCGTGCTCTCGCACCTGCACGGTGACCACTGCCTGGATCTCGCGGCGTACGTGAACGTGCTGCGCTACGGGCCCGATCGCGCCGATGCGCGCATCCCGGTGATCGGGCCGTCCGGCACGAGGTCACGCATCGAGGCCGCCTATGACCCGCTCGCGCGCAAGCTCGGCCTGCAGGAGCTGTTCGACTTCTCCACCCCGCGCAGCGGCGAGCTCGGCCCGTTCGCGGTCTCGGTCGCGTCGGTGAACCATCCGGTGCCGGCGTACGCGATCAGTCTGAGCGTCGGCGATCGCACATTCGTCTACTCCGGCGACACGGGCGAGAGCGAGGCGCTGGTGTCGCTGGCGCACGGCGCCGACGTGCTGCTCTGCGAGGCCTCGTTCGGCCCGGACGAGCCGTACATCCCCGATCTGCATCTGACCGGCAAGCAGGCGGGCGACCACGCCGCCCGGGCGGGAGTCGACCGGCTGATCGTCACGCACGTGCCGCCGTGGGGATCGCGCGATGTCGCCGTGGCCGAGGCGGCCTCGACGTTCGGCGGGTCGGTCGAGGCTGCCCAGCCCGGCGCCGTCTACTGGATCTGAGGTCGGTTTTGGCCGTTCGGACCGCCATCGGCGGTCCGAACGGCCAAAAACCGGCTCAGCCGGGCAGGAACGTGAGCCGCACCGTCCGGTCCGCATTGTCTATGTTCGTGTCAACCAGGCAGATCGACTGCCAGGTACCGAGTTGCGGCCGACCGGCCAGCACGGGCACGGTCGCCGACGGCGCGATGAACGCCGGCACGACGTGATCGCGGCCGTGGCCGGGCGACCCGTGCCGGTGCTGCCACCTGCCGTCGCGGGGTAGCAGCTCGTCCAGTACCTCGAGAAGGTCCGCGTCACTGCCTGCGCCGGTTTCGAGTATCGCGATCCCGGCGGTCGCGTGCGGGACGAAGACATTCAGTAGGCCGTCGCCCTGACCGGCGACGAAGCGGGCGCACGCGTCGGTGAGATCGTGCACGCGGGCCGCGCCCCCGGTACGGACGCTGATCGTCTCGCTGAGCATCGCGCAATTGTCCGTCACCGAGTTCTGGGACAGTGGAGCCGTGCAAATCGGGATCCTCGGCCCACTCGAGGTGCGAAGCGGCGACGAAATGGTCGACGTCGCCGGCTCCCGGCTGCGCCGCCTGCTGATCCGGCTCGCGCTCGACGCCGGCCGGCCGGTGAGCGGAGCGGCGCTGGTTGACGCCGTATGGGGCGATCAGCCACCGGCCGACGAGGCCAACGCGCTGCAGTCACTCGTGTCGCGACTTCGCAGAACCCTCGGCGGCGCCGGGCTCGTCGGCCAGTCGCCGATCGGCTACCGGCTGGCGATCGAATCCGGCGACGTCGATGCGAATCGCTTCGAGCAGCTCGCCCGCTCCGGCGCCGCACGCTTGGCAACGGCGCGCAGGTCGTCGCCGAGCTCGACGCCCTGGCCGCGGAGCATCCGCTGGATGAGCGGATCGCGGGCCAGCGCATCAAAGCACTCGCCGGGGTGGGCCGCCAGGCGGAGGCGCTCGCAGAGTACGAGCGGATGCGAGCCCGGCTGGCCGACGAGCTGGGCGTCGACCCGTCCACCGGGCTGCGCGAGATCCACCTTGCCGTGCTCCGCGGGGGCACCGCCACGGCAGCGGCAAGCGCGGCGCCGCGGACCAACCTCCGCGCCCAGCTGACCAGCTTCGTCGGCCGCGACGACGAGGTCGCGCGAATCGGCAAGCTGCTCGACGAGGGCAGGCTGGTCACGCTCGTCGGGCCGGGCGGCGCGGGCAAGACGCGGCTTGCGGTCGAGGCGGCGGCGGTACTCGTCGACGACGTCCCGGACGGCATCTGGTTCGTCGAGCTCGCGTCGGTCACCGATGCCGCGGACGTGCCGCTGACCGTGCTCGGCTCGCTCGGCCTGCGCGAGTCGCACCTGCTCGAGCAGCCCACCAAGATGACGCCGCGCGACGCGATGAGCCGGCTGCTCGACGGGCTCGGCGACAAGCGCGCGGTCGTCGTCCTGGACAACTGCGAGCACCTCATCGACGCGACTGCCGAGCTGACTGATCAGCTGCTCGCCCAGTGCCGCGCGCTGCGCGTCGTGACCACGAGCCGCGAACCGCTCGGCATCTTCGGCGAGTCGCTGATCGTCGTCCCGCCGCTCGGCCAGCCGGCGCCGGACGCTCCGGCGGTCGAGGCCTTGGAATTCCCCGCGGTGCGCCTGTTCGCCGACCGGGCGGCGGCCGTCCGTCCGGACTTCGGCATCGACGACAGCAACGTGCGTGCCGTAATCGAGATCGTGCGCCGCCTCGACGGGCTGCCACTGGCTATCGAGCTCGCGGCGGCCCGGCTGCGCTCGCTGCCGATCGCCGAGATCGCCGCACGGCTCTCCGACCGGTTCCGGCTGCTGACCGGCGGCAGCCGCACCGCGCTGCCACGCCATCGCACGCTGCGCGCCGTCGTCGAGTGGAGCTGGGACCTGCTCACCCCGCCGGAACGGACGCTGGTCGAGCGGCTCGCGGTGTTCCCGGCCGGCGCGACGCCACGCAGCGCCGAGGCGGTGTGCGCCGACGACGACGTGCCGGCGGACGACGTCCTCGACCTGCTCGCGTCACTCGTCGACAAGTCACTGCTGCAAGAGTCCGGGCATACCGACGTCCGGTACCGGATGCTGGAGACGATCCGCGAGTACGGCCAGGAGCGGCTGGCCGAGCGGGGCGAGCTAACCCGCATTCGGGCCGCCCACGCGGCGTATTTCGCCGAGCTGGTCAAGGAGGCCGAGCCGCACCTGCGTCGGCCGGAGCAGCTCGTCTGGATCGCGCTGCTGAACGCCGAGCGCGACAACGTGCTCGCCGCGCTGCGGCACTTCGGCGACCGGGGCGACGCGCAGGCGGCGCTCGACATGGCCGTCTCGGTCGGCTGGTACTGGTCGCTGCTCGGCAGCCACGCCGAAGCCGTCACGTGGATCAGCTTCGCCCTCGACCTACCCGGCGACACAGATCCGCAGACGAGGCTGGTCGGCGAAGCGATCCGGGTGATGAACTCGACCATCTCGCCGGCGCTCCTGCCGACCGAGGATCTCGAGGACGGCAAGCGGCGCATCGCCGACCTGAGCGCACGGCTGGACGACGTCGACACCACGTCGATCCCGTTGCTGGCGCTGCTGAAGCCCGTCGTGGCGATGTTCTCCGGCGATCTGGACCGGGTCGAGCGGTTGATCGAGGAGTCGTTCGCGACCACTGATCCTTGGGTGCGGGCAGCGCTGCGCTCGTTCCGGGCGGCGGTCGCGGAGAACAGCGGCGACCTCGAGTCGCTGCGCGTCGATGCCGAGCAGGCGGTGCGCGAGTTCCGCGAGCTCGGCGATCGGTGGGGATTGGCGAACAGCCTGCAGATGCTCGGCCAGCTCAAGACCGTCAACGGCGAACTCGACGAGGCAATCGCCAGCTACGAGGAGGCGCTCGGGCTCGTCGTCGAGATGGGCGCGCGCGAGGACCAGGCGCTCATGCACGTGCGTCTCGCCGGCCTGCGCCTGCGTAACGGTGAGATGGCCGAGGCGCAGCGGCTCGTCCAGATTGCCGATCAGATGAGCGAGGCCACCGGCTCGGTGATGGAGTCGCTGTTTGCCCGCTCGGTCATGGCCGAGTGCGCCCGCCTGGCTGGCGACATGGCCGAGGCGCGGCGGCTTCGGGACGAGTCACTGCGCAGGCTCGGCGAGATCCCGCCGGCCCATCCGATCCAGGGGCACGGCAAGGCACTGATCCTGGCGATCGCGGCCAGGCTGGATCTCGTCGACGATCAGCCCGACGTCGCGCGGGAGGGCCTGGTGCGAGCCTATGAGGCGGCGATCGGGACGAAAGACATGCCGATCGTTGCGTCCGTGGGCGTCGTCGTCGCCGCACTCGCGGAACGGACCGGCCTACCGCTCGATGCGGTCGAGATGCTCGGCGCCGCGTCGCGCCTTCGCGGAGCCGACGACGCCACGAACCTCGACATCAAGGAGCTCACGGCCACCCTGCGCGAAGCGCTCGGCGACGCCCCGTTCGACACCGCGTACGACCGCGGCCGGGCGCTCGACCGCGAAGCGGCGATCGCCCGGCTCGACCCGGCCCTGCTGGACTGACGATCAGGCGCGGCGCCGGTAGGCCCGCAGCGCCAGCGGAACGAACGTCACGAGCAGGATCGCCATCCACAGCAGCGTCCAGAGCAGGTGCGGCGTGACCGGCCCGCCCAGGACGAGCCCACGGACCGTCCCGACGAGGTGGGAGATCGGGTTCACCTTGACGAACGCCTGCATCCATCCCGGCAGCGTCCCGGTGCCGACGAACACGTTGCTGCCGAAGCTGAGCGGCAGTACCAGCAAGATCATGATGCCCTGCACGGCGCCGGACGTGCGGGCGATCATGCCGACCCATACCGAGATCCAGCAGAACGACAATGCGAACCCGAGCGAGATCGCCACCGCCGCGGCGGCCGCCAGCGGGTTGGTCTCGATGCGGAAGCCGATCAGGTAGCCGAAACCGAGGAACATCGCGCACAAGATCATGTACCGCGCGACGTCGGCGAGCACCGCTCCGACGAGTGGCGCCGAGCGGGCGATCGGCAGCGATCGGAACCGGTCGAAGACGCCCTTCTCGATGTCCGCGTTCAGGTTCTGGCCGAGCGCGATGCCGGCCATGGCGATGCCCTGGCCGAGCAGGCCGGGCAGCAGGAACTGCAGGTACGCGTGCTGCGAACCGCCGGAGATCGCCCCGCCGAACACGTAGGTGAACAGCAGCAAGAAGATGATCGGTTGGATCGTGACGTCGATCAGCGCCTCCGGTGTGCGCCAGGTCTTGATCAGGCTGCGCCGGGCGAGCGCGACGGCGTGCCGCAGCGTCGGGGCCGGGCCGGCCGCGGTGGCCTCCGCCCTCGCGGGCGTCGACGCCGCGTGCCGCGATGGGGCGGTGAGTGTGCTGGTCATGCTGCGTTCTCCTCTGAATCAGAGTCGGAGTCGGTGTGCCGGCCGGTGAGGGTGAAGAACACCTCGTCCAGGCTCGGCAGGTGCAGGGACAGCTCGGTGACCGTGATGCCGGCTGCGCCGAGCCGGTGCACGGCGGACGCGAGGGTCGAGTCACCCTCGACCGGGACGCTGAGCACCCCGCGAGCGGTCGACACCGGCGTGCTCGACGCGATCTCTCCGAGGATCCGCCGCACGTCGTCGAGGCGGGCCGGGTCGGCGGGGCGGACCTCGAGGTGCTGCCCGCCAACGATGTGCTTGAGGCCGTCCGGCGTGTCATGGGCGATGACCCGGCCGTGGTCGATGACGGTGATCTCGTCGGCGAGCGCGTCGGCCTCGTCGAGGTACTGCGTCGTGAGCAGCACGGTCGAGCCGTCGGCGACCAGGTCGCGGATGACGTCCCACATGTCCTCGCGCTTGCCGGGGTCCAGGCCTGTGGTCGGCTCGTCGAGGAACACGACGGCCGGCCGGCCGACGAGCGACGCGGCCAGGTCGAGCCGCCGGCGCATGCCGCCGGAGTAGGTCTTGGCCGTCCGCCCTGCTGCCTCGGTCAGGTCGAACCACTCGAGTAGCTCCTGCGCGCGGGCCCGGGCCTGCGAGGTGGGCAGGTCCAGCAGCTGGCCGATCAGGACGAGGTTCTGGGTGCCGGTGAGATCCTCGTCGACGGATGCGTATTGCCCGGTGAGCCCGATGTTCTGCCGGACCTTCTGCGGATCGCGGACGACGTCGTATCCCGAGACCCGGGCGGTGCCCGCATCGGCTTGCAGCAGCGTGGCGAGGATGCGCACGGCAGTGGTCTTGCCGGCGCCGTTCGGGCCCAGCACGCCGAGGACGGTGCCCTGGCGCGCGGCGAGGTCGACGCCGGCGAGGGCCGTGGTGGTGCCGAACCGCTTGACGAGACCTTCAGCTTCGATTGCGTATGTCATGGGGCGATGCTCGCCCGGCGCCCTGGCAGCGTCCGCACAGCGCGCTGGCACGCGCTGGTATGGCGCTGTCACGGCGGGCGATGACAGGGGGTCCGGATACGCTCGGTGGCATGTCTCGTCCTGACGACCGCGCGCCCGATCAGCTCCGCCCGGTCGCGATCACCCGGCACTGGCAGAAGTACGCCGAAGGCTCGGCACTGGTCGAGTTCGGCGAGACGAAGGTGCTCTGCGCCGCCTCCGTCGTGCAGGGCGTTCCGCGCTGGCGAAAGGGCAGCGGGCTGGGCTGGGTCACGGCCGAGTACGCGATGCTGCCGCGCGCCACCCTGACGCGCAACGACCGCGAGTCGGTGAAGGGCCGGATCGGCGGCCGAACGCACGAGATTTCCCGGCTGATCGGGCGCTCGTTGCGGGCGGCGATCGACCTGTCCGCGCTCGGCGAGAACTCGATCTCCATCGACTGCGACGTGCTCCAGGCCGACGGTGGCACCCGCACGGCGGCGATCACCGGCGCGTACGTGGCACTGGTCGACGCCGTGCGTTGGCTCGGCGGCCAGGGGGCGCTGGCCCGGCCCAACCCGATCGTCAACTCGATCTCGGCGGTGTCCGTCGGCGTCATCGACGGCGAGCCGCGCCTGGATCTGATGTACGACGAGGACGTGCGCGCCGAGACCGACATGAACGTGGTGGTCACCGGCGACGGCACGTTCGTCGAGGTGCAGGGCACTGCCGAGGGCCGACCGTTCCGACGAGACGAGCTCGACGCCCTGCTCGACCTCGCGGTCGGGGGTTGCGCGCAGCTGGCCAAGTTCCAGTCCGAGGCCCTCGGCGCGTGACCCAGGTGCTGCTGGCCACACGCAACGTCAAGAAACTGGCGGAGCTGCGGCGCATCCTCGACGAACTGCTCGACGTCGAGGTGGTCGGGCTCGATGACGTGCCGCACTTCGACGAGCTACCCGAAACGGGCGCGACATTCGCCGAGAACGCGCTGCTCAAGGCCCGCGAAGGAGCGGCGCGCACCGGCCTGCTGACGGTCGCCGACGACTCCGGCCTCGCCGTCGACGCGCTGAACGGCATGCCCGGAGTGCTGTCGGCGCGCTGGGCCGGCAAGAGCAAGGACGACAATGCGAACCTGCAGCTGGTGCTCGAACAGCTCGCCGACACGCCGGACGAGCGGCTCGGCGCCACGTTCGTCTGCGCCGCGGCCCTGGTAACGCCCGCCGGCGCCGAGAACGTCGTCGAGGGCCGGATGCCCGGGCGACTCGTCCGCGAACCGAAGGGCACCAACGGGTTCGGCTACGACCCGATCTTCGTCGCGGACGGTTTCGACGTCACGAACGCCGAGCTGCCCCCGGAGGAGAAGGACGCGATCAGCCATCGCGGCAGGGCACTGCGGGCGCTGCTGCCATATATCGCTACGGCAAGATCGGGCGCATGACCGTGCCTCCCGCCTTCCCCCGCCGCTCCGCTCCTCGCTGCGATGCGATGCTCACGGCGCGGGGCGGCTCATGACGGAGCTGCGCGACCAGGACGACGCGTTCACCTACGGCGACGAGCTGCTCGTCGGCAAGCGGGTTCGGCTGCGGGCCACCCGCGATGACGACCTGCCGGCAGTGGCCGCCTGGCTGATGGACCCGGCGATCAAGGCCACGCAGGCCGCAGTCGTGCTCCCGCGGTCGGAGGCCGCGACGCGCGAGCAGGTGGCCGAGTGGGTCGCGAACAAGTCCGCAACCGCCGGGTTCTCCGTCGAGACGCTCGGCGACGCGCCCGAGCTCGTCGGCCACGTCAGCCTGTTCGGCATCGGGGTCAAGGGCCGATCGGCCACGCTCGGCATCGTGCTAGGCCGCCAGTTCGTCGGGCGCGGCTACGGCACGGACGCCGTGCGGGTGATCGTGTCGTACGGATTCCGCGAGTTCGGCCTGCACCGCATCCAGCTCGACGTGGCCGGCTACAACGTGCAGGGGATCGCGGCGTACCGCAAGGCCGGCTTCGTCGAGGAGGGGCGGCGCCGCGAGGCGCTGCTGCATGACGGGCACTGGTACGACGAGGTGCTCATGTCGATCTTGGAGCAGGACTGGCGGGCGGCGGCTACAGCGTGATCCAGTCCGTCAGCACGGCGACGCCGCTGTTCGTGTTGCAGTAGAGCCGGAACGTGCCCTCGGGCAGCGGCGCGGCGGTGAAGTAGCCGACGTCGTTGATCTCGGCCGTCGTAACCGTGCCACCGGCGTGCCTCAGCTCGATCGTGCCCCGTTGCGGCGGGACGACCTGCCCGTGCAATGCGCCGGAGATGATCTCCAGCTCGATCGTGAGGTGGTTGGCATCGAACGTCAGGCACCGGAGCTCGGCCGGCTCGGCCCGGGTCGACGCCCCGGCGAGCATGTCCTGCGACGAGTCGTAGGTCAGCGCAGCGAGCTCGGCGTCGATGTTGTGCCAGGCATAGGACGCGACGCCGGCGTCGACGAAGCTCGCCGGCACGTCGCTCTGCTCGTGCAGCGCCTCCTTGACGGCAGTCAGCAGGGCGTCGTCATCGCTCAACCATGCGTTCGTCACGCTGCTCACCGCTCCCTTCGCCGCTCGCGCCGACGAGGGCGACAACGGACGGGCTTCGGCGCAACTTGTCCAGGCACCGCGCCCGGGACGGCCCGATGCTGCCGACCGGAATGCTGAGTTGTGCACTGATGTGAGAGTAGGCGATGGGCGGGTCGCGCATAAGCAGCGAGAGCAACTGCCTGCACCGCTCGCCGAGGCGTGCAAATGCCTCGCGCAGCGCTGAATTGCGCTCGGCTTCGATCAGCCACTTGTCGACCTGGGTCGTCTCCTCGTCCGCTGGCAGGTTCAGTTCCGGCTCGGTGAGCTGGCGCTCGCGCTGCCAGGCCCCGCGCTGTACCCGCATGCACTCGCGGCGGGTCGTGGTTGCCAGCCAGCCCGGCAGCGCCGCTGGTTCGCGCAACGCCGGCAGGTACTCGACGAGCCGCAGCCACACGCTCTGCCCGACGTCGTGGGAATCCGCGTCCGACAGGCGGAACCGCCGGCAGATCGACCACACCAGCGGCGCGAACCGCTCGACGATCTGGTCCCAAGCGGCCTGGTCGCCGTCGCGGGCGCGGCCGACGAGCGCGATGACCATCGGATCGTCGCGCATCAGCCGCCCCCTCTGACAGTGTCGCCACCACGCTCAGGTGGTCCATGTAGCTCACTTACCCCGCACGCTGATCGTAGGCCCAGATGTCAGCGCCTGCCTGACCGGCCGACTGCCGGAGCAGGTCGTTGAGCGCCTCGCGCGCGCCGCGCACGCCCGGAACGGTGCCGGCGGCGATCTCGCCGCTGACCGTCGCGGCGGCGAACGAGGTGCCGCTCCAGGACGCGTAGCCGCCGAACGTCCGTTCGACCGTTTCGCCGTCGTCGCCGGGCACGAGCACCCCGCCGGCCAGGTAGGTGCTCTTCACATCGACGCCGGGCGCGCTCAGCGAGATCCACGGGGCGACGGGGCTGAACGTGGCGCGCTCGCCGTGGGCGTCGTGCGCCCCGACAGCGACGACGTCGTCCAGGGCCGCGGGCCAGAACGGCGTGTGCGCCGTCAGTCGGCCGGCCGGCGACGTGCCCGCGCCGTGGTTGCCCGCTGCGGCGACGATGACGACGCCGGGCGTCAGCAGTTCGACCGCACGCGCGAGCAGCAGCGGGGCCGCGCCGTCGTCGGTGTAGCAGCCGAGCGAGAGGTTCAGCACGCCGACGTCCGAGCCGGCGAACTGCGCGATTCTCGTGGCGACGTCCCAGGCCGTCGCCACGGCGCGCTCGTCGCTGAGCACGTTGTGGACCTCCAGCTCGACCAGCGGCGCGCGCTGGCTGATCAGCCCGGCGAGGAATGTGGCGTGCCCGGAGTGGTAGGGCAGCTTGTCGGTCTGGTGGAGCAGCGCGTCCTGGTCTTCGACGTAATACCGCCCGGCGAGGTCGGGGTGCGCATAGAGCCGGGTGTCGAGGATCGCGACCTTGACGTCGCGGCCGCGCTCGCCGGCCGGCGGCTCCGGCAGGTCGGCCGCTGCGCACGGGGTCGGGACGCCGCCGCCCCCGCCGCCGATGTAGCCCGCGCTGTCGACAGCGCCGCCTCCGATGTAGCCGGTGCCGTCGACACCGCCGCCGCCGATGTATCCGGCGCCGTCGATGCGCTCGAGCAGCCGGTTCTTGCCGATCGTCGGGACCCAGTTGTCGTAGCGCTCGGCGCAGCGTTCGCGAATCGTGCGCAGTACCAGGTTCAGCGCGGCGCCCTCGTCGTCGCCGTAGCCTCGCTGCGCGTGGACGATGCTGATCAGGGACAGGCCAAACCGCGGGTCGGACTTGTCGATCCTCGCGTTGACGATCAGGTCGGACAGTTCGGCCAGTTCGCCGAGGACGAGATCCTGGTGGGGGATCGCGACGACCAGCTCGTCGGTGATGAAGCGTTCGCGTGTGCTGCCTACCGGCATAGTCAATGCCTCCATGAGTGGCGTAGCGGTATCTCTGACTAGACGGAGGCAGGCAAACCCGCCCCTGATACGTCCGCATGCCCGAGACTGTTGACGTGCATGGTGCCAGCAGGATGGATCTGTGCAAGTGATCAGCACGCCGGCCGAGCGCGCGTTGGAGGCGCTGCGTCTCGCCGAGGCCGACCCGCGCCGCGCCGCGGTGCTCGCCACCGAGGCGGCTCAGGCCGCCCACTCCGCCGACGACGTCGCCGCCGCGGCGATTGCCGCGCGCGCCCGGGGGTTGGCTGCATTCCATCTGGAGGACATCGACGCGGCGGTCCGGCACCTGCGCCGGGCGGTAGCGCTGGGCCTTCGCGCGGGCTCGCCCCAGCTGGCCGGGGAGGCGCGGATGACGCTGGCGTTCGCGCTGAACTGGCGTGGGCGCCCCAGTGACGCGCTGCGCGAGATCGACGCCGCGCTGGACGATCTGCATGGGGTGGCGCGAGCACGGGCGATCGCGCAACGGGGCGCAATCCTGCACCAGGTGGGACGCCTCGACGAGGCGGTGGCGGACTACCGTGCCGCGCTGCCCGTCCTGCGCCGCGCTGACGACCTCGTCTGGGTGCAGCGCGTGCTCTCCAATCGTGGCCACGTCCGATCGATCAGGCGTGAGTTCGCGGCGGCAGAGGCCGACTTGCTCGAGGCAGAGCGGATTTGTCGTGAGCAGGATCTCGAGATGTCCGTGGGCTTCGTCCACCTGAACTTCGGCTACCTCAACATGCTGCGCGGCGACATTCCGGTCGCGCTCGGCTACCTCGACCGCGCCGAGGAGCGGTTCCGGGCGCTCGGCTCGCAGCTCGGTCCGCTGCTCGTCGACCGGAGCGAGATCCTGATGTCGGCACGGCTGATCTCGGAGGCTCGCGCGGCGGCCGAAGCCGCGGTGCACGCGTTCGAGAGCGAGCGTCGCGAGATCCTGCTGCCCGAGGCGCGCCTGATGTTCGCGCGCGCCGCCCAGCTCGACGGTGACCTGACGACCGCGCTACGCGAGGCGGGCCTGGCTGCTCGCGAGTTCGCCCGGCTGGGGCGGCAGGAGTGGGCGGCGATCGCGCGGGTCCGGACGATGACCATCCGGCTGGTCGCCGATCCTGACGCGTCCGTGAGCCCGGCGTGGATCGCCCGCGAGACGGCGGCGGCCCGCGGACGCTGGCAGGGTGTCGAGCTCGAGTTGCAGCTCGCGGCCGCCCGGCGCGCGATCGAGAACGGCCGCACGGAGCAGGCCGGCCAGCTGCTGGAGGCCGCCAGCCGGCGGCGGCGCAGCACGTCGGTCAGCCTGCGCGCGGGTGGCTGGTACGCCGAGGCGTTGCTTCGCCGGATGTCGGGCAACGACCGCGGCGCGCAGAGCGCGGCACGTTCGGGCCTGCGCGTGCTCGACGCGCACGCGGCGACGCTCGGAGCGACCGACCTGCGCGCGTACGCGTCCGGGCATCGAGTCCAGCTCGTCGACCTCGGGCTGCGCATGGCGTTCGACACCGCGAGCGTGGATCGCGTCTTCGAGTGGGCCGAGCTCGGCCGGGCGCGGCACCTGCAGTACCCACCGGTGCGCCCGCCGGACGATCCGGAGCTCGCCGGCGCGCTGGCCGAACTGCGCATGACCGTCCGCGATCTCAACGAGCGGCGTGGTGCCGGTCGCGCGTCGCAGGCGCTCCGGCTCCGCCGGGTCGCGCTGGAGCAGCGCGTCCGCGACCGTCACCGGCGCCACCGCGGCGACGAGGTGTCGGAGCTGTCGCCGCTGTCGCTGGCCGAGCTGGGCGGCGCGCTCGGCGACGCGGCGCTGCTCGAGTTCGTCGAGTTCGACGACACGATGCACGTGGTCAGCGTCATCGACGGCCGGGCGCGGCTGACCGCGCTGGGCCCGGTGGCCGAGATCCGCGCGCTGGTCGAACGGGTGCCCTTCGCGCTGCATCGCCTGGTACGGCGAAACGCCGGCTCCGACAGCCGGGCCGCGGGGCTCGACCTGTTGCGCGACACCGCGGGACGACTCGACGCGCTGCTCATTGCCGCCCTGCCCGAGGTGGGCGACCGCTCGCTGGTCGTCGTGCCTACCGGTCCGCTGCAGCCGCTGCCCTGGTCGATCCTGCCCTCATGCGCCGGCCGGCCGCTGACCGTGGCGCCGTCGGCCGGGCTGTGGCACTCCGCGCACGGGCGGGCCGCCCGGCCGGGCCACGTCATCGTCGCCGCCGGGCCGGGCCTGCCCGGAGCGCGCGCCGAGGCGCGGGCGGTGGCCGCTGCATACGGAGCCACGGCGCTGCTCGACGAGCATGCGACGGTGCACGCGGTCGCGTCCGGACTGAGCTCCGCGGCGATGGCGCACCTGGCCGCACACGGCACGGTGCGTGCCGACAACCCGCTCTTCTCCGCGCTGCGCCTCGCCGACGGGCCGCTCATGGTCTACGACGTGGAGAAGGTCGAGCGCGCTCCGCACACCGTGGTGGTGGCCGCCTGCGACACCGGGCGGCCGGTCGTCCCGCTGGGCGACGAGTTGATGGGGCTCAGCGCGACGTTCCTCGCGCAGGGGACCGCGCAGCTGATTGCCTCCGTCGTGCCCATCCACGACGTCGACACCGCACCGCTGATGGTCGCGTTCCACCGGCGGCTGGCGGCCGGTATGCCAGCGGCTTCGGCGCTGGCGGCTGCGCAATCCGAGACCCGCGACGACGGCCTCGCGGTCGCGGCCGGATTCGTGTGCTTCGGCGCCGGACATGCCTCGCCGAGCCCCGTACGTGCGGCTCACCGACGCGCGAGCGACGCCAGGAACGCGTCCAGCAGGACCACCTGACGGTTGTGCGGGAACGTCCGCGGATCGAAGAGCGCCTGGACGACCAGCCCGTGCGTGAACGCCGCGACGGTCGCGACCAGGTCGTCGGTATCGGCGCGCGGCGGCAGATCGCCGCCGCACTGCGCGGCTTCGACAATGGGACGCAGCCGGGCCCGCCAGCGCTTGTACCGGGCACGCTCGGCGGCGCCGAGTTCCTGATCGCCGAGCGCCACGTCCCAGGAGCTGACCCACACCCGGTTCATCACGGTCGTTGCGGGGTCGAGCGGCAAGACGTCGAGCAGCGCGGCTCGCAGCGCCGCTAGCCCCTCGGTGTCCCCGTCGCCGCGGGGCGGCTTCGCCGAGTGTTCCTCGGAGACCTGCAGAGCATGCCGGATCAGGGCCTGCTTGGACGGGAAGTAGTGCGTGAGCAGCCCGGTCGAGGCGCCCATCTCGGCGGCGACCGCGCGCAGGGTCAGACCGTCGAACCCGTGGCAGGCCAGCACGCGCCACACCGCTTCGGAGACGTCACGTCTGCGGGCGTCGTGGTCGGTCCGTGCTGGCACGCAGTTATAGTACGTACCCAACGTTCGTTATGTATGGAGGACGCGATGCTGACGCTGGCACTGGGCGACGACGCCGAGCTCAGGGCACTGGAGCCGTGGCAGGCGGCGGAGTTCGCGGCGTATGTGGACGAGGCCCGGCCCCATCTCGCGCCGTGGCTGCCCTGGGCGAACTCGATCACCGACGAGGCCGGCGCCCGTGCGTTCCTGCAGCGCTACGCCGATCGCCAGGCGGCCGACGCGGGCCGCATCTACGGGATCTGGCTCGGCGCCCGGCTGGTCGGCGGAGCGCTGTTCCGGGTGTTCGACGCCGAGTCGGGCGTTTGCGAGGTCGGCGTCTGGCTGGCGCCCGACGTGCAGAGGCGAGGCCTCGTCACCCGAGCGGCAGGCCACCTGATCCAGTGGGCGTTCGACGTGCGCGGCATGACCCGCGTCGAGTGGCACTGCGTCCCGCACAACACGCGCAGCATCGCCGTGGCCCGGCGGCTGGGCATGAGCCGTGACGGAGTGCTCCGATCCGCCTTTCCGTTCAACGGCGAGCGCCACGACGTGGAGGTGTGGTCGCTACTCGCTGCCGAGTAGCCAGCCGATACCGTTGCGCTCATGCGAGTGACCGGCCTTGGGCATGCCAGCGTGCTGATCGACACCGCCCACGGCAGCGTCCTCACCGACCCGTGGGTGAACCCCGCGTACTTCGGCTCGTGGTTCCCGTTCCCCGACAACTCGCAGCTGGACTGGGACGCGCTCGGCCGGGCCGACTACCTGTTCGTCAGCCACCTGCACCGCGACCACTTCGACCCCGAGCAGCTGCGGCGCCACGTCCGCAAGGACATTACGGTGCTGCTGCCCGACTACCCGACGTCCGAGCTCGAGGACGCGTTGCGCGACGTCGGTTTCCGGACGTTCGTGCAGCCCGAGTCGGACGAGGTGGTCGACCTGGACGGGCTGCACGTCATGATCCAGTCGCTGACCTCGCCGACCGACGGCCCGATCGGCGACTCGTCGCTGTGGCTGCACGACGGGACGTCCACGCTGCTGAACCAGAACGACGCACGGCCCTCCGAGCTGTCCCGGTTCCGCGAGCTGGGACCGGTCGATGCCTACCTGATCCAGTTCTCCGGGGCGATCTGGTTCCCGATGGTGTACGAGCTGCCGAAGCGGGCCAAGCAGGCGCTCGGGCAGACCAAGCGCGAGCGGCAGTTCGACCGCACACTGCGCTACATCGAGGAGCTGGGCGCGCGGTTCGTGTTCCCGACGGCCGGCCCGCCGTGCTTCCTCGACGAGGAGCTGTGGGGCTTCAACGACATCTTCGGCGACGAGTCGAACATCTTCCCGGACCAGACGGTGTACCTGGACTGGTTGGCCAAGAACGGCCACGACGAGGGTCGGCTGCTGCTACCCGGCTCGGTCGCCGCCGTGTCCGAGCCGGGCTGCCCGGTGGCCCATCCCGTCGACCCTGACAAGATCTTCGGCGACAAGGCGGCCTACTTGCGCGACTACCAGGCGCGTCGCATGCCCGAGGTCGAGGCGGTGCGCAAGACGTGGGCGCACCCGGAGGTCGACGTGCTCGCGTCCATCACGGAGTGGTTCACGCCGCTGCTCGAAGAGGCCGACCACATGGCCGCCGGGATCAACGGCGGCGTCCGGTTCACCGCCGAGGACGACGACCGCGGTGACATCGACTTCGTCCTGGACTTCGTGGCCCGCGAGGTTCGCCCGTACGCGGACGAGAAGGTTCGCTACCGGTTCCGTACCCGGCGCGCGTACGTGGAACAGCTCATCGCCGATCACGAGATCGACTGGGTGAACAGCCTGTTCCTGTCCTGCCGGTTCTCGGCGCAGCGCATCGGCCCGTACAACGAGTTCGTATACACGTTCTTCAAGTGCCTGTCCGAGGAGCGGCTGAACTACGCCGAGGGCTGGTACACCGAGCAGAACGAGGCCGAGGCCGGCGAGATGGTCGAGCTCGGCGGATGGCTCGTCCAGCGGCGCTGCGCGCACCTGAAGGCCGACCTGACCCGGTTCGGACACGTCGACAAGGGCGTGCTCACCTGCCAGATGCACGGCTGGAAGTGGCGGCTCGCCGACGGCAAGTGCCTGACATCCGTCGGCCACGACGTCAGGTCGGAGCCGGCCGACAGCTCAGCGGCGCGTGACTAGGCGGTGCCACCAGCCGGCCGGGGCGGTCGGCGTGCCGTTACCGGCCAGGCAGGCCGTCTCGGCGACGATCCGGCGGTCGTTGCAGCGTGAGCACAGCAGCTTGCCCATCACCGTGCGGTGATGGCCTTCGGCGGTGCAACCGGGAACGTCGCACTGACGGCTCATAATCTCGCTCCCGTGTTCGAGGTGTTGCCTCCATCGTCGCCGCAATGTGCCGTTCGCGCCAGTGGTTGTACGGTCCCGGCATGAGCCGCAACCCGCTCGGCGGCGCCGCGCGGCTGCTGAAGCGTTCCGCGGACGAGGCGTTCTCGGCTGCCGCGCTGGTTGCCAGCGGAGCGGTGAGCGTGCAGCCGCCGCACCGCTACTTTCGCGTGTTGCGCAGCTTCGGCAACTACGGCGGCGTCGGGCTGCTCATCACCGCGGGCGCGCAATTGCACGGCGACGCCACGGCGGTGGTCGACGAGCGTGGCTCGCTGACCTTCCGGCAGCTCGACTCGCGCTCGAACGCCCTGGCGAACGCCTGGCTGGCCGCCGGTTTGGAAGCCGGCGACGGGGTGGGCATCCTGTGCCGAAACCACCGAGGGCTGTTCGAGGCGACCGCCGCCGCGGCCAAGGTCGGCGCGCGGACGCTGCTGCTCAACACCGAGTTCGCCGCGCCTGAACTGCGCGCGGTGTGCGAACGCGAGGCGGTGGCACTGCTTGTCCACGACGACGAGTTCAGCCCCGTCGTCGCGGGTTACCGGCCGAAGATCGGCCGCGTCCTGGCCTGGGTCGACGGCAAGCCGGACGGGCGGACGCTCGACTACCTCGTCGCTGCCGGCGATCCCGATCCGCCGCCGGCGCCGGACGTCCAGCAGCGACTGGTCATGCTCACCAGCGGGACGACCGGCACGCCGAAGGGCGCCCCTCGCGACATCGGCAAGTCGCTCGTCGCGCCCGGCGGGTTCCTGAGCAAGGTGCCGTTCCGGGGCGGGCGCACCGCCTTCGTCGCCGCGCCGGTGTTCCACTCCTGGGGCCTGTTCAGCTCGGCGATGGCCCTCGCGGTCGGCGACACGGTGGTCGTGCGGCGCCGCTTCGATCCGCTCGCGACGCTCGACGCGGTCGCGTCGCATCAGTGCGACGTGTTGTCGATGGTGCCGGTGATGCTGTCCCGCGTGCTCGCGCTCGGCGAGGACGAGATCAGCCGGCACGACACGTCGGCGCTGCGCATCATCTGCCTCGCGGGCGCGCCGCTCTCGCCCGAGCTGGCCGTCCGGGCGCGCGGCGTGTTCGGCGACGTGCTCTACAACCTGTACGGCTCCACCGAGGTCTCCTTCGCCACCATCGCGACGCCGGCCGACCTGCGCGAGGCGCCGGGTTGTGTCGGACGTCCACCGTTGGGCGTCACGGTTCGGCTGCTCGACGCGCAGGGTGCACCGGTGCGGCGCGGCCAGGTCGGGCGGATCTTCGTCGGCAACGGCCTGCAGTTCGCCGGCTACACGGGCGGTGGTGGCAAGCAGGTCGTCGACGGGCTGATGGACAGCGGCGACATCGGGCATTTCGACGAGGGCGGCCGGCTGTTCGTCGACGGCCGCGACGACGACATGATCGTCTCCGGCGGCGAGAACGTGTTCCCCGGCGAGGTCGAGGAACTGCTGGCCGCCCACGACAGCGTCGTCGAGGCGGCCGTGATCGGCGTGCCCGATGCCGAATTCGGTCAGCGGTTGCGTGCTTACGTGGTGCGCTCGCCGGGCGCTGCCTTGGACATCGACGCGGTGCGCGAATACGTCCGGGCCAACGTCGCGCGGTACAAGGTGCCGCGCGACGTCGTCTTCGTCGACGCCTTGCCGCGCAACCCCACCGGCAAGGTCGTCAAGGCCGACCTCGCCGCCGACTGAGTGGTGACGATCTTGGCGATATCGTTCTGGGTACGGGCCAGAGGGTGGGAGGGATTCGATGGCGCGTTTCGTCGTTCCGCCGGGATGGCCGGTTCCGCCCTTGGGATGGGTGCCTCAGCCTGATCGGCAACCGGATCCGGCCTGGCCACCGGCGCCGCAGGGGTGGCAGTTCTGGATCGAGGACGCTACTGGAACGTCCGAGCCGCAGAAGGGCTTTCTTGCTGCGCGCCGCGAGGCCAGGGTTCACGAGCGGTACGAGCACGAACTGGCCGAATGGACCGAGGACGACGACGAACTCGCTTCGTGCATCGAGGCCGCAAAGTCGTTCGACGGATTCGAGCCGAGTGCGGCGTCCGGCTTCGTGCTGAAGGCCGGCGAGCGGCCGTTCCTGCTGATCAGGGGCGCCGCTCTCATCGAACCCCGCCCTACGCCAGGGCACTGGAAGGGCGCTTCGCAGGGCGTCTCGTTCCGCGTCGCGAAGGGTGTTCGCTACCGCGTCGGGCAAAGTCGAGGAACCTTCGTTCCCGGGCCGACAACGCCGACACCGATCGATGTCGGTGATGCGCTCGTCACCGGACGGCGAGTGTTGTTCCGAGGTCCACAGGCAACCCGGGAGTGGTTGTTCGACAAGATGGTCGGCTATGCCCATTCCGATGACAACACGTGGACGTCCGTGCAGGTCAGCAATCGGCAGAAGACCTCCGGGATCGCGTACGGCGCCGACAATGCGCACGAGTTCCAGTTTCGGCTCGAGCTCGCACTCGCCGTGTGGCGCGGCGATCGAGGCCCGCTCGTCGCGGCCCTTGAAGCCCAGCGCGCTGAGCACACGATCGCACGTCCCATACTGCCCGGGTGAGCTCGACAGACAGCCGCGTCCAGCAGTGGGAGAGCCGTGCTGAATGGCCGCTCGCGGCCGCTGCGGTCGCCTTCCTCGTCGCCTACGCCTGGCCCGTCCTCGCACCAGGTCTGTCGCCCGGCTGGAAGGATCTCTGCCGCGGCGTGGTGTACGCGTCGTGGGCCTTGTTCGCGCTCGACTACGTCGCGCGGCTCGTCCTCGCCGAGCACAGGGCGCGTTACGCGGGACGGCACATCCCCGACCTGCTCGTGATCGCTCTGCCGATCCTTCGCCCGCTGCGGCTGCTCAGGCTCGTCATGCTGCTTCGGGTGCTCAACCGTCGGGCGACCAACTCCTTGCGCGGACGCGTCATCACCTATGTGTCCGGCGCGACCGTGCTCATCATCGGTTCCGCCGGGCTTGCCGTTCTGGACGCCGAACGCGGACATCCGGGCGCCAACATCAACAACTATGGCGACGCGCTGTGGTGGGCGATGACAACGATCGCCACGGTCGGATACGGCGACCGGTACCCGATCACCGGCCAGGGTCGGTTCGTCGCGGCCGGACTCATGCTGGCAGGCATCGCGCTGCTCGGCGTCGTCACCGCGTCAATCGCGTCATGGCTGATCGAGAAGGTGCGTGAGGTCGAGGCTGATGCCCAGGCGATGACCCGACGCGACGTCGCAGAGCTCCGAGCCGAGATCCAAGCTCTACGTCGAGAACTGCGCGCAGCAAAGGCATCCGAACCCGAGCCATCTGTCGACTAGGGCTCGCCGGCGGACCGGTGTGCTGGCAGCACGGCAAGACATTCCATGCGTGGGGCCGGTGGGATTCGAACCCACACTGCAACGACCCTAAATCGTTTGCCTCTGCCGTTGGGCTACGGCCCCGCTTTCCGCGGCACACAATACGTGGGCGTCAGCGAGTGACAGTTCGGGCAGAGGAAGCGCAAGTTCTCGGGTCGGTTGTTCAGCCAGTCTCCGTCGATGTGGTCGACGTGCAGGGTTGCCGAGATCTGCCTTGGGTCGAGACCGCAGTGTTGACACAGGTATGGACGGCCGATCTCGACGTGTGTCCTGCGCAGCACGGGCGTCTTGACGCGCAGCGAGCCCGGCGGTCGCACGACCAGCACCTGCTGTGGCGTCAGCCGGTGACTGCTTGGTTTGCCACGCGCGTGTGCCTGCTCGGGTGAAATGCGATGTGTCGATACCGAAGTGGCGGATGCGCCGAGCAATGTGTGCTTGCATTCCGCCAGCCTGTCGCAGCCCCAGATGACGGAGCACGCCCGCGAAGCTGGTCGAGGCGGCAGCATATTCATGCCATACGACACTTTATGGACGCGTTCGCTGCCCTTCTCTCGTGATCACCAGGATTTCAGGCGTCGAAGGCTCAGACGTCGAGGTCGCGGCGCAGCTTGGCGACGTGGCCGGTGGCCTTGACGTTGTAGAGCGCCTGCTCGATCTTGCCGGCCTCGTCCACGACGAACGTCGAGCGGATGACCCCGATGATCTTCTTGCCGTACAGGGTCTTCTCGCCGTACGCGCCGTAGGCCTTGAGCACCGAACGCGACGGATCGGACAGTAGCGGGAAGGTCAGCGCCTCGGCGTCGCGGAACTTGGCCAGCTTCTCCGGCTTGTCCGGCGAGATGCCGACGACCGCGAATCCCGCGTCGTTCAGCTCGGCGAGGTTGTCGCGGAAGTCGCAGGCCTGCTTGGTGCACCCGGGTGTCGACGCGGCCGGGTAGAAGTAGACGACGACCTTGCGGTCGAGGAAATCACCCAGCGAGACGTCCTTGCCGTCGGAGTCGGGCAGGGTGAATGCCGGCGCGGTGTCGCCGGGGGACAGACGGGTCATGCGGCTAGTGTCCCGCGTTAGGAATCCCTGTCACAATCTGCGGCGCCCGGCCGGCGCCTCGCCGCGTTGTCGTCGTCGCCGATACAACCCCGGTATCGGCTCCTCCTCCGCCTTGCGATGCATCCACCTGGATCACCGCATATTGCAACGGATTCCTGACGCGGGACACTAGGCTTTCACGGACGTGTCCGACGGGCGCAAAGGGGAGTGGGAGCGTGGCGGCGAACCGGACAGCTGACGACATCGAGCACGACATCGAGCAGGCCCGCGCGTCGCTGGCGGTGGCCGTCGACCAGCTCGCCGAGCGGACGAGCCCCAAGCGGATCGCGAACCAGACCAGGCAGAGCCTGGTCGCGAAGGCGAAGACGCCTGCTGGCATGGCGGTGCTCGGCGGCGCCGCGGTAGTCGTGGCGCTGCTGGTCGCCCGGCGCGTCCGGAGGGGCCGCTGATCCCGGTGAACGGAGGTGACGCCTGGCTGAACGCCAGGTTGCCGATACTCTGCCTGCCGTGGCGTTCCGTCTGACTCCGCGCGACAGCGCGTTCTACAACATGTTTGCCGACGCGGGCCGAAATGTCGCCGCGGCGGCCGACCTGCTCGCCGGCCTGATGGATCCCAATGCCGTCCGGGCGACCATCGCAAAGGACCTGCGCGAGTGCGAGCACGTCGGCGACACCGCGACGCACCGCATCCTCCGCCAGCTCAACACGAGCTTCGTCACGCCGTTCGACCGCGAGGACATCTACCGGTTGGCCGCAGCGCTCGACGACGTTGTGGACGCGATGGAGGCTGCGGCCGACTTCGTCGTGCTGACCGGGCTCGGCACGTTGCCGCTGCTCATGGGCGATCAGATCCACCTGCTGCGCCGCTCCTCGGCGGAGACCGCCGAGGCGATGACCAGGCTGCGGACGATGCGCGACCTCGAGCCGTACTGGATCGAGGTGAACCGGCTCGAGAACGAGGCCGACCGCGTCTACCGCAAGCTGCTGACCAAGCTGTTCAGCGGCGACTACGACGCGCTGGAGACGCTCAAGCTGCGGCAGGTGGCCGACTTGTTCGAGGAGGCGGCCGATGCGCTCGAACACGTGGCCCACGCGGTCGAGACGATCGCGGTCAAGGAGTCCTGACGCGTGAGCGTTACCGCGCTGACGGTGTTGATCGTGGTCATTGCCCTATTCTTCGACTACACCAATGGCTTTCACGACGCGGCCAATGCGATTGCCACCTCGATCTCGACGCGCGCACTGACTCCGCGCGTGGCGCTTGCCATGGCGGCCGTGGCCAACGTCGCCGGTGCGCTGATCTCGACCAAGGTCGCCGCCACGGTCGGGTCGGGCATCATCGACGCACCGAGCGGGCGCGCCGGATTGGTGATCGTCCTGGCCGGACTGATCGGCGCGATCACCTGGAACCTCGGCACATGGTACTTCGGGCTGCCGTCCTCGTCGTCGCACGCGCTGATCGGCGGGCTGATCGGCGCGGCCCTGGCGGGTTCGGAAGGCGTCAAGTGGAGCGGAATCGCCGACAAGGTCGTGGTGCCGATGGTCAGCTCGCCGCTGGGGGGACTCGTCCTCGGCTACCTGTTCATGCTCACACTGCTCTGGACGTTCCGGAATGCCAACGCGCACAAGGTGAATCGCGGATTCCGGTGGGCGCAGATCGCGTCGGCCGGCGCGATGGCGTTCGGTCACGGGACGCAGGACGCGCAGAAGACCATGGGCGTGATCGCACTCGCGCTGACTGTCTCCGGGCATCTCGCCCCGCACAGCGGCATCCCGTTGTGGGTGATCCTGGCGGCCGCGACGGCGATCTCGCTCGGGACGTACTCCGGCGGCTGGCGAATCATGCGCACGCTCGGGCGGCGGATCATCTCCTTGTCGCCGGCGAGCGGGTTCGCCGCGCAGACCGTGGCGAGCAGCATCATGTTGACGACGTCGCAGCTCGGCCTGCCCGTGTCGACGACGCATGTGATCACTTCGTCGGTAATGGGGGTCGGCGCTACGCGCCGCTTCTCGGCCGTGCGCTGGGGAGTCGCCGGCAACATCGTGTTCGCGTGGGTGTTGACGATCCCGGGGGCAGCCGCGGTGGCCGCCCTGGCCTGGGCGATCCTCCGGCCGCTCGGCAACTGACGCCGTCGCGGTGTCGGCAATGATGATCGGATGGCCGGCTGGCAGTTCTGGATCGACCGCGGCGGGACGTTCACTGACGTCGTCGCGCGACGTCCGGACGGCGGCATCGTCACGCACAAGCTGCTCTCCGACAACCCCTCGCGTTACGCCGACGCGGCGCTCGCGGGCATCCGGGCGTTCGTCGACGACGTCGCGCAGATCGACGCGATCCGGATGGGCACCACTGTCGCCACCAACGCGCTGCTCGAGCGGACCGGCGACCGCACCGCACTGGTGATCACCCGTGGGTTCGGTGACGCGCTGCGGATCGCGTACCAGAACCGTCCGCGGATCTTCGACCGGCACATCGTGTTGCCAGAACCCTTGTACGAGCGGGTGATCGAGGTCGACGAGCGTATCGGCGCTTCCGGTACGGTGCTGCGCCCGCCCGATCTGGACGGGCTGGCTGCCGCGTTGCAGAACGCCCGCGGCGACGGCATCGGCGCGGTTGCCGTCGTCTGCATGCACAGCCACCTGTACCCGTCGCACGAGCAGGCGATCGGCGAGGTGGCGCGCCGGGTCGGGTTCGGCCAGGTGTCGCTGTCCAGCGAGGTGAGCCCGCTGATGAAGCTGGTGCCCCGCGGCGACACCACCGTCGTGGACGCGTACCTGTCGCCGGTGCTGCGCCGCTACATCGACCGGGTCGCGTCGCAGACGCTAGGCGTGCGGCTGATGTTCATGCAGTCCAACGGCGGGCTGACCGAGGCAGGGCACTTCCGCGGCAAGGACGCCGTGCTGTCCGGGCCCGCGGGCGGGATCGTCGGCATGGTCCGCACGTCGCAGGCCGCCGGCGCCGAGCGGGTGATCGGCTTCGACATGGGCGGGACGTCTACGGACGTGTCGTTGTTCGCCGGCGAGTACGAGCGGGTGTTCAACGCGCAGGTGGCCGGCGTGCGGCTGCGCGCGCCGATGCTCGACATCCACACCGTGGCCGCCGGCGGCGGATCGGTGCTGCACTTCGACGGCGGCCGGTATCGCGCCGGCCCGGACTCCGCAGGCGCCGACCCGGGCCCGGCCTGCTACCGGGGCGGCGGTCCGTTGACCGTGACCGACGCGAACGTCATGCTCGGCCGGATCCAGCCCTCGCATTTCCCTTGCGTGTTCGGCCCGGACGGCAACCAGCCGCTGGACGCCAACGTGGTGCGTCAACGCTTCACCGAGTTGGCGTTGCGCATAGGTAGGCAGAGCAAAGGAGCGCGAACACCCGAGCAGGTGGCCGAGGGGTTCTTGCAGGTCGCCGTGGCGAACATGGCCAATGCGATCAAGAAGATCTCCGTGCAGAAAGGCCACGACGTTAGCGAATACGTGCTCACCACGTTCGGCGGCGCGGGTGCTCAGCACGCCTGCGCGGTGGCTGACTCGCTGGGCATCCGCACCGTGCTCGTCCCGCCGATGGCCGGCGTGCTGTCGGCGCTCGGCATCGGGCTGGCCGACACGACCGCGATGCGCGAGCAGTCCGTCGAGCAATCGCTGTCGACCGCCTCGCGGCTGACCGAGGTCGCGGACGCCCTGGAGGCGACCACCCGGGCTGAGTTGGCCGACCAAGGCGTCGAGCGGGTACGCGTCGCCCGGCGGGCTCACCTGCGCTACGACGGCACCGACACGACCGTGCCGGTCGAGCTCGCCGACCCACCCGCGATGACGGCCGCATTCGAAGAGCGGTACCGGCAGACCTACTCGTTCCTGCTCGACCGTCCGCTGATCGTCGAGGCCGTCTCGGTCGAGGCAACCGGCCTCAGCGAGCAAACCGACGTACCGCCCCTGCCGCAGACAGCCGGTTCGCCGGCTCAGCAGGTACGGCTGTACGCCGACGGAACATGGCGCGACGCGATGCTGCACGAGCGGACGGCGCTGCCGCCTGGCGACGCGATCATCGGCCCGGCCATCATCGCGGAGCCGGACTGCACGACGGTCGTCGACGACGGCTGGCGCGCGACGACCACGCCGCAGGGCCACCTGCTGGTCGAGCGGGTCCGTGCGCGCGGCGGGCCGGATGCCGGCACCGGCGCTGATCCGGTGCTGCTGGAGATCTTCAACAACCTCTTCATGTCGATCGCCGAGCAGATGGGCGTCGCGCTGGAGTCGACCGCGCAGTCGGTGAACATCAAGGAGCGCCTCGACTTCTCCTGCGCGCTGTTCGACCCGGACGGCAACCTGATCGCCAACGCGCCGCACATGCCGGTGCACCTGGGCTCGATGGGCACCAGCGTCAAGGAGATGATCAGGCGCCGGGCCGGCACCATGCGCCCGGGCGAGGTCTACGCCGTCAACGATCCGTACCACGGCGGCACCCACCTGCCCGACGTCACGGTCGTCACACCGGTCTTCGACGCCGCAGCGAAGATCCTCTTCTACGTCGCGTCGCGGGGCCATCACGCCGAGATCGGCGGCCTCACGCCTGGCTCGATGCCCGCCGCCAGCCGTGACGTGGACGAGGAGGGCGTGCTGTTCGACAACTGGCTGCTCGTCGCGGACGGGCAGCTGCGTGAGGCCGAGACGCGCCGACTGCTGACCGAGGCCAAGTACCCCTCGCGCAACCCGGAGACCAATCTCGCCGACCTGCGCGCGCAGATCGCGGCCAACCAGCGGGGCGTCGCCGAGGTCGGGCGCATGATCGACCACTTCGGCCTGGACGTGGTACTGGCCTATATGCGCCACGTCCAGGACAACGCCGAGGAGGCCGTCCGCCGAGTCATCGACGCACTGGACGACGGCGCGTACCGCTACGAGATGGACTCCGGCGCGGTGATCGAGGTGCGCATCCGGGTCGACCGCGGCGCGCGCACCGCCACGATCGACTTCACCGGGACGTCCCCGCAGCTCGACACGAATTTCAACGCGCCCTCGTCGGTGGCCACGGCCGCGGTGCTGTACGTGTTCCGGACGCTGGTCGCCGACGACATCCCGCTCAACGACGGCTGCCTGCGCCCTTTGCGGCTCGTCATCCCCGAGGGGTCGTTCCTCGCCCCGACGTATCCGGCTGCCGTCGTGGCGGGGAACGTCGAGACCTCGCAGGCGATCGTCGGCGCCCTGTACGCAGCGCTCGGCGTCCAGGCCGAAGGCGCCGGGACGATGAACAACGTGACGTTCGGCAACGACCGGTACCAGTACTACGAGACGGTGGCGTCCGGATCGGGTGCTGGCGAAGGCTTCCCCGGTGCGGACGCCGTGCAGACGCACATGACGAACTCCCGGCTCACCGACCCGGAGGTGCTCGAGTCGCGGTACCCGGTACTGGTCGACGACTTCACGATCCGGCGCGGCAGCGGTGGCACGGGCCGATGGCGCGGCGGCGAGGGAGCCGCGCGCCGCATCCGGTTCCGCGAGGCGATGACGGTCAGCACGCTGTCGGGCAACCGCCGGGTCGCGCCGTACGGCCTGCACGGTGGCGCGCCCGGCGCGCTGGGCCGCAACCGGGTCGAGCGGGCCGACGGCGACATCGTCGAGATGGCCGGCTGCGATTCGGTGGACGTGCGCTCCGGTGATGTGCTGGTGATCGAGACGCCAGGCGGCGGGGGATACGGCGCCCCCTGATCAGCCGGTCGCACCTGCCAGCAGGGCGGGCTCGCCGGTCGGCGTGCTGCCGCTCGGCGCGATGTTCTGGTTCACCCGGAAGACGTTCGTGGGATCCCACTTGTCCTTGAGGGCAACCAGCCGCGCGTAGGTGTCGGCGTCATAGCCCCGGCGGACGTGCTCGGCTCCCTCGTCCTGCTCGAAGTTGAGATAGACGCCGCCCGACCCGAACGGGCTCATCGCCTCGGAGAAGCCCTTGCACCAGGCGATGTGCAGGTCGTCTTCGGTCGGGTCTGCCCAGCACGCGATCGGGTGGGCCATATACGCGGCGTCGCGGTGTCCCGCAGCGGCCGCATCCGGCGAGACGCGCGCGACGGCGCCTCCGTGGCGGAACAGGATGGCCTGGGTCATCGGCGACAGCGTCTGCACCCCGGTCTCGAGATAGGCGTCGATGGCCGCGTCAGGCAGGGCGTCCAGGTGGATGCCCCGGTGGTAGTTCTGCCAGTACTTCGGCGCGAATCCGTCGAGCATCGCCTGCAGGGCGACGTAGGGCATCGGCTCGATCAGGTCCATCGCGGGCGGCCCGATCTGGCGCAGGCCGCCGATGACGTCCGCTCCGTCGGCAGGGTTGCCGATGTAGAGCGCGACGATGCCGAGCACCGGCGTGCCGACAAGCTCCGGCGGCACGAACGGCGCGGGCGGTGCCATGACGATCGCGAGCGCCGTGGCCAGCTCCTCGGGCGCGGACTCGATGTAGTCGCGGTACGCGCGGGCGACGTCGGCCGCGTTCTCCATGAGGTGGATGAGCATGCCGGCGAGCACGATCGGGCCGACCGGGTGCAGCTGGAACTCGAAGGACGTGACGATGCCGAAGTTGCTGCTGCCGCCACGCAAACCCCACAGCAGGTCGGCGTTCTCGTTCTCGCTGGCGTGTACGAGCCTGCCGTCGGCGGTGACGACATCGGCGCCTACGAGGTTGTCGCAGGTCAGCCCGTACTTCGGTGACAGCCAGCCGTAGCCGCCGCCCGTCGTGAACCCGCCGACGCCGGTGGTGGTGACCCGCCCGCCGGGAGTGGCGAGCCCGAACAGCTGCGTCTCGCGGTCGAACTCGCCCCACAGCACGCCGGCGTTGGCGTACGCGCGGCGCGCGACCGGGTCGACGTGGACGCCCTTGAGGCTGGACAGGTCGATCTGCACGCCACCGTCGCACACGCCGTTTCCGGCCACACTGTGGCCGCCGCAGCGCACCCCGACCGGCAGGCCTTGTTCGCGCGCGAGGTTCACGGCGTCGATCACGTCGGCCGCTCCGGTCGGCCGGACGATCAACGCCGGATGCCTGTCGATCATCCCGTTGATGACCGCGCGGCCCGTGTCGTAGCCCGCCTCGCCGGGTCGGATGACCTCGCCCTTGAAGCCGGCCGGAAGCTCGATCGGTTGTTCGCCCATTTCCCACCCCTGATATAGCGACTGATTTGCCCATTCGGGCACACAACATCGGCGCCTCTGCACTCAGCCGCCGAGTTCAGGTTGACTCAATACGCGAGCACGCGCACTGTCGATACGTAACTGTGCGTATCGACAACGGGAATCTGGGGGGCGGACGTGTCGAGTGGGTTGAGCGAAACAGCAACTGTGCTGCGCGGCGTCGACGAGTCCGCGCTCACTGAGCGTGAGCAGCAGGTGCTCGAACTGGTTGCGGCTGGGCGCACCGACGCCGCGATCGGGCACCTGCTCGGGTGCAGCACCCGCACCGTCGGCAAGCACCTCGAACATGCCTATCGCAAGCTCGGCGTCAGCAGTCGCGCTGCCGCGGTTGCACAGACCGCCCGCCGAATCGTCTAGGTCCGCCGGACCCAGCGACCGCCGACCGATCGTCCGCTACCGTTACGTAGGTAAGGGTTACCTAACGAACGGATCGGCGGATGCTCCCCACCTTCGTGATCGGCCTGCGCGAGGGCCTCGAGGCCGCGCTCATCGTCGGGATCGTCGCCGCGTTCCTGCGTCGCCAGGGTCGCCGCGATCTGCTCCGCTGGATATTCGTCGGTGTGGCGTCCTCGGTCGTGCTGTGCGTTGCTGTCGGCATCGTGCTGCGCGTCGCGTCGCAGAACCTGCCGCAGCGCCAGCAGGAGGGGCTCGAGACGGTCATCGGCGCGGTCGCCGTCGGCATGGTCACCTACATGGTGGTCTGGATGCGCCGCCATTCGCGCGAGCTCAAGGGCCAACTCGAAGGTGCGGCCGCCGACGCGCTGGCCAACGGCTCGGGGTGGGCGCTGGTGGCGATGGCGTTCCTCGCCGTGTTGCGCGAAGGCTTCGAGACGGTCGTGTTCCTGCTGGCCGCGTTCAACGAGAGCGGCAGCGGGGCGGGGGCAGGCCTCGGCGCGCTGCTCGGCATCGTCGTCGCAGTCGCGCTCGGCTACGGCGTCTACCGCGGCGGCGTGCGCATCAACCTGTCGCGGTTCTTCCGGGCGACCGGGGTCGTGCTTGTCCTCGTCGCGGCCGGCCTGGTCGTCAACGCGCTGCACACGGCGCACGAGGCGGGCTGGCTCGACATCGGCCAGCAACGCACCGTCGACCTGTCTGCCATCGTGCGCCCGGGCTCGGTGCAGGCCTCGCTGCTGACCGGCATGCTCGGCGTGCAGGACCACCCGGTGCTCATCGAGGTGATCGGCTGGCTGGCCTACCTGCTCCCGGTCGGCCTGTACGTCGGCTGGCCGCCCGGTCGCAAGGTCGCGCACGCGATGGTCGCTCAGATCGCGCTCGTGGCGGGCGCAGCGGCGGCCGTCGCCGGTCTCGTCCTCGGGCTGGTCATGCCTGACCGCCCGCACACGAATCCGGTGACGCGTGCCGGCACGATCAGCGCGGGGCTCGTCTCGCGCAACGGCGACGAGGCAGTCGTCCGGGTGTCCGCGCCCACCGGCCTGCTTACCGCCCGGCGGGGCGCCGAGCTGTCGCATGACGGCAGGCCGACCGACGTGTACACCGCGGTGCGAACCGTCGATGCCGCGGCCGGGCGTCCGGCCACGATCAGCTACGCCGAGCTGGCCGAGCGCAACGGCGGCAGGCTGCCGCTCGGCGTGCACCCGTCCGGCCGGGACGTGCCGGTGAGCTACGCCGAGCGCACCGAGACGACGCTCTGGGTCGAGCCGCGGACGGGCCGGGTCGTCGACGTGGCCTCGCGCGACACAGTGACGATGACGGCACGCGTAGGCGGCGCTGTGATGTCGCTCGGCCCGGTCGCGGATGCCACGACGAGGCTGCCACCCGCCGCTGTCCAGGCCGCGACGCACGCCGCGCACCGCGACGTGACGACGCTTGACCGGCACCGGTTGCTCGGCGCCGTCGCGGTGTCCGTGGGCGCCCTCGCCGTTGCGTTGCTGCTCGTCGGCGCGCTGTACCTGCTCGCTGCGCGCCGCTGCGGCGGGCCGGCGCCGAGTGTGCCGACCCGGCCATCTGAACTCGTGTCTAGTTAGGTTAGGCTGCCCTAACTTCATCGAGAGGGAGCCGGACCCGTGAGCCACTGGACTCGTCGTGCCGCCGTCATCGCTGGGCTGGCGGCATTGGCGTGCGCCGCTCTCGCCGCATGCAGCAACGACCCGAAGCAAGTGCCGCCCGCCGGCGGCGTAGGCGGCGATCCGCACACCGCCGTGGTCACGATCACCGCGGCGGACGGCTGCCAGGCCGATCGCGACAGCTACGGATCAGGTGGCCTGACCTTCCGGATCACGAACAAGGACGCCACCGGCGTCAGCGAGGTCGAGCTGCTCGCCGGGGAGCGGATCGTCGGGGAGAAGGAGAACATCCCGCCCGGCTTCTCGGGATCGTTCGCGCTGAGCGTCGGACCCGGCACGTACACGCTGTACTGCCCCGGCGCGAAGACCCCGCGGACGACGCTCCGGGTGACGGGCACGGCTACGTCCACCGGCAACACGGACATGAGCGCACTGCTCGTCCAGGGCACCAAGGACTACGGGGTGTACGTCAGCCGCCAGGTCGGGCTGCTCGTCGAGGCGGTCAAGCCGCTCGCGGGCGCGCTGCGCAAGGGTGACCTCGCCGCGGCGCAAGTCGCGTACGCGAAGGCGCGCCCGTTCTACGAGCGGATCGAGCCGGTGGCGGAGTCGTTCACGACGGGCACAGTCGCGCTTGACCCTGCGATCGATGCGCGCGAGGGCGACGTGCCGACAGCCAAGTGGACCGGCTTCCACCGCATTGAGAAGGGACTGTTCCAGGCGAAGAGCACCGCCGGGCTGGCGCCGTTCGGCGACGGGCTGCTGGCCGATTCGGTCAAGCTCGCCGGGCTGGTCAAAGGCCTGACCTACCAGCCTGCCGAGCTAGCGAACGGCGCGGTCGAACTGCTCGACGAGGTGTCCAAGAGCAAGATCACCGGCGAGGAGGAGCGCTACTCGCACATCGACCTGCTCGACGTCCAGGCCAACGTCGAGGGCTCCGAGCAGGCGTTCGCAAATCTCCAGCCCGCGCTGGCCAAGATCGACCCGGCGCTGGCCAAGACGGTCAGCAGCGCGTTCGGCGGCGTGGACGCGATGCTCGACAAGTACCGCAGCGCCGGCCAGCCGTCCGGATTCGTGCTCTACAACGGGCTGGCCAAGCCGGAGGTCACCGCGCTGGCCCACGCGGTGCAGGCCATCGCCGAGCCGCTGTCCCGGGTCGCGAGCAAGGTCGTCAATGGGTGACACGCAAACCAGCCGGCGCCGATTCCTTGGCGGAGCGCTCGGCACGGCCGGCGTACTCGCGGCCGGGGGCGGCGGGTACGGCATCGCACGGGCGACGGCGGCCGAGCCGTCGAGCGGGCACGCCGAGCCGGTCGCGTTCTACGGCGAGCACCAGGCCGGTATCGCCACGGCGGCGCAGGACCGGCTGGCCTTCGCCGCGTTCGACCTCACGGGAACAGACGTCGCTGCCGTCAAGGCGATGCTCGGTGCATGGTCGGCGGCCGCGGCACAGCTGACGTCGGGCCAGCCCGTCGGCGCGATCGAGACGGCACCCCAGGCGCCGCCGATCGACACCGGCGAGGCGCTCGGGCTCGAACCGGCACGGCTGACCGTGACGGTCGGCTTCGGCCCGTCGCTGTTCGACGACCGGTTCGGGCTGGCTCGACGCCGTCCGGCTTCGCTCGCCGACCTGCCCGTGTTCCCGGGCGACGAGCTCGAGCCGGGCCGTTCCGGTGGCGACCTGTGCGTGCAGGCATGTTCGAACGATCCGCAGGTGGCCTTCCACGTCATCCGCAACTTCGCGCGTATCGCGCGCGGCACCGCGGTGCTGCGCTGGACGCAGCTCGGCTTCGGCCGTACGTCGACCACCTCCACGTCGCAGTCGACGCCGCGCAACCTGATGGGGTTCAAGGACGGCACGAACAACATCAAGGCAGAGAACGCCGCCGACCTGGACCGGTTCGTGTGGGTCGGCGACGAGACCGACCAGGCGTGGATGCGCGGTGGCAGCTATCTCGTCGCGCGGCGCATCCGGATGCTGATCGAATCCTGGGACGCGGACTACCTCGCCGACCAGGAGAACGTGATCGGCCGGGTGAAGGTCAGCGGGGCGCCGCTGGGCGGCAATACGGAGTTCGAGCCCGTCGACCTCGCGGCGCAGGGCCCGACTGGCCCCGTGATTCCGGCCGACGCGCACATCCGGCTGGCCGCGCCGGTGACGAACGGCAACCAGAAGATCCTGCGCCGCGGGTACTCCTACACCGACGGCATCGACCAGGTCACCGGCCAGCTGGACGCCGGGCTGTTCTTCATCGCCTACCAGCGCGACCCGCGGCGGCAGTTCGTGCCGATCCAGCAGCGCCTCGCCGCGAACGACGCGCTCAACGAGTACATCCGGCACACCGGCAGCGGACTGTTCGCGGTGCCACCCGGCTTACGAGTGGCCGGCGACTGGTTCGGCAAGGCACTGTTCAGCTGACCCGCGAGGCCTAAGGATCTGGCGGCCGAATGACGGCGCGCTTGCCCGATGTCGCCTATCCCGTCCCAGGCGACGATTTCGGGTGCCGGCCGATCAGCCGGCAACCTCGAGGGAGGCCCGGATGAGAACCAACCTGAAACTGCTCGCCGCGCTGTTCGCTGCGACGGCGATGCTGATCGCGCAGTCGGCGCCGGCATCGGCGATCGCGTACGGACAACCGGACGGTAACGGGCACCCATACGGTGGCCTGCTGGTGGTCGACTGGCTCGACGCCAACGACCAGTTCGGGACCGACGGCGCGGTCGAACCGTTCTGCTCGCTGACGCTGGTCGCGCCGCGGGTGGCGATCACCGCAGGATATTGCGTGGACTTCCTGGAGCTGGCCTCGCCCGGCGCGTCCGCACGCCCGGTCGGCGTCACGTTCGCGGAGAAGTGGGCCCCGGGCACGAAGCTGCTCTACGGATCGCTGGTCGTGAGCCCGTACCGGTCGCAGGGAGACGACCTCGCCGCGGTCGTCTTCGCGCAGTACGTGCACATCGACCCGGCCCGGCTGCCTGCCGCCGGACTGCTGGACGGGCTCGCGGCCGACCGGATGTTGACGGGCATGCTGGTGCAGTCGGTCGGCTACGGCTCGCACGAGCCAAGCAGCGGCCAGGGTGGTCGGACGTTCGACTTCCCACGGCTGCCAGGCGTTCGGCAAGTCGCGACGTCCGCCGTCACGACGCTCGCGGCGCACACGGTGAACTACGACCAGAACCCCGCGCACGGCTTCGGCGGCGGCTGCAACGGCGACGGGGGCGGCGGCGTCTTCTCGGGCAACACGATCGTCGGCGTGATGACCGAGGGTGACGCGGCGTGCCGGGCCTACGGCGTCAACGTCCGGCTGGACACACCGACCGCGCAGTCTTTCCTCGACACGCTGGTCAACGCGAGGTAACCGGCACCGAGTCGTCGGCAGGTGGCACCAGGCCGTGGCGCGCAGCAAATGCCGCGGCCTGGACCCGTGTCTGCACCCCGAGCTTCTCCAGGATGTGGGTCACGTGGACGCTGGCGGTCTTCGGGCTCATGTAGAGCGCGTCGCCGATCTCGCGGTTCGTCTTGCCCTGGGTGAGCAAGCCGAGCACCTGGTACTCGCGTTCGGTGAACGGCTCGGCGGCGCCGGCCTGCTCGGCGAGCGCCGGCCCGTGGCTCGCGTCCGGCAGCCGGATGCGCGCCACCCGAGCCAGCTCCTCGATCCGAGCCAGCAACGGCTGCGCGCCGAGGCCCCGTGCAGCGGCAGCGGAATGATGCAGCGCGCGAGTGGCAGCGGGTCGGCTGCCGGGCCGATGTTCGGCGAGCAATGACTCGGCGGCTCGCAGCTGCGCCTCGGCCCCCTCGTGCGGGCGCCCCAGCGCGTGCCACTCGCGGGCGGCGTCCAACCAGCCCGACGGAGACGGCTGCCCGCGAAGGCCGGAGCGCTCCGCCTCGATCACGGCCCGCAGGGCGGCGGCATGCCGACCGGCCTCGAAGCCGCGCAGCAGATCGACGATGCGCTCGAATGCCGCGGCGTCCCCTGCCTGGACGGCCGCGGTGACCCCCGCCAGCAGGAGCGGTGTCGCCCGCGCCTCCTCCCCGCTGCCATGCACATGCTCTGCCGCTGTGAGCGCCACCTGCAGTGCCTGCGCCGGGCGTCCGTCGAGCAGCAGCAACCGCGCTTCGACGTTGCCCAGGGGATGCTTGAACTGCGGTTGCTCGTCGCGATCGAGCGCCGTACACCGGTCGAGCAATGCTCGCGCCTGGGCGGTGTTGCCCCGCGCGACCTCGACTGCGGCGGTCGCCAGCTCCACCAGCCCGAGGTGGCCGTGCCCGTCGAGCGACAGCGCGATCGCCTCGTCCCACCGTCCCGCTGCGAAGAGCGCCTCGATCGCGTTGCCGATGATCATCTCCTCGATCCAGTGCCCGTTGACGGCGAGGCGACTCAAGTCGGCACGCACCTGATGCAGCGTGGCGAGAACGTCGTCCGCTCGGTCGCGCGCGAGGTACGCGTCGGACAGTGCCACGCCCGCCAGCGCGATGTCGTCCGGTTCGGCGACCTCTCGCGCGATGGACAGCGCCTCCGCCAGGTGAGACAGCCCCTCGTCCTCCCTCTCGGCGTCGAGCAGCGTCACCGTCCCGACGATGCACAGTGCCTTGCCCTCGAGGCGGCGGTCGTGCAGTTCGCGGGCCAGCCGCAGCGCGGTGCGAGCAGGCTCGGCAGCGTCCTCGAAGCGGCTGCACACGTCGAAGAACCGCGCGTGGTGGTAGAGCACGAGGGCTTGCGCGGCGCGGTCGCCTGCCGGCACGAGGCGGCGCGCGGACTCGATATCGGCGAGCGACGCGGTGCTGTCGCCGACGACGAGGCGCGACCAGCTTCGGGCAAGCAGCAACGTGGTTCTGCTGGCCTGACTGCACCGGTGCGACAGGGCTACTTCCAGAACCGAGAGAGCTTCATCCTGGTCTCCGGCCTCGCCGAGCAGCCGAGCCGCCGACTCGGCCAGGACCGGCAGATCCGCGACGAGCCCTTGCGCGGCCACCGCGTCGTCCCACGCCGATGCGGCGACGGCGTACCAGTGCCCCGCTTCCGCGGCCGCGAATCGCTCCTCGGCCGCATGCGCGGCACGTGCCGACCAGGCGAGCAGGTCGTCCGCGTCGCCCGCTCTGCGGTACTGCTCGGCGATCTCCGCGGCGCCGACCGGGGACGACGCCCAGCGGTGCGCCTCGAAGTGCTGAGCGAGCCGCCGATGCAACGCTCGGCGCTGCGGGGCAAGCAGCTCGTCGTACGCGACCTCGGCCAGGACGGGATGCCGCGGGCGGGCGCCCCGCTCGTCGCGTACCAGCAGGTGGCGAGCCAGCGCTTCGCGGACGGCGTTGGCGTCGCCCTCGGCTGCGGCCGTGAGCTCGTCGTCGTCGAGCGGCCGGCCCAGGACTCCGGCCGCCGCGACGGCCAGTCGTGCTGTCGGCCCGGCCCGGTCGAGCCGCGTCGTCAGCACCGTCCGCAGGCTTGCCGAGAGGTTCGCGTCGGTCTGGCTCAGCTCGGCGGTGAGGTACGGGTTCCCACCACTGCGGGCGTGGATGTCGCGTGCCAGTTCGGCCGTCGCGCCCGGTCGGATGGCCACGAGCTGAGTGTGCGTCTGCGCGACGTCCAGCCGCCGCAGCGCCAGGTTGATCGTCTCCGGGTTGCGGAGCTGCTCAGCGAGCCACTCGCGCGCATCGGGGGTGGTTTGCTCGTCGTCGTCGCGGAAGGTCAGCAGCACCAGCAGGCCTGCTGCGGGCAAGTTCCTGGTCAGATGGGCCAGGAAGTCCCTCGTGGACTGATCCGCCCAGTGCAGGTCTTCGATCAGCAGAATCGTGCGTTGCGCGCTGTCGTGGATGCGTTCGGTGATCACTTCGATGACCCAGGCGCGTCCAGCCGCCATCGAGGGAAACGAGGTTGCCGGTGTCCCTAGCGTCTCCAGTTGGGTGAAGGCCGCGACGATCGCACCGTACGGAATCGATCGGGCAAGCGGCGCGCACGCCCCGCGGAGCACCCTGACGTCTGAGCCGTGCACGCCCTCCAGGACGGACTCGACCAGTGCGGTCTTGCCGATCCCGGCCTCGCCGACGACCAGGACAGCCGCGGACTGCTCCGGTAGGCCGGCGATGATTTGGCGCAGGCGAGCGACCTCGTCGTCGCGTCCAGCCAGCGCCCAGCGCATGTGGGCAATGATGCTCGCGGGGGGCTCATTCGGATACGGCGCGCAACCCCGGGCCTGGCTTCAATCCGAGGGAGCCGTACGGGACGCGCTGGCGGCAGCGCGCGCAGTTCATCGTGGCGCTGACCCGGCCGCCGCAACCGCGATGCAGCGCAACCCGCGGCGCGCCGCCGGCACTGGGGTAGTGCGAGTCGCCCCAATGCATGAGGTGCAAGACGACGGGGCCAAGCTGGCGGCCCTTGGCGGTCAGCTGGTACTCGTAGCGCTCGGGCCTGGACTGGTACTGCCTGCGCTCGAACACACCCTCGTCGACGAGGTGGTTCAACCTCGCGGTGAGGACGCTTCGCGCCAGCCCGAGGCTCTCCCGGAAGTCGTCGAAGCGCCGCACACCCATCAGCGCCTCGCGGACGAGGAGCAGCGTCCAACGCTCGCCGACGACCTCGAGCGCGCGGGCGACTGAGCAGACCTGGTCCGGATACTTGCTTTCGAGCATCGCGTCCCAATGTTAGCCCGGTCGCGTCACGAGACCCTCTCGTGCTGGGCTGGTTCGGCAGCGGTGGTCGGTGCAGCGCAACGCGGCGCCGCCGGGCGGATGAGCAGCAGTGCCAACGCCGCGGCGACCGCGGACGCCGACATGAACCAGCGAGTGTTGTTGAAGGCGTCGAGGACGTCGCCTGGCCCAGGCGTGCCGAGTATCGCGACGAACGCCGCGACGCCGAGCGTCGCGCCGATCTGGCGAATCATCATCTGTGCGCCGAGGCCGGTTGCCAGGCGCGTCGGCGGCAGGGTGGAGATCGCGGCGATCGTGAAGGCGGGCAGCACCAGTCCGACGCCGCTGCCGCCGACGAGCATGCCGGGCAACGCCTGGCTCGCGTATCTGGGCTGCGCACCGATCTGCCAGATCCACCACAGGCAGCCGAGCACGAACAGCACCGCACCGAGCGCGCCGACCTTGCCGACGCCGATGCGGGCGGCCAGCCGTCCGGACAGTGGCGCGAACGCCGCAGCGGCGAGTGGGCCCGGCGTCATCAGCAGGCCGGCCTTAATCGCCGTGTAGTGCCAGACGTCGGTCAGGAACAAGACGTTGCTGAGCAGCATGGCCGCGAACGCGGCGAAGAACAGCGCGGCCGAGAGGCTCGACAGGGCGAATGCGCGCACCCGCAGGATCGAGAGTTCGAGCACGGGCGCCGGGTGGTGCGCTGAGCGCAGGACGAACAGCGCGCCGAGCCCCGCGGCGCCGGCCAGGCAGATGATCACGCGGGCGTCCCAGTCCCACGTCGAACCCTGCACCAGCGCCAACGTCAGCAGACCGATCGCGCCGATGAGCAGAACCGTGCCGACCCAGTCGGGCAGCGGCTGCCGGTCGGGGTCGCGGATCTCGGCCACCAGGCGCACCGCCGCGACGCTTGCGATCAGCGCGAGCGGCACGTTGACGATGAAGATCCAGTGCCAACTGATCTCGGTCAGGGCACCGCCGAGTGCCGGGCCCGAGGCCGCGCCGACCGCCCCGATCGCCGCCCAGCCACTGATCACCAGCGGGCGGCGTTGGGGCGGGAAGATCGGCAGTACCAGGCCCAACGACGTGGGCGTCACGGCCGCGGCGCCGACTGCCTGTACGGCGCGCGCGGCGATCAGGAATCCGAGCGACGGCGCCGCCGCGCACAGTGCCGAGCCGGCGCCGAACAGGAGCAGACCGGTGACGAAGACTCGCCTGCGTCCGAGGATGTCGCCCAGCTTGCCGGCCGGCACCAGCAGGGCGGCGAACGCGATCGCGTAGACGTTCAGCACCCACGAGACGTCGGACACGCTGGAGCCCGCGAACGCGTCGCTGATCGCCGGGAAGGCGATGTTGACGATGAACATGTCGAGCGTCGCCAGGAATACCGCTACCGCTACGACCGCGAACGCCTTGCCGGGCGAGACAGCCGGCTTGTCTGTCATCTGTCCTCCAAATCAGTCTCGTGACAAGACCGAGTCTTGCGGCGGTATGTCGGTCTTGTCAAGAGACCAACGCGTAGTGCACTCGCGCTCTTGATCACCTGCACTTCCTGCACCTTCGACGGTGCAGGGTCCGCAGGTGATCATGTTTTTGGAGCGGGCGGGCCGGTGACTGCGGTGGCGGAGAAGGGGAGGCGGGCGATCGCGTCGGCGGAGCGGGCAGCCGGGGTGGGGAGTGGGCGCCGCCGCGCCGCCCGCCGGCGATCGGGCAGACTGGCCGGCCATGAGCGCTCCGCTGGCGAACTACGCGAACGAGATCTACCTGCAGGGCCTGGGCGACGTGTTGCCGGCCTTCACGACGGACACGTGCAGGCTGGAGGAGTCGGCGCGATCGGTGATGGAGCCTGGTCCGTTCTGGTACGTCGCCGGCGGCGCCGGGTCCGGGGCGACGGTGCGGGCCAACCGCGAGGCGTTCGACCGGTGGCGGCTCGTCCCGCGGATGCTGCGCGACGCGACGAATCGCTCGCTGGCGACGACCGTTCTGGGCACCTCGATGCCCGCGCCGGTGCTGCTCGGGCCGGTCGGCGTGCAGTCGATCATCCATCCCGACGGCGAGTTGGCCACCGCGCGGGCCGCCGCCGGGGTCGGCCTGCCGATGGTGATGTCGACGGCGTCGTCCTACTCGATCGAGGACGTCGCCGAGGCCAGCGGCGACGGTGCGCGCTGGTTCCAGCTGTACTGGCCGAACGATCCCGACGTCTGCGCGAGTTTCCTCGACCGAGCCACGGCGGCCGGTTTCAGCACGCTGGTCGTCACGCTCGACACCTGGCTGCTCGGCTGGCGCCCGCGCGACCTCGACCAGTCGTATCTCCCGTTCATCCGCGGCACGGGGCTCGGCGTGTACTTCTCCGACCCGGTGTTCCGCGCCGGGCTGGACAAGGCGCCCGAGGACGACCTGATGGCCGCGCTGCTGCGCTGGCTGCCGATGTTCACCGGCACGGACAAGTCATGGGACGACCTGCCGTTCCTGCGCGAACACTGGTCCGGGCCGATCGTGCTCAAGGGCATCCAGCACGCTGACGACGCCCGGCGGGCCGCGGACGCGGGGATGGACGGCATCGTCGTGTCCAACCACGGCGGCCGGCAGGTCGACGGCGCGATCGCCTCGCTGGACGCGCTGCCTGCGATCGCCGAGGGGGTGGGGGACCGGTTGACGGTGCTGTTCGACTCCGGCGTGCGCACCGGCGCGGATGTGCTCAAGGCGCTCGCGCTCGGCGCGGACGCGGTGCTGATCGGGCGGCCGTATGCCTACGGCCTGGCGCACAGCGGCCAGGACGGCGTGCGCCACGTGCTGCGCAGCCTGCTCGCCGATCTCGATCTCGCGATGGCGCTGTCGGGGCATCGCAGCGTCGAGGAGCTGAGGACGGACTCGGTCGCGCCGGCGCCGTAAGGCGCGCTCAGCCTGTCGCGTCGGCGATCGAGCGCGGGAAGCGGGCCGGCGCGAAGCTCACGGCCCCGCCCGGCAAAATCCAGGGCAGCACCTCGATCCGGTAGCGCCCCGCCTGGACCGCAGGGTCGGACTCGGCGAGGCGGCGTGCCTCGTCAGTCCCGACCGTGAAGATCGACAGCCCGCGGTTGACGTGGTCGCCGTCGCCCATCAGCGGGCCGGCCGCCACCAGCGCGCCTGACTCGTGCAGGTCGGCGAGATGCGACAGGTGGGCGTCCTGCAGGGCGGCCGCGGCAGCGTCGTCGAGCTGCGGAGCGTCCGGGCGAAGGATCAGCAGGGCGACGGTGAGCCGGTCGAAGTCCATGCCGGGACGCTAGCGGTCTGTCGTCCCACCGCGGCGCGGAAAGCGGCGGCGAGGTGACGCATGCCCTCGTCGATGCGGTCCTCGTGAACGGCCCCGTAGCCGAGCACGAGACCTGGCTGCGCGGGCGCCTCGGCACAGAACTCGGCGAGGCTCTCGGCCCGGACGCCGGAGGCCGCCGCGCGGCGCAGCACGTCGTCCACGTCGACGGCGACTCCGGGGGCGACCCGCGCGCACAGATGCAGCCCGGCGGCCGACGGCACGACGCGCAGCCAGTCGGCAAAGTCCACGGCGAGCAAGGCGGCGATTCGCGCATGCCGCGCGGCGTAGTCGCGGGTTGCTGCGCGGACGTGCCGCGCCAGGTGGCCGTCGTCGATGAACCGCGCGAGCGCCGCCTGCGTCGGATGCTCGCCGTGCCGGTCGGTGAGCTGCTTCGCGTTGCGCAGGGCCGCCTGCAGCGAGGCCGGCGCGACGAGAAACCCCATGCGCAGCATCGGCAGGAGCGTCTTGGAGAACGAGCCGACGTAGACGACCCGTCCGCCGGGGTCCAGGCTCTGCAGCGGTTCGAGCGGACGGTCGGAGAACCGGAACTCGCTGTCGTAGTCGTCCTCGACGATCACGGCGCGGTGCCGTTCGGCCCAGGCGAGCAACGCGGCGCGCCGGGCCAGCGACATCGGCGTGCTCAGCGGGAACTGGTGCGACGGCGTCGCGTAGACCAGCCGCGCGCCGTTGGGGATCGCGGCCACGTCCAGCCCCTCGTCGTCGACCGGCACGCCGACGACCCGAGCGCCCAGCGACCGGAACAGCAACCGTGCATGCCCGTAGCCGGGCTCCTCGACGGCAACGCAGGTTCCCGGTTCGATCAGCACCCGGCCGACGAGATCGAGCGCCTGCTGGGCGCCGTGCGTGACGAGGACGTCGTCGGCGCCCGCCCGCACCGACCGGGAGATCCCGATGTGTCGCGCGATGGCAGCGCGCAGCCCGGCATCGCCGGTCGGGTCGTGATACTTCGCGGACTGGACGACCGACGCGCGCAGTTCGCGAGTCACCAGGCGGCGCCACGTCTCGATCGGGAACAGCCCGGAATCGGCCACGCCGACCCGGAAGTCGAACGGCGCGTCGATCTGCACCGGCTCCGGCACGTCGATCGACTGCCACACACGCCGCGGCCGGACGCCGCTGCCACCGGGTGCCTTGCGGGTCCGCAGCCGGGTTGCCGGCAGGGCGCTCACGAACGTGCCGGCGCCGACCTTCCCGACCAGGAAACCGTCGGCACTGAGGCGGTCGTACGCGGCAGTCACGGTGTTCCGCGAGACGTCCAGCCGTCCGGCCAACTCGCGGGTCGGTGGCAGTTTCTCGCCGGGCCGCAGCCGGCCGTCGAGGATCGCATCGCGCAGTTGCCGGTAGATGCGCTCGGCCAGGTCGCCGCGCCCCGCAAGGCTCACGTGCAGGTCCATGCGCGGGAGTCTATTGGCCCAATGAGGACGTCCAAGATTGGCTCTTCTGTGTGGCCAATCTGATTCCTAGGCTGACGGGTGTCAGCATCGATGGAGGAGAAGAAATGCCAGCTCGGATGGACATCGGCGCATTGGCGCCGGCCGCGTACAAGGCGATGGCGGGCCTGGACGCCTTCGTGCGACACAGCGCGCTGCCCAAGCCGTTGCTCGACCTCATCCGGCTGCGCGCGAGCCAGATCAACGGCTGCGCGTACTGCGTCGACTTGCACAGCTCGGATCTCAAGACGGACGGCGAGTCCGACGCGCGCGTGTTCGCCGTCGCCGCGTGGCAGGAGGGGCCGTTCTTCACCGAGCAGGAGCGAGCGGCGCTGGCGCTGACCGAGTCGATGACCCGGCTGTCCGAGGGCGGCGATCGCGTGCCGGACGACGTGTGGGCGCAGGCCGTCAAGCACTTCGACGAGACCGATCTGGCGGCCCTCGTCACGGCGATCGCGACCATCAACGCGTGGAACCGATTCGGCGTCGCGACCCGTATGGTCCCCGAGTCATACCAGGCATAATCCGCGAGATGAGCGCGGTCCTTGACGAAGCGTACGAGCGACTGCACACGACTGGACCGGAGTGGGGCGGCAACCTGTCCAACCACGGCCCGATGGCCGTCGAGGTGTTGGCCCGGCGCGGTCATGCCGCCGATGTGCACCGGTGGGTCGACGCCTACCTGCGCCGCCTGGACGAGCTACCTGCCGCGAGCGAGGTCGTCACCGAACAGACCTGGCAGCAGGCGCTCGGCAACGGCCGGATCGGCGACTGGACGGCCTACCTCACCCGCGAGGCGGAGCTGACGCCGTGGCGCGACCTGCTGGTGACCTGGTGGCCGCGGCTGCTGCCGGGCATCGCTGCCGGTGCCACGCACGGCGTGATCCGCGTCGGGCACGTGGTGCGCAACCTGCTCGATAGCCAGGCCGACGATCCGGTGGCGGTCACCGAGCTGGCACACGCTCTGGCGTACTGGGCGGCCCGCTCCCGCACGGTGCCGGGCGTCCTGGCGCCGGCCGGCGAGCTCGGTCCGGCCGAGGCCCTGGACGCGATCCCGCACCTTGCCGAGCAGGACGGCCCGATCGCCGGACGACTCGACCGGCTCGCCGACCTGTCCGGCTGGCCGGACTCGGTCGCCGCTCTGCGTCCGGTGGCCGGCCCCGAAGACGTCCGCGCCCGGCTGAACGAGCTGATCTCCGCAGCGACGTTGCGCTACCTGGCGTACGGGCACGGCAGCCCGGTGCTCCTGGTGCACACCGCGACTGCCCCGAACGCGGTGCTGCACGTCCTGCCCGCACTGCCCGAGCCGCTCTGGGCACCGAGCCTGTCGGCGGCGTGGGCGGCGAGCGCGGCGATCACGTCCGGCTACGCGCCCGCGCAGTCGATGCCGCGCGACGATCGCCCGGCCTCGCCGGCCGGCCCGGACGCAGTCCACGACGTCGTCGAGCTCGCGGTCGCCCACGGCGACGAGCACGTCATCAAGTTCGCCGACACGGCGGTCGACGTCTACGAGCGCACCGCCGACCCGGACGCGCTCGCCGCCGCCGTCCACGCGTCCGTCCTACTCAGCCGCTGACGCTCAGCTGACCCACAACCGGCGCTCAGCCAAGCGCCAGGATCGCGTCGCCCACTGGATATCGGAAGTCGCGCACCCGCGGCTTGGGACGAGTGGGAGTTGACGATGACGCAGCCGACGCCGGTCGACATGGGACAACCGTGGCAGGAGCAGCCGCCGCCGGCACCGCGCCGCCGCCGCGCAGCCGCGATCGCGGCCGGGGTCGGAGCAGTCGCCGCCGGGGCGGCACTGGCGCTGGGCATCAATGCCGCGACCGGCGGCCAGACGGCCGTGATCGGCGGCCGGGGTAGCGCCGCCACCAGCTCGAATCCCGCCGAGCCTGCCGCAGACATGACCGGCAAGGCGACGTCCGCGCAGCAGATCGGTGTCGTCGACATCGACACCGTGCTGAAGTACCAGGGCGCGCGAGCGGCCGGCACCGGCATGGTCATCAGCTCGTCCGGTGAGGTACTCACGAACAATCACGTCGTCAACGGAGCGACCAGCATCAAGGTCACCGTCGTCAGCACCGGAGCCACGTACACCGCCACGGTCGTCGGCACCGACCCGACCGACGACGTTGCGGTGCTGCAGCTGCAGAACGCGTCCGGGCTGCAGACGGTGCGGATCGGCGACTCCTCGACGGTCGCGGCAGCCGACCAGATCACTGTCGTCGGCAACGCTGGCGGCGTAGGCGGGACGCCGAGTGCCGCTACCGGAAGCGTCGTTGCGACCGGCCAGTCGCTGACTGCGAGCGACGAGAACGGGACGAACGCCGAGACGCTCACCGACATGATCGAGATCAACGCGGCGGTCATCTCCGGCGACTCGGGCGGCCCGCTGTACGACTCGGACGGCAAGGTCATCGGCATGGACACCGCCGCCTCGTCCGGGCGCACGTTCGGCGGCGGCGCGGCGGTCAGCTCGACCGTCGCCTACGCCATCCCGATCAACCGCGCGCTGAGCATCGCCGCGAAGATCGAGTCCGGGCACGAGACGAGCACGATCCACATCGGCAACCCGGCGTTCCTCGGCATCTCGTCGGTGGATACCGTCCGGGGCGTGGTTGTCGCCGGAGTGGCTGACGGCTCACCCGCGGCGCGGGCCGGCCTCTCCGCCGGCGACGTCATCACCTCGGTCGGCGGGACGGCCGTGCAGTCCGCCGAGGGCGTGTCGAGCGCGATCAAGAGCCACAGCCCGGGCGATCGGGTAACCGTGACCTGGACCGACACCGCCGGGACGTCCCACTCCGCCACCGTCACCCTGGCGACGGGCCCAGCGGACTGACCACCAGGCCAGCGTCGCGAGCAGGGCGCCCGCGTACATCAGCTGATCCACGGCGGGCGACGGCGTGAACGCACCGTCGACCAGGTAGGCGATGCCGGCCACGAGGGCAACGGGCAGCCACTCCACCGCCCCGGACATCGCGATCAACGCGAGCAGCAGCCCGGCGTACCAGCCGTACGACGGCGTCGTGATCAACATCGCGAGCCCGACCACGACGACCGCGCTGTCCTCCGGACGCGCAGGCTCGGCATGCCGGACCACCCACCAGGCGGCGGCCACGAGCAGGAGGATGGCCGCCGTCGGCGCAAGCACGCGCGGCAGGACGGGATCGAGCAGCATGAAGCGCCGGCCACTCGCGTAGTGCTCGGCGCGCAGGTATCCGGGCAGGAAGCCGAGCACCTTCGTCCCGACGGCGACCACGTGCGGGATGTAGCAGGCCACGATCGTGGCCACTGCGGCACCCATGACCGCGCGCGGGTGCCGCCGGATCAGCGACGGCAGGATCAGCAGCGGGTAGACCTTCGTGGCGATGGCCGCGCCGGTGAGCACGCCGGCGAGCCTCGGCCGTCGCGCCGCCTGCGACTGCAATGCCAGGACGCACAGCAGGACGGCCAACCAGTCGATGTGCGCGCCGTTGCCGAACTCGAGCACGGTGAGCGGGCACCACGACCACAACGCGACCGTCCACAGTGGACGGTCGCGAGCGAGGCGTCGCCGGAAGAGCAGCCACGCGACACAGATCGAGCCGAGCGCCGCGGCGAGCTGGAGCGGCAGGTGGTTCCCGTTGCCGCCGAAGGAGGCCACCCGGATCGCAGCGAACGCCGCCTCGGCCACGGGCGGATAGATCGTGTGCACCGTCGGCCGGTTGATCCGGCTGCAGCCGCCCGGGATCGGCCAGCTGCAGGTGGTGCGCTGCGGGAAGAGGAAGCCGTCACGCAGGTGGTCCAGCTCCGGGGCGACCGGGGTGTAGCGGTACGGGTCGATGCCGGCTAGCTGCACCTTCGCGTCCCACACATACCGGTAGTCGTCGTCCGACGCCTGTGGCGGTGACGTCATCGCGATGATCTGGAACACCGCGCCAGCGCCGATGATCAGCGCAGCCAGCTGCCGCGCCGGCAGGCGCACCTGGGTCAGCAGCAACACGGCAGCCAGGAAGATCACCGAGCCGACGACCTCCAGCCACAGGATGTGCCTGGGGCGGTAGGGCAGCAGTACGGCGAACGTCACCGCCTCCGCGGCGAGCAGCACGCACACCGCGCTGAGCATCTGCCGGTCTCGGCTCACGGCGCCCAGCCTGTCAAGAGCGGTGCCGCCGCGTCACGTCTTCCTGGCGTGTTCTGCGTGCCGTAAGGGTTTGTCGCGGCCGGCGCGGACAGACTTGGGAGGTGCTCCCAGACAGTCCGCCGCGGTGGTGGCCGGCCTTCGACCGCCGCTTGCGGTCCGAGGCAGTCACCGCGCGCGTCGGGCGGGTGCTGGGGATCGCGCTCGGGACGTGCTTCCTCACCGGGCTGCTGAGCCATTACCAGTACCACCCGTGGTCGTGGCTGCCCGAACCGGCGACGCCGGCGTGGGGATACCGGCTCACGCAGGGCGTGCACGTCATCACCGGCATCGCGTCCATCCCGCTGCTGCTCGTCAAGCTGTGGTCCGTGTTCCCGCTGCTCTTCCAGTGGCCGCCGGCGCGCTCGGTGATACACGCGGTCGAGCGGCTGAGCATTGCCGTGCTGATCAGCTCGGCCCTGGTCGAGCTGACGACCGGCCTGCTGAACGTGCTGCAGTGGTATCCGTGGGCCTGGTCATTCATCAGCGTCCATTACTGGCTGGCCTGGGTCGTCGCCGGATCGGTGCTGTTGCATCTCGCCGTCAAGCTGCCGGTGGTCCGGCGCGGGCTGGCCGAGCCGGTGTGGACCGAAGCGCCCCCCGGGCCGGGCATCAGCCGTCGCGGTGTGCTGATCGCGGCGGGCGCCGGGGTGGGTGCCGTCGCGCTCACCACTGTGGGGCAGGTTCTGCCGTCACTGGAGCCGATTGCCGTCCTGGCGCCGCGGCGGCCGCGCAGCGGTCCGGCGCGCGTCCCGATCAACCGCACCGCCCGCGCGGCGGGCGTCACCGAGGTGCCGCCGAGCTACCGGCTGAGCGTGACGGGCCCCGAGCCGTTCGACCTCGACCTCGCGCAGCTCGAGGCCCTGCCCGCTGTCGAGCGGCACATCCCGCTGGCGTGCGTCGAGGGCTGGAGCGTCAGCGCGCGGTGGCGCGGGCCTTTGCTCATCGAGCTGGTCCAGCGCGCCGGTGGTGACGGCGGCTCGACGGTCCGGGTCTGGTCGCTCGAGCAGAGGGGGTCGTTCCGAGCCTCGCTGATCCGCGGCTCCCAGTTGCGTGCGGCGCTGCTCGCGACGCACATCAACGGGACGCGGCTGAGCATCGACCACGGCTACCCGGTGCGCCTGATCGCGCCGGACCGGGCCGGCGTGCTGAACACGAAATGGCTGACCAGAGTGGAGATCCGGTGATCCGCCCCTCGACAACGCGGCTGCTGCTCGGCACCACCGGTGCCCTGATGGTCGGCTACGGCGTCTGGCGGATCCTCGGCGACGCGCAGACGACGAAGCCGCTGAAGCTCGGCGAGTGGCTGCTGGCCGCGATCGTCCTGCACGACGGGCTGCTGGCCTGGCTGGTCCTCGGCGTGGGCTGGCTGGTGGCGCGCGTGGTTCCGCAACGCGCACGGACGTACGTACAGGGCGGCCTGGTGTGCGCCGCCCTGCTGACGTTGATCGCACTGCCGCTGATCTACCGGCGCGGTCATGCCGCCGCCGGGCTGACCCTGCTCGAGCAGAACTACGCGGCCCACCTCGCCGTGCTGCTCGGCATCGTGGTGGGCGTCGCCTGCGCGGCGTATGCGGTACGCGTCCTTCGCGATCGGCGTCAGCGGGTGAGCAGCGCGAACGACCGCCCGCCGACCGACCAGACCTCGCCGACGACGTAGCCCGTGTCCTTCGCGTACCGGTGCAGGGCGTCCACGCCGACCTCGGCCCACGGGAATGCGGGTTCGACGAGCTCGCCGCCGCGGCGCAGCCGCACGGTCGGCCGAGCGTCGACGTCCGCCGACGCGTGCGTCTCGACGAGTACGCGCCCGGCGCCGGTCAGCAACGTGCGGATGCGCGCCAGCAAGGCGGCCGGGTCACCGCCGATGCCGAGGTTGTCGTCCATCAGCAAGACCGTGGGCCAGCGGCCCTCGCCCGGCGTGCGGTCGAAGACGCTGCGCTGCAACGCGGGCCCGCCACGACGCCGGGTGAGCGACACCGCTGCCATCGCGATGTCGACGCCGAGCGCTGCCATGCCGCGTTCGGCGAGGGCGAGCACGAACCGCCCCGGCCCGCAGCCGACGTCGAGCACGGGCGGCCGACACCGTTCGATCACTGTGCGGTCCGCGTCGTCGATCGGCGCCAGCCACCGGCTCGTGTCCATCCGGATCTCGCGGCCGTCGTCCGTGACCAGATGCAGTGGCTCGGCCGACAAGAGCGAGCGCTCATAGGCGGCGAGGACGCCGGCGTGCATCAGACGGCTACGGCCGGATCGAGGCCACGCAGCGCGGCGGCGAACTCGGTCGACGGTGCCGCTGCGGCCACCCCGTAAGCGACGTCGATCGTGTCGACGTCGGCGAGCGTGTCGAGCAGTTGGACGCGCAGGCCCGCGGCGTGCAGCCGGCGCAACTGCTCGGCGCCGGTGTGACTGGTCGACATCGGCACGCCGCTGATGACCTCGGCGGCGAGCGCGGGATTGCGCAGCCCGATCGCCCAGTAGCCACCGTCCTCGGCCAGGCCGAGGCACGCATCGTGGCCGTCCGGGTCGAACGCGGCCAGCTGCCCGGCGCGGACATGCGGGGTGTCCATTCCGATCAGCAGCGCCGGGCCGCCTGATGCAGCGCCGAACGCGGCGACCAGCCGGACGTCGAGCGGGCCGGCCGGCTGCGCGACGACTCGCCAGCCGCGGGGCAGCCACGGCCCGGGCCGGCCGTCCAGTGCGAGCACGCGTTGCCTCGCGTCGACGGCAGACGCGACGCGCAACGTGTCGGACAACGCGGCCCGTGCCAGGTGCGCGGCCTCGGTGCCGGTCAGGGGTGGCACCAGCCGGGTCTTCACCCGTCCGGGCACCGGTTCCTTGGCGATGACGATGAGCGCGCCGTTCACGACGCCAGCACCGCGCTGATGTCGCGCACCGCAGTCGTGACGCCGCGCCAGGTGCCGGTCACCTTCGAGGCGCCGACCCGCGGGGTGTACGCGACATCGACCTGCTCGATGCGCCAGCCGGCGTCCGCGGCGCGCACCACCGTCTCGACCGGGTAGCCGCTGCGGCGGTCGGCAATCGGCAGCGCGGCGAGCGGCTCTCGACGGGCGACGCGCAGCGGGCCTATGTCGCGCAGCTTCGTCCCGGTGCGGCGACGCACCCGCCGGGCCAGTTCGCGGTTGGCCAGCCGGGCATGCGCCGGCCAGGCCCGCCACTTCGTGGGGCGGCGCCGTCCGACGACCAGGTCGGCGCCCGCGTCGAGGCGCAAGACCAGCCGCGCGGTATCCGCCGGATCGAGGGACGCGTCGCAGTCGCAGAACGCGACGAGTTCGGCCTCGGCCGCCATGAGGCCGGCGTGGCAGGCGGCGCCGTACCCCCGCTGCCCGCACGCCACGACGAGCGCCCCGAGCTCACGCGCGATCGCCGCCGAGCCGTCCGCCGAGCCGTTGTCGACGACGATCGCGCGTGCGTCGGGCGGGATGCGGGCCATGACCCACGGGATCGCGCCGGCTTCGTCCAGGCAAGGCAGCACGATGTCGATCCGCGGCGTCATGGCCTTGACGTTATGGGCAGCCCGTCCGAGATGACCCTTACGGATCGAGGAAGAGCCTCGCCGGGTGCGGTCCGGGTGTGGCGACAAGGTCACGCTGTTCGATCGCGACGCCACCCTCGATCTGCCGTGACTCGTTGTCCTGATCCGCAACAGCGGGGCGGACACGCGCGAACGGAGGCCCTGGGCGATCAGGAGCGGCCAGCTCGGCCACTCCGGTCGCGAAGTCGACGCGCGGCGTCCAGCCCATTTCCGTGCGCAGCCGTGACGAGTCGGCCGTGATGTGCCGGACGTCGCCGAGCCGGTAGCCGCCGCTCACAACGGGCGGCATGCCGCTCAGCGCACGGCTGAGCTCGTCGGCTAGGTCGCCGACCGTGCGCGGCGTACCGGAGCCGACGTTGTACGCGCGGACGCCGTCACCATGACGTTCGAGGGCAACCGCCGTGGCCGACGCGACATCGCGCACGTGGACGAAATCGCGGCGCTGGCCCCCGTCCTCGAACACGGTCGGTGCCTCGCCGCGCCGCAGCGCGGACGCGAAGATCGCGGCCACGCCCGCGTACGGCGTATCGCGCGGCATGCCTGGGCCGTAGACGTTGTGGTAGCGCAGCAGCGCGGCAGACGCTCCGGTCGCGCGCGCCCACGACGACGCGAGATGTTCCTGGGCCACCTTGCTCGCCGCGTACGCATTGCGCGGATCGAGGCGGGCGTCCTCCGTGACGAGCGCATGCTGCAGCGCGCGGCCGCAACGCGGGCACGGCGGCTCGAAGCGACCCGCGGCCAGGTCGGTCTCGACGCGCGGGCCGGGCGTGACGTCGCCGTGCACCGGGCAGCGTCCAACGCCCTCGCCGTACACCACCATCGAGCTGGCCAGCACCAGACGAGTGACGCTGGCGCGAGCCATCGCGGCGAGCACGACGGCCGTGCCCAGGTCATTCGATCCCGCGTAGTCCGGCAGATCCTGCACGTCCACGCCGAGGCCGACCTTGGCCGCGAGGTGACACACCGCGTCGGCGCCGGCCAGCGCGGCCTCGACCGCCGAGGCGTCACGCACGTCGCCGACAACGAGCTCGGCGCCCGGACACTCGGCACGGACGTCCAGGACGCGCACCTCGTGGCCGCGGGCGACCAGCTCGGCGAGCACGTGCCGTCCGATGAAACCGGCACCGCCGGTCAGGAGTACGCGCATCCGGCAACGGTAGGTAGGCGAGCCACCTCACGGACGATCGAGTGCGGATCCGTCTGCGATCGGTAAGACCTCACGTTCACCTACCACGGGTACCGTGGGTAAAGGTGAGCGTCTGGCGGTGGCTCGTCGTGCTATGCGGCGTCAGCGCTTTGGTCGTGCTCCCGACCGTCATCGGCGCGATACCCGCGGGGCAAAGCGACATCGCCGCCCGCGAGCTCCTGTCCCGGATCACGCACCCGCACGCGGCCGGATACTCCGGATACGCCGAGTCGTCCGGCGGCCTCGCCCTTCCGGTCACCCGCCAGTTCGGCTCGGTCGCCGACCTGCTCGGCGGCAATACACAAATGCGCGTGTGGTGGCGCGGCGAGCAGAACTGGCGCGTCGACACGATCGATCTCTCCGGCGAGTCGGACACCCAGGTCGGTCCCAGCGGGACGTGGACGTGGGACTACGAGTCGAACCGTGCCACCTGGACCGAGCAGAACACGTCGGTCGACGTGCGGCTGCCGGCTGCAGGTGACCTGCTGCCGACGAATCTCGCGCGCCGGTTGCTCAGCCAGGCATCGCCGGACGAGGTGAGCCGCCTGCCGTCGAAGCGCATCGCCGGACGGAGTGCCCCCGGGCTCAGGCTGCGCCCCGGTGCACCCCAGTCGACGATCGACCGGGTCGACGTGTGGGCCGACCGGGCGACCGGGCTGGCATTGCGCGTCGACATCTACGGCAAGGGGTCTGGCAAGGTACTGACGAGCAGGTTCCTCGACTTCTCCACCCACACGCCCCCGCTGTCCGACGCGGATTTCTCGCCTCCGGCGGGCGCGCGCATTCGCACGCAGAGCGAGCCCGATCTGATCGCGGCGATCGATCGGTTCGCGCTGGTGGCAGCGCCCGCACAGCTCGGCGGGTTCTCCCGCAACACGGCGATACCGGTGTCGGGTGCGATCGGCGTCTACGGCACCGGCGTCACCGAGTTCGCCGTCGTCCCGCTGCCCGACCGGGTCACGTTCTCGGTGGAGGACCAGCTGAAGTCGGTCGCGAGCGCGACCCCTGACGGGTTGGCGATGGGCATCGGCCCGCTGAGCCTGCTACTGACCAAGCCCGACGAGAACGGCCTGTCCTGGCTGCTCACCGGCACGGTCACGTTGCCGACGCTGTCTGCCGCCGCGAAGCAACTGCCCTCCGGCACCGAGCTGGTCATCCAGTGATCGCCACGCGCGGGCTGACCAAGCGCTTCGGATCGCTGGTGGCGGTCGACAACATCGATCTGGACGTGCGCGAGGGTGACATCTACGGCTTCCTCGGCGCCAACGGGTCGGGCAAGACCACCACGGTCCGGCTGCTTCTCGGCCTCGTCCTGGCGACGTCCGGCTCGATCGACCTGCTCGGCCAGCCGATGCCGAAGTCGGCGCGGCGCGTCCTGCCGCGGATCGGTTCACTGGTCGAGGGGCCGGCCGCGTACGGGCACCTGTCCGGTCGGGCCAACCTGATGCTGTACGACGCGAGCGGCCCCGGCCGGCCACGGCACTCGCGGGGCGCGCGCGTGGACGAGGCGCTCGCGACCGTCGGGCTCGCGGGTGTCGGCCGCCGCCCGGTCAAGGCGTACTCGCTCGGCATGCGGCAGCGCCTGGGCCTGGCCGCCACGCTGCTCGGCGAGGCCGAGTTGCTCGTACTGGACGAGCCGACGAACGGCCTTGATCCGCAAGGCATTCGCGAGATCCGCGAGCTGATCCTGCGCCTGCATTCGGCCGGCACGACGGTCTTCCTGTCCAGCCACCTGCTCGGCGAGGTGGAGCAGATGTGCACGAGGGTCGGCGTGCTCGATCGCGGCAAGCTCGTGTTGCAGGACGATCTCGAGACGCTCCGCAAGCCGACCGGGCGCACGGTCATCCGCACACCGGACGCCGCCTCGGCGGTCGCCCTGCTGGACGGCCGGGTCGAGCTGCGTGAGGGCGACCGCCTCGTGGTGCGCGGTGCCGACGCGGCCAGCCTCAACGCGCTGCTCGTCGGCCGCGGCATCCGGATCAGCGAACTCGCCCCGGAACGGCGCACGCTCGAAGAGGTCGTCCTCGACGTGACGAGCGCCGGCTCGGACCGGGTGGACGCGCCGTGATCGCGATCGAGATGCGCAAGCTGTTCCGCCGGCCGCGGACCTGGCTGACGATCGTCCTGCTCGATGCCCTGCCCACGCTGATCGCCATCCTCGTCGCGATCACGCACACCGCGCCGCGTCCGGGGCAGGGGCCGGCGTTCCTGTCGGCTGTGCTTTCCAACGGCGCACTGTTCGCGGTCGCCGCGCTGGCGATCGTGCTGCCCCTGTTCCTTCCCGTCGCGGTCGCCATCGTCGCCGGCGACTCGGTTGCCGGTGAGGCGCAGGCGGGCGTGTTGCGTTACCTGCTGATCCGCCCGGTGGGCCGCACCAGGTTGCTCGTCGCCAAGCTCGTCGCGACGTTTGCATTCGTCGCGACCGCCGTGGTCGTCGTGGCGGGCACCGGGTACGCGGTCGGGCGGCTCGTGCTCGGCACCGGCGCGCCGAACGCTGTCTCGGCCACGGTCACGAGTGTGTCGGGCAGCGAGCTGAGCCCGGGACAGATCGCCTGGCGCACGGTGATCGCGATCGGCTACGTCGCGTTCTCGATGCTCGGCGTCGCCGCCATGGCCCTGTTCTTGTCGACGCTCACGGACTCACCCTTGTCGGCGACGCTGGGCGCGATCGCGTTCCTGATCGGTTCGTCCGCGCTGCTCACGCTCGACGCTGCCCGCTCACTGCAGCCGTACCTGCCGACGCGGTACTGGCTGTCGTTCATCGACCTGTTCCGCGATCCGATGCTGTGGCGCAACGTCGAGCGCGGTGTCGCGCTGCAGGGCGTCTACGTCGCCGTGCTTCTCGCCGCCGCCTGGGCGAACTTCGCCACCAAGGACATCAAGAGCTGAGCGCCCAGCTCACCCGCACACTCTTGATCATCTCTGCTGGATGTGTGCTGGGACGCACTTGCGGCAGAGATGATCACGGTTGACTTGAGCCGGGCTAGCAGTCGGCGGTGGTCGGGGAGACGGGCGCGCCGGCGACGAGGTCGGCGGCGACGATCGCCTGCACCAGCCGATCCCGAGGCAGGTCGCCGTGGCTGACGTCCGCGGCGGCGCAGACGCTCTGCACGGTGAGGTTCACCGCGCCGGTCAGCCGCGCCGAGTCCGGCGGTGTCACGACGTTGTCGTCGGTGGTCCAGATCGAGTAGAACTGCGGGCCGGCGGGCGTCTCGTCGCCGCGGTTCAGCGACGCGAGCAGGTCGCTGTCGGGCGCGAGCTGCTGGCATGCGGTCGGGCACGCCGCCGGAAGCAGAGCGCCGAGCTCGGCGAGCCGCGTGCCGTGCTGCGGCGAGCCGAGCGTGACGACGCGCCGGGCGACAGCGGCGCCGCCGTAATCGCGGACCCACAGCCGGGCGACGACGCCGCCGGCCGAGTAGCCCACCACGTCCACCGAGGCAGCCTGGGTCCGGGCCAGCGCGGCGGTCGCCGCCCGGCCGAGGGTCTGCGCCTGGGCGCGCAGATCGCCGGTGCCGTCGCCGGGCAGCGACACGATGGTCACGTCCTTGCCGCCGTGGCGCAGCGCACCGGCCAGGGACGACAGAGACGAGGTCGAGCCGCCGTAGCCGGGCACGAGCAGTACCGGTCCGGGCAGGTTCGGGGCGACGGCCCGGCGGGCGCCGCCGCCGCCGCTGGCAAGCGCCACGACGACCGCCGCGACGCCGGCCACCAGCACCGCTGCGAGCAGGCCGAGCAGCATGCGGCGACGGGCCGGTGCGAGAGAGGCGAGCACCTGAACATGGTGCCTGCCGAACGCTGTGGAAAGAGCGGGTTACGGTCACGTTTCGCATCGTGACGTTCGGCGGCGTGGCGGGCCGGGGGGCATACCCTGCAGGCAATCCCGCCCCGTCACGCCCAGGAGGCAGCCTTGGCCATCCGGATCCTTGCCGGCCCGAACTCGAAGAAGCGCAAGATCCAGCTCGTGCTGCCCGACGACGTCCACGACGGCCCGGTGTCGGCCGTCGGGACGTTCAACGACTGGACGCCGGGCAAGCACAAGCTCGTCCGACGCAGCAACGGGACCCGCAGCGTCACGCTGACGGTGCCGGTAGGGCAGGAGTTGCGGTTCCGCTACCTGGGCTCCGGCGGGCGCTGGTTCGACGACCCGGACGCGCAGGATGGGGTCATCCGGCTCTGACTGCCCGCCGGGCCAGCTCGTCGAGCAGGAGCGTCTCGGCGACACACGCTCGCTCGAAGTCGCCGAGGTCGAGGCTCTCGTCGACGCCGTGCGCCCGGCAGTCGGGGTCGGCGCCGGCGCTCACGACCAGGATCGCGGCCTTGGGGAACGCGTCGGCGAACTCCGCGACGAACGGGATCGTGCCGCCGATGCCGAGGTCGGTCATCGGCGCGCCGTACGCCTGCCCGTACGCCGTACGTGCGGCGTCGAACGCCGGGCCCTGCGCGTCGATCGCGTACGGCTGGCCGAGGTCGACTTCGGTCACGGTCGTCTGGACGCCCCACGGCGCGTGCTCGCGTAGATGCCGTACCAGCGCTGCCTGCGCTCGCCGCGCCTCGTCGCCCGGCGCGATCCGCAAGCTGACCTTCGCCCGCGCAACCGGGGCGAGCGTGTTGGACGCGTCGGCGACCGGCGTCGCGTCGAGGGCGAGCACCGTCGCCGACGGCTTGTTCCACAGGCGGTCGGCGATGCTGCCCGTGCCGATCAACCCGACACCGCCGAGCATGGCCGACTCGGCACGGAACCGCTCCTCCGGGTAGTCGAAGTCCGAGGGCGCTGCCGTGACCAGGCCGTCGATCGCGACGTCGCCCTGCTCGTCGTGCAGGGTCGCGAGCAGCCGGCACAATGCGGTGAGCGCATCAGGTGCCGCGCCGCCGAACGAGCCGGAGTGCCCGCCATGCGCCAGCGCGCGGACCTCGACGATGCAGGATGCGATGCCGCGCAGGCTGGTCGTCAGCGACGGCCTGCCGAGATCGAAGTTCTCCGAGTCGGCGAGCACGATGACATCGGCGGCCAGCTTGTCGCGATGGCGGTCGAGCAGGGCACCGAGCGTCGGTGAGCCGATCTCCTCCTCGCCTTCGACGAACACGGTCACGCCGACCGGGGGACGTCCACCGAAGGCCCGCAGCGTCGCGAGGTGCGCGGCCACGCCGGCCTTGTCGTCGGACGAGCCACGCCCGTAGAGGCGCCCGTCGCGCTCGTCCGGCTCGAACGGCGCGGTGGCCCACGCCGCAGGGTCGCCGGTGGGCTGCACGTCGTGGTGCGCGTAGAGCAGCACGGTCGGCATGCCGGCGGGTGCCGGGTAGGTGGCCACCACGGCAGGCTGGCCACCCTCGACGTCGTCGAGGATCTCGACGTCGGCGGCTCCGGCGGCCCGGAACAGGCTGGCGGTCAACATCGCGGAACGGCGGACGTCAGCCGCGGCGGCCGGGTCGGCGCTCACCGACGGGATCCGGATCAGCGCGTCGAGATCGGCCCGGACGGCCGGGAGCACCGCGCGCACAGCAAGCTGGAGATCAGTATCCGACATGCGCCAAGCCTTGCAGCAAAAGCAGGCCCTGCCCACCCGCCATCTCGGCGAGCAGCCTGTCGCTTCGCGCCTCGGCGGGGCTGAACCAGGTCAGCTCCAGCGCGTCCTGCTGCGGCGCGCAGTCGCCCTCGACCGCGACGACGTAGGCGAGCGACACGGCGTGCTGGCGGGGGTCGTGGAACGGGGTGACGCCCGGCGTCGGGAAGTACTCGGCGATCGTGAACGGCTGCGGCGAGGCCGGGATGCGGGGCAGGGCCAGCGGGCCGAGATCCTTCTCCAGGTGGCGCAGCAGCGCCGAGCGGACCTTCTCGTGGTAGTGGACGCGCCCGGACACCAGCGCCCGGGTGATCCGGCCCTCGCTGGTGGCGCGAAGGAGCAGGCCGACCGCCGTCACGATGCCCTGCTCGTCGACCCGCACCGGGATCGCGTCGACGTACAGGATGGGCACCCGCTGCCGGGCGGCCTCGAGCTCCTCGGGCGCCAGCCAGCTGCTTTCTGACTGCGGTGTCGTCTGGGTCATGCGCTCTTTCTAGCGTCCCGGCGTCCACCGCGCGATCGCGATCATGGGGGCACGTCGGGCAACCGCCGGCCGAGCTTGGGGTACGCACGCGCGGCCGCCGTCTGGACGTGCTGCGCGAAGCGGAGACGGTCCATGATCATGTCGCGTTCGCCAACGCCGCTATGTCCGCGGGAGTGGTCAAACGCGACATGATCAACGCTGACGTGGCTCAGCCAGCGGCGCCGTCGTCGGGCAACCGACGACCGAGCTTGCGGTACTCGCGCGCGGTCGCCGCCTGGACGTGCCGCATGCCCAGCAGCTCGCCGGCGCTCGTCGCGTCGTACGCCGCGGCGAGCACGATGTTGCGGATGTCGCCGCCGGTGAGCTCGACCGAGTGCGACAGCCTCGCGATGTCGACCGGGTCGGCCTCGTCGGTGCCGCCGGCCTGATCGAGGTGCTGCTTCCAGAGCAGGTGCCGGGTCGGCTCGTCCGGATCCGGGAAATGCACGATGAACTGCATCCGCCGCGAGAACGCCGCGTCGAGGTTGCCGCGCAGGTTCGTCGCGAGCACCGTGATGCCGTCGAAGTGCTCCATCCGCTGCAGCAGGTAGCTGACCTCCTGGTTGGCGTAGCGGTCGCGCGCATCGCGGACTTCAGAACGTGAGCCGAACAGCGCGTCGGCCTCGTCGAAGAAGAGCACCACACTGCGGCTCTCGGCTTCGTGGAAGATCCGCTCCAGGTTCTTCTCGGTCTCGCCGATGTACTTGTCGACGACCGCGGACAGGTCGACCTGGAAGAGCTCGAGGTTGAGCTCCTCGGCGACGACGTGGGCCGCCAGCGTCTTGCCGGTGCCGGGGCCGCCGGTGAACAGCGCGGTGATGCCGCTGCCCTTGCCACCCTTGCCGTGCACCGGGCCGCGGGCGAGAACCTCGTCGCGATAGGCCGCCCAGGCGACCAGCCGGTGCAGCTCGGCCACGACATGCTCGGGCAGGACGAGGTCGGCGAACCCGGCGACGGCCGCGTGCGAGCGGGCGGCCGTACGTCCCGATCCCGGGCCCCAGGTGTTGGCCAGCGCCCGGGCGGCGTCGCGGACGAGCGCGATGGACATCGGCTCGTCGCGTGCCGCCGACAGCAGCCTGGCGTAGCGTGCCGTGGCCGCGATCTCCTCCGGGGTCAGCCGCAGGCTCAGCAACTCGGCCCGTCCTTCGTCGCCGGGTAGCTCGCCGAGTGCGGCCTGCCAGATTCGCGCCCGGTCGGCCGGAGCCAACGTCGGCGCGTCGACGGTCAGCGGCGCGGCGCGCATCGCGGCCGGCTGCCAGGGATGCGTGCCGACCGCGACCACCGGCACGGAGCAGCGCGCGAGCACGTCGAACGCCCGGCCGGACGCGAGCACCTCGGCGCCGGAGACGACAAGGCCGCGTGCGGTGAGCGCCGCCTCGCGAGTTGCCGCCCGGACGGCGTCGATGACGGTCTCGACCGGCGCGTGTCGGCGCAGGTCGACGACCAGGCACCGCAGGCCCAGCTCGGCGTATGCCTGCGCGGCGACGGCCACTCCTGCCGTGCCGAGGGGTGCGCGAATCCACACGAGCCCCGCGTCGGCGGCGAGCGCGCGGGCGACGAGACGAGCCTCGGGCGCGTCGAACGGCACCGCGTCGACCTGCATCGCGTCGACCGTCGGATCCGGGGTGTCGTCGCCGGCGAGGTGGGCGACGACCCGGTCAGCGGCGCGCAGCGTCCGGCGAAGCCACGTCGCGTCGCCACCGACCTCGATCAGGCCCTGCGACCGCAGCGGCGCCGCCGGGCCCAGCCGGCTCAAGCCGTCCGCGGACGCGGTGGGCACCCCGCACAGCTCGAGGGCAAGGGCCACGGTCGGACGCGACGACGAGGGATCGCCGCCGAGCAGGCCGAACGCCAGGCCGATGTTCGCGTCGAGGTCGGCTGCCGTGGCGACGAGCAGCAGCTGCAGTTCCAGGGCGTCAAGGCCGAAGAGCTGAGCCAGGGCAGCCGCCCGATCGCCCGGATCGTCGGAGGGCGCATCGCAGTCGGCGTAGTCGGCCTTGAGCGCGCTCAGCACGGCGTCGGCCAGCGCGGTGTCGGCGAATGCCGCGCTGCCCGAGCGTCGCGAGGCGGCGCTGCTGAGCTGTCCGGCGAGCCAGGCGAGTCGCTCACGCACCGGCGGCCTCCGCAGCGATCCCAGCCCGGTGTAAAGCTCGGGTTGGACATATCAGGTCTAGAGCTTACGATCTTGATCACGGGGAATCTAACTGCGATTTGACGTGTCCGCCAGCGGGCCACGTCTGCGCGTGACCGCTACCGCCGAGGAAGGCGACGTGCTGATCCCCGTGGTCGAGCAGGGCGTCGAGGCGCTCCTGCGCGCTGCGTTGCCGCTGCGCAAGGAGCTGGGCGACGTCTCCTTCGACGCGCCGACCGGATCCTGGTCGGCCCAGCTGTCGCGGATCACCGTGGACCTGTTCCTGTTCGGGTTGAGCCGCAGCTCCCAGCCCGCCCGGCCCACACCGGGACGAACCGGTCAGGACGGCCGGGCTGAGCGTCGCCGCCCACTGCCGATGGTCGAGCTGAACTACCTGGTGAGCACCTACGCCGGAACCACACGTGACGAGCACCAGCTGCTGTCGGACGTGTTCACCTGCTTCATCGTCAACCCGGCGCTGCCGACGGAGTTCCTGCCGCGTCCGCTCGACTGCACGGTGCAGCTCACGGTGGCACCGCAGGACCACGGCCGCGCCAAGGACGTCTGGTCCGGCGTCGGCGGCACGCTGCGCTCGTCGTTCGAGCTGGTTGTCACCGCCGCCCTCGAGGGCCTCCCGTGGGAAGCGGTGCCGCCGCGCGTCGAGCGCATCGAGGCGCTCGCCGCGCCGATCCCCAACCGGCCGATCCCCAACGGGCGGGGGTAGCCCCTCGTGCGGGTCGCATCCGAGACGAGCCTGCTGGACGTCCAGCCCGGCGACACGACCGAACTCGTCGTCGAGATCGTGAACACCAGCGAGGTCATCGACGGCGTGTCGACGCGGGTGATCGGCCTGCCCGAACCGAGCGTCACGAGTTCGCCCGCCATGCTGCCGCTGTTCCCGCAGACGAGCGGTCACGTCACGCTGTCGCTCGCCGTGCCGGCCACGCATCCGGCTGGGCAGCACTCGTTGACCGTCGAGGTGATCTCGCACGGCGCGGGCGCGGCGCCGCAGTACCTCGACCTCGACCTCGTGGTCGCGCCGCGCCCGGCGATGACCATGGCCACCCGGCCGCGGATGGTGCGCGCTCACCGGCAGGCACGGTTCGTCCTGGAAATCACGAACGCGGGCAACCTGCCGCTCGACGTGACCTTGCAGGCCGTCGACGTCGACCGGTCGTGCGTCGCTTCGTTCGCGCCGGACCAGCTGCGGATCGCGGCAGGCGCGGCCGCACCGGTGTTGCTCACTGTGTCCGGCCCGCGGATGATCTTCGGCACGGAGCTCGACCGGACGATCACCGTCGAGGCCCTGGCCCGCAGCGTCGACGACGCCGGCCCGCGCGCCGCGCCCGACGCCGAGCCGGACGCCGCGCGCGAGGCGCCGATCACGCAGGAGACCACGGTCCGCCTGCGGCAGCGTCCCCGCATCACGCGCGGCCTGCTCACCGCACTCATCCTCGCCAGCATCATCGTGCTGTGGGCCGCTGTGTTCCTGCTCGGCCTGAACAAGGTCTTCTCCGGCGACCCGATGACCAAGGCGGTACCCGCGTCGTTCTTCGCCGCGGGAAACGACACGGGCGGCGACGGTTCGGGGGGCTCGGGCGGCGGGGGCTTCACTGCGGTGCAGAGTGCCGACGGCGCCGCGCCGGCCGGTGCGTTGCCGAAGAACGGGCAGCTGCCCGCGGGCATCGGCGGCGGGATCAGCGGCCAGGTAATCGCCGCAAGCGATCACCAGCCGGTGGGTCGCATCCTTGTCGAGGCGCTGCGCGACTCGCCGGACGGTCTGCAAGTCGTCAGCTCGGCGGCAACCCAGTCCGACGGCACCTACGCCCTGGCCGGGCTGTTCCCCACCGACTACTTCGTGCGGTTCAGCGCGGCCGGGTACCGGGCCGTCTGGTACCCCGCCGGGCCCTTCCAATTGGGCGCCAAGACGGTCGCCGCCGTGGCGCAGAGCGTCAGCGACGGCATAGACGTCACCATCACCGGCAACCCGGCGAGCATCTCGGGCACGGTCGACCCCGGTGACACGCTCACGCCGGTGCACACCACGGTGGTCGCCCGCTCGCTGGATGGTGCAGGCGGTACGAAGCCGGTTGCGACGACCACGACATCCGCCGGCGGCACGTACAAGCTGCCGAACCTGCCGGCCCCGGGCAAGTACGAGCTGACGTTCACCGCGTCCGGCTACGAGCCGACCACGATCGTCGACACCGTCGCGGGCGGGCAGCAACGCCTCGAGCCCACCGTGCAACTCGCCGTCGGCGTGGGCGAGATCAGCGGCACGGTCACTGACGGCACGGCCCCGCTCGGCGGCGCAGCGATCAGCACGACGGTAGGCGGCAAGGCCCTCACCCTCACGACGCCCACGACCGGCACGGTCGGCGCGTTCCTGCTCGGCAACCTGCCGACACCAGCCACATACGTCATCACGTTCAGCCGTCCGGGATACGGCACCCAGACCCAGGTCATCGACCTCTCCGCCGGGCAGAACCGCAATGCACTCAAGGTGGCGCTCGCGGCCGGTACCGGCAGCGTCAGCGGCCGGCTGGTTGGCAGCGACGGCAAGGGGCTCGGCGGCGCGACGGTGACCGTCGGCGGCGCAACCACGGGCGCGACCCCGCCGAGCGCGGGTACCGCCGCCCCGGTGCCGACCACGACCACCCTGACGTCCGGCGCGGTCGGCACGTTCGCCATCAACGGGCTGGCTGCACCCGGCTCGTACACGCTGACGTTCACGCTCGCCGGCTACGCACCGGCCACTGTGCCCGTGACGCTGACGGCGAGCGGGCCGCCGTCGACGGTCAGCGTCACGCTCTCGACTGAGCTCGGCCGCATCAGCGGGACGGTGACCAGCGCGGACGGCGCGTACGTGGGCGCGACGGTGACCGCCACCGACGGCACGCGATCGTGGAAGGCGACGTCGACGAGCTCGGGTGCCGGCCTGCCCGCGGGCGGCTACATCATCGACCAGCTACAACCCGGCACGTATGCCGTGACCGTCACCGCACCGGCGCTGGCGCAGCAGACCGCCCTGGTCACCGTCACCGCCGGCGCAACCACCACGCGCAACCTGCGGCTGGGCGGCTGACATGCGCGTCGACGTCTCTCCCCGCCGCGCGGACGTCACGCCCGGCCAGCCGCTGGTCGTCACGGTCACGATCACCAACACCGGGTCGGTCATCGGCGGATACGTCATCCGGATGCTCGGCGCCGACCCGGGCTGGGCCGCGCTGGACACCGACCAGGTGTCCCTGTTCCCGGACGAGACGCGCACCGTCACCGCGACGGTGACCGTGCCGGCAGGCATCCCGGCCGGGACGCGGCGGATTGCCGTGCAGGTACGCGAGCTGACGCCGCCGGAGTCGAGCACCGTCGCCGAGCTCGACCTGACCGTGCCCGCGGCGCCGTCCGTGCAGGTTCGGCTGGACCCGCTCGCGGTCACCGCCGGCCGGCGCGCGGCGCTCAGCCTGGTCGTGGAGAACACGGGCAACACCCCCGTGTCGCGGCGCTTCGAGGGCGACGACCCGGAAGGCAAAGTCGAGTTCGCGTTCGACCCGGAGACCGTCGCGCTCGCGCCGGGCGAGCATGCCGTGGTCGACCTGCGCGCGAAGGCCAGGCGCCCGTTCATCGGCTCGCCCGCGGTGCGCATCCTCGGCATCCACCTGGACGAGATCTCGGCCAACCCGTTCTTCGACGACGCCGACCCCGAGCATCCCGTCGCCCGTGGCGAGCAGGCGGCGGCGACCGGCACGTTCATCCAGCGGCCCGTCCTGTCCCGCGGCCCGATGGCGTTGCTCGGACTGCTGGTCGCGGTGTCGGTGTTCGCCGTGGTGATCACGATCGCCATGTCGCGACTGGTCGGCGCGTCCACGGCCGATCGCGACCTGGCGCTGCAGGTCGCGCAGGCATGCGACGCCGGGGCGTCCACCGGGACGGCGGCGCTGGCCGGGACGGTGCGGCTGCTCACCTCCGGCGCGGCTGCGCCTGGCGTCGCGGTCAGCGTCTTCGCGGCCTCGGACACCACGACGCCCGTCGCCACCACGGCCACGGACAGCAAGGGCGCATACCAGGTGAGCCAGCTCGCGGCTGGTGACTACAAGCTCAGCTTCCGGGGCGCGGGTTTCGTCCAGCTGTGGTACCCGGCGGCGGCCACCGACGCGGACGCCACCGCGGTCACGGTGAAGGCGGGGGAGCGCTCGGCGGGCCTGGACGTCCGGCTCGGCGGCATCCCCGCGACGATCAGCGGCACCGTGGTGGGCGACGACGTATCGGCCGCCACGCTCTACCTCGAAACCGGCGGTACCGCGGCTTCGGCGGCAACGGCGGCTTCGGCGGCGCAGACGGGTGTGCTGCCGAACGGCACGCCGGTACCGCCCGACAACGGGTCTGCGGTCGTGCGGACCGTGCCCATCGGCTCCGACGGGTCGTTCACGCTCACCGACGTCCCGTCGCCGAGCGTCTACAACCTGGTCGTGACGAAGGCGGCGCACGCGACGTCGACCCAGCGGATCGACATCGGCGCCGGCGAGGACCGTAAGGGCGTCGAGATCCGGCTGCGCAAGGGCGACGGGCTGATGTCGGGGCACGTCAACTCGGCGACCGGCCCGCTGGCGGGCGTCACGATCACCGCGACGTCCGGGCAGAGCACGGCAAGCACCGTCTCGCTGACCGCCGACGACATCGGTGCGTTCACGCTGCGCGACCTGCCCACACCGGGCAGCTTCACCATCGTCGCCAGTAAGAACGGGTATGCCTCGCAGACGCTGACCCTGTCGCTGGCCGCCGGGCAGAAGCTCGCCGGGGTGTCGATCACGCTCGTCCGCTCGTCCGGGACGCTGACCGGCGCGGTCACGATGTTGCCCGAAGGCGACGCCGCGCCCGGCGTGACGGTCACCGTGACCGACGGCCAGCTCACCGTGCAGACCGTCACGGAGAGCACGGGCGATGTCGGCCACTGGAACGTCGGCGGGCTCGCGGTGCCAGGCACGTACACCGTGACGTTCGCGCGCGTCGACCTGGCGTCGCAGACCGTGTCGGTGTCGCTGGACTCCGCCGGCAACATCACGCCGGGCTCGCAGGGCGCGACGATCACCGCGGCCGGCATCGCCGTCGCGATGCGGTCCGCAACCGCCACCGTGTACGGGACGATCAGCCAGAAGGGGGCCATCGGCTGCGCGTCGAGGCATCTCGGCGAGGCGACGGTGACCCTCAACTCGGGCACGTCGTCGTACACGGTGACCTCGGCGTCGACGCCGGCGCGCGACTGCGGCAAGTACCGGATCGAGCGCGTCCCGCCCGGCACGTACACCCTGACCGTCAGCACCACCAGCGGCACCAGCCCGGCATCGCGGGTGGTCACCCTGCAGGCCGGCGACGCCAGCCGCCAGGACGTCACGCTCGCGATGCCGTCGTCGATGTCGGGCACCGTCGTCGGCACGGACGACACGCTGCGTGCGGCGTGGACGGTGACGCTCTACGTCGCCACGCAGTACCCGGCCGTCGTGGCCGCGACGACCACCACGAACTCGCACGGCGCGTTCACGTTCGATGACATCGCGGCGGGCAACTACATCGTCGAGGTGCGCCCGACCAGGTCGAGTGCGCCCGTGGCGTCCAAGACGGTGACGGTGCGGGCGAGCACGCACGTCACCGTGACCATCACGGCGGATCCCGGTGGTTAACCCGCTGCGCGAGGAAGCGCCGGGCGTCGCCGCCGACCCGTCGCTGCGCACCGGAGCCGGTACGCCGGTGTTCGCCCAGGTGACGGTCACCAACCATGCGCGCGAGCCTCGCGTCCTCGCGGTGACTGCCCTCGGGGTGGATGCCGCGTGGCTGCCGGCGCCGAGCCGCAGCCAGCCGCTCATGCCGGGCGCGAGCGCGCAGCTCGACCTGCCGCTGCACCCCGCGATCGGGACGATGCCCGCGCGCTACCCGCTCACCGTCGCCGTCCAGGCCCTCGACCCGGCGAGCGGCGCCGTGACCGCGCCGACCGCGATGACCGAGATCGTGCTCGTGGTCGACGCTCCGGGACAGGTCGGCGTCGAGCTCGCGCCGGCCGACGTGACGGCGGTGTTCGGCAAGCGGATCGCCGTGCTGCTGCGCAACACCGGTCCGCTGCCGGCCGAGGTCCGCCTGGATGTGCAGGCGCCGACCAGCGCGCGGATCCGGCTCGGCTCAGGCCCCGTGCTGGTACGGCCCGGTGAGACGGTCCGCGTGGCCGGCCGGGCGCGGGTGCGTCGGGTGCGGTTCCTGGGGCACCGGGCCCGCCACGCGTACACGGTGACGGCGCGCAGCACGGGCGCACCGCGGCACGCCCAGGGTTCGGTGACCGAGCGCGCGATCCTCGGCCCGGCCGGCGCCAAGGTCGGCGTGATCATGACGGTGATCGCCGTGTGGCTTGTCGTCGGGGCGCTCCTCATCCCGAAGCTGGCCGACCATGTGAAGTCCGGGCAGGGCGGCGGGCCGAACGCCACCGAGACGGCCCCGGCGACCGGCGCGGCCGGCGGTCCGGGCGGAGGCGGCGGCGCAGGCGGTGGAAGCGGCGCGGGTGGCGGCGGTGCGGGTGGCGGCGCTGGCGGAGCCGGTGGGTCCGCCTCCGGCGCCGCGAAGAAGGTGCGGCTCAACGGCACTGTCGCCGGCGCGGCAGCCGCCGGCGTGGCGGTCACGCTGCGCCCGACGTCGCTCGTCGAGAAGCAGGCCGAGACGGCCACGCCGATCGGCATCGCGCCCCAGACGCTGGCGGTGCACGGCATGGTGCAGGCCGGAAGCGTCAACCTGACGGCACCCGGCACGGTGTCGCCGAAGCGCGCCACGGTAACGAGCGACGACGGCGCGTGGTCGTTCCCGGGCATCTCGGCGCCGGGCTACTACCTGCTGACGTTCGCCCGTCCGGGCTACCAGACGCAGCGCTACGTGATCAACGCGGCCGAGACCGCGGCGACCGAGCCGCTCAAGGTGACCCTGGCGGCCGGGCAGGGCACGCTCGGCGGAACGATCGCCGGGCCGAGCGGCCCGGTCGGCGGCGCGCAGATCACCATCACCGACGGCACGAACACCATCACGACGAGCAGCAACTCGCGGGGCAACGTGGGCAGGTGGTCCGTCGACGGGCTCTCGACGCCGAGCACCTACCTGGTGAGCGCCGGCAAGGACGGCCTCGGCACCGAGTCGCGCATCGTCACGCTCGCGGCAGGCGGCTCGGCCCAGGCCGACCTCACCCTGCACGCGGGCGTCGCCTCGCTGGTGGGCACCGTCCAGGGCGTGAACGACCTCGGCGACACGACCGGCCTCGGCGGCGTCTCGGTGAGCGCCACCGACGGCACTGTGACCCGCACGGCCACGACCGTGACCGACGGACCGGTCGGGCGCTACACGCTGCCCGGCCTGCCGGTGCCAGGGCGCTACACCGTCACGATCAACGCGGACGGCTACCAGCAGCAGACGCGCGAGGTCTCGCTCGCCAAGGGCGCCTCGAAGGCGACCGTGAGCGGCACGCTCACCCGCTCGACCGCCGTCGTGGCCGGCAAGGTGACGGTGCCCGAGTCGGGTGACGCCGAAGGCGCCGGGCTGGTGCTGGGCAACCCGAACCAGACCTACAAGACGATGTCCGGTTCCGGCGGGACGTTCCGGCTCAACGGCGTCGCCCCGGGCAGCTACGTGATCGCGGCCGACCTGTTCGGCTTCACCCAGGAGTTCGTCGCAGTGGTGGCCGTCGCCGGGCGCACGGCCAGCGTCAACATCGCGCTGCACTCCCAACCGAACGGCGGGCTGCCGAGCACCGCGCAGATCCGGATCCAGGGCGTCATGGACGCCACCACCAACGGGCCGATTACCTGCGCCACCGCACCGGCCTGCCCGCTCACGATCGCCGTCGACTCGGGCACCGCCGATGACTTCGACTCGTCCGACATGCCGCCGGGCGGCTACGTCGTGCCGGCGAGCAGCGGGCTGGCGCCCGGCCTGTACAAGGTCATCGTCCACGCCGACGGCTACGAGGACGTGACCGTCTCGGCGCAGGTCCCGGTCGGCGACGCCAGCACGCTGACGCCGACCGCGACGGTACCCACCGTGACGCTCTTCCCGGCACCGAAGCTCGTCGGCACGATCACGGCCGCCGTCGGCTCGGCCACCGGCGTCTGCGTCGTCGCGGCCCCGAGCGGGACCCCGACCGGTTGCACCGAGGGCGAGGGCATCGTCGATCCCGACACAGGCGCGTACGAGCTGACGCTGCCCAGCCACGGCACTTACCAGGTCAGCGTGCTCACGCCGTCCGGCTCGGAGTACATCGCGGTCCCGCCCATCTCGATGACGTTCGGGCTCGGCCAGACGCTGCGCTACGACGCGACCCTGCATCGCCTCGGCCGCATCGACGTCACCCTGCTGCATCCGGACGCGACGACCGGCCTGCTCGTCCCGGTGCCTGACAACCCGGACGTATCGAGCGCGGCGTGCGACGATCCGCTCACGTCAACCGGCCCGACGCTGACCGTCACCGACTCCGCGCTCAACCAGGTCCGGAAGGTCTGCTGGAACGGGCCCAAGTTCGCTTTCGCCAGGCTGCAGCCAGGGACGTACCACATCAGCGGGCAGTACCAGGGGCATACCAGCGCGTCGCAGACCGTCTTCGTCGACAAGGACCAGGAGCCGTCGACCACCGTCACGGTCGTCAGCCCGCTCGGCCAGTTCGTCGGCCGGCTGGTCAGCACGACGGGCGGGACGACTCACGGCGTGGCCGGCGCGACGATCACCATCGGCGGCATCACCGGCTACAACGGCACGGATCCAGCCACCGACCAGAAGACGGTCACGACCGACGCGAGCGGCTGCTTCGCGATCACCAGTACCGGCACCGCCGCCACGGCCGTCAGCCCCTGCGGCGTCATCGCGGTGGACGATCCGGCGCGGGCCACGCTCGCGCTGGCCACGCCACAGGCCACCCTGGTGATCAGCCACGACGACTACCAGCCACTCACGCTCACCAACAAGGGCATCGGCGGCGCCGGACTGATTACCGTCACGCTGACGCCGAAACCGTCGACGTTCGACGCGACCGACTGCGCAGCCAGTGCCGACGGCTGCCGGCTGCGGGTCGTCCCGGCCTCGCCGGCGCCCGACCTGAGCACCGCGAACATCGTGGTCGCCAAGCAGCCGGCCGGCGCGGGGCGCGTCTCGGTCGTCGCCAGCTCGACCGGTGAGCTCACCTGGGACGACTCCAACTTCGGTCCGGACAACGAAGCATGGCCCGGCACGTACACCCTGACCGCGACCTTGCCCGGGTTCGCGCCCGCCACGTCCACGGTCACCTGCCCGCTGAACGCGCACTGCACGATGACGTCGTTCACGCTGCAGCAGTTCGGCACCTTGGTGATCTCCGCGGCGGACCGCAGCACCGGCGATCCCGTCGACGGCGCGACGTTCACGTTGACCGGCGCGGGGTCGATCCCGCAGACCCAGATCGCCGCGCCCGGCGCCAGCGGCGTCACGTTCACCGCGCTGGCGCCGTCGGCGAGCCCGGCGTACATGGTGCACATCCAGGCGGCGGGCTACCAGTTCGACGACACGGGCACGGCCGGCATCACCCTGGCCTGTACCGGTGGCACGGCAACCACGTCAGTCGCCGTCTCACCCGGCGGCACGACGACGTGCGTCGCGTCGCTGACCCGGCTCGGCGCGATCGCCGGAACGGTCAGCGCCGACCTCGGGGCCGCGACCCAGCCGCTCGCCAACGCCACCCTCGTCGCCCGGCGCTGCACGGCGTCCGGCGACACCGGCGCCGAGGCCTGCGCCACCGTCGACGCGTCGAGCGCGCGCACGGTCGCCAGCGCGAGCGACGGCACCTACCGGGTCACCGGCACGGCCACGGTCGCCGGGCTGGCCTCGGGCTGGTGGAAGGTGTCGGTGACCGCGCCCGGCTACACGAGCAACGTCGGGTACGCGCTGATCCCCGCGACGGTCACCGCCGACACCGCACTGGACGTCACGCTCGACGTGGTGCCGGTGACCCTGCAGGTCGGTGTGCGGACGTCGACGACCGGGACGTTGCGCACCGACGCCACGGTGACGCTGTTCGACTCGGCAGGTACCCCGACCACCGTCACGACACCGGACACGACCAGCCACCTGTACGTGTTCGCCGGCATCGCGCCGACCACGTACTCGCTGCAGGTGTCCGGCACCACGATCGCGACGATCAACCTGCAGGTGACGCTCGCCGTCGGCGTCTCACCGCAGACGATCTACGTCCTCACCGACGTCAGTGCCAGCACTGTCTCCGGCACGATCAGCGGCCAGCAGGGCTCCGCGGCCGCGGCAGCGCCGCTGTCGAGCGCCAGCGTCTCGATCGGGCACGGGGACGACGCGGCGTCGTTCGCGGTGGCCAACGGCGTCGACAACCAGCCGATGACCGCGACCACCGGGAGCTCACCGGCCGGTTACTTCAGCATCTCCACCGTCCCGGACGGCACGTACAACGTGCAGATCTCGCACAGCGGGTACGAGAGCCAGTGGCCGGTGATCACGGTCGTGCACGGCCAGGCGCAGGCCCAGCTGAACGTGACGCTGTCGCGCGTCACGCACAACGTCGTCGTCGACCTGAGCTCGGTGAACGGGTTCGCGCTGACCGGCGCCACGGCGTCGCTCACGCCGACGGGGTCGAACCCGCCTCAAGCCGACCAGCCGTTCAGCCCGACGAGCCCGGGCGGCACCCACGCCTACCGAGCGACGTTCACGGCCGTGCCGTTCGGTGACTGGACGCTGGCGATCACGCTGCCGGCGCACCACTACGGCACGATCGTCGGGACGGGTTCGACGAGCGGGTTCACCGTCACGGTTCCCGGCAACGGCAACCCCAATACCGCGGTCAACCCGACCTACTCGCTCACCGAGGGCGAGCTCGACCTCGCCGTCGTCGGCGACACGGACGCGGTCGACAGCCCGCCCGCGACTGTTTCACTCACCGTCACGCACTCGGCCAGCACCGTGTACTCGAACACCACGTTCCCGACCGGCGCGGGGGCGGCGATCCCGATCTGGGTCACTGCCGGCAGCTACGCCGTGGCGGTGGACCCGCAGTCGAGCCCCTGGGTGGCCAAGTCGGTGACGTTCAGCGTCGGCTCCGGCACGGTCGACGGCACTGTCACGATCACCGAGACGTCCAGCATCACCATTCACGTGACGCACAACGGCGCGGCACTGCCCGGGACCACGCACGCGACCGTCACCTTGACGCCGCAGGACGGCCAGACCGTGCCCCCGGCGTACACGTCCGGAGCCACCACCGGAACCGGCGACAACGTCACGCTCACCGGCCTGCCTGCCGGCGACTGGAAGTTCACTGCTGCCGTCGGCGGCGACAGCACCACCAGCGGCACGATCATTTTGGTGTTTGGCGCCGTGGGCGACGACGGTCTCGGGGCTACGCTCACCATCGACGTCCTGACACCGCCCTGACTTGCGTGGCGCCCACCACGGCGTGGCGCGGCGGACCGGCTCGTAGACCGGTTCCGGGAGTGCGGGCGGCGGCACGTAGACCGGTACGGGCGGTGGGGGCGCAACCGGGCGCAGCGGCTTGCCGCAGCGCACGCACAGCTCCGCGGACGGCGCGTTGTTCTCCACGCAGTGCGGGCAGACCAGCGACGCGATCGTCGCCCGGCCCACTGTGCCGGGCAGCCTGCGCAGCGACCCGTCGGCGGTCGTTGACGCATCCAGCACGATTCGCGACGGCACCCAGAAGAGCGGGTAGTCGCATTTCACGCAGAAGTCGGTGGAGTCGCGGCGGTTCGGTGTCACCATCCCGACAGTGCCGCAGTTCGAGCAGGTGACCTGCTCGCGCGCAGGCGCCTGTGCCTGCGTGCCGTAGCCGTTGGAGACGATCTGCGCGGTCATCGGCGTCCTGCCTCCTGCGTCGACGTGGCGCCCGGCGACGACCAAGCCAGCCGAGTGCCGACCCACAGCTCCGCGCGCACGTGCGCGGGCACCTCGTCGCGCAGCAGCGCCACGAAGTCCGGCTCGGGCAGCCACCCGGTCGACTCGACGGTCATCGTGACCCATGCGGTGTCGCGCGGTGCGTCGCCCTCGCGCCACACGCCGCCGCCGTCGGTGACCTCGGCCGGGCCGCCACTGATCAGTTCGAGGAAGCGCCGCAGACCGGCCGCGGTGCCGCGCCAGGTCAGCGTCTCGGCGCTGCTGCGGACGATGCGCCGCTGCAGCTCGTCAGGCAGCGACGGGTCGAGCGAGTCGACGCCGATCCACGAACCGAGCCAGCGCACCATCTCCGGCGGAGCCACGCCGCTGTCGATCACGTTCGGGATGTTGTCGGCGTTCTCGACGAGTGATGTCGCGATCTCCTGGAACAGCGACACGAAGCGCACGAAGAAGTCGCTGCCGAGCATCCCGACCGGCAACTGGTTGAGCAGCCACTGCGGGCTGCGCGGTTGCGTGTGCATGTCCGGCATCCGCGCGAGGGCAGTGCGCTCGGAGACCTCGGTCATCGGACCACGACCTGATGCCCGGCCGACAGGAACAGCGAATGGCCGTCGAGCCGGATCACGTCACGCGCGCTGGCCAGGCGCCGGCCGGTGCGCAGGTCGTACTCGAACAGCAGCGCCTCCTCGACGCGTTCGACCCCGTCGACGGACTCGAGCAGCTGGGTCACGGCCGCCGAGTTGATATCGGTGTCGAACGGCCAGCCCGTGCCGTCCGGTCCTCCCACGAGCGGGTTGAGGTAGCGGGTGAGCGTCTCGACCGCACGCTGCCGGACGAGCGCGCCCGGCCGCCCGGGCGCGGTGTGCACCAGCGCCACGACCGAGACGCCCTGGTAGTACGGCGTGGTCACCTCGATGGCGGTGCCGACCAGCCGGTGCTCGTCGAGATGCTCGGTGATGCGCCGCATCAGCGGAGGGCCGATCGCGAAGTCGTCCAGCTGGTGCGCGCGGGCGTCCAGGCGGACGTGCGGCACGACGAGCACGCGCACCGCCCCGTTGCCGCGCGACGCAGGCAGGCAGCGCGCCCGCGCCACCTCGGCGGAGGACTCCAGCGTCAGCCGCTCGAAATCGCCTGCGGTCACGGCACGTTGACCGGTGCGCAGCGTCAGGGGCCCGCGTACCTTCGCCTCGGCGACCGACTCGGCGTCCACGCCGCCGAGCGCCGGCGCCAGGTTGACCGCCCCACGCACGTACGGGACGGCCGAGCGCAGCACCGTCAACGTCCGGGCGCCGACGTTGCCCGCGCCGCCACCACCGTGTCGGTAGCCGGTTACCGTGATCTCGGCGCCGTCGCGCGGTATCTCCCCGTGCTGGCGAACCTTCCCGTCGGGATACCGGACGCGCGGGCCGAAGCGGATCACGCCGGTGCCGCTGTCCCACACGTAGTGCAGGCTGCGCGGGCCCGAGCCGGCGAAGTCCTCGACCTCCGCCCAGTCGGTTGCGCCGGTTGCGTCGACGACGCGCACACACTCGTCCAGGCGGCGCGGAAGCACCGGTGCGCGCGACACCGCGAAAGACTGCGCGGGCGAGCCGTCGCTGCGCCCGATCGTCTCGGCCGCGAACGTCTCGGCGTGCTCCGCGTCCACAAAGCCGCCGAGCGCGGCCACGTCGACTGCCTGGATCCGCGGTGAGGCCCGGTATGTGGGCTGTCCGTCCCTGGGCGCGAGCAGCCGTGCACGCAACCAGAACGCCGCTGTGTTGCCGAGCGTCAGCAACTCGTGCTCGCCCGGCACGAGCAGCACGATCTCGCCTGCGCGGTTCAGCCCGCCGGTCGTGTCGTCGTACACCGTCGTGGCGATCCAGGTCTCGCCGCTCCAGACCTCCCAGACCAGCGGCGGGTTGCGCGGGTCGACGCCGATGCCTTCTGCGTGCGCCTCGATGCGCAACCGCAGCGCCATGCCCGCGACGCTGGCCGCAAAGCCCAGGTAGAACGCGTCGCCCGGGGTCAGCTCCTCGGACGCGAAGCACCGCACGCCGGCGAAGCGCAGCTCGTCCCAGACGTCCGCGACGCGGTCGTCGGCGAACGTCGACGTCTTGGCGGCGGTCAGCTGCGGTGGCGCGATCTCCAGGTCACGGACCGTCGTGAACACCACGGCGTCAGCGCCTTCGCTCGCGGCGGCGGGCGTCGTGACCTTCGTGCCCGCCGGCACGACGACCGGCGCGTCGAGCTCGGCCGAGAGCCAGAACGTGAGGTCGGTGCGCGCGACCGACGGCGGGAACGGCTCGATGCCCACCATGTTCAGGAAGTGGACGTAGAGGCGGTCCGGCACCTGGTTCACGCGGAAGAGCGTCATTTCGCTCATCCACGCGAACAGCTCGATCAGGGCGACGCCCGGGTCCGAGACGTTGTGGTTGGTCCACTCGGGGCAGTACCGCGGGATCAGCCGCTTGGCTTCGTCGACGATGTCCTGGAACGACCGGTCGTCGAGGTTCGGTGCTGGCAGTGGCATGGGCCGGCCTATTCGGTGTCGTGGGGGATGACGTAGAAGGGGTAGACCAGGTTGCGACGGTCGTTGGTCGCCCGGACGCGGTAGCTGATCTGGATGCGCACCAGCGCCGAGTCGTCGTCGTCGGCCGCCGGTGTGACGTCCTCGACCTCGATGCGCGGCTCCCACTGCGCGAGCGCGTCGCGTACGGACTCGGCGATGAGGCCGAGCAGGTTGGGCGTGACCGGCTCGAACAACAGATCCCAGATGCGGCAGCCGAACTGCGGCCGCATGACCCGCTCACCCGGCGCTGTCAGCAGCACGATGCGGATCGACCGGTCGAGATCCTCCGCGCCGGCGGTCAGCATGATCGAGCCGGTGTGGTCGACCTCCATCGGCCAGGAGAATCCCCGTCCGACAAAAGACGGATCGCGGTCGGGGTATCCGTTCGACGGCGGTGCAGGCAGCAGTTCACTCATCAGTTGATCGCCACCATCCCGCCCTTGAGCGCCAACTGGCCGCCGCCCTCGACGGACGTCATGGCCTGGCCCTTGACCTGCACTTGCAAGCCCTCGACGGCCGTGGTGGCCGACGACTTCGCAGTGAGCCCCCCGGTGCCCTCGATGTTCACCTTGGCCTTGGCCTTGATCGTGACGTTCGTGCCTTCGATCGTCACCGAGCCGTCCTTGGCGATCTCGAACTTCGCCTCGCCCGCCTTGATGGTCACCGGGTTGCCTTGCGGCACCTCGACGTCGAGCTTGTCGGCGCCGAGCAGCACCGTTCCCTTGCCGCCTGCGAGCTGGAGCAGGATGTGGTCGACGGCCGATCCCTCGGCGTCGGCCAGTTCGACGAAGTTGCCGGTGCGTGAGGTGATCCGGCGGCTGACGACCTTGCCTTGCTTGACCCCCCACGCGTCCAGCTTGTTCTGCTTGCTGTACAGGCCGCCGAGCACGAGCGGGCGGCGGGAATCGCCGCCCTCGAAGCCCACGAGCACCTCGTCGTTCACCTCGGGCTGGAAGACCATGCCGCGCGACGGGCCCGCGCCGAGCGTGGCGATGCGCGCCCACGTGCTTTCGGCCTCACCGCTGATCCCCGGGTACTTCACCTTGACCCGGCCCAACGAGTCCGGGTCGTCGATGTTGGTGACTTTGCCGATCAGCAGTCCGGGCACGAGGAAGCCGGCGTCCGTGCGCGGCGCGGTGAGCGAGTCGACCAGGCTCGGCGGCCGGCTGTCGCCGGCGACGAACCGGGTGTGGAACCCCCTAGGGGTGTAGACGTGCTCGACCTGGCTGACCCGGTAGTTGCCGGACGCCGGCCCGGCCTGCCGGATCGTCAGCGCCACGGTTGGCTTGATCGCCGCGTTGACGTGACACGAGCCGCGCGCGACGACAGCCGCTGCGGCCCAGCCCTCCTCCAGCGACGTGGCGACCGCCGTGGCGTCCGCCCCGGTCTGGACGTTCTGCCCGGACACCACCACCACGGCCGGGCCCAGCTTGTTGCCCGACACGACGAAGGAGTCGACGAAGTCCGACCGGGCGGTCACGCTGGCGTTCACCGGGCGCTTGGCCTGCAGCGGCTGCTGCTGGCCGGCGTCCCATCCCTGCACATTGACCTCGGTGGGATGCAGGCCCGATGCTCGTACGGAGAACGTCAGCAGGTCGTCGGTGAGCTGCAGTGCGACCGAGCCGTTGGACTTGCCGGCCTTGTCGACGTGCAGCTCGTCGCCCTCCGCTCCGTCCACCCACCACATCAGGCCGGCCCGTTCGGCGATGCTGTCCAGGACGGCAAGGTCGCTGCCCGCCTGCAGCACGTACTCCTGCACCCCCGCGGTCGCCGAGACGGCGGTCTTGAGGCCGTTGCGGGATGCGACCGTGCGGATCACGTCGGACCACGTGACCTGCACGTACGTCTCGACGCGCGTGCCGCGAGTCAGCTTCCGCGCGACGTCGTCGATGACCACGACCAGCTCCGGGTGATCGCCCGCCGACTGCTCCAGGCTGACGGCCGTGACGGTGGCGTTCATCAGTAGCCCGCCGCCGTGCAGGCTGATGCGCACCTGTGTGCCGACGCCGAACGGCCCGCCCGCCGACAGCGCGTATCCCGGATCGACGAAGCGCAGCGTCCCCCGGCCGACCATGCCGATCGCTCGCTCCAGTCGCATGCCGACGAGCAGGTCGAGCCACTTGTTCGGCAACGGCGCCCCGTCGACCGTGATCGCCGGCGCAACCGGATCGAGGCCCGTCATGTCGACTCGATGCGAGGGACGGACAGGAGCGTGCCCGGGCGCAGCGTCAATGGATCCTCGATGCCGTTGGCCGCGGCGAGGCGGCGCCAGCGCGTCGAGTCGCCGTAGTACCTGGCCGCGATCCGGTCGAGCGTCTCGCCCGGCTGGATGCGGTGCACGCGGTGCGGGCGGGGGGTGCCCGAGGTCGGGTTCTGCGGCCCGAACGCCTTGGACTGCTCGTACTGGCGCAGCGCCAGATCCATCTGCGCGCGCAGCGGGATCCCGGTCGAGGAGAAGTAGGTGAACGTCAGCCCCAGATCGCTCACCACGGCCTTGAACGAGTGCAGGTCGCCCCAGTGGAACGTGACGTACGGCGGCCGGGCGTTGTTGGTCGCCTCGTCCGTGCCCGGGACGGACGGGTCGACGTCCATCAAGGTCAGGATCTTGCCCGTGTGCTTCGTGACGGGCGTGCCGTCCACCGTCGTGTCGAAGATCAGGCTGAGCCGCATCCAGCCCGAGTCCGCGCCGCCGTAACGCAGTCGCGGCACCCCCTTGCCCGGCATCGGCTCGGCGACCCAGTTGTTTCGGCGCCCGACCTCGATCGACTCGGGATTGAACAGGCACGGCACCCGATCGCCGCCCTCGATCTCGAGGAAAGCCTTCTCCATCTCCGGCATGTCAGAACACCTCGGGACTGTGCCGTCGGCCGCGGCGTTCGAGCTCGTCGACGACGCGTTGCTCGATCAAGCTGGCGACCTTGTCGACGAGCTCGTCCAGCACGTCGGACCGGAGCACGGTGCCTGTCTGCTTGACGACCGGGGCCTCGTCGACGAACCGACGAATCACTTGCGGTTGCTGTGCCACGCCTGTCAGGGCGGCGCGTCGGACGAGTTCCTGCCCGTTGCCGCGCTCTGGGTCGGTCACCGGCTGGCCTCCACGATCGTCGTTGCCGTGCGATGGGCCTGCTCGCCGGAACATGTCGGCGGTCGCCGCGACGAGCGAGCCCGGTACCGCGGCGCCGGCCATGCTGCGACGCAGTTGGGTACTGGTGGGCGTGGCGATCGGGCTGGCATTCTGGGCCGGCTGAATGCTGACTCGCGGCGGGGCGACCGGGAATGCGGGTGCCAGTAAGGACATCGTCGCGTGGTCGGGCCCGACGGCGGCTGTTGTCCGCGGCGCATGTCGCACGAGGGGGGTGGCGCTCGGGGCAGCTGCCTTTGCGAGCAACCCGACGGCCTGCGCCGACGTCGCCGGGCGTACAGGCTGCGGCACGCTGAACGCGGTCGGCAGCGCGCGCTCGCCGGGCCAGCCGTACTCGACGCTCGACGCTCGATGCAGGATCCGCGCCGACGGGATCGTGCTGACAGCTCGGGCCGGCCTCGCGGTGACCAGCTCGGTCGCCGTGTGCGGCGCACCGCCGAGGGGTGCTGCATTCGGAGAGGCCACGCCGTGCGAGGCCGGCCGAGTCGTCACGCCCTGCGGCGGCACGCTCCGCGGCGCCATGGCCTGCGGCGCCACGCTCCGCGGCGCCATGGCCTGCGGCGCCACGCTCCGCGGCGCCATG